>Ga0210384_10000052_pt1 | contig 167633 bp, 133 predicted proteins | sample IncBWH2MmetaG_FD_160574 | JGI IMG/M metagenome (GOLD analysis project Ga0210384, IMG submission 160574) | Forest soil microbial communities from Barre Woods Harvard Forest LTER site, Petersham, Massachusetts, United States - Inc-BW-H-2-M | ecosystem: Environmental > Terrestrial > Soil >...
TCTCAAGCTGCTGATGACCAGCTACGAAGTCACCGGAGCCAGCGTCGAAGAAATCAGCAACGAGGTCAGCCGCATTCTGGAGACTCACCACCAGCTGATGAAAAACACAGTCAGCGCGAACACCGGCCAGCACGTCCGCCTGCAATTCGACGTTTCAGGCTGCAACCGCGAGCAGAAACAACTACTCCAGAAATTGAAAGCGTCGACCGTGCTGCTCGGCGTGACCTCGCTCGGCCGGGTGGACCACGAGTGAACACGGACGTCCGCACCATTCCATTTGTAAAAGCCAGCGCCTGCGGCAACGATTTTCTTTTGATCGACGGCGCGCTGGCTCCGCAGGATGTTGCGGCGTTTACGCGGCGCATCTGCGACCGCCACGACGGCGTTGGCGCCGACGGAGTGGAGTGGATGGTTCCACACTTCACCGCCGACGTGGAAATCCGCTTGGTTAATGCCGACGGCTCCGCGGCGGAGATTTCCGGCAATGGCACGCGCTGCGTAGCGGCTTACGTTTGCGCCCAGTTGGGAAAAGAACGGATTTCAATTCTGACTGGCGCAGGAATGAAGATCTGCCAGCTGATCTCGCGCAGAGATTCCGAGTATGAGTTTGAAGTCGAGATGGGTGAGGCGGTCGTCCAGGACGAACGCGTGCTCAAAGTGCCCAACGGAGAAGTGCGAGGCATTCCTGTGTCGATGGGCAACCCGCACTTTGTCACCTTCGTTTCTGAGTTCAAAACCAACTGGCAGGCGCAAGCTGCGGAAATCCAACGCAACCCGCATTTTCAACAAGGCGTAAATGTGGAACTTGTCGCGGTCGACAGCAAGTACGATTTGAGAGCGCGCTTTTTTGAACGCGGCGTGGGAGAAACACAGTCTTCCGGCACCGGCTCCTGCGCCTTGGCAGTCGCCGCGATGGCGACGCGGCGGGCGGTTTCGCCGGTAAAGGTCCACGCGCCCGGCGGGATTCAGACGGTCCGTACGAATGGAAATAAAGTCTTTCTGCGCGGTCCGGCGCGGCTCGTGTGCCGGGGAGAATTTCTTGTGAGTTGAGTCCCCGGCTCGTGCTGATCCGCTTCATCGCTCATAGCAGCTTTGAAATCCATGTCTTCCTCGAATTTTCAGCCCGTGAAACCACCCGCCCTTCACCCCGGCGATACTGTGGGCATTGTCGCCCCCGCCAGCAACGTGCAACGGGCTGACTTGGAAGCGGGCTGCGGGGCGCTGCGGCGGGCGGGATACATCCCGTTCTATTTCGATTCGATTCTGGAGAAGGACCTTTATTTTGCCGGTTCGGTCGATCGAAGAGCACGCGAGTTGGAAGAGATGTTCATGCGCGACGATGTGCGCGCCATCGTTTGTGCACGCGGGGGCTATGGCGCGAATTATCTGCTGCCGGAATTCGATTTCGAGAAGATCAAGTCCCATCCTAAGATATTCGTCGGGTACAGCGACATCACCACTTTGCTGACGTGGTTCCACGATGCCGGCGAGCTCATCACGTTCCACGGCCCCATGGTCGCCAAGGATTGGTCGCACGAAAACGGGGTCGACCTGGAGTCCTGGCAGGCGGCGGTTTCAAACACCGCAGCGTGGGACGTGCCTCTGGGCGCGGGAGTCACTGGATTGGTCGAGGGCCTGGCCGAGGGCACGCTATACGGTGGATGCCTTTCGATCCTGGTCGCCTCGCTCAGCACGCCCAACGAAATCGAGACCGCAGGCACCATCCTGTTTCTGGAAGACATCGCTGCCAAGCCCTTTCAGATCGACCGCATGTTAATGCAGTTGAAGCTGGCTGGGCTTTTCGACGAAGTACGCGGCATCGTTTTCGGCGAGATGCTTGACTGCGTGCAGACCGCAAATCAGGGTTACACTCTGCAGGATGTGGTCCGCCGAATCGTCGGTGACCTGGGAGTGCCCGTCGCCTTCGGCGTTCGCTCCGGCCATGTTTCTTCGGGAAACATTACGTTGCCGTTCGGGGTGCAGGCCAGACTTCAGGTAAGCGGTGGGCGCGTGGCTCTGAGAATATTGGAATCGGCGGTGAGGCCGTAGCACAAAGACGTCTTTAATTGTTTTCCTTCGTGTACCTTAGTGTCCTTCGTGGTACTTGACTTACCCATTCGATGAGCGAAAAAAAGCGGAGCGAAAAAAAACACATTCACCTGATCGGCATCTGCGGCACCGCCATGGCTTCGCTGGCCGGAATGCTGAAGGAGCGCGGTTTGCACGTGACCGGTTCCGACGCCGCTGCCTATCCCCCGATGTCGGATTTTCTGCGCGAGTTGGGCATCACCGTGGCGCAGCCGTTCGACGCGAAGAATCTCGAACCGCGTCCCGACTTGGTCGTCGTCGGCAACGCCATGTCGCGGGGCAACGTTGAACTGGAATACCTTCTCGACCAGCGCATTCCTTTCTGTTCTCTGCCACAATTACTGCACGACGAATTTCTCCGCGGCAAGGAAGTGCTGGTCGTCGCCGGGACGCACGGCAAGACCACGACGACCTCCATGCTGGCATGGATCTTTCATTTCGCTGGGCTGCAACCGTCGTTCCTGATCGGCGGCATCGCCGAGAATTTCGGCTCCAGCTTCCATCTGGGAGAAGGCAAGCACTTCATCCTGGAAGGCGACGAGTACGACACCGCTTTCTTCGATAAAGGCCCGAAGTTCCTGCATTATTTTCCCGACTCTGTGATTCTGACCTCGGTCGAGTTCGATCACGCCGACATCTACAAAGATCTCGATGCCGTCGAGACCGCATTCAAGCGACTGGTGAATCTGATCCCGCGCCGCGGACGAATCATAGCCTTCGACGGTTTCGCAGGCGAGGCCGCGGGCAGTCCGAGTGTCGACCGCTGTCTGGCCAAAGCGTTCTGTCCCGTGGAGCGCTACGGCGCCGGGCCGCGGGCGAACTGGAAAGTCACGAACCTGCGACTCGAATCCGCACGTACTGCATGGTCCGTCCAGCACGACGGCCAGCCATGGGCCGACCTCGAATTTCCGTTGGCCGGGGAGTACAACGTTTGGAATGCCACGGCGGCCGCAGCGCTCGCTGTTTCGAGTGGTGTTCCTAAAGAGTCGATTGCCGCCGCGCTTAGGACATTCAAGAGCGTGAAGCGGCGCCTCGAAGTGAAAGCGCAGGTGAACGGAATCACCATCATCGACGATTTCGCGCATCATCCCACAGCAATCGCGGGAACGCTGAAAGCGCTCCGCGCGCGTTATCCCGGTGCGCGCCTGTGGGCAATCCTGGAGCCGCGTTCCAACACGCTGCGCCGCCGCGTCCTGCAATCGGACCTAGCCCATAGCCTGGCGCAGGCCGATGAAGTAATTGTGGCCGGTGTGTTCCGCTCGGAAGCGGTCCCGGAGAACGAGCGCTTGGAGTTGCCCGCCCTCGCCGCCGAGATCGAGCGAAACGGCCGGCGGGCGCGGCTTCTCGCCGACGCGGACGCAATAGTGCAGACCATTGCTCCTGAAATGCGCAGCGGCGATGTCGTCGCTATCCTTTCCAACGGCGGCTTCGGCGGAATCTATGAAAAACTCCCGGCACGCCTGCGGGAATTGGCGGGGAAGCGATGAACGTTCTCCCTCGAGTCGCATGTCGATCTCTGCGCCGAGCGTTTTGTGCGGCGATTCTCGCGGCATCGACCACCTCGGTCGCGCAGTCCGTCGCTGCAATCGCGTATACCGTCTCTTTGTCTTCCCCGGAGCTGCATCTGGTAAACGTGCAGATCATCCTGCCTGCAGGCGCAGCCCAGCGCGAGCTCCAGCTCCCCGTGTGGAACGCCCTATACCAGGTCCGCGACTTCGCCCAGTACGTAAACTGGATTCGCGCCAAGGATCGCTCGGGCAAGCCTCTGGTCCCGCAGGAACTCAACTCAAGCCGCTGGCGGATTGAGGGCGCACAGGGTGGCGCGATTGTGGAGTATCAGATTTACGTCGATTCGCCCGGACCGTTCGGCGCGCAGTTCAACCCGCATCATGCCTTTCTGAATCTGGCGCAGATTCTGATGTATCCCGTGGACGCCCGCGCCGCCCCGCTGCACTTGCGCTTCAGCCAGGTTCCCGAAGGATGGCACATTGCTACTCCTCTCGCACTGTCCGCGGGCGGCGAGTTCACAGCTGCAAATTACGATCGCCTGGTCGACTCTCCCGTCGAGATCGGTAACTTTGAGGAGTCCGACTTCGACGAGGCCGGCGGCCACTTCCGCGTCATCGTCGACGCCGACCCCGCCGACTACGACATGGCAAAGATCGTTGCCGACCTGCGCAAGATTGTCGCCGCCGCAATCAGTTGGATGAACGACCGCCCCTTCGACTCCTACACATTCATCTACCACTTCCCGCACGGCCAGGCTGGCGGCGGCATGGAGCATGCCTACTCCACCGCCATCGAACTGAATGCCGACGTCATGAAGCAATCGCTATATCCTCTGACCAGTGTTACCGCGCACGAGTTCTTCCATCTGTGGAATGTGAAGCGCATTCGCCCGCAAACGCTCGAACCCGTCGACTACACGAAGGAAAATTACACACGCGCGTTGTGGTTCAGCGAAGGCGTCACCAGCACCGCCGAAGAGACCATTCAATTCCGTGCCGGCCTGATCGACGAAAAGCAATACTTCAACGGGCTCGGGCAGGAGATCACAGAACTCGAACACCGTCCGGCACATCTGACGCAGTCGGCCGAGGAGTCCAGCCTCGACGCCTGGCTCGAAGGCAACGGTTACTACCGCCGTCCCGAGCGCAGCATTTCCTACTACAACAAAGGCGAATTGCTGGGCATGATGCTTGACCTGTCGGTCCGCGAGTACAGCCACGGGCGCGCTTCACTCCGCGAAATCCTGCAATGGATGAATGAGAACTACGCCAAGAAGGGCCGCTTCTTCAACGATTCCGGGGGCGTTCGCGAGGCCGCCGAAGCCGTCAGTCATGCCGACTTGGCGGAATTCTTTGCAAAATACGTGGCGGGAACCGAAGAGATTCCCTGGGATGATTTCTTCCGTCCGATTGGCTTGCGCGTGCAGGCCATCACCAACACCATGCCCGACGCGGGATTCATTGCGTCCCGCAACTTCGATGGTCCCATGACGGTCGCTGCGGTTACTTCTGGAAGCGGCGCCGAACATTCCGGCCTGCAGGTAGGCGACACCATCGTTGAACTGCAAGGCAAGACCGCCGGTCAGGAATCTCGCCAGGAGTTGGCGCGGCTGAATCCCGGGGACACGCTCGCAGTGAAAGTTCGCTCGCGCCGCGGAGCCGAGCGCGACGTGAAATGGAAGATCGGCAGCCGTCAGGAAACTTCGTACGAAGTCAAAGACCTCGACCAGGTCACCGCCGAACAGCGGGCGCGCCGCGCCGCCTGGCTGAAAGGCGAAGCCCAGAGCGCCACTGATGCCGATGCCAGCCAAGCAGGTGCAAGCCCAACAGGGGCAAACCCAACAGGGGCAAACCGAAAATGATCCGCACGATTCTCATGCTGATCTTCTGGTCGCTGGCCGCTCCCGTGGCTGCGATCATCGGATTCCCCGCGAGCTTCATCATGGGCGACGTCCGCGTCCTCTATCGCCTCTTCATGTGGGGCGCCTGGGCCGGCGTGTGGATCACCGGAGTGCGCGTCGAAACCATCGGACTCGATCGCTTCGATCACTCCCGCAGCTACATCTTCATGACCAATCACGTCTCCAATCTCGACCCGCCGATTCAAGTCCCGCTGATCCCCAGGCGCACATCGGTGATGGTGAAGAAAGAGCTCTTCAAGGTTCCCATCCTCGGCCGCGCCATGCGCATGGGATCGCTGGTGCCCGTCGACCGCGGCAATCGCGACGCCGGCATCGAAGCCGTGCGCGCCGCCAAGGCGGTCGTCGAGCAGGGACTCAACATGACCATCTACATCGAAGGCAGGCGTTCGTTCGACGGCAAGCTCTTGCCGTTCAAGAAAGGCCCGTTCTATTTGGCCGTCGAGTGCGGTGTGCCCGTAATCCCGATCACCATCGTCGGCACCCACTACACCATGCCGAAGGCAAGATTCGCCATCAGGCCGGGACTAGTCAAAGTAATCTTTCATCCTCCGATTGAGCCCAAGGATTTCGGCAGTCGCGATTGCCTGATGGAAAAAGTCCGCGCCGCCATCGAGAGCTCCCTGCCGGAAGAATGTAGAGCGCCAGCGCCCTCAGCCACCGAGACTCCGCAAGAGCGAGGAGGGACGGCCTTCGCTTAGGTTTTCCTCTGTGAACCTCGGTGTCCTCTATGGTTATTCTTGCTTCTTCTTCTCTCGCACCGCGCGTACAATCTCCGGCAGTCGCGGAAGTATCGCCGAATATTTCAGCCACAATTTGTGATCCACGGCGGGCGCTCCGCTCACGAACGCCCCGGCAGCAATATCGTGGGCCACGCCACTCTGCGGCGTCACGATCGCGTCGTCCCCGACTTTGCAGTGACCCACGACCCCGACCTGTCCCGTGAGAATGACCCGGTTCCCAATCTCCGACGAGCCCGCCAGCCCAACCTGCGCGCACAGCAGAGCATCTTCGCCCACCTGCGATCCGTGCCCCACCTGCACCAGATTGTCGACCTTCACGCCGCGTCCAATTCGGGTTTCGCCCACGCTGGCGCGGTCGATGCACGAGTTGGCCTGCACTTCGACGTCATCTTCAATCACCACCGGCGCCGGCTGCGGAATCTTATGCCAGCGTCCTTCGGCCGTCTTCGCGAACCCGAACCCGTCCGCCCCAATCACCACCCCGTTCTGCAGAAGCACGTTGTTGCCAAGGCGGCAGTTCTCGCGCACCACCGAGTGCGCATGCGCAAAGAAATTGTCCCCAATTTTCGCCCCGCGATAGATCACGACATGCGCCAGCAACACCGCATTCGTGCCAATCTCGACGTCCTCGCCGATGACCACATAGGGCCCAATGTGTGCATGCGCCCCAATTCGCGCGCTGGCATGCACGACCGCGGTCGCGTGCACTCCCGCCGCATAGCGTAACGGTGGATGAAACAATTCGAGCGCCCGCGCGAACATCAGATAAGGATCCTTCGCGCGCAGCATCGCCGCAGGGATAGCAGGGAAGTCCTCCCCGACGATCACGGCAGATGCCCTGGTGGTCCGCGCCGCCGCGGAGTACTTGGGATTGGATACGAACGTGAGTTCCCCCGGCCCGGCCTGTTCAATTCCGTTGAGCCCGGTGATCTCCGTCTCAGGAGATCCGTTTTCCAAGCGCACTTCGAGCGCAGCTGCAATCGCAGAGAGTTTCATTGTGGTAGGTGAAGCCGCGAGTAAATCCTACACCAGACGGCCGGAGGTCGGTCGCGAAGCTCGCGTCAGAAATGAAGAACGAACGGCGCCGGCGGGGATGATTCTGGAATCATCCCCGCCGCCGAGTCTTACAGGTTAAATTTCACTGAACAGTCAGAGTGAAGGTCGTGGTGTGCGTCAGCGATCCGCTGGTACCGCTTACCGTCACGTTAAAGGTTCCGGTCGGTGTTCCGGTGACCACGTTGAAATTCACGGCACCCGACGCGCCTCCCCCCGGTGTAGGATTCGTTACCACCACTGGAAAGCTGCCCGTGGCGGCAATATCGGCGGCCGTCAACGAAATCGACAGCTGCGACGCGCTCGAGTAAGTGGCGGCATGCGCCACGTTGTTGTACGTCACCGTGGAGCCGCTGATGAAGCCCGATCCCGTGATCGTCAGCGTTTGCGACTGTGAACCGGCCGCCTGCTGAGATGGAGACAACGATGAAATCGACGGAACCGGATTGGGCGGCGGTGGTGGTGTTGAGCTACCGCCGCCGCAGCTGGGCAATGTCAGGAGCAACGCAACAATCACTAGCAACGGGAGCACTCCGCGCCGCCGCCACGAAGGAATTCCAATCAGGCAGATCCCGAGCAGCGGAAGTATAGCGATGGCCGTCCAGCCGATTCTGTGATTTTCATTCGATGCCCGCCGCATCTGTCTCTTTTGGCCGAGCGGAGCGGTGGTGATGGTCAACGTGGTCGAGCCGGAGCCGCCCGTCACGGTGGAGGGATTAGCACTGCAAGTCGTCTCCGCAGGCAGGCCTGTGCAACTGAAGTTACCGACGGTCCCAGTGAATCCGTTTAGGGCGCCAACGTTAATCGTCACCGGCTGCGACTGCCCTTGCGTCATAGTGATCTGCTGCGAATTTGGGTTGAGCGAAAAGTCAGACATCACGATGCCGGCACTGACCGTAGAGGCTGGATAGTTAGCATCGCCGCTGTACCGTACTAGAACCTGGAATGTCGAAGTCACCGTAAACGAGCCCGATGCCTGGCAGGCGACGTTCCCTGTGCTATCGGTCGTTGCTGTACAGTTCGTCGGCCCAGAGACCAAAGCGCCTGTATTCAGGTTCGTAAACGTGACGGTGCCGGTGGGAGTGGCAGTCTTGTTGGTAGTGTCGATCAACGCGGCAATCGTGGCCGTGCTGCCATACGAAACCGTCTGAGCGTTGGGAGTCGCCAATACCGTTGGTGCGGGATAGGTCAGAACGAGCTGGTTACTCGGAGCACTGGACGCTGCGTAGTTCTGATCTCCACTGTAGCTAGCCGTAATCGTGTAAGTCCCGGGCTTGGAAAAGGTCGTCGTCAAAGCGGCGGAAAGAGTAAGCGGCCCGTTGGTGCCATAAGTCGGGGTGCCTGGAATGGCCGTCCCGTTCGAGTAGAACGTAACCGTTCCTGTGGGAGTCGCGTCATACACCGCGGCGTTCCCATCCCAAACCGCTGTGCTCATAATGACGGGTTGGGTAAAGTCGGTCGCCTGAAGATAAGGCTGTTGCGTGCCGGTCGGTGCCTTGTTCACCGTAACCGTCAACTTTCCCAAATTGCTCTTATAGCTGTTGTCGCCGCTGTATGTTGCCGTCAGAGTGTGAGTGCCGCCGGTGAGCGCGACAGGCTGGCTGGTCGTATCTATATACCCCTGGCCGTTCAAAGAGAAGCTCGCGCCGCTGCCGAACGGATTTCCGTTGTCCGTCACTGTGACGGTTCCAGTTGGGCAAGCAACTTCTCCGAAAGGGGACCCAACGCAGGTCTGACCCTTGGAGTTCTCGACATCCACGCGCAGGTAATACTGCGCGTCATAACTTACCGTTGTCCCGGTGCCCGCTGGCAACATCGTCGGCGCAACCGTGCTGGCTTCCGGGCTCACAGTGACCTGCAGCGGAGTCGAGTAGCTGCCTCCGTAGGTGCCATCTCCGCCGTAGTGGGCAATCACGTAGTTGGTGCCGCCGGGCAACAGGCTGGTCGCGGCCCCGGACGCGGTTGCGCCGCTGGTCAATGGGAAGCCGTCAATGCCCTGACCGATGGTTGTGCCAGCCTGATTGCTGACTAGCAGGGACGCAGTGCCGGTGGCCGCAGTCGGGCTTACATCGATGGTCACCGGAACGACGGTTCCATGGGTCACGTTCACCGCGCCGCCGGTGCCAAGCTTCAATGTCGTGCTCGTCGCGGTAAATGTGGCTTTGCTCCAGTTGTTCACCAAATTGGCGGCATCTACCGATCCCAAACCTGTAGCCAGGTCGTATCCCGTTCCCGTGTTGTAGCCCGAAAGCACACCGAACTGATCGCCCGCTGTCGAGACCGTGCAATTCGGAGTGCCGCTGAAACAGGGCATGGCGATGGTTGAGCCAGTGGGAACATCATGGAAGGCGTTCGCTTGTTTGGTCGCGAGTTGGTACAACGCGAAGCCAGGAACACCCTGAGGCACACCCATCTTCTGGTTCACCAGCGACATAATTCCGGCAAACGCGGGAGAAGCCACGGAGGTGCCTCCGTAGCCCGCGAAGGCATTGACACTGCAACCTCCAGTCTGGTCCGACTGGCAGACTATGTAGAAGCTGCCGGTCAAAACGCCGTTGCTGGCAAACAGAGACGCGTCGGGCAGGTCGCGGCTGCTGTCTTTCGGCACGGTTGTCCCGGTTTGCCACGAGGGCTTGGGGTATTTTTGCGTACATGAGCCAACCACACCCTGAGTGTTGACCACACAATTACTCGGGCCGCCGCTGCCTCCGGCAGAGTTCAGGAAAAACGGGTTCAGGTTCGCGTTGTTGCAGACTTGTTCCGCAGTGCTGCCCAGCCCCGCCGTCAACGCCCATGGATTGGTGCACGAATTATTCCATGCGACCTCTGCAATGTAGCCCTTAGCAGATTCTTCGTTCGCTCCGTTGCTGGGATTCCAGTAATTGGCCTGGGTGTTGTACTGGTTGAAATCGGTTCCGCCGATGGCGGCATTGAACGGAGTCGAGGCGATTCCGTTGACGTTCAGGCCATACTGTGCCGGACTTCCCGGGTCGTCGCAGCCCGCGGAACCATTGTCGCCCGACGACACAAAAACGCTGATGCCCTGCGCCGCAGCCTGTTGCCAGAGTGTGGAATAGAACTGATTTCCGGCGGTGCCCAGGCCGAGTTCGCACTCGCCGTAGCTCTCGCTCATAACCGGCGCCAGATTATTGTCGACAATATACACCGCGGAAAGGTCAATACCGTCCGTGGTCTCGGTGGTTTGCGAGGTCACGAAATCGATGGTGGCTTGCGGCGCAACTGCCCCGGACCATTGAATGTCGATGTCGGCCTCGCCTTCGTCGCCGTTAATTCCGGGATCGGGGCCGTTCAAGATAATGTTGAGCTTGTTTGCCGGGACCGTCAGGCCGAATATCTGCCAGAACTCCGTTGCGTCCAGGGGATTGATATTGGTTCGTCCCACGATTGCGATTGTTTCCCCGGTGCCGTTAATCGCGGGAGACCCGCTCCACAACGGCAGCACATCGTAGATGGTCGCAAAGTCGTAGGGGGAGACTGCGTAGCAGGTCTGCCCGTTGCCGCACCCGAACGTATAACCCGGTGCCGGCACGGTCAGCGACTTCGTTTTTTCCGAGTATGTGCCGACAAAGCGATTCATCGCTCTTCGGGGAAAGTTGTGCAGTGAGTCGATCCCCGCCACCGCCGGCGTCAGCGCCGTCGGAATCTGCGGGTCGCTGGCGTTGGCCCAGTGCTGCTCGCCTTTGACTAGATACTTGTGAATCGTGGTATGGAATGCTTCCTGCACCTGCCCGGCCGTGCCGGAGAACTCCAGCACCGTGCGCCCTTTGGTTGAGCCCACTTCAAATCCGTGGGATTGCAACCACGCGGTAATCGTCTGCAGATCGGTGTCGGTTGGGCCGAACTGCTGGCCGTATTGTTCCGGGGTGAGCCACTGGTGATAATTCGGCGACGCTTTGTCCTGCTGGTCGTCGAGCAACTTCCGGAGCGCGGTCTCCTGCTCGACGCTGCGCTTCAGCACGAGCAGCATCCTGGCCATGGGCAGGCTCGCTGGAGCAGTACCCAGATCGTTTTCCGGCCGCGCCAGGGGATGCGTGTTGCCCGTCAGGGTGGTGAGTCGTGACTCGTCCACCGTCTGCGTGATCAGCGGGCGAGGCGCCGCAGCCGCTTCCTGCCCCTGCATGGGGGCGCACAGCACTCCGGCGACTACGAGCGCTGCGATAAGAGTTGAATGGAGGGCAGAAGATAGAAACCTGGGACGCGACACTGGGATCGCTCGCATGGCAGACACACCTGTAGATCGAGATGGACGGCACCCACGGGAGGCCGCACGGACGGAGGAAGGAAGGGAGTCCGGTCGCCTCTTTGCCAGGCCTTGGCCTGTGTGGACCTCACACGCTACATCAACTCTTCGCCGAATTCAACGCATTTCGCATGATTTCAGTTGCGTCCGCCGGCCGGTCCGAGGCGTGTTCCGCTCAAGGTGCCCAAGGTAACCTGTCTGCCCTTGTGAGTCTTTTCCTGGGCTGCGTCCGGATGGCATACTGACACGACTTCAAACGGGTTTGGGGGGATTCATGACAAGCAGGATCGCGAGCGCGTGGTTGGTGTTCGTTCTGGCCGCGGCCGCCGCAGCAACAGCGCAGACTTATACCATCACGGAGATCGGTGTGCTCAAGGGCGACAACGAAAGCAGCGGCTTCTGGATTAACAATCTGGGCGAGGTGGTCGGGTGCTCCGACACAAAGACAATCCAGGGCTATCCCTGCACCGGCCTGGTGGCCGGCCAGCATGCATTTTCCTGGACCCGGAGTGGTGGGATAAAAGATCTGGGCACTCTTCCTGGCGCCACCGTCAGCGGCGCGGGCGGCCTTAACGACTCCGGCACCGTCGTCGGCTATTCCAACGTCAAGGGTCAGCCCGCTACGAACTTTGTCGCTGTGCAGTGGTCCTCGACCGGCGCCATCACCAACCTGGGCACACTTGCGGGAGGTTCTTCCAGCGCGGCCTTCGTAATCAATTCTGCCGGAGAGGTCGCGGGCGATTCCTTTCTCAGCAACGGTCTGGTCGACGCCACCAGTTGGACCGGCCAGAAAATCAAGAACCTGGGCGCTCTACCCAAGGCGATTTTTACCGCCGGGCTCGCCATCAACGATAACGGCTACATCGTCGGCGAATCGGTGTTTGGCTACGGGCCGCCTTTTACCTCGCACGGTTTCCGGTGGAACGGCTCCACGATGAAGGATCTGGGCACGCTGCCGGGTGGCGTTACCAGTATGGCGAATGCGGTTAATTCCTCGGGCGTGATCGTCGGCCAATCCGACGGCACCAGCACCCGAGGCACCTGGCATGCCGTCCTGTGGAACGCGTCGGGCAAGATTCAGGATCTGGGTGTGCTTGCCGGCGGCACCTACAGCGTTGCCTTCGGCGTGAACGACTCCAACGTTGTCGTCGGCTATGGCAACCTGTTCGACAACGCGCCGCACGCCATGGTCTGGACCTCGACCACGGGCATGCGGGATCTGAACTCGCTGATCCCGGCCGGCACCGGATGGGTGCTGATCAACGCCAACGCGATCAACAACCTCGGCCAGATCACCGGCTACGGCACCAAGAACGGCTACAACCATGGCTTCGTGCTGACGCCGGTGAACTGAGCGGCGCAGTTCCCCTTGGATCGCGGATGATCTCGTGTCTGGGGAGCCCCCCTCCCCCCTTTTTTTTTCGCCGTTGTCCGTAAAATACTCATTGCTAAGAGTTTGCGGGCGCGGGGTAGGGATGACGTGGCCAAAATCTTGAGCCGTAAGGACTTGCAGCTAAAATATTCTGGAACAAGGACTTAGCGCTCGGCCGCAAGCCGCCACGGGGATTGCTGGCGGAGAACTGATTGAGAGATCTTTCGCGCATCCATTGAGCATGCGCTTTTGGAAATCCTCAGTAAAGGTTGTTCGTCACAAGAGTTGGAATTTTTTCTGTGGAAGGCTGTGGAAAAGGTTGGCCGTCGGCGTGGCCGCCCAACGTAGCTCAGAGAAACCAGTAATGTCCCGTCTGTCCCCGAGTTCCCCTGTGTTTTCGAAAACCGGCGCTCCGGGCGGCATCGCTACCCACCCTTGCGAAGAACGCAAGGATGGGGCACCCTAAGTTGAAATAGCTCAGACAAAACATCACGCGAAGGGTGTGCCACACGCCCGGGGGCGTTCGACATGCGTGTCGGAGATCTCAACCGAAATGGAAAGCTCGACATGGTGCTTGAGACCTACCCGCCCGAATTTCCTCCTACGACGGCGGAGGTTGTATTTCACAAGTAATAGCTAGGTCGCGATCTTCTCGGGCGGGTCGAGCAACGGCGCTGGACGCAAGTGGGGCTGGCGGAACGTTTCGTTTCGAGGGCCGGGCGGGTCGCACAGGCAGTTGGAACTCCCGCCCTTCGCAAAGAGCGCGAAGGGCGGCACCCCACCGGAGTTGGCTGTGCCCGCGAAGTCAAAGGCCGGGCCACCCGCCAATCCTTCGCCCCAAGCGATCCACAGTCCGTTGCATACATGCCGGTTGGGTCCATGAATCGCAAGGGATTGTTACGAGAGTACGAGTACATGTTCCATTGCTGTGGATCGGTTAGCTTCTGCTTCATGATCATGATGGGGTCGGGCGTCATGAAGCGGCCCATCGTAGAGGCATGGTAGCGTTTGCCAAAGTTATCCAGGCCGGATTCGGCGTCCCGTTCTTTGCCGGTGAACTTGTAGTTCCTCACGCAAGCTGGTCTGCACACGTCGCACGCCGCATCATAGAAGTATTTCACTAGTTTGGCTTTTCAATTCTCACATCCAGATTTTCGACCTTCTCTAGCTTGAGAACCCTCTTCGGGCGTTTGGAATGGGACGTGAACTCTCCTGTAAATGTCGCCGTGATTTTCTTCCCAACGGTCCCGATGTTGCCTTGCAGCCGAATGGCATCGTCCAACGCTTTGAAGTCTGGATGCTCTGCCGGATGATTACGAATCGGGTCTGGCACGGATAGTTCGACTCCGCCATTCTCCTTACAAGAAGGATCTTCAAGCCAAGTGCCGCCTTCGATAACCGCGCTCTCAACCTGTGCATGTACCCGCACTCGTTTCTTATTGAACTGCTGCGGATGTGCAACAAGGGCGCACAAATGGGTCTCCGAGAGCCCTTGTCGTTCTTGCCCCATTGCGAAACAAGAATGCAAGAGGCACCCGCTGATGAGGAAAACGATCCCTATCTGTAATCTCCTTAGATTCATTGCTAACACCCACCATCCTTACACTCTTGCTCGGCGGCCTTTTCCGCGTTGTACCCAATAGCACTTTCCCGATTCTCCTGTGCTTCATCTGAGGGCCAACCGGGATCCCAAATGCCATACGCAGACTTGAAACCGAGCCCTTCGCTCACATATCCTTGGCCTGTTGTGAATGCCCTATTTTCTTCGGCAGTCGTATTCGCCAGACCTCTCTGTGGTAACCCTTCTCGTTGGTCGACCCCGTGTTGTCCTTCGTGTGCAGTAAGAGCCGCAGTTTCACCCGCCTCATCTCGTCCACCGACGCTAAAGTCGTGATGGACCTGGTTAAGGTCGAAAGTAACAGTTGTTGTTTTGTGAAGTCCGAAAATGGATGAGGTTCCAGTGTTTGCCTCAGCTTTGCCCTTGAGGTCGCCAAATTTCACAACAACGCCATTCTTCTTGCCTTCATCACCGTAGAAGCCTAGGACCTTTTGAAGTGCAGCTGCCTCCTTCTTCTGCGCGTCAGTGCCTTTCGCCAAAGTATCGGCGGCCTTTTGGACATTCTGGAGAGCGGTCTGAATTGCTTTGCACTGATCGGTATTACCTTGGCACACGTAGAGTCCTGTCGGGTCAATGAAGCGCAACGGGTTGTTGCGGACGTAGGCGTACATGTTCCACTGCTGAGGGTCGATCAGTTTCTGCTTCATAACGTGGAGCGGATCGGGCGTCATGAAGCGTCCCAGGCTCGAACCGAAGTAGCGTTTGCCGAAGTTGTCCAGGCCGGATTCGGAATCGCGTTCTTTGCCGTTGAACTTGTAATGCTGCGCAACGTTCGGGCAATAATCGTTCTCCTGGCCGCCGTAGGGATAATAGTCGATATCCTGCTCGCAGGCCGTTCCCGTCGCGTTCTCCACCACGGTGTGAGTGCCCAGATGGTCCGAGAAGTAGTAGTGGACGGTGTTGGTGGACACGTCCCGCCGCGCAACCCTCTGACCGCCAAAGAACACGTACTGTTCCAGGATGTTCCCCGAGAGGTCGCTTTCGTTCAGCGCGGCAGTGCCTATGCCCATCCAGTAAAGCGTGCCATTGGTGCCGCTGGTCGGGCAGGGCGTGGATGCGCTTCCCGCCACGCATTTCTCGACCCGATTGCCGTCGCCGTCGTAGAGGTAACGGTAGCCGCCGGTGGTCCAGATCAGGCGATTCTCGTCATCGTAAATGTAGGTCGTTCCGCCGTTCTTGGTCATGTTCCCGACCGGATCGTAGCCGAAACCAGGAAGCTGGTTCTGGTTCGTTGCCGGAGCAGCGTTGAGCCCCTCTGAGTAGGTCTTGCCACTGATCCCGGTCTCGTTCGTGAGATTGCCCCAGGGATCAATTGTAAACGTCTCGCCCCATTGCGGTCCGCTGGTTTGGGCGCTGGCAATCCGGTTCAGCACATCGTAGGTGAAATTCTGGGTGCGGGTCGTGTCGCGGCAATTGGCGATGGACATGACATTGCCGTTGTCGCTGCTGCCGAGGCTGAAGGCGTAGACCCGGTGCATGATGTTGCCGACGGTGCTCGGGCAGGTCGAACCGGTCAGCGTGAGGGGAGTATTCGTCCCATAGAAGACTTGGTGGGTGCCCCGTCCTTGCGTTTTTGGCAAGGGCGGGTACGATGCTGCCTGTACCATGGGTTTTGTCATGCCCAGCGGCCTGCATCGCACTTACGGTGCTCATCACCTGCACTTTATCACTTGTTCGTGCTACCGGCGATTGGCATTTCTAGGTACCGCGCGGGCCCGCGACCGCTTCCTCGCCATTCTGGAAGAGACGCGCGAGCGCTATCGCTTTGTGGTGGTGGGATACGTCGTCATGCCGGAACATGTTCACCTGCTCATCACCGAGCCGGAGGTAGGGACTCCGTCGACGGTGATGCAGGTGTTGAAGCAGCGCACGGCCCGCGCCCTGTTGCCGAAGCAGAAGCGGGTGGACGTGCGCCAGCGTCGCCTGTTTGAAGGCGTGAGTCTGCGTACACCTTTCTGGCAGGCCCGCTTTTACGACTTCAACGTGTGGACGACCAAGAAGCGGGTGGAAAAGCTAAGGTATATGCACCGCAATCCGGTGAAGCGGGGTTTGGTGAGTTCGCCGGAGCAATGGCGTTGGAGCAGTTACCGTTTCTACTTCTTGGACGAAGCCGGGCCCGTGCGAGTGAATGAGGGCTGGACTAAGATTTCGTTTCGAGCGCCTGCAGCGTGATCGGCCCGCGTCGTGCAGGCATTTCCGACTCCCGCCCTTCGCAAAGTGCGCGAAGGACGGGGCACCCACAGTGTTGGTGACGCCAGCGAGATCAAAAGCCTGGGCCACCCGGCCGATCATGCGGCGTAGCTTCGCCGCTGCCGGCATTCCCATGCCCGCCCTTGCAAAAAACGCAAGGACGGGGCACCCTAAGTACTGGTTGCGCACAACAGATCAAAAGCCTAGCGCCACCCGCTTTACTCCTCAAACATCGGTACTTGCCGCTGATCCTGGGTGCCGCCGCGCCGCTGGCGCCGGGTTGCGCCGATGACCGCTAGCACGGTTAGCGACTCCAGTGCGGTGCGCGGCACGAAGATGCGCTGCGTATTTGAACGCTGGTCGGGAGGGTTCACCAGAAATCCTTCGGGCGTGGTCTGGGTCAGGTCGGCGGGCATCAGGCCTTCGAGGATCTCGCTGTCTTTGAAGCGCAGGCGCACCCACAGGCCCTCCGAGCGCGGGCGCGAAGTGAATGTCTTGCGGGTCAGCGATTCTGAATCGCCGAACTCGCGCACGAAATACACGCCCTTGATCTCGCGCAGGTCTATGGAAATGACCGTGCCGGAAGTGTTCAGGAGTTCCAGTTTGCCCTCATTTACGAACTGGGCGGGCGACACGTAGCCCGAGACGGAATCCCGGTCCATCTTGCGGACGATCACTTTCTTGTGAGTTGAGGGCATGATTTGCGCTGCAATCTCCGGTTCAAGCCGGGGCTAAAGCCCAATTCATGGGGCGTGCTTGACGCGGCGCTAAAGCGCCGCTCTTCCACCATTGCCGCCGAACACCGAACGCCGGAGGCCGCTTTGATTCTCGCACTTTTTCGGCGCAAACTGCTGGAATCCGCCTCGGCAGTAGCCAAAATGTAAACGTTGTGTTATTTTCTTAATCTTGCCGCAGAGTTTCCACTTGGTATAAGTACTTTGTATTAAGCCACTTGCATTCGGGTGGCTGAGGGGCCGGATGGCGTGGCGCCCAGGGCTGTGGAAATCTTGTGGAAAGTTTGGCTGGTCTTCTTGGTATGTCTGGCCCTCCCCCGGCCGCGATTGCAGCCTGATCGCGCTGAAAACAGGTCCTGACAGCCGCTTGAAAGCGAATGGCTGACTACATTTACACGATGGAAATCCGGCTGACGCCGGACCAACTGAAGGGCGTCGGACTGGTGCAAGACGTAGCCCGCGCCGCGGGCATGAATCTTTACCTCACCGGCGGCGCCATCCGCGACATCATCAGCGGTTTTACCATCCGCGACCTGGATTTCACGGTCCAGGGCAATCCGCTCAAGCTGCAGAAAGATCTGGAAAAGGCGGGCGCGAAAATCACCGCCGTCGAAGAGGACAACCGCACTATCTTCATCTCGCTGCCGGGCAACGCCCGCGCCGAGATCAGCATGGCGCGCACGGAGCGCTTCGAGAAGACGGGCAAGGCTCCGATCGTCACCCCCGCTACCATCCACGACGACCTGCGCCGTCGCGACTTCACCGTGAACGCCATGGCGCTGTCGCTCAATGAAGGATCGCGCGGACTGCTGCTTGATCCCTTCAACGGCGTCGCCGATATCGAGACCAAAGTTATCCGCATTCTGCATAATTATTCGTTCCTGGAAGATCCCTCGCGCCTTATCCGCGCGACGCGCTTTGCGGCCCGCTTCCACTGGATGCTGGAAGAGCGCACCCAGGCGCGCTACGACGCGGCCAAAGAAGGCAAGTACATCGACCACATTCTGCGTTCGTCGATTGGGCACGAGATCGCGGCCCTCGCGCACGAAGACGATCCGCTGCACGTCGTGAAAATGCTCGAGAAGGAAGGCTGGCTCGAGATTCTTCACGATCGCTGGACCGTGGCCAAGGTCGATACCAACGGCGTTACTCAGCTGATGAAGACACGCCAGCAGATGGTCGACTTGGGATACGCTCCCGATGCCGGCCCGGCGGTGATGTATTTCCTGACTGGACACTTTTCCGACAAAGAAGTGTCAGAGATTCAAAAACTGATTCCGCGCAAGGATCTGGTCGAAGCCTGGCGGGATATCGAGGATCATGCGAAAGAACTGGCCAAGCGGTTGATGGGCAAGGAAGCGGCGACTCCGTCGCGCACCTGGCAATTGCTCTCTTCGGCGAGGCCCGAGATGGTGCTGTTCCTGGCGGTGACGGCGAAGCAGCAGTCGGTCGAACAGAAGATCAAGAACTACCTCACGAAGTGGCGTCAAGTGCAGCAGAAGATTCCGTTGCCCGAGATGACGGAATTGCTGATCACGCCGCAGTTGCCCGTGTATCCGAAGCTGGCGAACGACGTCTTCCTGCTTTTGTTGGACGGGAAACTCCGCTCCCGTACCGAGACGCTGAAGTTCCTGAAGCCGTTCGCGCCTCCGCCGCCACCACCACCGCCACCGCCCCGGCGGGGACGCGCGGCCAAAGCAGCCGCTGAAGTGCCCGTTGCGGCTGCGGCCGGCAAGCCTGGCCCGAAAGGGAAGAAGGGGAAGGCCGCGGCGGTGGTCGCGCCACCCGCGCCCGTGGCAGCATCGCCTGCAAAGCCGCCGGCGAAAGCTCCTGAAAAATCTAAGGCAGCCCCGCCCGCGCATAAGCCAGCAAAGCCCGCACCGAAGCCGGCCAAGAAAGCTGTCCATAAGGCCCCTGCGAAGCACGCCAAGGGAAAGAAAAAGAAGTAGGCGCTTCGCGCCCACCCGATTCAATTTGGAAACCTGCGGCCTCGCCATGACTCAGAGCCTCGGAGCGGTGTCCACAGGCGGGGCGGCGTCCATCGACCCCATGAAGGCGCTGCGGGCGGACCGACGAGTGGAGAGTCTGGCCTCCACAAGGCTGTGCTACCTGGGCACGGTCCTGGTAATGGGCTGAAAGTAACCATCCAAACCCGGCTGCTAGATACGAAATTTGACAAAATCACGCTGGTGATCGGGCGTATAATTCGCTTGATGCGCCGCCTGACAGCCATTTCGGCGTTCGCGCTTTTCCTGGCCGTGCCGCTCTGGGCGCAGCATGGCGGAGGTCACGCTGGAGGCGGACATGGTGGTGGCGGCTTCGGCGGTGGCCACGCAGGTTTTAGTGGAGGCCACAGCGGAGGCTTCAGCGGCGGGCACGCGAGCGGTGTCCACGTCTTGAGTGGCGCGCGCTCGAGCACCTCGCGCGGATTCACTCGCCCTCCGGCTTACTCGCAACGCAGTTTTTCTCGCGACCCATATCTGAATCGTGGTTTCCGCGGCGACCGCTTTCGGGGCGGCAGTCGCGGCCGTTTCCATAACTACGGGTTCCGCAACAACTGCTACGGTTATCCCTGCGGCTACGGATATCCCGGGAACTACGGTTACTATGATCCGTGGCTGTGGGACTGGTGGGATTCCGGCTCGACTTATAACCAGGACGACCCCAGCCAGGATGTGGCCGCCGCTGCCGAGATGAATCGGCAAAATCTCGAAGAGCAACGCATGCTGCGCCAGGAAGAAGCCGATGGCGATCAGGATCTCTACGCGCGCTCCGATCCCGCGCCGCGCTCGGTCACGCGCGAGGCGGACGGTGCGCCAGTTCTGCCCGATACGGTGTTAGTTTTCCGCGATCAGCACAAGCAGGAAGTCCGCAACTACGCCATCGTCGGCCAGACGCTGTGGAATTTCTCGCAACAGCACACGGAGAAGATTCGGCTGTCAGAGCTAGACCTGCCTGCAACTGCGAAAGCCAATGACGAACGCGGGCTAACCTTCCGCGTTCCGGCCAGCGGCGATGCCCAATAGATCTTTTCGTCCCAGACCATCCTACTTCAGCCCAGCCACTTCGCCCCGGACACGTCAGCCCAGACATTTCAAACTATCGTCACGCCCGCTTACCGCGCCGTTTCGCCTTTCGCTGCATCCAACCCTACATTGACCCGAAGGGCATTTGCTTTTCGCTGCGGAGCTAGTACATTAAAATCAAGCGTTTAGGTCATGTCCGACGGTTCATGGGGAACCTGCAAGAACACGGGTCAAACCCTGGATGAGGCTTGTCCGGATGCTAAAATTAAAAGAATACCAACTATGCCTTTAAAAACACTGTTTCTCAATCCGCCTTCCTTTGAAAATTTCGACGGAGGGGCTGGCTCGCGTTGGCCCGCCACCCGCGAAGTAGAAAGTTTTTGGTATCCGGTTTGGCTGGCTTATCCGGCGGGGATGCTGGAGGGGGCGCGGTTGCTCGATGGGCCCTCGCATCACGTATCGGGCGAAGAAACGATCAAGATCGCGAAGGACTACGAGTTCCTGGTGCTGTTTACTTCGACGCCGGGATTCCCGGGCGACATCCTGCTGGCGCGGGCGATCAAGCAGGCCAATCCCAAGATCAAGATTGCATTTGTCGGACCGCACGTGACCGTGCTGCCGGAGAAATCTCTGCGCGATTGCCCGGAAATTGATTTCATTTGCCGCAAGGAATTCGACTACTCGGTCGTTGACTACGCGAAAGGCAAGCCCCTGGCGGATATTCCGGGCGTATCGTTTCTGAAAGACGGAAAAGTCGTGCATAATCCCGACGCCCCGCAGATTGAGAATCTGGACGCACTCCCGCACGTCACCGAAATCTATAAGCGCGATCTCAACATCAAGAATTACAACGTGCCGTTTCTGCTTCATCCCTACGTTTCGCTCTACACCACGCGCGGCTGCCCGGCGCAGTGCACGTTCTGCCTGTGGCCGCAAACGCTGAGCGGACATCCGTGGCGCAAGCGATCCACCGACGACGTCGCCGCTGAGATGGCCAAGGCCAAGCAACTTTGGCCGGACGTGAAGGAATTTTTCTTCGACGACGACACGTTCAACATTCAGAAGGCGCGCACCATTGAACTGTGCGCCAAGCTGAAACCGCTCGGCCTGACCTGGTCGTGCACCTCGCGCGTCACCACGGACTTCGAAACGCTGAAGGCGATGAAGGAGGCGGGATGCCGCCTGCTGATCGTGGGCTACGAATCCGGAGACCAGCAGATCCTGAAGAACATCAAGAAGGGCGCAACCGTCGAACGCGCGCGCCAGTTCACCAAAGACTGCCACAAACTCGGGCTGGTCGTGCATGGCGACTTCATCCTGGGCCTGCCGGGCGAGACGCACGAGACCATCAACAACACCATCGCTTTCGCCAAGGAACTCGATGTGGAGACTATTCAGGTTTCGGTGGCCCATGCGTACCCAGGAACGGAACTCTACGACCACGTGGTGAAGAACGGCTTTATTCTCGGCGACAACAAAATGGTCGACGAAGGCGGACATCAGCTGGCCCAGATTCAGTATCCCGGGCTGCCGGCCGATGACATCATGTCGGCCGTGCATCGTTTCTATGACGAGTATTATTTCCGTCCGAAGGCCGTGTACCGTATTTTGCGGAAGGCGGTCTTTGACAGCAACGATCGCAAGCGGCTGTACAAAGAGGCGAAGAGCTTTTTGAAACTGCGATCCGCGCGCAACAAGATGGTGAAGCGGCATGCCGCCGAAGCCGCTGCGGCGGAGCCAGTGAAAGCGTAATAGGGGACGACCTCGGACGAACCTCGGGGGCTAAAGCCCTCGATCGTGTGCGGCGGGTATCGCAGCGCTGAAAGCCCTGCGCCACCCAAAAGCCTGAATCTTAAGTGACCACTCGCAAGTATCTGGTGCTGGCTGGAGTAACCGTCTTTGGAGCGGCGGGTGACTCCATGCTCTCGCACGGGATGAAGCAGGCCGGCAACATTTCCCTCCATCACCTGCAAGGACTGATTCTCGCGGTGCTGAATCCCTGGGTCGCGGTGGGCATCGTTCTGCTGCTCGCCTTCTTCGCTTCGTACATGAATGCGCTCTCCTGGGCCGACCTCACCTACGTGTTGCCCGCCACGTCGCTAGGATATGTTTTGCTGGCGCTGGTGGCGAAGTTTGCGCTGCACGAGGAAGTCAGTCCAATGCGCTGGTTGGGAATCGCGCTAATCTCCGGGGGAGTTGGATTCGTAGCGGGCGGCCCGGCACTCACCTCGCACGATCACAACCCCCCACCCTCTCGCGAAGAACGCGAGAAGGATGGGGCACCCACTGAAGAAGTTGTTTCAGGCGGAGTACAGCGATGAAGGGCGCTTACACGTGGGGCGGGATTCTGGTTATTGTTTTCGCGTCCGTCGTGGGAGACATTCTTCTGGCGCGCGCTATGAAGCAGGTCGGCGACGTACACGCTCTGTTGCGCCGCGCTGGACTGTGGACCGTGGTGGCGCGCATCCTGGGTAACTCGAACTTCTTTCTCGGCGTGGGCGCGATGGCGGTCGCATTTTTCAGCCTGCTTTTCGCGCTCTCATGGGGAGACGTCAGCCTGGTTGCGCCTGCCGCCGCTTCGCTCACGTTTATCGGCAACGCCTTCGCCGCGAAAATCTTCCTGCATGAAAAAGTCGACCGGCGGCGGTGGATCGCCGCCGTTCTGGTTGCGGCTGGCGTGGCGCTGCTGGCCGGCTAGGGACTTTCCTCGATCTAGATTCCTCACCGAACCTAAACTATCGCTTGCGCTGCGACCCTGACGGGTGCATACTGGCGCGCAAAAGGGGTGCTCCTCTATGCACAGAATCGCATTGCTTACTGTGATCGCTCTGTTGAGCGTCAGCGCGGGTCATTCCACCTCGCCGACTGCGGACTGGGCGATCAACGCCACGGCCATTGAGGCGTGCAGCTGTCCACACTTTTGCATGTGCTATTTCAACGCACATCCTGCGGGTCACCACGAAAACGGCAAGACAGAACACTATTGCAAGTTCAATAACGCCTACAAAGTCAACAAGGGACATTACGGCAGCGTCGATCTCGCCGGCGCCAAGGTCTGGTTAAGCGGCGATCTCGGCGGCGACTTCACGCAGGGCCAGATGGATTGGGTGGTGGCGACGTTCGATAAAGGTACGAGCGCCGAGCAGCGGCAAGCTCTCGGGGAAATTCTGGGACATGTATTTCCGGTGAAGTGGAATTCTTTCGTGACCGCCGAAGGCGACATCACCTGGGCCGCCGACAAGGATCAGGCGCACGCGACGCTCGACGGCGGCAAGACAGCCGAGGTCAAACTGAAGCGGTTTCAGGGAATGACCGACGAGCCGGCGGTGCTGAAAAACGTCAAGTACTGGGGAACGCCGCGCAACGATGGCTTCGTGATGATGCCGAATGAATTGGAGACTTATAAAGTGGGGCCCAAGGCCTATGAATTCAAGGGAACGAACGGGTTCATGCTGACGTTCGACATGACCTCGAAAGATGTTCCTGCGCCCAAGGGGTCCTCGATGGGCAATTGAAGTATGCGTCCAAATGCCACCAAATGCGCCGGAGTCTTCCGGCGCATTTTTCTTTGAGCGTCCACCTCCGACTTGATATTCGTTTTTCGTAGCCGCAATCTGCGGTGTTCCAAAGGAGATTTGCGGGGCGAGGGGAAACGGGTGGTCTGGCATGAGTTGCACACTGGCTCGGCTACGAAACTGAGGAGCAAGTGAAGGCCCTGGGTTTGTGAGCTACCACGGAGACCAAAGTCAAAGGCGGCGGACAGGAGTGTCCGCCCCACATGATCACTTCTTCGCGGCAACCATGATCACAAGAACTACGGGCAGATAGAGGACGGAGGCGTGGAGTAGACGGCTGGCCATGATCTTTGAGTTCGATGCTGCCAGATTACCCGAGTGGTAGAGCAGGAACGCTCCGGCGACGCCCATTCCCGCACCATACAACAAGCCGGCGTGGGCCACCATGGGCAGCAGGGTTGCGAGTACCAGGAGCACGGAAAAGCCCATAATTTCCGCGTGAGTAAAGCGCGCGTCCCGATCGAATTCGGGGAGCATGTGATACCCCGCGCGGCTGTAGTCGTCGCGATACATGAGCGCGATTGCGAGAAAATGCGGAAACTGCCAGAGAAAAAGAATGGCGAATAGAAACCACGCTTGCCGATTGATGCTTGCGGAAGCGCCGGCCCAGCCGATCAGCGTGGGCATGGCTCCGGGGAACGCGCCCAAAACCGTGCACAGCGGCGTCTTGCGTTTCAGCGGGGTGTAGACGAGAAGATACGAGAGCAGAGTCGAAACTGCGAGCAAGGCCGACAGGGCATTGACGGCTATTAAAAGATAGAGCCCCCCGGTGATGCTAAGCAAAAGGCCGAACGTCAGCGCCTCGCGGCTCGTGAGTCTGCCCGAAGGCAGCGGACGAGAGGCGGTGCGACGCATCTGGCCGTCCCACACACGCTCCATCCATTGATTCAAAGTTGCAGTGCCGCTGGCCACCAGCAGCGTGCCTACCAGGGTGTTGATCAGGCCGACGATCCGGAACGGGCCCCGCGAGGCAAGATAATAACCAGCCGACGTCGTCATGAGAATCAGCAGGTTCACTTCCGGCTTGGTCAGGGTGTAATAGTCCCGGATTCTGGACTGCAACGTTTGCAGAGGCGCGGTGCTTGCCATTACGTTTGGGGTCGCCATGTTGAGCCCCGATTCTCCCATAGATGGCTGAAAAACGAAAGTAGGCTGGTGGAGTTTCGGCATTGTATTCGACGGGGATAGGCTCTCCGGAGATTTCCTCTCTAAGTTGACAGCCTTCCGCCCCTCGATTAAGAGTTAAGAGTATTACGACGGCGTATCGATTGCGGCTCTGCACCGGAGCCAGTTGGCAGAACAAAAATCATGGTCCTCAGTCAGTTCCTCAAGAAACCGGGCCCCGTCAGACTGGCATCGGGGAACGTTTGGAAGCTCAAGCGCCCGGTTCTGTGGACGGCGCGGGTCTTACTGCTTACCGCGCTGTTTACCGCGGTGCCTCCTCTTCATGTTCATGCCCGCGAGAAGGAAAAGCTATCTTACGGCGAGGGACTCATCGTCAATGTCCCCTATTCCGAGGCGGAAGTAGAGCGAGTCGTACAGGACGTTGTACAGAACGGGATCATCCGAGGCACCAAGGAATACAACAAGGACGAGAACGTCCGCGGCGCCAAGGCTGCCGATTCCACGCGCGTGTTTCCGCCCTGGACTGAGGGCGGGAAGGTTTTCTATAAGGTGCGGCTGCAGGCCCTTGATCCGCGCAATTTCAAAAACAGCGGCGATGTGGGCACGCTCGCGGTGCGCTACGTGGTGCAAGCCCAGGGCGATAAGAATACGGTGTTGCGGATTAACGCGGTCTTTGTTGAGGACTTCCGCCGCACCGTGCACGCCTCGAATGGCTCGGTAGAAAGCAGCGAATACAAAAACATCCGTGACCATCTCGACAGCCTCGACCTGATGAAGCAACAGGCCGCGGAGGCGGAAAAAGAGAGACAACAGCAGCTTTCGAACGAGCCATCGCCCGCGATGAACAGTGCGGCTCCCCCTACCGCTCAACCCGCTGCGGCAGTGGCCGAGGTCGCAACTGAAGGCGTGGCCGGTAACGCCGGACCCGCAACGCAGCCACCCTCCGAAGCAGCCTCAGGGCAGACTCTAGAGCAGCACGTGCAGGATCTGCGCCGCCAGGTGGAGCGACTGGTAAAGGCGCCGGGTGCTCCGCTGAAGTCTGCGCCGTTCCATACGGCGACCACCCTCAGCCCACTGCCAACGGGGACTGAGGTCTTAGTGTTAATTTCAACGCCGTACTGGTATGGCGTGGAGACCAGAGCAGGGCAGCATGGGTGGATGTCGCGCGACGACCTGGAGTTGCTGCCATGAAGTGCGAGCGGCCAGTGCACTGGGTTGTGTTAGGCGCGTTTGTGGGGCTCGCGATTTTGACGTTGTTCGTTGGGCGCGGCAGAGCCCAGGGCGGCGGTTATGAGAGGAGCTTTCCCCAGTCCAAGGCCACGGTCGAAAGCGTCCTGAAAGACATGCAGTTTGCAATGGCCGGTCGGTTGCCGGTGTTGGACGGGTTCGCCCTTGCCGGCGATCATCCGCTCGATCGCTATCAGCGCGCGTATTTCCAGTCGACGGTGCAGGTAAGCGCTACTGCTTCCGGAGGATCGCTCGTGCGGGTGAGCGCCAAGGTGACGGCGTGGTATTCCGATTCCATTCCTTCCCGTTCGGGATATCAGTTGTTGAACTCGAACGGCCGTCTCGAAGTGGATCTGCTGGATCAGCTGGCGGCGGAACTCGGAAAAAGAGCGGCTGGAAATGGAGCACAGCCTCAGAAGGCTCCGGCGAACGTGCCTTCTGCGGCATCGCCATCCACCAAGTCCGCTGCTCAACTGCGGACTGCAGAATCCGCGCCAGCATCCGAATCATCATCATCATCATCATCATCGATGCCAGCTTCGCCGACGCCGCGATTGCCGGAGACTGGCGGGACATTTTCTTCATCTCTGGCGCAGAACCTTGCCGCCCAACAGACCGGGGTGCCCCAGTCGGGGCAGAATCCTCCTGCGGATCCGGAACGGGCGGCGCTGAAAGCAGAAGCGCAGAGCCTGGAGGAGATTCTCAAGAACCAGACTCATCCCAAGAATTTGGTGGCTGTGAAGAAATCGGGTACGCCCGTGGTCGCCAGTCCAAGCCTGACTGCCAAGACTTTGTTTATGGCCAGCGCCCACGATGAGTTCGAGATGCTGGATTTCAACTCCGACTGGGTGCATGTGCGGATTTCCGGTTTGTCGCGGGGATGGGTCTGGCGCAACAGTCTGGAAATGCCCGAAGGCACTCCGGAGGTAGCTGGCTCCAGCGCGGCTCCGGGACCTGCGGCCGACGAATTGTTCCGGGTCAGCCGGGAGGAAACGGCAATCTTTCCTGGCGACTGGGAGCCTCTCCGCAACAAGAGCGTAAGGATTATTTCCGTGCAGAAGACGGATGCGTCGGCGCGCGACGGGGGCGCAAGACTGAAGCTTGCATTCGCGAAGTCTCTGCTCGACAAAAGCTACGGTGAACTGGAAAAAAAGGCGGACACATTTGCGGGCATCGTGCTGATTTTCGATTCTGCCGATGGCGGCATGATCGCAACCACCGTCGGCACCTTGCAGCAATGGAAGGCGGGCAAGCTGTCAGACTCCGCTCTGTGGCATCAATCCTACTTTGATCCGCCGGAGACGTTCAGTTCGGATAGTCCGTCCGCAAGCCAGTAGCGGCGGTCTCGCCCCCTAGATTCGGGAAGAGCGTTAGTGTCCTGCAGAGGCCTTGGCCACCAAGTTCGGCCTGGCAGTGTTCACCACGGGTCCGGCAGAATCGCTTGCAGCTGGCGCAGGTCGTGGATCGGTCGCGGGCGGGGAAGCGGGTCGCTTGGAACAGAGTTCGATCACTTCGGCAATCCGCTGGCTTTCACACTGCTTGGCCATCTGCCAGCTGCGCAGCGCCTCTTTCTCATTCACAACCTGACCCTGGTTTTGCTGGACACGCTCGGCGTAGTGCGCCGTGACTTTGTCCAGTTCCGCCTGGATCTTAAGGTTTTCCTGGGCCTTGCGGGCTTCGAATTCCTCCAGTTGTTTCTGCTGGCCGGCCTCATAGGAATTGAGCGCTTGCTGGCGGCGCGTCGCGTCCTGGAGTAGATCGTCGGCCGACGTGCCGGCGGCGTCGAGAGCCATGAGCACCGAGGCGCGCTTGACATCGTTCGACAAATCACGGATGCGGTCGCTGTTGAGCATGTCGACGACTTTGTGGACGCCGTATCCGGAGCGCGCGCTCAGGATTCCAGCGGCGTGATAAATGTCTTCATAGGAGAGCAGATCGTGATGAGGGCCAATTAGGCCTTCCGCGGGACTGGTTTGCGATTTGTTCAATGGAGCCTCCGTTCGTGCTGCTTCGTCGGGCGCGTCGGTGCCGTCCTGCTGACGTTGCCAGAACTTGGGAAAGAACCGTTTCGGTGGCATAACTTTCCTTTCTTGACGCGCGGACGTGCCTTCATTTTCAGATGGAACGCGTTGCACCGGATCGATGGGTCGATTGGTGGGTCGATTAGTGGGTCGATTAGTGGGTCGATCGGTGGATGACCGGGAATCGTTCTTGCGGTCGAGCTTCGTTGCCGTGCGAGCACTCGCAGCGGTGAGTGCTCGAACCGGTGCGGCCGGGGAGGCGGATGTATTCGGCTTAGCCGCTTGCCGCGCGGGAGGACTTGCGCTTTTCGCTGGCGGGGGAACAATTTCTTTGGGTGCGACATCCGCGGGTGCGGCCTTCACCTGCGGGGCGGCTTCCGGCGAAGGATCTGGCTTGGGCGGAAGGCTGGCCGGAAGAGTGCTGGGAGCCGGCTCTCGCAGTACGCCCAACAGAAATTCTCTTCCGTCGCTGCGGCAGTTTTGGGCGACTCCGGAAAACTGTTCCCGGTGCCACCTCACCGTGAGCCTGGACCCGACCGTAATGGGGGTCTTGACCCGGATGCAGGCCCCGGACCGGGATGTGTCTTCGAGGGTCCCTGGAACCCGCGACGGTTTGCCGTCGTCTTCCCAGACCACTTCGGCCACCGCCCACATCACGAATCTCGGCTCGAGGTTACGCCCGTCCATGCCATTTGTATCGGCTCAGGAGGAGAGGAGTTTAGTTACCGGAGGCTCGGGAGGCATTCTGGGGACATGAATGACTTTGCGACCAAACTGGGATGTCTTCCCAAGATGGCTCGCAGCAGAGGTGAGGTCGCCGAGCTTTGCGGGGCTCGCCCGGGTCGAAGAACCGGACTCACGCCGGGCTATGGGAACAGGCGCATGAATCCAGTGGCGGGCAGGTCTGCGGAGAGGAAGCGTGGGTCTTTGAAGCCTGCGGCACGGGCTAGCGCTTCCGCGGCGAGGTATCCGCTGCGGACGGCGCCTTCCATGGTCGCGGGCCATCCGGTCGCGGTCCAGTCCCCCGCGAGAAAAACGCGCGGCCATCCTGTTGCCGCAGCGGGACGGTGAGCGTCGATCCCGGGACGCGGCGAGTAGGTGGCGTTCACTTCTTTGATCACGGTGGACTTCACGAGGTTGGCTGCGCGTGCGGCGGGAAAGAACTCGCGGACTTCGCTGAGAGCGAGGTCGACAATTTCGGCGCGCGACTTGTCGATCAGCGTCTTCGACGAGCTTACGACCAGTTCGATGTAGCTGCCGGTCTCATTGGAAGCAGGGGCTAAAGCCCCATTTGTTTCTTTGTCGCTGACGCGGCCCTGAAGGGCCGCTCTTCCACGGTGCTGGAGACGGGATTTATGGAACATCCACTGAATTGTGCGGTCGAGCAGCACGGCGTGGTCGAGATCGGAGATCTGACGGTCGAACCATAGATGAATGCCAGTGATGGGGGCGGTTTCGAAGTGGGTGATTTGTTCGCGGATCGAAGCGCTCTCAGGGGCATCGGGAAGAACGCGATCGAGCGCGTCGAACGGGAGGGCGAGGACCAGGAAGTCAAAATCCCCACCCTGTCCCTGCAAACTACGCAGGGACAAGGGTGGGGCACCATCTTTTGAATCATTCTGCCGATTCTCTTCCTGGTTCCGGAGTTGCAATTGAATTCGTGATGCGTGGGCGGTGAAGCTTTCGATTGGTTGGCGGAAGTGCAGCTCGCCACCGCGGGCGCGGATGTAGTCCCCGGCCGCGTTGTAGAGTTCGGTGAGGGGGACCGTGGGCACTCCCATCTGCCGGGCTGCGGGAGATTTCATCGACTCACGGACGACCTGGGCGGCCGCGGAAATAGAAACCAGGTCGAGTTCCTCACTGAGGGCGCTGATCAGGATGGGACGCCAGAAGCGCTCGACGGCGCGTTTGGTTTGGCCGTGCTGATCAAGCCAGTGCTGGAACGATTGTCCGGTGTCGCGCTGTTCAGTCAACGTGAGTGGGACCAGAGCGCGGGCGATGGCGAACTTGTCGGCGGCACTGAGGAATGAAAAGTTCATGAACGATGGAGCGGTGTGCAGCGGCGCCGGAAGTGGCGAAGATTTCATTACCGAGGTGCGGCCGCCGGGTTCGATGAACGTCATTTGGTCGTACCAGCGGATTTGATCGGCGACGCCAATGCGCTGGTAGAACTCGATCAAGTTTGTGCACACGCGAAACAGTACGTGCTGGCAGTTGTCGACGACTTCGCCGGTGCCGGGATGCTCCCATGACGAGGCTCGGCCGCCGAGGAAGGGACGCTTTTCGAAGAGGGTGACGCGAAAACCGGCGTCGGATAAGGCGCAGGCCGCGGCGACTCCGGCCAGGCCGCCTCCGGCGATCGCGACTGTGGATTGGGATGGGGTGGGGGGCATTTCTTAGTTCGAATTCAAAATCCCCACCTCTTTCGCCAAGAACGCGAAAAGAAGGATGGGGCACCCTGCGTCAAAAAAGCAGGTTCCTCCACTGCGCTCGCTTTCGCTCGCTTCGGTCGGAATGACAGAGTGAGGGGAAGGTTCGCTCGCTTCGGTCGGAATGACAAGAGCTTTCCACGGGATTGTTAGGTCGGTCGGAATGACAAGAGTTTTGCATGGGATCGTTAGGTCAGGCGCTTGAAGAAGCCTTTCCCCAGGATGCGTACCTTTTCCCACGTGCTCAGAGCGACTTTGGCGGTGAAGACGTCGTACTGTTTTTCCGCGATCTTTTCGAGCAGGCGGCGGTAGATCGTGATGAGCACCCACAGAGCGGGCTGGCTGTCTTCGGCGATGTAGGGGACGAGTTCTTCGCCCGACGCATAAAATTCGCGGGCGCGATCGGCTTCAAGCGCAAGCAAGGGGCGGAAGCGTGCTGGATCAGGCGTCGCGAGCAGTTCCGAGGCGGACAGGTTGAACTGCGCCAGGTCTTCCTCCGGGAGATAAATTCGGCCCATCGCGGCGTCTTCTTTTACGTCGCGAATGATGTTAGTCAGCTGAAAGGCCAGGCCACAGCGCTCGGCCAGGGACTCGGCTGCGGGATCGCGATATCCGAAGACGTGGATGCAGACTAAACCAACGACTGAGGCGACGCGATAGCAGTAGAGGCGAAGGTCTTCGAAAGTCTTGTACTGAACGGTAAGGCCCGGAACGCTGGCGGCTTGTGCGGAGGCTTCAGCCTCTTCCACATCCATGGCCGTGCCGAGAGCGAGTTCGTCGAGTAATCCGGCGGGAATGGAGAATCGGCGCTGCGCGTCGGTCAGAGCGAGCAGGATAGCGTCGTCAGTGGGCTGGCCCTGCTGGGCGCAGTGGAGAGCGTCGAGCCAGATGTCGAGTTTCTGACGGCGGTCGGGCAGGCTGAGCGTGGAGTCGTCGGTGATGTCGTCGCAGCGACGCATGAAAGCGTAGACGGCGCAGAGGGCTTCACGCTTGCGGTGCGGCAGGACCAGGAAAGCATAATAGAAGTTTTTCGCCGCAGTGCGCGTAATGCCTTTGCACACGGAATATGCCATGACCAGCTGGGGCGGGGCGGGCGTCCACGGTATGGGGACCTGCTGCGTGCCCGCGCTCATCGATTCGCTCCGCTGGCGAAAAGTTTGCCCATGGCCGCGCGCGCGACGATGGCGAGTTTGCGGGGCTTCGAAATGATGGGACGATTTCCGAGAACGGCATATTGTTGCTTCTCAATCGCGTTCAGTATTTCCTGACCGCCGCGGCTGAACAGATCGAGATCAATGGCCAGTTCGCGATCGACTTTCCTAATCAGCGGCAGGCCCTGGCGAAACCAGTCGCGGGCGCGCTCGACTTCAAACTTCATCATCTCGCAGAAGGATGGGGTGTTCCGACTGTGCGCGATGTCGTCTTCGGTGACGTTGAAGCGGCGCAGATCCTCGAGCGGGAGGTAGATGCGGCCTTTGGCGTAGTCGGTGCTGACATCCTGCCAGAAATTAGCGAGTTGCAATGCCGTGCAGGTAAAGTCGGAAAGCTGCTGGCGCTCGGGATCGCGGTATCGGCAAAGATAAAGAACGAGATGGCCGACGGGATTGGCGGAGTAGCGGCAATAGGCCAGGACGTCGTTAAAAGTTTCGAAGCGGGTGACGGTCTGATCCTGACGGAAGGCGATGAGCAGATCGGAGAATTCGTGCTTCGGAATGTCGAATTGGCGCACCGTTTCAGACAGCGCTACGAATACCGGATGTTTCGGAGTGCCGTCGTAGCAGGCGTCGAGTTCCTGCTGCCATTGGTCTAAGAGTTCGAGCGAGGCGGCGGTGTCGCCGACTTCGTCGCCCAGGTCGTCGGAGATGCGGCAGTAGGCGTACACGTTGAAGAAATGCTGGCGCAGGCGGCGGGGAAGAAACCAGCTGGCGACGGAAAAATTCTCGTAGTGGGTGCGGGCCAGGCGGGCGCAGTATTCGCGGGCTTCGTCGAGTGTGGGCGGAGTAGACGGGATCGCGTAGGCCGCGGGCAGGCGGGACCAGCCGAGGGCGGAAGGGGTGGAATGGAGCGGGCTTTGGACAGCAGTTTGAGTCATTCCGGTTCAGCGCTCGCTTTCACGAAGCTTATTCAACACCCTCAAGAGCGTCGTGAAAACTCCCGTTTGCATTCGTGTCATCACAGGCAGTACAGGGGTCCTTCGACTGCGTAACTGGTTCGCGTTCGCGAACCAATTACTTCGCTCAGGATGACAAAACTTATGAACATGGATGGCACGACTGAAGTCGTGCCCTTCCCAACCCAGCGCGAATCAGTGGCCGGGGATGATTGCGGTTTTGATATCGCCGCCGCGGTTCAGCATGTGACGCAGAACCTGCTGCAGGCGGGACAATGGCGCCTCCCCGGTAATGTAGTCGGTGGGCCGAATTTTCTTGGCCGCGATCAATCCAAAGGCCCGGCGAACTGTTTCCGGCGTGTGGTGGAACGTGGCTTTCAGAGTGATTTCGGAATAGTGCAGGCGGTTGGTTTCCAGTTGCACTTTCGTTCCACTCGCGCATCCGCCGAAGAAGTTGACGGTGCCGCCCTTGCGGACCATATCGACCGCCCACTCCCACGCTTCGGGCTTGCCGACGGCTTCAATGACGACGTCACAACCGCGCTTTTGCGGAGAAAGGGCGCGGACGGCATCGACTACACTCGGAACTTTTGTGGTCTGGATAATTTCGTGTGCGCCCATCTGTTTGGCGGCCTCGACTTGGCCGTCGCGTTTGACAACGGAAATCACGTTGCAGCCGATGGCGCGGGCGACCTGGACGAACATCAATCCAATGGGGCCGCCGCCGAGAATGGTGACGGTGTCGCCGATTTCCACTCCGGTTTCATGCAGGCCGCGGAGAACGCAGGCCAGAGGCTCAGTCATGGCAGCGTCTTCGAAGCTGACACCGGTTGGGATGATGAGCATGTTGGCTTCAACAATGCGTTTTGGAACGCGAATGTATTCCGCGTAGGCGCCATTGTTGAAGAGAAGATCTTCGCAGAGATTTTCCTGATGCTTGGAGCAGTAGAAGCACATCTGGCAGGGCGCGGAGTTCAGGGCTACGACGCGCATGCCTTTCTTGAAGCCGTTGACGCCGACGCCCACTTCCTCGATGACTCCGGCCAGTTCGTGGCCGAACAGGGCAGGGGGAACAATCATGCGGGCGTGGTAGCCCCGCTGGTACACCTTGAGATCGGTGCCGCAGGTCAAAGCGACTTGAACTTTGACCAGAACCTCGCCGTCGCCGACGCGAGGGATGGGCACTTTTTCAATCTTGAGATCTTCTTTGCCGTATAGGACGGCAGCGGTCATTTTTCCGTTCACTGCTGGCTTCCTTCCAGTTACAGCTACCTCAGGGGCTAAAGCCCCGAATCTTGAAATCCGTTGACGCGGCCCTAAAGGGCCGCTCTTCCACAAAAAGCTATCAGGCCCAGCACAACAAACTACCTTGCCCATCACACGAACTACGTTGCCCAGGTGCTGGCGGGCTGAATCATGATCTTCATGGACGAAGGCTGCGGATGGGCGGCCAGATCCAGAGCTTGCGGGCTCTCGGGGAGCGGGAAGCGATGGCTGACCAGCCGTTCCAGATCCATCTCACGGTTCATGACAAAACGGACTGACTCATCCTGCAAGTCGACCGACGCACTATAGGACCCCACCAGAGTTTTCTCATCGACACAGATGGCTGCAGGATCGATCAATGCCTCTCCGTGCTGCGTTTGCGCAAAGAGCAATACCCGCCCACCGGGACGGGCCGCATCCATCGCGGTGCGAATCAGGGAGTTACCGCCCACGGCCAGAATCACCGCATCGGCGCCACGCCCCTCGGTCAACTCGCGGACGCGCTCGACCACGTTAGTCCGCGATGCATCAATTGTAAGCTCAAGACCGAAACTTGCTCCTATTCTAAGCCTCTCGGGATACAAATCGGAAGTAATTAAGGTGGCCCCCGCCCGTTTGGCCAATGCACTCAATATGATGCCAATGGCACCCTGCCCGATGGCCAGCACAGTTTCGCCCCGCTGGAGGCGCAAAGCGGCGATCCCTTTCATGCAGGTATTGACCGGTTCGACGAAGCAGGCCTGTTCGAAGGAGACTTCATCGGGGATGCGGATCGTGCCGTGCTCCACGATCCAGTCCATAACCCGAACGTACTCGGCGAAACCGCCGCCGGAGGGCTCGAATCCGGCGGTGCAGCCGACTTTCTTGTAGGTGGAACACTGGGCGAAAGTCTTACTCTGACAATAGAAACACTGGCGACAGGGAATGTGGTGGAACACCATGACCCGGTCGCCGGGACAGTAGTCGCGAACGCCTTCGCCAACGGCGGCGACTACGCCGGAGGTTTCGTGCCCGAAGATGCGCGGGGCGGAATGCGAGCCGGTCGAAATCTTCTTGAGGTCGGTGCCGCAGACTCCGCAAGAGTGTACACGGACCAGCATCTCTCCCGGGCCGATCTTGGGTACCGGGACAGTTTCCATGCGGACGTCGTTGACTCCCCGGTAGACTGCCGCCTGCATGCTAGCGGGAATCGCATGCACAGGAGTTTCGACCGTGTACGGTCCGGCTATGGCCATCGCCTTATTTTAGATGATGTGGGGGTCGGTTCGCTTCAAATCAGGGCGGTGGGTTGCCCAATAGTAACGCCGGGGCTTCGGTGCGGTGGGATACTGGCAACTGGCTGCTGGCCACTGGCAGCTGTCTTTCATGCTATGCTGCGCAAAACTTCGGTTTTCCGGGACTGACCTGTGCTGATTGAAATGCGGCTCGAGAACTATGCGGTGATCGACAACCTGGCCGTGGAATTCGGGCAGGGCTTGAATCTGCTCACGGGCGAAACCGGGGCGGGGAAGTCGATCCTGGTGGACGCGCTTGCCCTTCTGCTGGGCGACAAGGCTTCCAGCGATGTGATTCGCGCGGGCGCGGAACGGGCCGTGGTGTCCGCGGTGTTTGAGGCCGAGGGCGCAGCGGAGAAGCCGCTGGCTGCAATTCTTGAAGCCAATGGGCTGGACGAGTCCGACGACGGGTCGCTGATTTTGCGGCGCGAAATTGCGGCCGGAGGCAAGGGCCGCGTCTTCGTGAATAATCAGCCGGCAACCGTGGCTGTGTTGCGGTTGCTGGCGCCGCATCTGGCCACCATTCACGCACAGAACGAATCTATTTTGTCGTTTGACGGGCCGGCGCGGTTGGGGCTGCTGGATACGTTTGCGGGCAGCCAGTTGGAAGCGATAGAGACTGCGTTCGCGGCGTGGAAAGAGATTCGGACGCGTATCGACGAACTGCAGCGCGGCGAGCAGGACCGGCTGCGGCTGGTGGATCTCTGGATGTTCCAGAAGCGTGAGATTGAGGACGGGCGGCTGCAGAGTGGAGAGGACGAACAACTGGAGACGGAAAAGCGCGTCCTGGCTAACGCGGAGAAAATCTACAACGCGGCGATGAATGCATTTGATCTGCTCTATGAGGGCAACGGCTCGACGGCGTCGTCGCTGCGGGCGGCCCAGAAGCAGGTCGAAGAACTGGTCCGTTACGAGCCCAAGTTTCAGGAGGCTCTGGCTGCACTCGATACGGCGCGCATTAGTGTGGAGGATGTAGGCGCAACCGTGCGCGACTATGCGGGGGGAATTCACGCGTCGCCGGAACATCTGGCGCAGGTGGAGGACCGGCTGGCGCTGCTCGACCGGCTGAAGCGCAAGTATGGGCCGACGCTGGATGAAGTGATTCAGTTCGGAGCGGAAGTCTCACGGAAATTATCGGAAGTCGAGAACAAGGACGAGATTCTGCGGCAGTTGCGGGGCGAGCTGGCGAAAGCCGCGGGCGAGTATCTGCGGGCGGCGGGGGCGCTGTCGAAAAAACGGGCAGAGGCGGCGCGCCGGCTGGAGAAGCTGGTCGAGGCGGAGATCAACGACCTGGCGATGAAGTCGGCCTTTCGGATTGAGATGACCAGTTCAGAAGAAGAAGGGAACTGGACTGGATCGGGCATCGATCAGGTGGTGTATATGATATCGACCAATCCCGGTGAGCCGCTGCGGCAATTGGAGCACATCGCTTCGGGCGGGGAACTTTCGCGCGTGATGCTGGCGTTGAAGGCTAGTGTGGAAGCGGGGGCCCGGGAGAAAGTCAAAACCCCCGCCCTGTCGCAAAAGGCGCGACAAGGGCGGGGCACCCAGCGGACTCTGGTGTTTGATGAGATCGATACTGGTATTGGAGGGCGGGCGGCGGAAGCGGTGGGGAAGAAACTGAAGTCGCTGGCGCGGTCGAACCAGGTTTTGTGCGTTACCCATCTGCCGCAGATTGCGACCTTTGGCGATCATCATTATGTCATCGAGAAGAAGGAATCGGGGGGACGGTCGCGCACCGGCATTCGCGCTGTTAGCGGCGAGGAGCGCACGGAAGAGGTAGCGCGTATGCTGAGTGGGGCGAAGCTGACCGAAACCTCGCGCAAGCACGCTGAGCAAATGATTAAGGCGAATGGGTAGGGCTGATGGGTGGGTCTAACGGGTGGGGCTAACGGGTGGGGCTAACGGGTATGTCTAACGAGTGATGATCAGGTTGTCTGAGGCGCGACTCTCGGCCACGGTGATCTTTTCAGAACCGTCGGCGACCTTGATGGTGAAGTTCACTGTGATGTCGGCCTTGGTCTCGACCGCCCGGCCGTTCTGCAGGACCGGCTTGAAGCGCCACTCGCTTACCGCTTGCCGAGCTGCCGAGGCCAGAATGGCGGGCCCGCTCAGTACGTGGATATCCTGAACCACGCCGTCGGCGCCGATGATGGCCTGCAAAACCACCGATCCCTGCACTTTCATGTGCTGCGCGAGCAGCGGGTAGGACGCCTGTGGGGTCTCGGTCGACATCCGCTCGCGCTCGGCTGCATTGGTTGCCGCCGCAAAGTCAGAGGGAGCGGACGCTTCCGGGCTCGTGATCTCAATCTTTGAAGAGTTGCTGCCGGGATGAATCTTGCTGTGTTTGTTACCCGCCACTACTTCAACGTCCAGCGGAGGCAGCACCGTGCGCTTGGTGGCCACGACCGGAGCCTCGGCTGGTTTCGGTTCGGTAGAAGTCTTGACGGTAGGAATCTGTTTTTTTGCGTTGATAGCCGCCGCGGATGGCGCTTGCCGGGCGGGCGCCGAAGCGGCTTTCGCTACCGTTTTGGACGCGACCGCAGGCTCAGTTCCGTCCGAGTCCAGCAGCGATTGCTCAGAACCGAACCAGAACTGCCGGTCGCCCAACACAACTCCGGCCAGCGCAGCCAGCAACAGGACCAGCGCCAGCAGCAGCCTGCCGCGTTGCGGATTCTCGGAGGCTACTGGGGCTTGCAAGTTGCCTACCGTCGGTCTTGGTTTTCGCTCTAACATTTCGCTGACCTGGAAGTCTGCGCGATGACGTTACTATCCTGCGATAACTGGAGTGCGATCACAATGGCACGGGGCGGGGGGCAGGGGGCACGAGCGGGCCATATCGGAGAACGCTTGGACGGTCCGGCGTAGTGCCTCGGTTCAGCCCGAGACACCGCCGGCGATGGACACACATTGGCGCCGGGCATTGCTGTCTCCCTGAAGTCGGGCCCCTCGGATCTCACCTAGACCGCGGCCATCCGTTCGCAGGCTGGAATTCCCCATTCGCTGCTAATCCCAGCGCTTTCTGTGGCTTACGTTGACCATCCCGGTACTTTCCGGTAGTTTATTAGTATCGCCACAATGGGGATCGTGTACCCTGAAGGCACAGGTTTTGTGGCAGTGGCTGCAGGCGGTGCATCTAAAGCGGACAGCGGGTTCCTCCCCGTTCACGTTGCTCAGGGGTCGGAACGCGGCGAGGCGATTCGGAATTTGAAGAAGCGGGGTTCAATGGCAGGAATTCTAGCGAAGACTGACGGAAAGACTTTACTGTTGCTCAAGCCGCGGGGGTTCTGCGCGGGAGTGGTGCGGGCGATCGATGTGGTCCGCATAGCTCTGGAGGCGTTTGGGCCGCCGATTTATGTGCGCAAGGAGATTGTCCACAACAGCTTTGTGGTCGAGGAACTGCGCGGCAAGGGCGCGATTTTTGTCGACAGTGAGGACGAAGTGCCCAACGGCGAGCGCATTATTTACAGCGCGCACGGCGTTTCTCCGGAAGTGCGCGAACACAGTGCGCGGCGCGGCTTGCGCGTGATTGATGCGACTTGTCCGCTGGTGACCAAGGTCCACGTCGAAGCCGTCAAGTTCGCCAAAGAGGGTTACTCGCTGATCCTGATCGGTCATAAAGATCACGATGAAGTGGTGGGAACGCTGGGTGAGGCTCCGTTGGTGACCCAAGTGGTGGGATCGCCGCAGCAAGTGGAATTTCTCAGCGTGCCAGACCCGAACCGCGTCGCTTATCTGACGCAGACGACCCTCAGCCTGGATGAGACCAAGGACATTATCGCTGCGCTGAAGAAGAAGTTTCCCAACATCCAAGGGCCGGCGGCGCAGGACATTTGCTATGCCACGGAAAACCGGCAGGTCGCGGTGAAGCAGGTCGCTTCGGAAGCGGACTTGCTGCTGGTGGTAGGGTCGGAAAACAGTTCCAACTCCAACCGGTTGGTGGAAGTGGCGCGCAACCTGGGCACGAATGCGCATCTCATCGATAGCTGCAACGACATTGAGACCGAATGGCTGAAGGGTGTGAAGACGATTGCGCTGACTGCCGGTGCGTCTGCACCGGAATGCCTGGTCGAGGAGACCGTAGCCTTCCTGCGCGACAAGGGATTTGACAACATGCAGGAACTGGAAGTGATGCCGGAAAACGTGCGCTTCGGTCTGCCGCCGGAGATTGTTGGGGCGATCGCCGCCGCTCCGGCGAATGCGACCGCGGACTAGATGCGATTTTGTATTTGCTGGAGGTAAGCGATGAAAATTGACGAACGCCTCGATCGGTTAACCGAGCGGCACGAAGCTCTGACCCAGACGGTGGAGCTTTTGACTCGGGACTTGCAGAGTATTCGTGATTTTTCAAGAGACATAGCCGAGGGCACGGCCCGCTTGCTGCATATCGCGCAAATCCACGAACAACGCATTACACGTCTGGAAGGTGGCGAGAAATAACTTCCGTCGCTGCTGGCGCCTGGGCTTACAGGAAATGAAAACGCCCAGACACAGCCTCAGGATGACCAGTAGTTCGATGGAATGAATGGAGCAATCAGTTGATGGATGGAAACTCCCCCAACCCTAGTCCAGTTTCCGCACTTGGTTCGAACCCACAGCTTCGCTTCGGCAAAATAGAGGAACTCGGCCAGTGCGTCGGCGCGGCGATTGCGGCGGCGCGGAAGTTTCTGTTCTCACAGCAATATGAAGAAGGGTACTGGTGCGGAGAACTTGAAGCCGATACTACTCTCGAGTCGGATTACATTCTGCTGCATACGTTATTGGGGACGGGGAATCAGGAGCGGTTCCAGAAGGCGGCGAACTGGATTCTGCGGCACCAGAATGAAGACGGCGGGTGGAGTATCTATGCTGCCGGGCCGTCAAACATTAGCGCTTCGGTGAAGGCTTACTTCGGTTTGAAGTTGGCGGGATACACAGCAGATCATCCCGCATTGCAGCGCGCCCGCAAGAAAATTCTGGAGTTGGGCGGCGTCACCGAAGTCAATACATTCACCAAGATCTATCTCTGTTTCTTCGGGCAGTATGATTACGATGCGGTTCCGGCGATTCCGCCGGAGATCGTGCTGTTTCCCAACTGGTTCTGGTTCAACATATACGAGATTTCCTCGTGGTCGCGCGCCATCCTGGTGCCTCTGTCGATCTGCTACGCCAAGAAACCGTTCAAGAAGATTCCGCGCGAAATGGGCGTGGAGGAGTTGTTTGTGGGCGGGATGCAGAAGTCGCGCATGCATCTGCATTGGTCCAGAAAGCTGGTGTCGTGGCGCAACTTCTTTCTGGTGCTCGACCGCATGACACATTGGTTTGAGCGCGTGCATGTGCGGCCTCTGCGTTCCATTGCTTTGAAAAGCGCAGAACAATGGATGCTCGCGCGTTTTGAAATGAGCGACGGGCTGGGCGCGATCTATCCCTCGATGATGAACGCGATCATCGCGCTGCGCTGCCTGGGATATTCACTCGACGATCCGCAGGTGATTCGCGCGCTGGATGAGTTTGAGAAACTGGGGATCGAAGAGGAAGACACTTTCCGCATGCAGCCCTGCATGTCGCCGGTGTGGGACACGGCGTATGCCATGTTTGCGCTGGGCGAGGCGGGAGTTCCGGCAAAAGACCCGCGGATGGTGAGGTGCGCGGACTGGATTTTGCAGAAGCAAGTCCGCAAGGCGGGCGATTGGAAGGTCAAGAACAAGCAAGGCCAGCCGGGCGGATGGTACTTCGAGTTTAACAATGAGTTTTATCCGGATGTCGATGACAGCGCGATGGTTTGCCTGGGGTTGAGCCGCGTCGAGCATCCCAACGGACGCTACCAACGCGAGTCGGTGCAGCGCGCCATTGACTGGATTTTTTCCATGCAGTGCAAGAACGGCGGGTGGGCGTCGTTCGACAAAGACAACGACAAGATGGTGTTTGAACATATTCCGTTTGCCGATCACAACGCCATGCTCGATCCCGCGACCGTGGACATTACGGGGCGCATTCTGGAGATGCTCGCGACGTACGGGTATGACAAGAATCATCCGGCGGTGAAGCGGGCGATTTCCTTCATCAGGGAAGAGCAGGAGCCGGATGGGAGCTGGTTTGGCCGCTGGGGCGTGAATTACATCTATGGCACAGCACTGGTGCTGCGTGGGCTGGAATCCATGGGAATGGATTTGCATGAGCCGTGCATTCAGCAGGGGGCGGAGTGGCTGCGCATGGTGCAGAACGCCGATGGCGGCTGGGGAGAAACCGTGGGATCGTACGACGACCCGAACTTGCGCGGGGTGGGTGAGAGCACGCCATCACAGACCGCGTGGGCGATTCTGGGATTGCTGGCCGCGAACGACATTCGCAGCGATTCGGTGGCGCGCGGGATTGCGTATCTGCTTCGTACACAGAAAAAAGATGGATCGTGGGATGAGCCGTACTTCACCGGGACCGGATTCCCTCGCGTGTTCTATCTGAAGTATCACCTCTACCGGGAATACTTCCCGCTGCTCGCGCTGACGACCTACGCCAAGGTGATGGAGAAGGCAGAGCGTTAGGTCGCAGTTCCAACTGTGCGGCCATATTATAGCTGGTCGTGGACTACACCCAGTCAGTGAGTGTAATCGCGACTTTTCGCCAACTGAAACGATTGCCCACAAGTGGGCTGCCTCGGATAACCTCCTGTCAGCGGACCATCCGCCCAAGAATCGCGTGTGGCTTCCCCACAAAAACTCATAGCTCCGTGCTAGATTGAAACGTTCAGAGAAAGGACCAGGCGTGGTTCGCTGGCTGCGTAAGATCGGTTTGTCCGTATTCGTAATGGTGATTCTACTAGCTCTTGCAGGTGCGTCCTATCAGGCGATCGAGTCACGTCTGGATGCTCGACATTTTCCTGAACACGGCCGGTTAGTCGATGTGGGAGGCTACCGCCTCATGCTTAATTGCACAGGGTTTGGGAGCCCAACGGTCATCCTAGAATCTGGATTCGGTGACGTGTCCATCGAATGGAGAGCTGTTCAACCACAAATTGCGAAGTTCTCGCGAGTCTGCTCGTACGATCGTGCAGGCTATGGAGGAAGTGATCCGGGTCCAATGCCGCGCACCAGCCTTCAGATTGCGAGAGAGCTACATGCACTCCTTAGAAATGCCGGCGAAATGCCATCTTATGTGCTTGTCGGGTCTTCCTTTGGTGGGTACAACGTTCGTGTGTTTAACGGGCTCTACCCGGACGAGGTGGCGGGAATTGTGTTAGCTGACGCTACGCAAGAGGATCAGTATGAATTGCTCCCTAAGGCGTGGAACGCAATCAGTGCGGCACAACTGGAACACTGCGAGCGCCTGGCAAGGTATGCTTTTGTTTTTGTTGACCTCGGCATTGGCCGCCTCATGCTTCGGGCGCAAGGCTTCTCGGACCACGACCACACTGACTATTTGATCCTCCAAGCGAAGTACTTGAGAGCTAGAGCGAGCGAGCTTGAACAAATGCGGGTGAGCGCAGAGCAAGCGCGAGCTGCTGACCACATCAGGGACAGGCCTCTCGTGGTACTGACAGCTGCCGAGAATACCGATACCATGGGCCTCAGCGAGCACGATTTCGAGGAATTTCAACGCATTTGGGTGGATGATCTCCAGATGCGATTAACGCGTCTCTCCGCTCGCGGCAGGCGCACCATGGTACAGGGAAGTGGCCACGACATTCCTTCGGATCGTCCTGAGTCTATTGTGTATGCGGCACATGAACTTTGCGCAGCTGCGACAAGTGCACACTAGCGCTTTAAACTAAGAACTGAGAAATGCTTTTGAAAGCCTTCGTCACAGGCTCTACCGGATTCCTCGGTTCTCACGTCGCGCGCGTTGTTGCCGACCAGGGCGCGGACCTGCGGCTGCTGGTACGTTCCACGAGCAATTTGCGCAATCTGGAAGGGCTCAAGGCTGAGAGCGTGGTCGGCGATCTACGCGATGCTGGTTCTCTCGAAAAAGCCATGGCTGGGTGCGATACCGTTTTTCACGTGGCGGCTGACTACCGGCTGTGGGTGCGGGATCCGGCGGAGATGTATAAGTCGAACGTCGAGGGGACGCGCGCGATTCTGGAAGCGGCTCGGAAGACTGGCGTGCAGCGTGTGGTCAACACCTCGAGCGTTGCGACCGTGGGGTTCACCAGCGACGGAAACCCTGCGGATGAGGATTCTCCAGTTTCGCTGGCCGACATGATCGGTCACTACAAGCGCTCGAAATTTATGGCGGAGCAGGTGGCGCTGGAGGCGGGGCGCAGTGGGATGCATGTGGTGACGGTGAATCCGACGACGCCAGTGGGAGAACAGGATGTAAGGCCGACGCCGACGGGGCGCATTGTCCTGGATTTTCTCAAGCGCAAATTTCCCGCGTATGTGGAAACGGGGTTGAATCTGGTCGATGTGAGGGAATGCGCACGCGGGCACGTTGCCGCGTTGGAGAAAGGGAAGTCGGGTGAGCGCTACATTTTGGGCGGAGAGGATCTAACCCTGAAGCAGATTCTGGACAAACTGGGAAGCATCACCGGGTTGCCGTCGCCGAAGATCAAGCTGCCTTATTTTTTCGCATTCGCGACCGGAGTCATCGACGAGGCGATTACGGGACGATTGTTGAAGCGGGAACCGCGCGCCACGATTGATACGGTCCGCATGGGCAAGAAGAAGATGTTTGCCAGTTCCGGCAAGGCCGAGCGCGAACTGGGTTGGAAAATTGTTCCGGTCGAAGGAGCATTACGGCGGGCGGTCGAGTGGTTCCGGTCGAACGGATATGTATAAGGTGGGCATCATTGCGGCCCTGGAGCGGGAAGTGCGTCCCCTGATGAGGTCGAAGGAGGTGGGATGGAGAGTTCGCGAGCGGGAGCATGGCGGGCGGAAGTTCCGCTTTTTGGCGGACGACGCCGATGTAGTACTGGTCTGCGGGGGGATTGGGGCGGAGGCGGCGCGGCGGGCGGCAGTCGCCGTGATTGAACTCTACGCGCCGGCGGTGATTTACTCCGTGGGATTCGCAGGGGCGCTCGATCCCAGCCTGAAGGCTGGCGAAGTGGTGCAACCCGCGCTGGTGATTGATGTGACCGATGGCAGCCGGGCAACTCTGAGCGAAGGCAAGGGCGTTTTGGTCACCGTCGGATCAGTGGCCAGTCCTGCACAGAAGGCTCAACTCAGGGATTCCTACGGCGCGCAACTGGTGGACATGGAAGCCGCTGCAGTGTGGCACGCTGCGGAGGAGTATGGGATGAAGTTTGTGGCGGTCAAGGGGATTTCCGACGAATTCGACTTTACGTTCCCCGAGATGGAGAAATTTGTGGATGCGCAAGGGCGGTTTCAGCAAGGGCGATTTGTCCGGTTTGTGGTGGTGCGGCCGTGGTTGTGGGGGAAAGTGAATCGGCTGGCGCATGGCAGCAACCTGGCGGTGCGCGGCCTTAACGATTGGCTGATCAGTTGGCTGAAGCGGATCATCGCGCAGGCTCCGGAGGCGGAGGCGAATCCACGATGACACGGATGCTGCGGTTCTTTGCAGGCATGTTGCTGATCGCGGCCGCGTCGCTGGCGCAGACGGCTGAGCCCACGATTTATGCAGAGAGCTTCCGCCATGGCGCGACCCGGATCACGGAGGACGCGTTCGATGTCAAGCTCACCCCGGAGAATGCCTCCTACCGGGAGCGCATCAAGGATTCTCGCGGGGAAGACCGCTACGAGATGACGGTTACGCCCCATGTGCTGGTGGGAGGCAGCCAGATCACATTCTGGGAAGTGAAACTGGCGGATCTGCGGCACCGCATCTACAGCAACGTCCTGGTGGCGGAACAAGAGCCTTCGCCGGACGCGAGGAACAATCTGTGGAGGCTTGACCCGAATCGCTTCAGCCCGGTGCCGATTCGGGCGCGGCGGATCATGAAGGTCGACGATTTTTATGTCGTGATTCAGGTGAAGGATCTTCATTTCACGCCGCTGGATTCTCCGTACCTGGATTCAATGGCGGTGCAGTTTGCTTTTACGAATAGCGATCCCAGGGCGAGCCACTGAGGCGCATGCATCGGTCCAAATATTTCGTTGGCGGATCGGGTACGTGCGGAAAAGTACGTGGCCCGGTTCATCTATAATCAAAGACAGGCATTCTCCTAAAACGCAATGCATGTCTTCCCCTTGCTAGCAGCGTTCGTCGGCGGCGAAATCGTCGACATGATCTCCAACAGTGGTGCGATCGCCAAGCTGGTCTTGCTTGTGCTGCTGGCGTTCAGCCTGATTTCCTGGTCCATCATCCTGACCAAATGGAGCCTGCTGCGGAGGGCGCGGGCGCAGAGCGGGCGATTTGTGCGCGCGTTTCGCAAGGCGCAGCGTTTGCAGGATATTGCCGCGGTGGCAGAGCAGTTCAAGCCGAGCCCGCTGGTCGGCGTGTTTGAAGGCGGGTATGAAGAATTCAAGCGGCAGGCCCAGACTTCGGGGACCGTGCGAAATCTGTTGTCGATTCAGCGCGGGATGCAGATTGGGGCGTCGGAAGGAATTACGCGGCTGGAGCGGAACTTGCCGTGGCTCGCGATTACGGCAGCGGTCACGCCGTTTGTCGGGCTGTTTGGCACCGTCTGGGGAATTATCGACGCGTTTCACGGGCTAGGGACGGCGGGCGCGGCTACGTTGCGAGCAGTGGCTCCCGGCATTTCCGAAGCTCTGATTACCACGGCTTTCGGATTGGTGGCTGCCATTCCAGCCGTGATTGCCTACAACCTGATTGGCGCGTCGATTCGCGACCTCGCGGCACGCAGCGATGACTTTGCGCTCGAAGTGCTGAATGCCGTGGAGCATAGCCAGGCGCAGGCTCCGGCCGTCGAGGTGAGGCGCTGATGGCGTTTACGGCTTCCAACGGACGCACGCAGACCGCGATGGCGGACATCAACATCACTCCGTTGGTGGACGTAGTCCTGGTCCTGCTTATTATTTTCATGGTGACGGCCCCGGTGTTGCAGTCGGGAATCGACGTCAGCGTGCCGAAAACCCGGACGGTCAAGGAGATCACCGAAGAGCGCCTGGTGATTACGATTAATAAAGATCAGCGTGTCTTTTTGGGCAATGACGCCATCAATATTAATGAGATCGCCGGCAAGTTGCGGCAGAAGATTCGGGACCCGCGCAACCAGTTCATCTTTGTGCGCGCGGATGAGAATGTTCCCTTTGGCGCCTTCGCCACGGTGATGGATGCGGTGAAGCGCGCGGGAATCACCAACGTGAGCATTGTGACGCAACCTCTACAGCAAAATGGCAGCAAACGCTGAGATCTACTTCGAGCACGATCGCTGGGGCCGCGCTCTGGCGTGGTCGGCGGGCTTGCACGTGGGCATCACCGTGGCGTTGCTGATCTGCTCCGCCGTGGTGTCTCGAACGAGCGGCGATACCTGGGGCTCGGGAGGGGGCGGGGAAGCGATCGGCGCGACGCTGGTGAGCACGGTTCCGCTTCCGGCGAATCCCGCGCAGACCCAGAACGTCCTGGCCAATGAGTCGAAGGGACTGACGCAGTCGCAACCCAAGGTCGAAGAGAAAACGCCGGATGCGATCGAGATTCAGGGCAAGAATGCCAAGATAAAGCCCAAGAAAAAGCAGGAGACGGCGTCCAAAGAAAAAGCGCAGCCCGCGCCCGAGGAAGAGAGTAACCAGGTTGCGTTTGGAGAAGGCGGCCCGGTCAGCGGCCCTTACGGAACATTCAGCGCCGGCGGGGCCAAGGGTGGATTTGGAATCACCGGTGGCGGTGGGGATTTTGGCACCAAGTACGCGTGGTACGTACAGGTGATTCAGAAAAAAGTTGCGGACAACTGGCTGAAGTACGAGGTCGATCCGAAAATCACGACCGCGCAGCGCGTGTACATCACGTTCGATGTGGCCCGCGACGGAAATCCGGCGAACGTGCAGATCGAGCAATCCAGCGGTGTACCTTCGCTCGATATTTCGGCGAAACGCGCGCTGCAGCGTATTGATACTTTCGGTCCGTTGCCGTCAGATTATTCGGGTGACAAAATCTCCGTGGAGTTTTGGTTCGATTACAAGAAGTGAACCTTCCGGGTAAACAGTAAGAACTAACGGTTCACCTTGTGCCTGCAAATACAGGCACAATGCGGATGAGGGACATTCCAGTCCAGTGAGAAGTCGCAAGAGGGAAGAAGCCTTGCAAAGCAATTCATATCGGGATACGATATTGTCGTACGGAGTATGTGACTCACCCAGACGGATGGACGAAAGCGCTAGACCAATTTTCCGGCGATGGCCCGTAAGTTTCCACGGCCCTGTGTTGGCGCTGTTTCTCCTTGCGATCTGCTGCCTTCTCTCTTCTAATGTTTTCGCTCAGGATTGGGTGAAGACAGGCACCAGCCTGGGCGTGGCGAAGGTGCGGCTGGCGGTACCGGATTTCAAGCCCTCGACCAGCGACACGCAGAACGACGCGCTGCGGAAGACTTTCAATGACACGCTGTGGAATGACCTTGATGTCTCCGGCGTCGTCGAGCTGGTTTCAAAAAGCTTTTATCCCTTACAGGTTCCGGGTCAGCCGACCGACGTCAATTTCCTGGCGTGGAACGCCCCGCCTCCCGATGCCGCCATGCTGGCGTTCGGAAGCCTGGGTGTCGCGGCCGGAAAGTTGACGGTTCAGGGCTGGCTGTATGACGTCAAGAATACGCAGTCTCCCCAGGTTCTGGGCAAGCAATATTCGGACACGTCCAGCGATGCGGCGGCGCGGATCATGGCCCACAAGTTCGCCGACGAAATCATTTTCCGGCTGGGCGGCGGCATTACCGGCATCGCCGAGACCCAGATTTATTTTGTCAGCGACCGCTCGGGCCACAAAGAAATCTGGGCCATGGATTACGATGGCTCGAACCAGCACCAGGTCACGCATCTGGGCTCGATTTCACTTTCACCGCGGGTTTCACCCGACGGATCCCGCATCGCCTTCAGCAGTCTCACCAAGACCGGCTGGGAGATTATGATGTTCTCGCTCGACCTCAACCGGCCGGTGACGTTTCCGCACCTGGGCGGGACAAATCTTTCTCCGGCATGGTCGGGGGATGGAACGAAGCTGGCGTTTTCGTCGTCGCGCGGGGGCGAACCAGAAATATATGTGTCAGATGTCTCCGGGGGGAATCTACATCGTATGACGACGGCCAAAGGGCCGGATGTGTCGCCCGTGTGGAACCGGAAGACGAATGCGCAAATCGCTTTCGTCAGCGGGCGTACCGGGTTGCCGCAGATTTACACCATGGAAGCCGACGGCACCAACCAGCAGCGCATGACCGATCAGGGATACGCGGTCTCGCCGAACTGGGCGCCCAACGGGCAGTTTCTTACGTTTGCATGGGTGCGCAAGTATGGCCCGGGCGAGCCGGGCGCATCGGACTTGTACCTGATGGATATCGCCAGCAAGCAGTGGGTGCAGCTGACGCACGATGGCGGGAGGAATGATTTTCCTTCCTGGTCGCCCGATGGACGGCATATTGTGTTTCAATCGAGCCGGTCGGGCAAAGAAGAAATCTGGACCATGCTGGCCGACGGTACCAAGGTTCAGCAACTGACTTTTACAGGACGCAACACCCAACCCAATTGGAGTTGGAAATAGTAAATACGCTTCGTCTGATCCTGGAGGTAAGCTTCTGGGGTCGCAGGGAGGAAATAAAGTGAAGCATCAAAGCATGAAGTGGTCTCTGCTCATCGTTACCCTCGGCGCTGTACTGACGCTTGGCGCTTGCGGAAAGAAAGCGGCTCCGCCTCCGCCACCACCCCCGCCGCCCCCACCGGCCCCAACCGCATCCATCTCGGTCAGTCCGAACTCGATTCAGGCGGGACAGTCGGCCTCTCTCACCTGGCAGACCAGCAACGCGACCGACGTGTCAATCGACGGCATTGGTGCCGTCCAGCCGAACGGGTCGCAGAGCGTGTCGCCAACGGATTCCACCACCTATCATCTGACGGCCAAGGGATCGGGGGGCTCGCAGGAAGCTACCGCGCGGCTCACGGTCACCCAACCGCCGCCGCCACCACCACCGCCGCCAACTCCGACGGTGACGGACGAAGACTTGTTCAGCCAGAACATCAAGGATGTTTACTTCGACTACGACAAGTCTGACATTCGCGGCGACCAGCAGTCTTCGATCCAGGCTGACGTTCAGTTCCTCAATGCGCACGCCAATATCAGCTTCACGATTGAAGGACACTGCGACGAGCGCGGATCGACCGACTACAACCTGGCTCTGGGCGACCAGCGCGCCAGTGCGGTGAAGAACGCACTGACCGCGGCCGGCGTCAGCGCGAGTCGGATCAAGACCATCAGCTACGGCAAGGAGAAACCCTTCTGCACAGAAAGCAACGAAGCTTGCTGGCAGCAGAACCGCCGTGGCCACCTCGTCTATCAGAAGTGAAGATGTGGCGGGGGACGCGAGTCACGTCCCCCGTTTCTTCTCGCCTGAAAGCGCGCATTGGTGTGTGCCCAGCGAGCAATGCTCCGGAATTGTTGGTCTTCTTTATTGGCCTTCCCATTGCGTCTTCCGGTTCCGGGGCCGCCCTTTCTGTGGGGAATCCTCCCCGCCTGTGGGACAATCATGGCATCTAAGAAATTGGCAAGTTCAGGGAATCCTCTATGAAATCACATCACATTTTGGTGTTCTTCGCGTTGTTGTCGGTGCTCTGGCTGGGAGTGAATCCGGTTTCGGGCGCAAATAAAGACATGGTGCAGTTGCAGACGCAGGTGCAGCAACTGCAGGAGCAGATGACGGCCATGCAGCGCAGCTTCGACGAGCGCATGGGCGTGATGAAGAACCTGGTGGAGACTAACACCGACGCGGTCAATAAAGCGGTGGTGGCTCTCAATGGGCTGCAGACGACACTGACCAAACAGCAGGGAGACGCGGGGTCGAAGGTCGACCAAGTGTCGGGACAGATTCAATCGCTCAACGACACCATGGATGAAATCAAGGTGCGTCTCGCCAAGGTCAGCAAGCAACTGGAAGACATGCAGGCGGCGCAACAGAGTCTGGGCGCGCAGCAGGCGCAACAGCAAGCGCAGCAGCAGGCGCTGGCGCAAGCTCCGCCTCCGGATGTGCTCTACAACAATGCCGTGCGAGATTACAACGGCGGCAAGAATGAACTGGCCTTGCAGGAATGTTCGGACTACATCAAGTACTATCCCAACACCGATCTGGCCGGGAACTGCTATTTCTACCTTGGCGAAATTCAGTTCCGCCAGGGAAACTACCAGCAGGCGGCGCAGAGCTACGACCAGGTGTTGCAGAACTTTCCTAGTGGGACCAAAGCCGCGTCGGCGCAACTGAAAAAGGGATTCTCTTTGATTGAGCTCGGCAAACAGGATGACGGAGTCAGCGAGTTACGGCATCTGATCCAGCGCTATCCGCACTCGCCGGAGGCCCTGCAGGCACGAGACCGGTTACGTAAGCTGGGAGTCTCGACAATCGGGAAATAATTCCTGAGATGAGGATTGGATCCGATCGAGGGGTTTGCAAACAGCTAGACGCTGTGGTGGCGATGCCGCTTGGGAGCGTGATGCTTCACAGCCTTGTGGGCGCGATGCCGCTGGACGCGCTGGTGCGTTGCCTTCACAGGGATCAGCGCAGCTTGCCGCGGAGCCGCCAGGCAGAACGTACCAGACAGGACCCACAGCATCAAGACTGAAAGAACCCGCTTCATACATCCTCTCGGCGAACTTCTGCTACTTTAGCACTATTTATTTCCGGAACTCCAGGACTAAACTTGGCTCAGCGGGAATATATCGTACGAGGTTTGATAATGCCAGATAGCACACACGATCAGGATACAGCGAAGGGCGCCACCGAAGTCGACGATCACAAGATTCCAGGGAACGTCGGATTGCAGGAACAACTCGGGCATCGCGATCAGGATCCGATGCTGAAGGATGCGGATTCTGATTTCCCCGAGCCTGGGCAAAGTCCAGAACACAGCGGCGAAGCGGAACGGAAGACTGCTTAGCAACACCTGTCTAACGGGCGCGAAAAAAGCAGGTTCCTCACCGGGCGTGCCGCCCGGTTCGGAATGACAAGCGGATTTGTCGGCGGCAGATTGCCGCTGACGCGAGACTAGCGCAACTCTTCCATCACCGCTTCCAACACTTCCTTGCCGGGACGCGTCATTGAATCGGGCAGCGTTGCCAAAGGCTGGTCCACCACATTCAGCATGTCGATGAAGTTGGGGGCCTCGGGATTCACGTAGAAAATGCCAGTCAGGACTTCGCCTTTGTCGTGGGCTTCCGTCAGGCGGGTCATGGCGCGAATCTTGTCGGTGGGATCGAAATCTTCTTCCAGCTTGCGCAGGCGCAGGCGCGAGCCGTCGTGCATGGTGACTTCCGTGGTGGTGCCGGGATCGTACTCGACGTCGATGTCCTCGAAGTGGGGGACGAAGCTGACGTCCTGCAAGGTCTCTTCGTGCTCCTTCACGTATTTGTAAGACTTGGTCGAACCCTCGTGATCGTTGAAGGTAACGCAGGGTGAAACCACGTCGAGCATGACGGTGCCTTTATGAGCGATGGCGGCCTTGAGCATGGCGCCGAGTTGGCGCTTGTCTCCTGAGAACGATCGGCCGACCAGAGTTGCGCCGAGTTGAATGGCGAGGGCGCAAGTGTCGATGGGCGGAAGGTCATTCAGGACGCCGGATTTCAGCTTGGAACCAAGGTCGGCGGTGGCCGAGAACTGGCCTTTCGTCAGGCCGTAAACGCCGTTGTCTTCGATGATGTAAATGATCGGAAGATTGCGGCGCATGAGGTGAACGAACTGGCCGATGCCGATGGAGGCAGTGTCGCCGTCGCCGCTGACGCCGATGCAGACCAGCTTGCGATTCGCCAGCATTGCTCCGGTGGCGACTGATGGCATGCGGCCGTGCACCGCGTTGAAGCTGTGGGAGCGGCTCATGAAGTAGGCGGGAGTTTTCGACGAGCATCCGATGCCGCTGGGTTTAATCAGCAATTCGGGCTGCACGCCCATCTCGTACATCGATTCGATGATGCGTTCGGAGATCGCGTTATGGCCGCAGCCGGCACACAGGGTGGTCTTCCCGCCCTTGTAGTCCATCACGGTGAGGCCGATGCGGTTGGTCTTCGGCGCGGGTGCGGCGGCTCCGGGTTCGACGGTCGTGGTGCCCATTGCTTGCTCCTCAGGGGCTAAAGCCCTTTTCTTTATTGCCTATACGCGGCCCTGAAGGGCCGCTCTTCCACGGTACGGCCAGGCACGGTGCCGCTAGAGCCGCACCCATTCAAAGCTTTCATTTGCCTTCCATGCTGGTCAGTTCGTCGGTTATGGACCGCGCGTCGAGCGGCAGGCCGGTGATGTGGGCGATGCTGCGCAGGCGCGTGGTCAGTTCGGGCTTGAGATCGAGCTTCAGCAAGGTCAGCATCTGCGCATCGCGATTCTGCTCGACGAGGTAAATGCGATCGTGCTGCTCGACAAACTCATGCACTTCGCGCGTAAAAGGATACGCCCGCAGCCGCAGGTAGTCGATTTCGAGGTGATACTCGTCGCGGAGCTGGTCGCGGCTCTCGGTGATGCCCCAATGCGAGGTGCCGTAGCCGATGATCCCGATTTTGGCGTCTTTGCCCTTGGTGATCTCGGGTCGCGGAACGAAGGAGCGCGAGGTTTCGAATTTGCGGTTCAGGCGCTCCATGTTGTTTTCGAAGTCGTCGGCGCGTTCGCTATATTGCGCTTTCTCGTTGTGGCCGCTGCCACGGGAGAAATACGCCGCTGCGGGATGGATGGTTCCGGGCAGCGTGCGGTAGCCGATGCCGTCGCCGTCGACGTCTTTGTAGCGCGCGAATCCGCCAAGGCGGTCGAGGTCTTCCTTGCTGAGCACCTTGCCGCGGTTGATTGGCGTGGTGGGATATTCGAACGGATCGGACATCCAGTTGTTCATGCCGAGATCGAGATCGGACATCACGAACACCAGCGTCTGAAATTGCTCGGCCAGGTTGAATGCTTCGGGGGCCATGCTGAAGCACTCGGTGACGGAGCAGGGAAACAGCATGATGTTCTTGGTGTCGCCGTGCGAGAGAAACGCGGTAGAAAGGATATCGCCCTGGGAAGTGCGCGTCGGCAGGCCGGTGGAGGGGCCGACGCGCTGGATGTCCCAGATGACGCCGGGGACTTCGACGTAGTATGCGAGTCCGGCGAACTCCGACATCAGAGAGATGCCCGGGCCGGCGGTTGCGGTCATACTGCGCGCGCCCGCCCAGCCTGCACCGATCACCATGCCGATCGCGGCCAGTTCGTCTTCCGCCTGCACGATGGCGAAGGTTGCCTTGCCGTCGGGGCCGATGCGGTACTCCTTCATGTATTCGATCATGGTCTCGACGAGTGACGACGACGGCGTGATCGGATACCAGGTCACGACGGTGCATCCGGCGAACATGCAGCCCAGAGCGGCGGCCGAGTTGCCATCGATGATGATCTTGCCCGCGGTCGCGTTCATGCGCTCGATGTAGAAAGCGCCGCGCTTCTGCAGGTTGGCCCTGGCGTAATCGAACCCTGCCTGAGCAGCCGCCAGATTAAGATTGGCAGCTTTCATCTTCGTGGCGAACTGCTTGCGAATCGCCTTTTCGACCTCAGCCATGTCGACTGTGAGCAGGCTGGCGACCACGCCCACGTAGACCATGTTCTTGACCAGTTTGCGCAGCTTGGCTTCCGGGCACACGGCCGCGACCAGCTTGTCGTAGGGAACCGAGTAGAAGATCAGATCGTCGCGCAGTTTGTGCAACGCGAGAGGCTCGTCGTACAGGACGGCGGCTCCGGGAGCCAGCGACATCGTGTCTTCCTGCGCCGTCTCGGGATTCATGGCCACCAGGAAATCAATTTCCTTCTTGCGGCCGATGTATCCGTTCTTGTTGGCGCGAATCGTGTACCAGGTGGGGAGTCCGGCGATGTTCGAAGGGAACATGTTCTTGCCAGACACCGGTACGCCCATCTGGAAAATGCTGCGTAAGAGCACGGTATTTGAACTCTGCGAGCCCGAACCATTGACCGTCGCGACCTGAATGCTCATGTCGTTGACGATGCGCTTGTGCCCGGGGCCTCCGGTGGATTCTCGGGGCACGACGTCCGTAGTGGCCATCCCAACACCTTCCTTCGATTTAGCGGGCGGAAATTCAAGCGCCCATGATTTTGATGATATGGAGAAGAAAACATCCCATTATACGGCGGTTGCACGACCCCGTCGCGTCAAATTGCCCGCCTGTAGCCCGGAGGAACCTGTTTGGGAAACGGGGAACGAGTCCGCGGACTCAGGATTCTGTCTTGTAGAACTGGGCGATGTTGCGGAACTTATTATATCGTGACACGAGTAATTCAGCAGGGGGGATCTTCTTCAGTTCGGCGTAATGTCTCTGCAGGCTGGCATCGAGCAGATTGGCCGCCGCTTCGTGGTCGCGGTGCGCTCCACCTTCCGGTTCAGGCACGATGTCGTCGATGCAGCCCAGTTCGCTGAGGTCGGTAGCGGTAATGCGCATGGCTTCGGCGGCGAGTTCCTTCTTGGAAGCATCCCGCCACATGATGGCGGCGCAGCCTTCGGGAGAGATGACAGAATAAATCGAGTTCTCCATCATGAGCACGCGATCGGCAACCGCGATGGCCAGGGCTCCGCCGCTGCCGCCCACGCCAATGATCGTCGTAATGATGGGAACCTCGAGCCGCGCCATTTCGCGCAGATTGTAGGCGATGGCTTCGGCTTGCCCGCGCTCTTCCGCATGGATGCCGGGGTAGGCGCCGTCAGTGTCGACCAGGGTGAAGATGGGGCGGCGGAACTTCTCCGCGACTTGCATCACCCGAATTGCCTTGCGATAGCCCTCGGGATGCGGCGTGCCGAAGTTCCGGTGGACGCGCTGCTTCATGTCCCGACCCTTCTGAGTGGCGACGATCAAAACTTCGTCGCCGTGGAATCGCGCCATGCCGGTGATGATGGCTGCATCGTCGCCAAAACTGCGATCGCCGTGAATTTCGCTGAAGTCGGTGAAGACGCGCTCGATGTAGTCGAGCGACTGCGGCCGCTGCGGATGCCGCGCCAGTTCTGTCTTCTGCCAGGCGGTGGGTGGCGCGTTCATTTCCTCTCTCAGGGTCTCGATGCGTTCCTGCAGCTTGGCGATCTGGCGGCGGGTGGCATCATCGGCGCCGGGAGACTCGAGATCCGCGACCTGGCGCTCGATCTGCTCCAATTCCTGCTGCGCTTTTTCGGTCGGTGCCATGCGTGGGTCAGGCGATAATGCGGACGCTGCCCCGCCCGCACAACTGCTCGACGCGGGCGATGAAATTGCGGTCCGGAAGGACATTATAGCCTTCCGCTTCCATCACCACCATGAAATCGCCCTGGCGTTCCACGTCAAACAACACTTTGGCCTCGCCTTTGCGATCCAGGAAGAGCGCGTGCAGATCATCCACCGTCGTTTCGCCTGACATCTCGAGCGGTATCCGGATTCGGATAGCTCTCGGCAGCGGAACTTTGGCTTCCTCAAGGGGTTGAATCTCGGCTGCGGTAATTTTTGGATTCGCGCCTTCTTCGATGCGCACGCCCGCCTTCACGAGGACGGGAACTTCGAGCTTCACTTTATCGCCGATGCGTTTGTAAGCCTCGGGGAAGACGATCATGTCAATCGAACCGGACATATCTTCGAGTGTGGCCTGGGCGTAGAAGTCGCCGCGTTTCGATTTGAGCACGCGCACGTTGCCAATGATCCCGGCGGTGACGATGGTTTCGTCCTTGCCGGTCGATTTCGTCATGGCGGCAATTTCTTCGACGCTGAGCGCCTGCAGGTCCGCCAGCTTATCTTTGTACTTTTGCAGGGGATGGCCGCTGATAAAGAAGCCGAGAATTTCTTTCTCTGCGGTGAGGCGGGTGTGCTCGTCCCAATCGGGAATGTTGGGCAATTTGTCGTTGTGCGACTCGGCATCTTCCTGCTGGAAGACGCCAAACAGGCCGTGCTGGCCCGATTCGGCGTCGCGCTGCGCTTTCTGCGCCTGTTCCATGGACTTGTCGAGCACGGCCATCAATTGGGCGCGGCGGCCCATGGAATCCATGGCACCGCTCTTGATTAGAGACTCCAGCACACGCTTGTTGAGCAAGCGAAGATCAACGTTTTCGCAGAATTCGAAAATCGATTTGAAGCGGCCGAGTTTCTTGCGCGCAATCACGATCGACTCAATGGCATTGCCGCCGACGTTCTTCACGGCGGCAAGGCCGAAGCGGATCGACTCGCCATGCGGCGTGAAGTTGGCGTCGGAGACGTTGATGTCGGGAGCTTCGACGGCGATACCCATCTCGCGGCATTCGTTGATGTATTTGACCACGTCGTCGGTTGAGCCGGTCACCGACGTAAGTAACGCGGCCATGAACTCCACGGGATAGTGCGTCTTCAGATATGCCGTGTGATAGGCCAGCAACGCGTAGGCCGCGGAGTGGGACTTGTTGAAGCCGTATCCGGCGAACTGCGCCATGAGGTCGAAAATCTTTTCGATTTTCTTTGGCGGATATTTTCGCTGAGCGGCGCCTTCGACAAAACGCTCGCGCTGTTGCGCCATCTCCTCGGCTTTTTTCTTGCCCATGGCGCGGCGCAGGAGATCGGCTTCACCCAGGGAGTAGCCCGCCAGGCGGTTCGCGATCTGCATCACCTGTTCCTGATACACGATCACGCCCAGGGTCTCCTGCAGGATTTCCTGCAACTCCGGAAGTTCGTATTCGACCTTCTTGCGTCCGTGCTTGCGGTCGACGAAATCGTCGATCATGCCGCCCTGAATCGGACCGGGCCGGTACAGCGCGTTCAGAGCGGTGAGATCCTCAATGGAATTCGGCTGATACTTGCGCAGGACATCGCGCATGCCGTTCGATTCAAACTGAAATACGCCCGAGGTCAATCCTTTGTGGAAGACTTTTTCGTAGGTCTCGTTGTCTTCCAACGGAATTTGTTCGAGAGTGATGGCGGTGCCGCGCGTTTGCGCGATCAGCTTCAGCGCGTCGGTAAGAATGGTGAGCGTGGTCAGGCCGAGGAAGTCCATCTTCAACAGGCCCATCTTTTCGATGGCGACCATGTCGAAGGCGGTCACGATTTCGTCGTTCTTGGTGCGGTGCAGCGGAACCAGGTCGGTCAGAGGGCGCGGCGAGATAACCACGCCAGCCGCATGCACGCCGGAATTGCGCACCATGCCTTCCAGCTTTTTTGCGGTCTCGAACAGTTCCCGGATCTGGCCGTCTTTTTCGATCGCCTCCCGCAGTTGGGCGGAGTCTGCGATGGCCTGCTCCAGCGTAATGTTGAGCTGGGTTGGGACCATCTTGGCGATGCGGTCGACATCGGCGTAAGGGATGTCCATGGCGCGGCCCACGTCTTTGATCGCAGCCTTCGCCGCCATGGTGCCAAAAGTGATGATCTGCGCGACGTTGTCGCGGCCGTATTTCTGCGTGACGTAGTTGATGACCTCGCCGCGGCGGTTCATGCAGAAATCGATGTCAATATCGGGCATGGACACGCGCTCGGGATTCAGGAAGCGCTCAAACAGCAGTTCATGCTGCAGCGGGTCGATGTCAGTGATGGAGAGCGCGTAGGAGACGAGCGATCCGGCGGCCGAACCGCGGCCTGGGCCCACGGGAATTTCATGTTCGCGGGCGTAGCGGATGAAGTCCCACACGATCAGAAAATATCCGGGAAACTGCATCTGCTGGATGATGCCGAGTTCGCGCTCCAGGCGCTGCTCGTAGTCGGTGATGGAATGCTTCAGCTTGCCCTTCTCGTGCAGCGGGCGCAGCGTTTCCAGGCGGCGGGCGAAGCCCTCGCGGGTGACGCGGACGAAGTAGCTGTCGATCGTATAGCCCGGTGGAACTTCGAACTGCGGGAAGGGATTTGCGACTTTTTCCAAATGCAGACTGCAGCGCTCCGCGATATCGAGCGTGCGCGTGAGGACGTCGGGAGAATCCTTGAACACGCGGTACATCTCGTCGTGGTTCTTGACGAAGAACTGGTTGCCGTCGAACTTCATGCGTCCGGTGTCGTGAATGGACTTGCCGGTCTGAATGCACAGCATCACGTCCTGGGCGTGGGCGTCGTCCTCGCACAGGTAGTGGCTATCGTTGGTCGCCACCAGCGGTAGGCCGAGATCTTTTTCGAGTTGAAATAAGCCGGGATGGATGCGGTGCTCCATCTCAAGGCCTTGATCCTGAATCTCGAGATAGAAGTTTCCTTTGCCGAAAATGTCGGCGAACGTGCCGGCAGCCGCTCGCGCGGTGTCGTACTTGCCTTCGGTGAGTCGTTCCGCGACTTCGCCCTTGAGGCATCCGGAGAGCCCGATCAGGCCGCGGGAATGTTCGGCGAGAAACTTCTTGCTGACGCGCGGCTTGTAATAAAAGCCGTGCAGCGAGGCTTCAGACGTGATCTTGACCAGGTTGCGGTAGCCTTCTTCGTTCTCGGCGAGCACGAGGAGGTGGTTGTAGGTATCGCCTTCGGGAGCGGCGCGATGGTCGTCTTTCTTGCAGATGTAGAGTTCGCAGCCGACGATGGGCTTCACGCCCGCGTGTTTGGCCGCGTTCACAAAGTGGACTGCGCCAAAAATATTGCCGTGGTCGGTCATGGCCACGGCGGGCATGCCCAGCTCTTTTACGCGCTGACAAAGTTTTTCGACGTCACAAGCGCCGTCGAGCATGGAGTAGTCCGTGTGGAGGTGGAGGTGGACGAATTGGGACATGGGTTCGGTAGGGTTAGTCTACCGCAAGCGAGGCGGAGGAAAAGTGTGCGGTTGTGTGGTTTTCGTGTTCTGGGCTCTGCGACTAGGTGTCAGTGAGCGTAATAGCGATTTTTCGCCTGTTGCAACGTCCCCCGTCGTTAACGAGACGTTTTCATCGCTACCGACAGCATCGCGATTGCGCCGAGGTTGTTTGACGCGTCGGCGAGATCGAGGGCGGTCTTGCCTTCGTTGTCTCGCACGTTGGGATCCGCTCCGTTTTCCAGCAGCAGCGGTATTGCGTCAGAAAATCGCCCTGTCGAAGCGTGCATGAGAGCCGTTCTTCCTTTGCTGTCCTTCAGATTCACATCTGCACGATGTTCGATCAAAACCTTAACCGATTGCTTGAAGCCGAACCCAGACGCCTTCATGAGAGCTGTCTCGTATTTCCCGTCAATGGCGTTGACGTTTGCCCCGGCTCCGAGGAGAACCTCGGTGACGTCCGGATCGAAGAACCCGCTCTCCACTAGAAGCGTCATTCCGTTATAGTCGGCGGCATCGACCTTTGCTCCTGCCTCGAGTAGCCGTTTCATGATTTCGAGGTGCCTTGTTTGCGCCGCGTAGCCAAGAGGTGAGAACAACTTCGTCTCCTTCGGGTTTGCCGGAGCTCCTGCATCTATCAGGAGCTTGACCAGAGGTTCGTTGCCAGAGCAGATTGCCGCTTGCAAAGCGAGTGATTCGCTCCCATTCTTGCTATCGATGCCATCCTTGGCGAGAAGATCGTGCACTTTGTCGGTACAGCCTGCCGACACCGCGCTCGCCAGCGCGTCGGCCTTAGAGCAGAGAGTCGCTCGATCCGGTGGCGTGCATTTCTGCGCGACGAGGTCCTCGTTGCCGTGAAAAAAGTCATCCTGCTGTGTTAGTTCGACGTCTCGTATATTCTGGACGATCAACTCGCCCGCAGCACCTCCCAAATGGCCGAACCCGATCGCTCCGTACGTGCCATTTCGACCGCAGAACACGTGGTAGTCGGACTTTATCCGCAACAGCCCAACGAAGGTTGCCGTCTTGGTGACTTCGAACTGCCCCTGCAACTCGGCGCCCTTGCCGGGAGAAGGCCACGTTGGCCGGTAGAGCTGTGCAGTCTGAGCGGAATAAGGCGCCGCAACGCCGAAGGTGAGGCCAACCGGCCAGCGATAACCGTCAGTGATGAATCCACCCCTGCATCGACCAATGATCCATGCTCCTTCCATCGTACTGACAAACTCGCCACGCACCGCGACGCGTTTGTTCTTCCACGCGGAAAGATCCTGAAAAAGCTCACAGATCGGAATCACCGTTAGCGAGCCGGGATCGGGCAGTGCCTCGATCTTGAGATTGTCGAAGGAATCAAAGATCAGCTCAGCGGCTAGTTCGCCAGACTCCGCTAATCTAATCCTGCCTGAAAAGGATGCAGAAGCGCTAACCAGTTTGCCCTGGCTCCGCAGGCTGTCGGCATCCGTCGCGGCCTTTCGGAACCGCTGAATCTGATCGGGTGCGACGGCGGATGATGGACTCAGGGAGAGCGCTGCCCGCCAGCTGCGACGAAAGCCGGTTCCTGAGGTGTAACGAGCGTCACAGTCAGCAGCGCCAAGTACTGCAACGTCTTCCGCAATAATCAGATCACCTGTGACGACGACTTGGCTTCCGTCCGCATTTCCCAGGTGAGAGAACAGATCGCAAACTGACTCCTGTGCATTCGAAGCAGTGGCAGCAACCAGTATCGTACTCAGGACAAGCAACCGAATCATGGGCTTCATTGCAGCCTCGGTTAGCAAGTTTACCGCATATCGTGAGAGACCAGACCAGGGGGAACTTCTAGCTAGCACTGGCTGCGGCAGCGTGGGCTTTTTGCAGCAGCTTGCGAGCCTGGGCGATGAGTTCTGCGACTTCGAAGGGCTTTACCAGGTATGGGATGCTGTTCTCCTGCAGGAAGGCGCGTTCGTCGCCGAGACCGTTGGCGAAGGTGAACAGGACGTGATTTTCCATGGGCGAGCAATTGTCCTTAAGCCACTGGTAGGACTCCTTCGCGTTCCATTGGCCGGGGAGCTTGCCGTTCATGATGAGAGCATCGAAGGGTTCGGAGAGCAGGCGAGTCTTCACATCCTGGCTGGTCTTGGCGGTCACGACGCTGGCGCCTGCGCCCGCCAGCACGTCGCGCTCAAACTCGAGCACTGCTTCTTCTTCCTCCACTAGCAGCACGCGGCCGTGGATGGCGCCCTCATGCAGCCGGGGAGCCGGTTTCGCCGCCTCGGGCTCGACCGTGGCAGATACCGCCGCGGGCAGCCTTACCTCGATGACGGCCCCACCTTCCGGAGCATTGTTGGCGGTGATGTCTCCGCCATGTTCCTTCACAATGCCGTAGCAGATGCTGAGTCCCAGGCCGGTGCCTTTGCCCACGCTTTTCGTGGTGTAGAAGGGATCGAAGATGCGCTTGGGATCTTTGATACCGGCTCCGTCGTCGGTGAACTGCGTGCAAACGTGTCCACCGGCGCAGGAGATGCCAATCTTGAGTTTGCCGGTGCGCCCGGTTTCGAGAATGGCGTCGACCGCATTGTTGATGATGTTCAGGAACACCTGCTCGATCTGATGGGGATCGGCAACGACCAACGCGGGTTCGGAAGGGACTTCGCGCTCGACCTTAATGTTGTTGATCTTGAGGTCGTAGTCGCGCAGCGCCAGAGTTTCGTCGAGCACCTTGCGAATGTCGACTTCGTCCCGCTGCGGCTTGCGTTGCCGCGCGAAGGAGAGAAGGTTCTGCACTACGCGATGCGTCCGCTGCGCCTGTTTGAACAATTTGCTGACGTAATCCTGCGCGCGGGTGTTCAGGCCCTCGGTTTCAAGAAGCTGTGCGTAGCCCAGGATCGCCGTGAGCGGATTGTTGAGTTCATGGGCGACGCCGGCAATCAGCTGGCCTACGGCCGACATTTTCTCGCTCTGCAGCAGTTGCTCCTGCGTTTTGCGCAGATCTTCGTAGGCGCGGCAAGTTTCTTCGTAGAGGCGGACCTTTTCGATGGTCGTGGCCAGTTGCCGGCTGATCGCGACCAGCAGATTCTCGTCGTTGCTGGAATATTCGAATCCCAACTGGCTGCACAGGCCCATGATGCCGACTGGACTGTCTTTCCCCCAGAACAGAACCCAGACCCAGGAGCGGTCCACATCGGAGCGCAGGAAATCAGCTGCCGTGGGCGGCAGGTGCGGCAGATATTCCGCCGTGATCACTTCGGTGCGCGAGCGCATTACCAGATCGCCAAAGCCTTCGGTGAAGCTAACCTCGGCGGTGCGCATCTTATCCCGGCTGCGCGGACCCCAGGCGGCACGCCGGCGGTAGGTGGTGGTATCGGTATCGCATAAGTAGACAGTTCCGCTTTCCGCGCCAAAGAGCGTAACCACCTGGCGCAGAGTCAGGTTCAGAATCTCGTCCAGGTCGAAGGATTGCGCTGCGACCACGGCCATGGCATTCAACGCGTTCAGTTCGCGGTTGCGGCGCCGCATCTCGTCTTCGGCGCGCCGCTTCTCGGTCATGTCGAGAACGAATCCCTGATAGCGCTCGATATTGCCCGCGCCGTTGCGCGTGGCGAAGCTGCTCTCTGCGGCCAATAGGATCGTGCCGTCTTTGCGGCGCAAGGTGACGTCGAAATTCCGTACGTAATTGTGCTCTTCGATCTCGCGGCGGAAAGCCTCGCGCTGCTTGGGATCGACGCAGATTTCCGTATTCAGGTTCAGGACCAGCAACTCCTCGCGCTGGCTGTAGCCCAGCATATGCACGAAGGCGTCGTTGCAGTCGATCAGCTGTCCCACTGGGTTAGCAACGTAAACACCTTCCTGCACTTGCTCGAACAGGAGCCGGTATTTTTCTTCCGCGGAGCGCCGGTCGGTAATGTCGCGGACCACGTGAATCGTGCCCTTTTGTGGGCTGCCTTGCTCGGTGTAGGAAGAAGTCGAAACCACGGAGAAGCCACCGAAACAGGGGTCGGCGCCCTCGGTGAATTCTTCATCCCCGCCCATCGCGCAGTAGGGGCAACCTGTCCATTCCCCATAGGTGTGAGGCAGAGCCGACTCGCAAGAACTGCCAACGACATCGGCGGCGGCCTGGCCGAGATGTTCGAGCAAAACCTGGTTGGCCTTGATGATGCGGAAGTCGGCGTCGTGTGCCAGGATGATGTCGTGGATGGAATCGAAGGTGTTGATCCACTGCCGCTGCGAGCGCAGCACCTGCTCGAGCAGGCGGAAGTTTTCGACGGCAACTGCAAGTTGCTTGGCGCAGGCCTGCAGGAAGTCGAGTTCTTCGGAGGTCCACTTCCTGATGCTGGAACTTCCCAGCAGCAACAATCCGATCGGCGATTTGCTGCCCGCGACCGGAATAATGATCAACTGATGAATCTTCTCGTTTTCAAGGCAGAGTTCAGGCTCGGGACCAGCGGCATTCCGTGTGGTGACTTGCGGGCCGGGCTGGGCCATCAGCATGGAGATGTCGTCAGTGATCTCGGCCATGCCTGCGTCGCGCAGGAAATCAGCGGAGAGCCCGACCGCGTGAGTCGCGACCAGATGCCCAGCCTCGACCAGACGGAACCATGCAGCCCTGACCCTGGTCAAGCGTTGCAATTCCACCACGACCGACTGCACCACGTTTCCATACTGCTGTGCGCTGGCCATGCTAGTAGTGATGGCCTGTACGGCTTGCAGTCTGCGAGTGCGGGTGCGCGCCTCATCCAGCACCACAAGCAGCATGGCCAGGGATAGCGCAATTTCTGCCGCCAGGAACGCCTCTGCGGGCAAGCGATCAGTGAAAGGCGGCCAGGAAAGGTGAAGGAACGGCAGACACAGCGCGAGCAACCATGCCGAGGGCTCCCACCGTCCGCGGCGCGCTCGCAGCAAAGCGATTGAGGCGGTCAGCAAGATGATCCGGTAGCCGACTTCCACGGCGACGCGCAAGGGCAGGGAATCCGGCCACAACAGGATTCGAGCTCCGGCAAAGCCCACCAGGATGGGTGTGATCACCATTAAGGGAACGATCAGATCGCGTCCCCGGGTGTAGAGCAGAACCGCTCCCGCCAGCAATCCAACGGCGAGCACGAATGTCGCTTGCACTGCGACCAAGTCGAACGGCGCGGGTATTTTGGGCGCGAAGCAATGTTCAGCCAGTCGCGAGGCCACGAAGGCAGCCCAACCCAAAACCCAAACTTTGAAATAGTTGTCCCGGAAAACACGCAACGCGAATAGAGAAGCGCCCAGCAGAATCAGCAGAGTGAATTCTGCCGCCGTGGGCGTGGCTAACCCGAGCTTTGCCGCCGAATTCCAGATCGACCAAAGGGATGCGTTCATCGCGTCGCGGACGTACTTCTTCCTTGCTTTGAATATCATGGCCCAGCAGTTTCTCGATGCAGTTTCCGGACCTGAATGATTACTTTCGGCATCTCGCGGGTGGGTTACAATCGCCGATAGACTTTCGTGTATCCCTTATGCCAGACCGCATTCTTGTAGTTGACGACGAGGAACCGATTCGGGAAATCGTCGCTTCCATGCTCGGAACTGCCGGATATGCCTGCAAACAAGCGGCTTCCGGCCTGGAAGCCCTCGCCGTACTCACCTCCGGGGAAGAGTTCGAGTTGATGCTCTCGGACCTGATGATGGCGGACCTCGATGGCATTGGCCTGTTGGAACGCACCAAAGAAAAGTATCCCGACATGCCGGTTGTGATGGTTACCGCGGTGCACGACATTTCTGTCGCACTGGCCGCTATTCGAAACGGAGCCTACGACTATCTGCTGAAGCCTTTCGAGCGCGAGCAACTTCTCAATACGGTGAGTCGAGCCCTGGAGAACCGCCGCCTGAAAGTGGAGAACCGAACCTATCAGACGAACCTGGAGTCTTTGGTCAAGGCGCGAACGGATCAGTTACAGATCGCGATGGCGAATCTGGAACGCTCCTATGACATCACACTGGAGACTCTGGGTGATGCGTTGGACCTGAAAGATCGCGAGACCGAAGGCCACTCGAAACGCGTTACAGCATTCACCATCGCGATTGCCCGCGCCATGGGTCTGCCTCGCGAACAGATCAATACCATTGCTCGCGGAGCGTTCCTGCATGACATCGGAAAGATAGCCATCCCGGACAAGATTCTTAACAAGCCAGGAAAACTTGACCCCGACGAAATGACGATCATGAAGGAGCACACCTACCACGGCTATCAGATCGTAAAGAAGATCCCATTTCTGGCGGAGGCTGCCGAGATTGTGTACTCGCATCAGGAGTGGTTCAACGGCAGTGGGTATCCCCGCGGGCTGAAAGGCGAGGAAATCCCTCTCGGCGCGCGTATTTTCTCGGTCGCCGACACGCTGGATGCCATCACATCCGAGCGGATTTACCGGCCGGCGCAGCCGCTCCAGGCGGCCAAGATCGAAATCGAAAAGTGGGGTGGCCGGCAGTTTGATCCCGACGTAGTGAAAGTGTTTCTCGAAATGCCAGACAATATCTGGGAGGATCTGCGCAAGGAAATTCAAGATTCCCAGATCTACCGGGTTGCATACTCCACCGGGGCCAAGGGCTAAATCCGTTCGCGAAGGCGGAAACCGTTGAACGGCCGAAAAGTTTCGAAATTCCTGATTGTGGCTGCCGTGCTGCTCACAGCCGTGCTGACGGTGGCTTGCGTCGTCCTTCCTCGGGGTCTCGCGCTGACCGCAATCAGCGACTTAGTAAGCGGATTGCTCATGCTCTCTGCGCTGGTCGCGTTCGCGAGTCTGGGCGCGGCAAGCAAAGGCCGCATGCGCTGGTTCTGGATGCTTCAGGCGGCTGGCTGGGCGTTGTGGTTCAGCGACCAACTGGTATGGATCACCTTTGATCTGGTCCTGCAGAAGAAAATGCCGTCCATGCATCCCGCGGACTCTCTGCTGTTTCTCGCTGGGGCACCCATGCTCGCGGGACTGCTGCTGAGGCCGCACCTGCAACCCTCTGAGCGCAGCGCGCGGCTCGGCGTGCTGGACTTCCTCCTCTTGATGCTCTGGTGGCTGTACCTGTACGTGTCGTTCGTCGTCTGCTGGCAGTACATCTCGCCGAATGAGGGCGCGTACAACCGGAACTTCGATCTGCTCTCTCTCGCCGAATCGATCCTCATCACCTGCGTCCTGCTGGCCTTCTGGCGCGGAAGCTCGGGACGGTGGAGGACGTTCTACGCGTGTCTCTGCGGTGCTTTTGCATTCAACGGGGTGTGGTTCTATATGCTCAATCGCGCCCTTGAGAAAGAAGTCTATTTCACCGGCAGTTGGTATGACGTTCCGTACTCCGGATCCTTCGCCTTGTTCACCGCGGTCGCGATGCTTGGGCCGGGACTGTCGCCGGCGCCCGAAACCGCAGCCGACGAATCGTACGGTTCCTGGATGGCGAACTTGGCGATGGTGGCCGTTCTGTCGTTGCCCATTATTGCGCTCTATGCTCTGCTCGACGGCAATCTTGCGCACCGGGTCGCTGATTTCCGGGTCCTGGTCACGCTGGTGACCATGTTCTTAATGGCGCTTCTGCTATTCATCCAGCATCGCCGCCTAAACCGGGAGTTGCAGCGCACCAACCTGGTGCTGGAGGAGGCTTCCCTAACCGACCCCATGACCGGGTTGCGCAATCGCCGCTACTTTTCAGCGACCATCGATTCCGACGTGGCCCAGGCCCTGCGGTCGCACGCCGACGGCCGCGACCCGCACACCCGCGATCTGGTCTTCTACTTGATTGACGCTGACAATTTCAAGGAAGTGAATGATAAGTACGGGCATGACGTTGGCGATAAGGTGCTGGTCGAGATGGCGCGCCGTCTGAGTTCGTCGATCCGGCATTCCGATGTCCTGGTGCGCTGGGGCGGAGAGGAATTTCTGATCGTGTCGCGCTACACCGATCGCGCCGAAGCGGAATGGCTGGCCCAGCGTGTCCTTTCCGCGGTTGCCGATACGCCAATTTCGCTTGGCGGGTCGGGAGAAACAATGTACCGCACCTGCTCTCTGGGCTGGGCCGCGTTTCCCTGGTCACTCGAAAATCCGCGGGCCGTCAGCTACGAAGAGGTCCTCACCCTCGCCGATCGCGGTCTGCGTCAAGCCAAGCAGTCCGGCAAGAACCGTGCGGTGGGCATCGTCCCTGCGACCGGAAAATTTCCCGCGACGACGATCGAAGGCCTGCACTCCGCCCACCTGCAAGTCGATCTGCTCGCCGTCGCCGGACCTGCTCTGGGGCATAAGTCATAAGTAAAGTAGCGTGGGATAATCCTCTTGGAGGCCCGCCATGAAATCCCTGCGCCTGCTCGTAATGTTTCTTCTTTTCTCCGTCAACGCAGCCGTCGCCCAGGAGCATCCCTCCGTCAGCGCCCAGGCCAACAGCGTCTACGTGGGCGCGGACGGCAAATTTGAGGCCGCCCCGGATACTGCGCGGATTCAGCTCAGCGTCTCCGTCCAGGAGGACACGTCGGAGGCCGCATTCCAGCGTGCATCCAAGAATGTTGAGCAGGTGAAGCAAGTGCTGCGCGCCAATGGAATCGATCTCAAAGCCGCGACCATTGGTTTTCTTTCTGTTCAACCGGTGTACGAGTCGAGGCCAAAGCTGCATGTGAACGGCTACCGCGTCACGACCGATGTCACCCTGAAGCTGAAGGATTTCTCAAAAGTAGGCCCCATCACCCAGCAACTCGCCGAGGCCAACGTGAGCGAGAGCCAGACGCTGAACTACACGCTCGAGAATATCGATGACGCCAAGAACAAGGCGGTCGAAGATGCCTACCGCCGGGCGCGCAACTCCGCCGACACGTTGGCACGCGCCGCTGGCCGGACTGTCGCAGATCTTTCCTATGCCTCGGTCGACACCTTCGAAAACGTGCGGGTACCGATGCCACACATGGCCCGCGCGATGTCTGCCATGGCCAATGCCGCGCCGCCGGCCCCGACCGAAGAGTTCACCCCACAGAGCGTGACGGTCACCGCGCATGTGAACGCGCTGTTCACGTTGAAGTAGATGTGGGGGCAGCCGCCTCGGCTGTCCCGCCGGGGCGAAGCCCAGCGGAACCCAGACGAACGAAGGCGCTACGGATCTTGCTGGTCCAACTAAGTCAGAGAATCGCCGGCACCGGACTGCCCGGCGGCGCAGTCGCTTCCAGCGGTTCGACCTGCAAGGTCAGGCCGTCAATCTTACGCACGACGACCATCTGCCCCGGCGCCAGCGGGGAAGAAGCTACTGCGTCCCACAATTCGCCGTGCACGAAGACCTTGCCCTGGGGCGAGAGCGCGGTTTGCGCCACTCCAGTTTCGCCGACCAGGCCCTGGGCTCCCGTGACCACTTTATTCCGCCGCGCTTTGAGAGCGATGGTCATCAGAAAGGCCGTAATCAGTCCGAGCGGGATGCTGACGGCCAGCGCAGTCAGCAGATGAACGCGCATTTCTGGAATCGGGGAGTCGACCAACAGCAGGCCTCCCAGGGTAAGGAGCGCGATGCCTCCAATCGTGGCGACTCCGTGCGTGGCAAACTTGGCCTCGGCGGCGAACAGAGCGAACGCTCCCAAAATTAGTCCCAGCGCAGCAAAACGCGTGGGAAGAAGATTGAGGGCGAACGCAGCAACCAGAATAAACACAACGCCCACCGTGCCCGGGATGATCGCGCCGGGATGATTGAATTCGACGTAGAGTGCGAGCGCTCCGATGGCAAGCAGCAGAAACGCCACGTCACCTTCCATGAGCACGTCGAGAACTCGCTCTCTGAGGGTCATCTGAAAAGGCACGATTGGTTGGGCCGCTACGCTCAGAGAAGCAGACTCACCGCCGAAACGCTTGAACCCTTTCCCCTGCATCTGGCGGAACAAGTCCTCCGGGCTGGAGGCGACGTAGTCAATGAGATGTTGCGTGAGCGCTTCCTGCTCGGTAAACGATTTCGACTCGCGGACGGCACTCTCGGCAGCCTCGATGCTGCGTCCGCGCTTCCCTGTGACCGAGCGCATAAGGGCGGCGGCGTCGTTCTCGATTTTCTTCCTCATGTCCGCATCGAGTTGCATCTGGAACGGGCCAATGAATGCGACGGGATGAGCGGCTCCAGCCGCCGTTCCCGGCGCCATGGCGGCCACATCCGCCGATTCAAGAATGAAGATGCCCGCGGAGCCGGCATGGCCTCCGGTTGGCGTCACGTAGACAATCACCGGTACGGGTGATGTTGTGATCTTTTCAATGATCTTCTGCGTGGAACTCAGCAGGCCTCCGGGCGTGTTCAGTTCAATCAATATGGCTTGGTCGTTCCGCCGCCGGGCTTCATCGATGGCACGGGCAATGTATTCCTCGCTGATCGGCTGGATCGTATCGTTGACCACGACTTTCAGGATCTCGGCCGAGGCGGGAAGGGAGAAGATAGCAACGATTGCAAGGCTGACGATCAACCGTAACTTCGAGTAGGTCTTTAACGTCACTTTAGACGAGGAGTGCATAGATCCTTCGCTTTGCTCAGGATGACAGAGCTTGTTGTGTGCCACTGACGCCGGCCCTGGGGACTCGTGTATCCGAAATTTCGAGCCCTTAGCTATTGTCCCTCTATTTGGCCGGGCCGGTGTGGATTTCTTGTGGTGGGTCTTCCGAGGCAGCGGCAGATGACGGCTGATCGCCAGTCCATCCCGGCAAGTAGGTGCTGCCGGTGATCAAGCGCGCACCCCGCTCATAGGTGACATAGGACCATGCCCATTGAATGAAGACCAACAGGCGATTGCGGAAGCCGATCAGGAAAAGAATGTGAACAAACAGCCAGGATAGCCAGGCGATGAAGCCGGAAATGTGAATGCGGCCGAACTCGGCGACGGCCGCGGCACGGCCGATGGTGGCTAGGCTGCCTTTGTCCCAGTAATGGAACGGTGCGCGCGCGCCCGCCTTGGCATGCGATTCCGCCTCCTCGCGAATTGTTTTGGCGACGAAGCGGCCTTGCTGGATCGCGACCGGCGCAACACCAGGGAGCATTTTGCCCTGCTCGTCTTTCAGCGCGGCGAGATCGCCGATGACGAACACCTCCGGATGCCCAGGAACGCTTAGGTCGGGCTGCACCAGCACCCGTCCCGCGCGATCAACCGCCGCACCCAGTTTCTTGCCGAGCGGCGAGGCCGCAACCCCCGCGGCCCACAGCACCACCGTTGCTGGCAGTCGGGTGTTTCCCGCATAGACGGCGCCGGGCTCGATGCAAGTGACCGTTGTCGACGTACGGACTTCAACTCCCAGATGATTGAGTTGTTCCTGCGCGCTGCGCGACAGATCTTCGGAGTAGGTGGCGAGGACGCGCGGCCCTCCCTCGATCAGCAGGATATGCGTGCGGGCGGGATCGATCGAGCGGAATTCGTGGGCCAACGCGTGCCGGGAGATTTCGGCGAGCGTGCCGGCCAGCTCGACTCCCGTGGGCCCGCCGCCGACCACGACGAAGTTCAAGGGCATCGCGGTTTCGCCGCCAGCAGCGTGCCGTTCTGCCAACTCGAACGCCAGTAGCACGCGGCGGCGAATTTCGAGCGCGTCTTCAATGGTCTTCAGGCCAGGAGCGTAAGGCTCCCAATCATCATGTCCAAAGTAGGCGTGGCTCGCGCCCGCCGCGACGATCAAATAGTCGTAGGGAATGCTGCCTTCGGCCGTCTCGACCCGACGCTGGTCAAGGTCGAAGCCTGTGACCTCGGCCATCAGCACTTCGATATTCTTGTGCGAACGAAGAATAGAGCGGATCGGCGCGGCGATCTCTCCCGGCGAAAGTCCGGCGGTCGCCACCTGATATAGGAGGGGCTGGAAAGTGTGGAAATTCTTCTGGTCGATGACGGTAATTCGTACGGGCGCCTTGGCCAACGCCTGCGCGGCATTCAAGCCGCCAAAGCCGGCGCCGACGATTACCACGCGAGGTGTCGCTTCGCTAGTCATCTTGCTGTTATCGCCCCACCTCTATAAGATTCACCGCGATGGCAGACGGTTCCAGAAGTTCTTCGCTGCGGACTCCTCGGGTAATCTCTCACCCTGTATGGCTCTGCTGGCTCATGCCATCGGCCGCTGACCTGATCTTTCTCGCGCTTTTGGGCGCACTGGTGTTTACTCCGCTTTCCGTTAAACTGTTGGGCGACGCAGGCATCGGATGGCACATCCGAAACGGCCAGCAGATTCTGGCCACGCACGCGATCCCTCGCGTCGATTCGTTCTCTTCGCAGATTCGGCAAACTTGGTTTGCGTGGGAATGGCTGTATGACATCGCCGTAGGGCAATTGGAAACGTGGTGCGGGCTGAATGGCGTGGTTTGGCTCACTGCGGCTGTGATCGCCACAGTGTTTGCCTGGACATTTCGGTGGGCGGTGGCGCGCGGGACGAACCTGTTTCTTGCGTTGCCGCTGACGCTGCTTGCGATGTCAGCATCGACGATTCATTTTCTGGCTCGTCCGCATGTGTTGAGCTGGCTGTTCGCTCTCGCATGGTTCTGGATTCTCGATTCCACCGATCGGAATCGACTGCAGAGTCATCCCGCTCGATGGTTATGGGCTTTACCGCTGTCGATGCTGCTGTGGGTCAATGTGCATGGTGGATTTCTGCTCGGGTTTTTGTTTTTGGCGATTTACTGGCTAGGGTCGCTCTGGACATGGGCGACTACGCGGGAGACTCGCCTCGAGGACTCGCTCAAAAAGATCGCTTCAGGTCGCCGCGTCCGCCAGTTGACCGGAGTTGGCCTGCTGTCGGTGGCAGCCAGCTTCATCAATCCGTATGGATGGAAGCTGCACGAGCACATATACAGTTATCTCTCCAACCGTTTTCTGATGGATCACATCGATGAATTCCAGTCGCCCAATTTCCACGGCATCGCGCAGAAATGTTTTCTCGCGCTACTGCTGATCGCTGTCGCGGCACTGGCGGCGCGGGGGCGCAAGCTAAGACCGAGCGAGATTCTGCTGGTTTTGTTCGCGGTGTATGCAGGACTGTATGCCTCGCGCAATATTCCCGTCTCTTCGATTCTGCTGGTCCTGATAGTTGGGCCGCTGTTGCCTGCGCTCAATTCCTGGCGCTTCGCGCAGAGGATGGGCGCCGTCGATTCCCACCTGCGCGGTCACCTCTGGCCAATCTTGGCGACGGCTGCGGTTCTTCTGATTGCAGCCAACGGCGGGCGCGTCGGCTCAAGCCAGTGGATGGACGCGCACTTCGACCCAAAGCGCATGCCGGTCGAGGCGGTGAACTTTATTGAGCAGAGTGGCATTAAATCACAGGTACTCAGTCCGGATTATTGGGGAGGCTATCTGATTTACCGGCTCTATCCTCACAACACGGTTGTGATCGACGATCGACATGACTTCTACGGCGAACAATTCTTAAGATCATATTTAACGATGGTGCATGTCGAACCAGGTTGGGACGAGTTCTTGAAATTCCACCAGGTCGGATACCTGCTGCTGCCGAAAAGTTCGGCGCTTGCCACGGTCATCAGCGCAACGCCGGGATGGAAGCCACTCTACTCCGATGACGTAGCGATCGTGTTCATGCGGACCGATCTATACCAGGAAGACTCTGATCGTGCTCCGAGCCGATGAATTGGGTTGCGCCTGCAGCCGATTCCGAAGATGATGAGAAGGTCCCAGAAGCGCCGCATCGCATCACATGATCCGAATCGAATGATCAGATCGCATGATTAATGAATCCAGGCCTGCTTTGCGGCGATGGGTCCTGTGCGCCGTCTTCGCCTCCACGCTCGCGCTGGCTGGCTGTTCGAGCTCTTCCTCGTCCCCGCCTCCACCCGTGATAACGCCGGGGAATCCGGTGGGATCCAATCTGACGCAGGTGAGTTCCGATCCCTTTACCGCAGGCCCCGGCCAGCACGCGACCGAAGTCGAGCCCCATATGCTGGCGAATGGGAACACGCTGGTGGCGGCCTTTCAGACCGGACGCATCGGTCCCTTGAACGGAGGCGCAGGCTCGACTGGTATCGGATGGGCTACTTCGACCGACGGTGGCGCGTCCTGGAGCCACGGATTTCTTCCCGGACTCACGACTGGAGAAGGCACGGGACCGTATGACGCGGCCAGCGATCCCGCCGTAGCCTACGACGCGAAGCACGGAGTGTGGATGATCTCTTCGCTGCCGATTTCGAATTCCTCGCAGACCCCGGCAGTGGTGGTCAGCCGGTCCACCGATGGATTCACCTGGCAAAATCCCGTCAGCGCCGATCCAACCTCTGAGAGCTCCGATAAGAATTGGATTGTGTGCGACAGTTGGCCCAGCAGTCCACACTACGGCAATTGCTATCTGGAGTGGGACGACCCCATCGATTCGGATCGGATTCTGATGAGCACTTCGTCGGACAGCGGGCTGACGTGGGGGCCGGCGACGCCGACTGCGGATCTGGCCATGGGAATCGGCGGCCAGCCCCTGGTGCAGCCGAACGGCACGGTGGTCGTGCCCATTGAGACGGTCCCCGTGAACAGTCAGGCGGCCGTCATGTCGGCGTTCATTTCGAACAACGGTGGTCTGAGTTGGACTGCGCCCGTGATGATCTCGAACGTCCAGTTTCACGCCGATGCCGGAGGAATCCGCAGCGGGCCTCTGCCTTCGGCCGCCATCGATGGCACCGGCACGGTCTGGACGGTTTGGGAGGATTGCCGGTTCCGTGCAAGCTGCTCGACCAACGACCTCGTGTACAGTACTTCTCCCGACGGCGTGACCTGGAGCGCGGTTACGCGGGTTCCGATCGACGACACTTCAAGTACGGTGGATCACTTCATCCCGGGTATCGGGATTGATCCCGCAACTTCAGGCGCCGCTGCGCACGTGGCCCTGCATTACTACTACTATTCGCAGAGCGACTGCACCGCGTCGACCTGCCATCTGCTCGTGGGCTACATTTCGTCGGCGAACGGAGGCTCGACGTGGAATGCGCCGTCCCCGCTAACCGGACCGATGCTGCTCAGCTGGCTGCCGAATTCGCAAAACGGGTTGATGGTGGGGGACTACATTGCAACGGCGTTCACCAACGGCGTGCCCCACGGGGTGTTCGCCGTGGCGTCGGCAATTTCGGGAACGACTTACAGCGAGGCGATCTACACCGGGCAGGGACTGACCGCGCAGGCTGCGGGCCGTCAGTTGTCGTCGGCCCGGGACAAGCCGCTCCATCATCTTTCCGACAAGATCGAGAAGGAGCTTCCAGAGAAGGGCGTGATTCCACGGTCGCGCCGTCGGCGAAGCACGAAGTGATGCGCCAAAAATTCGAGGATCTTTACCACGAAAGGCACGAAGTATCACGAAGGAAACCATGCACGGCATTCCTTCGTGATACTTCGTGACCTTCGTGGGTTAAGCCTTCGTCTCCGACAACCGTTTCTTCATCGCCATAATTGCGATCACCACGGCCGAGGACGCGGCCGAGAACTCGGAGTTGGAGCACGGCGCCATCTCGCCGTCGACGTCCTCTCCCGAGTTCGCCTTCTTCACCACCTCTGCGGCCACCATGTGAAAACGGGAATGTTCATACTTCAGCTTCGTATATTCCGGCAGCGCGGTGTACTGTGCGCCCTCGCTGTAGATCCACTCGCCCAGAACGCATTTGTGGTCGAGACTAATTTGCGCCGGATGCAGACTGCCGTCGCGCTTGGCTAAGGATTGCCGCAGCCTGCGCTTCCACTTGCTGTGGGTGCCGATGGCTTCATCAAAATCCATTTCACTCCCCGGACCGAGGCGGGTATAGCCCTTTCCCGCATATCGGCAATAGGTGTGCGGAAGATTAGTGGATCGCGGATGGGGTGAGGGTTTACGGGGGTGGAACTTGAGCCGCTCTAAAAGCGGTCGTTGGTATCGATGCCAAAACCCAGGATCGCAGTGACTTCCACAGGGAGTTCACCGCGCATGGCGGGTTGGAACTTCCAGGTGCGCAGAGCGGCGAGGATTTTCGCGGTCATCGCGGCGGGTCCGGCATCCAGCACGCGTACGTTCTTCAAGTTCCCCGCAGCGTCCATAGTGCACGTGACCACCATGCGGGCGTGAGGCAATCCCTCGGCTAGATCGGTGCGGATCGGGGCCGGAGCGGCCAGGGTTGAGCCATAGGGATGGCCCGTCGCGCCTTCGTCCGCGAATTCCATCGCCACTGTGCCCAGAGAAGTTTCGAAATATGTGGTGTACGTCTCGCCCTTCAGAAGCTTCTTGTAAGGCTCGAAAGCTCCTCCGGAATTTGCTGTGGCTACGATAGTTACCCCCAGAGTCTTTCCGTGCTTCACCGCCGAATGTCCGGGAGCCTGAGGATCACTGGCGGAAGGATCCGATCCGAAGCTGGGCAGATTCACGACGGAGCTGCCGCCACTGATGTCGACTCCGCGGACGGGAGGAGTGCCAGAGGGCACGTTCCCTGCGCCTCCGGGGCCAGCGTTGGGAGAGATGCCGCCTCGTGCTGCGGGATCAGAGCCGTTTGCGGCGTCGGCCTTTCCAGCGCCAGGGCCTGCTCCATTCATGCCGCTGCCGGGACCATTGCCCCGGCCAATGCTGTTGCCCCCGCCCGCGCCCCCTAGGCCCGGTTTCTCTCCGCCCGTGGGTGACATGGCGAGCGAGCCGGTGCCGCCATTGCTGGGTAGTCCAACCTTCGGGCCTGGCTGGCTGGAGATTACCGCGCCAGCGGTGGCGCCGCTGCCGCCGCTGTTTGCCGGGGCAAGGCCAGCGCCAGCGTCGAGCGGTGAGCCAAGACCTACGCCTTTTCTGCCCAGTCCGGTGCCTGCGGGTCCGGAGCCTCCCGCGACCGAGGGTGGCGGCGGGACGATGTTGTTGGCCAGCAATGTGCCGCCGGGAGCTCCAGCTCCCCCCGAAGTGTTGCCGGTGCCTCCACCTGGTCCTGCGAGCGAAGGCGGGGGCGGAACCACGCTGGGCGCGCCCAGTGTCGGTGCAGAAGACGATGCCAGCGAGCGCGTGCCAGTTCCGCCGGATACCCCAACCGAGGGTGGAGGAGCGACCACGTTCGCGCCGAGCGTTGAACCCACGCCATTGCGCGCCCCACGCTGATTGCCACTCGCCGCGCTCGCGGCAACAGTGGGAGGAGGCGGGACGACATTGGCGGCGAGCGAAGTTGCAGCGCTGCCGCTGGGGCCATTCGTATGGACGGCCGGAGGCGGCGGCACGACTTCAGTCGGGCCAAAGAGTTTGCCCATCAGGCTGCTCACGAACGATCCGTTGCCCGATTGCGTTGGCGGTGGGGGTACCACGGCCTTCGTCGGATCCGGGATGCTGCCGCTGGCCAAGCGGTGCAAATCTTGCGATACGTCGTTCGAGGGCGGCGGCGCAATGACCGACGGCGCCGGCATACTCAGCTTGGGACTGCGCGTGCTGGCGCGCTCCGGAGCCGAGACCGGGGGCGGTATGACTGCCGCGTTGGTCATTTGCACGGGTGTACTCGAAGTCTCGCGGCTCACTCCACCGGGAACGGGCGGAATCACGTTCGCGGCCAGTGCCGGAGTCGATCGCACCTGATCGCGAGCCACGCTCGGAGCCGGCGCTACCACCGGCGTGTTGAGAGACGGCAAATTAGAATTCATTGCGCGGTCGCGGGAGGCGCTCGGGGCGGGAGGAATCACGGTTGGGATCAACGCCGGTGCTACCAGAGTGTGGTCGCTTGAAACGCTGGGCGCGGGCGGAATCAGTGTCGCACTGAGATTGGGCGCGGTGAGTGGCTGATCGCGTGACACCGAGGGTGCCGGCGCAATCACGGAGTCCAGTTGAACGCCGTTGCGCGTGTAGTCGCGGGTCGCATTTGGCGCCGGAGCGATGAGCGCGGTCGCAAGACTGGGCGCCGTCCGCGTCGAGCGCATTCCTTCCGAAGGCGGAGGCCCCGCATTCGGCTTAATGGCCAGCAGGTTCGCCACCGGATCGCTGGAGGAAGGAAGCTTCACATTCGGTGCGTCCACAATCTTCGGAAGTAGCGAGCCCCCGCGGGCGATCTTAATAGTCTGCGTCCGGTGGTGGGCTTCGCCGCCGCCAGCACGGCCCGTGATTCCAGCCTGCGCGCCGCCCAGATCCTCGGTGCGGGGAAGTTCGTCGCCGCTGTAATAGATGACGTCGTGACTCGAAAACCGGGGTGCGACAAAGGGGCGCAACTCTGCGATTTTCACCTGGACTGCGATCACGGCAAAGATTAAAAAAGCCTCCAGTACATAGGAGGGGACCATGATGCGCAGGGGGATTAAGCCGAACGGCGCTTCACCGGCTAAACGACGCTCCGAGCGCGCCAGGGCAGGCCGGATAGCGCCGACGAAGTCGCGCCACGGCGACGACCATTCGACCAGCAACTTGGGCGCGTCGTGAATGGCGACGGGTTCTTCGAGTTGGAGCGTTGCACTCACGAGGGCGTTACTCTACCATCCTTCGCGATCGTTATTTCAATTTTATCGCCCACCACGGTTCTGCTTTCAGCCGCGGTGCGACACGGTAGTTCCAACACCGACGCGGCCTGCGTCCGGACCGGCGCAAATCTCCAGGGCCGCAAGTCATTTTGGATATGAATCACCGTCATCGCGCGATCCAGATAAACGACGTCGATGGGGAATCCCATGCCTAGAGTATGAACGCCGTGGCAGGGGACAATCCAGAGGCCAGAACCATTACGGAAGTCACTCGAAGCCAGCCCAAGCAGCCCACGCAGCCGGGTCCAGTGCGTGTCGGCCACCGCCAGGGCTGTGGCGAGGTACGACTGGCGGGTTTGATTGAAAGCCTGTCCTTGCGAGGAAAAAACCGCCATATAAAAAATTCTCCCCCCGTTCTGCGCGTCTTCTACCGCCCGCCGGAAATCGGCGCCAGTTGCCGGACCAGATCGATGACTGCCGGGCCGATCGTGACAAAAATAATCGAGGGCAGAACAAATATCACCAGAGGGGGGACCATCTTGATGGTGGTTTTTGCAGCTTGCTCTTCGGCCCGTTGCCGGCGTTCCGTGCGGAGGGAGTCAGAGTGTACGCGGAGAGCCTGGGCAACGCTGGTGCCGAAGCGGTCCGTCTGAATCAGTGTACCAACCAGAGAACGGATGTCGTCAACCCCGGTGCGGTCTACAAGGTTACGCAGGGCTTCGGCGCGGGGCTTGCCGGCGCGCATCTCCAGGTTCACCAGGTGGAACTCATCGCTCAGGTCGGGATGCGCGTGGTGCAGGTCCTGCCCCACCCGGGTCAGAGCCTGGTCGAGCGCCAGGCCGGCCTCGACGCAGATCACAGTAAGGTCGAGCGCGTCGGGCAGACCGATGCGAATGCGATGCTGCCGGTCTTTGATCATCCGCTTCAGGATAAAGCGCGGCAGAAAGAAGCCGAGACCGGGCACACCGGCGAGCAGGAAAATGTTATCGAAGCCGGAAAATAGCGCGACCGCGGCAAAGCCAGCCGCCGCCGCCAGAACGCGGGCTCCGAAATAGTAGTTGACGTCGATGGCATCGCGGAATCCGGCCTGAATCAGCCAGGCGCGGGTGCGGGAAACGTCCGACGCAGAAAGCGGGATCGCCTTGCTGATCGGATCCAGCGCCTGCTCAATGCGTTCCCGGAGGGCGGGTTTGTTCTCCACCTGGGGCTGCTGTCCGCCCAGAGCGCGCAGACGGGCGCCGAGCACGGAAGTGGGAGTCACCACTGCGGCTCCAAAGGCAAAGACCGCCAGCACGATGGTGACGAATACGACTAAAACCAACAGCAGAGGCAGCATACTCATCTACCTAAACCTGGATCCGGATGATCTTTCGGATCACGAAATATCCAATCGTTTGCAGAGTGATCCCGGCGACCAGCAGAAAGTGTCCGATCGGGTCAGAGAACAGCGGGCGAATGAAACTGGGATTGAGCACGAGCATGACGGTTACGATAATGGGCGGCATACCCATCAAAAGACCCATGGTGAGGCGTCCCTGGGCGGTATAGACGCGCACCTGGCGTTGAATCTTGAAACGCTCGCGGATCACATACGACAAGTTGTCGAGAATCTCGGCCAGATTGCCGCCCGTCTCGCGCTGCAGCATGACCGCGGTGACAAAGAATTTCACGTCGACCAGGGGCATGCGTTCGGTCAGATTCATCAGAGCATCGCGCACCGGCATGCCGAATTTCTGTTCTTCGTAGAGCTGGCGGAACTCGCCGCAAACCGGCTCGGCGACTTCGTCAGTAATCATTTCGAGCGCGGTGGTGAAGGCGTGTCCGGCGCGAACTGCGCGCGCCAGGGTGTCGATGGCTTCCGGAAAGAGTTCCTCAAATTTCTCAAACCGCTTATTCCGCCGAAACGATGCGTAGGAATACGGAAGCACAAAGCCGACCAGCAACGCCACCCATGCCACCTCCACGCGCTTGCTGAGAGCGTAGGCCACAATTGTGGCCACAACTCCAGCCACCGCCGAGACCCCCAAAAAATTGCCGGCGCGCAAGGTCATACCCGCCTGCGCCAGCATTTTCTGGATGTCGGTAACCCGCGCGGAACGACGCAGCAGGTTGTCCAGCGCGGGAATCTGACTCAGTTGCTCATCCCGCAGCAGGGCCAGCTCTTCCTCGGGCGCGCGCTCGGGCGCCTTGCGCTCGTTGGCCAGGCGTTCCTTGATCAGCCGGGCGCGGGCGCTGCGCTGGTCCAGGAGCGAGCCCACGGCGAAAGCCGCGAGCGCGACCACGACGAAAACGAGAAGCGCAATCAGACCTGCGGGCATATCAGTATTCGTACCTCAACTCGGACCTCAACTGGTACCTCAACTCGTACCTCAACTTAGACCTCGGTTTTCGCTTCAAACAGCGCCGGCCGCAAACGGGCTCCGGCGGTCGCCAGCCGCTCCGCGAACTGCGGACGCACGCCGGTCGCGCGAAACACGCCGCGAACTTTCCCGCTCTCATCGGTTCCCGTGCGGTCAAAACTAAAAATATCCTGCATGGCGATACCATCTCCATCCATACCGGTAATCTCCGAGATGGTGATGACCTTGCGGGTACCGTCGGAAAGCCGGGCGATCTGAATGACGGCATGCACCGCGGACGCAATCTGGTGGCGCACCGCGCGTTCGGGAATGTTGAGATTCGCCATCGACACCATATTTTCCACGCGCGCCATGGCGTCCCGTGGAGAATTGGCGTGTACGGTGGTGATCGAGCCCTCGTGGCCGGTGTTCATGGCCTGCAACATGTCGAAGGCCTCCTCGCCACGCACCTCGCCCACGACGATGCGGTCGGGGCGCATACGCAGGCTGTTGATCACGAGTTGCCGCTGCCGGACCGCGCCCTTGCCTTCGATGTTGGGCGGGCGGGTCTCCAGCCGGACAATGTTTTCCTGCTTGAGCTGCAGTTCGGCGGCATCTTCGATGGTAACGATGCGGTCGGTGTTGGGAATGTATCCGGAAAGCACGTTCAGCACAGTGGTCTTGCCTGCGCCCGTTCCGCCAGACACCAGGATGTTGAGGCGCCCCTTGACCATAGCCGAGAGCAGTTCGAGCATGGGCTCGGTGAGCGTCTGGTTCTCGATCATCTGGCGGGCGGTGACCGGCTCGCGTCCAAAACGGCGGATGGAGAGACAAGGGCCGTCAATCGCCAGCGGTGGAATGATGGCGTTGACGCGCGATCCGTCGGCCAGGCGGGCATCGACCATGGGGGAGGACTCGTCGACCCGGCGCCCCACCCGCGAAACGATCCGCTCGATGATCTGCATGAGGTGCACGTTGTCTTTGAAGGACAACGTGGTCAGTTCGAGCTTGCCGGCCTTCTCGATGTAGACCCGATCGAAACGATTGACCAGAATATCGGAGACGTTGGGATCCTTGAGTAGTTGCTCGAGCGGGCCGAGGCCAAAGATTTCGTCGAGAATTTCGCGGGAGAGGCGTTCGCGTTCGGCAAAGCTGAGCGGAACGACTTCGCCGTTCACCACCGCGCGAATGATGACCAGGACTTCCTCGCGCGCCGAGTCGCCGGACGTCTTGCCGAGTTTTTCCAGATCCAAACGATCGAGAACCTTGCGATGAAGGTCGGCCTTGATCTGCTGGGGATCGGTGCGCTCGAACGATTGAAGATTTCCCATAAGGCCCTGGTTTTATAACACTACGTTCCAATAACTCTAGGTTCCTAAACCGACTTGAATAACGACCACGCCGCCCGCTTCACCTCGGCGTCATTGCGCGTCAACTCCTGCGCCAGCCCGGCGAAGCAACGGGCAATTTCGGAATTTCGCTGGTCCATCACGGGTGTTCCACGGTCGATCGCGCCGGAGATTGCGAAATACTGGTTCGGGATCCGCCATAGCAGTTTAGCTCCGACCGCAGTCTCGGCGTCTGCCTCACTGAAGCCCGCCACCTTGCGAAACCGGTTCAGGACCAGGCGCACCCGGTCGCGGCTCCCGGTCTCTCCCAGATATTGCTGCACCCGGGCCGCACTCCACAGTGAAGCCACGTCGCTGCACGCGACCAGCAGCACCGTTTCCGAAAGACTCGCGACCAGACGGCTGGCGGCGTCAAAACGCGAAGAGACGTCGACCACCACATAACGATAGTGCGTCACCAACATATCGAACAGCTTCACAAAGTCCGCAGTCGACGGATCCACGGCAGCGGGTGTGTTGGTTCCAGCCAGCAACTGCAAACCGCTGCTGTGACGCGTCATGAAGCTCTCGAGCAATGAGGCGTCCATGCGGTGAAGATTGCGGGTGGCGTCGGCCACAGTAAAGACCGGCTTGAGATTCATATGCAGGGCGGCGTGGCCGAGAAGAGCGAGATCCACCAGCGCCGTTTGTCCATAAGCGGACTGCAAGGCTAACGCGAGATTGACCGCCACCGTGGTCGCGCCGTTTCCACCCTTCGCGTTGATGACGGAGAAGACCTTGCCCCGTGTGCCTTCTTGACGTCCTCTCCGCTGCGCGGCCTGCAGGCGCACAAAGGCATCGAGAAGATCGGGCGTGTTGATGGGACGCTCGATGAATTCGCGGGCTCCCGCGCGCATGGCGTTGACAATGACCTGAGGCTGGTTCAGAGTGCCGATCGCAAAAATTGCCGCTTCCGGCATCTCCTGGTGCAGCAGTTCGATGGCTCGCAGAGCCAGAGGAGGATTGTCGGCGGGAATGTCGACCAGCGTTACGTCGGGACTGGCGCTGCGCACCCGCCGGGTTACGGGATCCGACGCCGCCACCGGAAAACTGGCGCAGGTGTGGACCGTGCGGGCCACACTGGTGCCGTCGACGAGCACCTGCAGCACCGCGCGCTGCTCGTTGTCGCTGGCAACAATGACGACTGACAGTTCTGGCATTACGAACCCTGCTTCACTGGCGGTGAGCTTACTTCCCCTTGTCGAACTTGCTGTTATCGATAAACGGTTGCGGATTCTTGGGCAGGGTGGTCGGCTCCATGTTGGGAGAAACGCGCCGCACCGTGCACAGGACCATGAGTTCCGAATTGCTCTTCTGCAAGCTCTTGCTGCGGAAAAAATTTCCCAGGATCGGGATGTCCCCGAGTCCGGGAATCTTGTTCCAGATGTCGGTCACCCGGTTGTCGATCAGACCCGCGATCACGAAGCTCTGTCCATCCTGCAACTCAAATTCGGTTTCCGCTTTGCGCGTGCTCAGGGCGGGGACCGTGAATCCGGAGATGGTCAGCGCGTTCGAAAAATCCAAGGCGCTCACTTCCGGGGCCACCTTCAAATGGATGTTGCCGTTGGGCATGATGACCGGAGTGAACTGCAACCGCACTCCGAATTCCTTGAACGAGATGGTGACCGCGGTAAATCCGTTGCCCGGCTGCACGATGGGAAAAGGGAATTGACCGCCCGCCAGGAAGCTGGCCTCCTTGCCATTGACCGCAATCAGATTGGGTTCGGCCAGAATCTGTAGAAGACTTCTATTTTGCAGCGCCTCAATCACAGCGCCAAAATTAATATCGGGTCGGAAAACAAAAAGATTCAGAACGTTGTTGAGAGTGGTAACCGCAGTGGTGCCACCCGCTCCAGCACTCTGGCCGCCGGGGGTCAGAGTCTGGGGCCCGAAGCCGCCGTACTGTCCGGTGGTCACCGTGCCGAGGGTATTCGACGCTCCCGTGGAAATGAAGTTGATCCCCATCTGGGTTAGCGCGGTGCGGTCTACCTCGGCGAACTTTACCTGCAGCAAGACTTCCTGAGCGCCCACGGGCCCAAAAGTAAGGACGTTCACGACCTTCGGAGAATAGGCGCTGGCCAGTTCTCCGGCGCGCTTGGCGACATCTTCCGTGGAAACGTGTCCGGATAGAACGACCGCCGAGCGCGAAGGGGTGACCGTGATCTGTTCATCGGGAAACACCCGGTGCTCTTCTTCGCTGCAAGTGCTGACGTCGACATCGACACGAAGATCGAAGCTGCGCGAGCGCTCCAGTTCGTCCCAGATCAGCAGTGAAACTTCTCCCGGGGACTTCCCGTGAATCAGGATTTGCGTGGGCGTGATGGGCTGAGCGTAAGCGATGCTCTCGTCGGTGATCGAAATTCGTCTTAAGCGCTCGGTCGTGTTAATGAGCAACGACTTGCCCACCATGACCCGCAGCGGAGCCGAGCCCTGCGGCTGCTGCGACCGCTCAGGCAGCGTCGTGGTCTGGGTGGTGTTGGGCGCCTGAGCCTGGCCCGCGGTGTCGGCCTGCTGCAGAACCTCTGAAAGCGCGGGTACGACGGCGGCCGTGAAGAGCGCTACCCCGAGCAAAGACGTGCGAACGTTCATTTTCAGATTCCTCTCCCTGTGGAGGAAACGGGTAAAACCTTGTCCAGCCCGGAAGATCGAACTCGTCCCACTCAATTCGATCCGCAATTCTCCTCCGAGCACTTAACGACGTCTGGTTTCTTGTCGCCGTGATAGACCTCTATGCTGATGCCGGTGGGCTGTGGTATCGGAGGCGGGGTGACCGTCTTAATTGCCGGGCGGTGCACCACGGGTTGCACCGGCGGCGTGGGAGTTGTAAGTCCCCGGTACAGGCCTCTGGAGCCGGAAGGCGGCACTTCGTCCTGCTTGGTATCGAGCGGATTGCGTAGCGCCAGTTGAATGTGTCCTTCCGAACTGGCGAGCGTAAGCCGCTGGGCGTCGTCGGGCGATACCAGGAGCGTGATGACGGCCGTAGTCTGGGCCTCGCCCGTGGCCGTTCGTTCCAGCGTATGTCCCGAGGCAAGGACCGCGACGTTCTGCAGAACTGTCGTGGTTTCCTGTTCGCCGCCCGAGCCCGGCGTCCCGGTCAGCAGGACGTCGACGCGGGTTCCTGGCGTCACGAACCCAGCCACCGACACGATTTCATTCACCCGCACCGAAACCGCGCGCATCCCGGGAGGAATCAGCGAGGGCAGCCCAGCGCCGGCATTCTCCCCGGCCAACCGGTTGGGCAGGATGAATTCGCCCTTGGAAATGGGAACGATCACACCGTGTCCCAGTACGTCGGCCCGCTTCCGGGGAGCACTGGGCGGCAAATCCGCGCCCGGGATCTTAATGATCTTTATGTCGCGCTCTTCCACTTTTGCCCCAACCTGCAGATCGTCCGCCGCCACGATCACGTCGACCCCGGCATCGCTGGGGCGGCCCGGCTGCAAGTTCCTGTAGACATAAACACTTGCAAAAAAGCCAAGCGCGAGTGCCAGAACCCCGATCATCAACAAGCGTGTGCGGTTCATGCTGCTCCCCTAGAAGACGAAACTCTGCCGCCAGCCGCTGGAGTACTCCAGCGGGCCAGCGTTCTTGTGCGTCGCTCGTGTTGGTTGCTACTGGATAGAACTGGCGACCTGAGAGAACACGTTATTGGCATTGGACCCAATGAGCCGAACGGTTCCAACCACAATAACAAGGATCACCGCCAGCATGACCGCATATTCCGCGATGTCCTGTCCTTCCTGTTCGCACCATAGTCTGCGCACAAGCTCCATAAGATGTCCCTCTCTCTGTTTAGTTTTTGAGGTCGAATGGATCGCACCCCGTGCTGACCGCCCGAACGTGCAAAGATTTTCCCACTCGATACGGCTAATCATACCTTGCAATATGTCGGAAGGGTCGTAATTTCTTGCATACCTAGGGGCGAAATCGATTACCTCCGGGTGAGCCAGCGGACACTCAAAAAGGCCAATGCGCCCTGATCAAAAATCCTGAAGGGCTAGGTTAGGGCTAGCAGCGGGAGGCCCCGACCCCCGGTTGTTCCCTGAGCCACCGCGGAACAGCAGGCAGCTTAAGCCAAATACCAAAGCCATGGGTAGGACAGGGCTTGTGTACAGCGGAAGCTCCCAAAAACGTAGCAAGCTGCGGGCAGGGAATTTCACCGCAGCAAGCAGCAGGGCAAAGGCAGCAATCCACGGCCAGGCCAGAAGTGTCCAGGTTCCGGCAAGAACCAGACGCAGGAGCCTGCCGGCTGGCGAGGGCGAGGGCGAGGGCAGGGGTAAGGTCCGACTCTGAAGCAGGCACAAGATCCCCGGCAATAACAGTATCTGGGCGTGGGGAGCCAAGGTCGGAATAATGACCAGAGTCGCTGCCAGCACGAGACTCGTGACAACAATAAAATCCGGGGAATCCGAGGCTTGCCATCGATGTTTCCAACAGAGAGCCAGAACTGCAAGCAGAACGAAGGCGGCGGCGATCGGCCCCCAGGTGGGAGTGAACCACACATCGAGGAGAGAATGACCGTAAGTGTAATGGCGATAGGCGCGAACCGCTCCCAGAAAACCAGAAATCCAGTTTGGCAGAAGCCATTCGCTGACCCCGACCAGCAGGAACATGCTGGCGATAAAGCTCCAGGCCACCGGGCGTCGACGGCGCCAATCGCCCAGGGTCCAGAGGGCCAGCCAGGGAATCAATGCGACCATGAACTGTGGTTTGAATGTCGAGACCGCCAACATTGCGCCGGCCAGCACTAGATGATCGGTGAAGAGCAGGAAAAATGTGATCGCAATGAGAAAGGCGGCGAGGAGGCTGGGGTTCTGCAGTTTGATCGCCTGCAGGACGGGGAAGCTACCCAGGGCAAAAGTAGTCGCGGCAAGCAAGATTTGGGGAGACCGGCGGAACCGCGCAAGACGGAACCAAATCACAATATTGAGCAATGTCCCCAGGATCGAGACAAACAGAAATGCCTTCTGCGCGGCGGAAAACGAAATGTAGACCGTCGGCCAAAGCAGAAGGGCGATATACGGTGGATAGGCAAATCCGCCACCGATGCCGGAAGGATCTTGCGAATCGGAGGCCGCCGGTGCGCCGTAGATCACGGTTTGAATCTCATGCGCGACTTCGGGCGAATATGGATTGCGACCGTGCCGCAGCAGTTCGTGCGTTCCCCACCATGGCGCGTAGAGATCGTTAAAATGCGGCGGCTGATTGGCACTCCAGATCTGACCGACATAGTAGGCCATGCTGCTGGCGGAAACTATGCTGAGCAGCAGCCACCAAACCGGCTTGGCGCCGAGAGAATCCTTCATAAGATGGTCCCAGGCCCTGCCTTACAGGTCTCGGCCTCCTTACCGCGAAATGGGCCGCTTGTGATCGCGATAGCAGCCGCCGCCACCGGTAGGCCGGCAAGGATGTCAATCACGTAGTGCATTTCCAGCATGAGTATGGCCGCAACCAACAGCACATCGTAAACCGCGAGCGCGATCACCATACCTTTCCAGCGCCGCAGAAACCACAGGACGATTATCGGCTGCACAATGTGCATGCACGGCAGCCCGATGAAGTAGTCCGTGGAAATGCGCCGGATCGGTTCATGCCGCCACAGCGCCAGCGCGTCCCGGATCAGCGTCTGTTGCAGGTTGTAAACCTGAAGGCTGGCAGGGAAGCGCGAGAAATGGCCGGGGCACAGGTAGTAAGGCCCTTGCGCGGTCCAGATGTAAAAAACGGCGAGGGCGATGTAATAGGACAGCAGGATGGTTCCGACGAACTGCAAGGCGCGTGCTCTCCCCTCGCACAGAGCGACAAGGATGAGGGCTGCTCCAATCTGCGGAAACATTCCGAAGTAAATGAATTCCAGAGCCTTAAGGAAGGAAATCGGGAAGGTCTGCACAGCCCAGTGCGTGAGTTCTGAAACCGAGTGGCCATGCAGCAGCCACCGATCGATGGCGGCGAGAGCCGGGTCCATCGCAAAGTTAAAGCGAACCGAAACGATGGCGCAGTCATAAGCAAGCACCATCAGAAACCCGAAGAAGAGATACGCGGCTGGCGCGAGAACGGCCGACGCGGTATGGCGCAGGCCTCGACTTTTATGCTGGCGGAGCAGTTCCAGCACCGCTACCGCGTCCACGGTGAGCACGAAGGCTTTCAACCAGGTGGTAACCCAGACGAGAATGGCAAAGTAGACAAGCACGAGAAGGATGCGAACCGGGTTCTCGCGATAGCGCCCCAGCAGCGGCCCCACGCCCAGCTCGCGGGGCAGACCGATCACGCCCAGCGCCGCAGCCACGAAGATGGACTGCGCCGCCAGAACAAACCAGTAAGCGACACCGAGGGTGATCCAGTCGAACTTGAGCGGAAGGTGCTGGCTGCGCAGGACGGGGACAACGGCAACCAACAGCGCCAGGCCGATCCAGTAGTGCCAGTAACGGGGTTTCATCGAGCTGTGGGTTGAGCTGTCCACTAAAGTTTCTAGCGTCCAATCTACGCGAAATTTACGCGAGAGCTACACCACCGGCGGCATCTGCGGCCGGGACTTTGCCGGGCGGCTGGCGCAGAAGCACCACGGCCAACATCGGCAGATAGAGCAAGATTACCGTGCAGCGCCCGACCTCGGTGAAGCTGTGGGGAGTGTAGTACCAGCGCCAGATTCCCGCGCCCCAACTGAAGAAAACCGTCCAGATGATTTCCCGGCGCGATTGCGGAATCAGCCAGAGAGTAAAGCTGTCGAAAAACCAGCGCTGCGGCATGCACGCGGACAAGAGAAGAAGCCACGCGTCTCGATCCCGGTAGCGCAGCAGAGCCAGGACCAGCAGCGCTCCCGGAAGAACTAGAATCGGAATGAAGTGCTGATAGTTTCCCGCCTGTCGAAGCCACAGCCAGGGCCAGTTCGGCTTTACGGCAAGACTCGCGAGCCCCACGAGCACGCACGCCAACAAGCCGCGGCGATCGAGGCGCGTGAGGAATACAGGCAGCCCGACTTGGGGTTTGGCCAAGGTCGCGGGCAGCAGCCACGGCAAAAATGCACTGGCGGCGATGATTGTCGACCACTGTACTGTGAGAATCCCCGCCCAGTACGGATAAGCGAAGAATACCAGCAGACGGGAGTAGCCGTGGCGCGTGAGACCGAGCGCCAGCAGGGCAGAACTGATTCCCCAGAAGAGTCCGGCGGCTAGTTCAGGCTGCAGACGCACAAACGGAAGAGCGAACAGCGCCGCGGTCAGCGGATACTGCTCGAGGGGCGTATCGTAAGGGTTCTGCCGGGCCAGCAACCGCTGTACAAGATGCAACGCCCAGTGGAAGTCGGCCGCATCCTGATGAAGCCGCTTCATCAGAAACCAGCAGAATGTGCCAGTCGCGATGCCGATTGCAGCTGAGACTATGATGCGCCCGCGCATGAGTTCTAACGTGCCCACACAGTTGTAACATGAAGCGGTTGAACCCGGATTCGTTGTGGGATGGTTGAACGGAGAGCGCCCTTTGTCAAAGTACTCGTCATTCGTCATCGTAGTTGCCTTGGCCGTCGTGGCCTCGGCGAGTACGTGGTTCTACGCCAATCACATTTTGAGGGCACAGCAGATCGCCGACGCGGCGCTTCACCACCAACCCCGCGGCAACTTTTCCGACCTCTATCCGCGATGGCTGGGAGCCCGCGAATTGCTGAAGCACCGCCGCAATCCCTACAGTCCCGAGATCACCCGCGAGATTCAGGAGGGGTACTACGGCCGGCAACTCGATCCCACGCGCGCCGACGATCCGAAAGATCAGCAGGGCTTTGTGTATCCCGCGTACGTCGTCTTCCTGCTCGCGCCGACAGTGGATGTGCCATTCGACATCGTACAGACAGCCTTCCGCTGGCTGCTGATCGGGTTGGCTGGGGTCACGGTTTTTCTGTGGTTGAGGGTTCTGCGTTGGGCGCCGTCGTTCGGGACGACTCTTATTCTCATCGTGCTGATGCTGGGCTGGTTGCCCATGGTCCAAGGCATCAAGCTGCAACAACTGAGCCTGGTGGTGGCTGCGTTGCTCGCCGCCTGTGCCGCCTGCTTGAGCGCGGGATGGCTCTTTCTTGCCGGTGGCGTGCTGGCCCTCGCCACCATAAAACCGCAACTGGCATGGCCGGCCGTTCTCTGGTTGCTGTTGTGGGCTGCAAGCGAATGGCATTCGCGGCGTCGGTTTGTGTTTGGATTCGGGCTGGTTATGATGTTGCTGTTGGGCGGAGCGCAATTTGTCCTGCCGGGTTGGCTGCCGATGTTCTTCCACGCGATCCGGCAATACCAGCAGTACACCGACAATCAGTCAGCCCTGGTGGTGCTCTTGGGCTCGATCGCAGGGCACGTTTTCGAAGTGCTGAGCGTGGCGGCGTGCGCCCTTCTGCTCTGGCGCCATCGGAAAGGGCCCACCAGCAGCGCTGGATTCGGGCGGGCTCTCGGCGTGGTGCTGGCTCTCACGGTCCTGATTGTTCCCAAGGTAGCGCCCTACAATCAGGTCCTGCTGGTACCGGCGATTCTGGCTTTGCTGCAAAGCCAGAGTTCCACAGACCCAATCCTCCCCGCGATTCGGATGGCCCGCATCATTGGCGGCATCTTCCTGGTCTGGCCGTGGATCGCCACTCTGGGACTAAGCGTCGCCTATCTGTGGCTCACCCCGGAACTGAGGCAGAGGATCTACCTGGTCCCGGTTTTCTATGCCAGCTTCATGCTGCCGGTCTTCGTTTTCGGATTAGGCCTTCTGAATGCCTGGATGAGCCCGCCGAGTAGCTTGCGGGACGGCGCGCCCGCAGAGTAGTCTGTTCCAGCGGGAGATATCCCTGCGATGTGCGCGGCTAGTCGTCCTTGGCGAAGGCGAAGTACGCGCTCAATGACCCTTCATGTCTTTAGGCGCAATCAGTCATCACAGTTCTGGCTCCGGTGTGTTTCCCGCCCTGGTCTTCGTACAAGGCAGCGAGCAGAAGAACATCGTCCTGAACCGCACGCCGTTCACCGTCGGGCGGAAAGTTGACAAGGATCTGGTGATCGCGGACCCGCGCGTCTCGCGCGACCACGCCCAGATCATGCAGGAAGGCCAGTCGTTCTTCTTGGTCGACCTGGGCAGCAAGCACGGCACCTTCGTCAACGGAGAGCGCATCCAGCGCCAGAAACTGGAGCGCGGCGACCGGCTGGAGTTTGGGGCGCGCGATTCCGCCTACATCCTGTTCAATCCCGCTCACGCCACTTCCAACACGGCGCGTGAATTCCTCAGTCAGATCTCTGGCATGCAGATCAAGCAGGAAGCCACCGACCTGGAAAAGCTCACGCTGTTTCTCGAAGCCGCGCGCAAGCTCAACACGGCGGGCGTGCTCGACGAGATTCTGATGACCATGCTCGACGTCACGCTGCAACTGACGCGGGCCGAGCGCGCGTATGTGTTCCTCAAGGACGAAGAAGGGAAGCTTCGCCTGGCCGCCGGCCGCAACTCCAAGAAAGAACCGCTGCTCGACGACAAAACGATCTCGCACTCGATTCTAGAAGAATCGCTGCGGTCGAATTCCGAATTCCTGGAGACCGATACCAGCCAGTCGCTCGATTTGGCGGGCCGTCAGAGCGTGGTGGCCTATGATCTTCGAACCGTCGTGTGCATACCCTTGCGCAAGATGGTGGTGCAGTCGACGCGTGACCCGCAGACCCCGCTGCATGCCGCCGCTTCCCCCGAGGCCATGGGAGTTCTCTATGTCGACTCGCGTTTCGCCTCGCGCGACATTGCTGGGGTGGGCCGCGATATTCTGCACGTGATCGCGACCGAAGCCGCGTCTCTGATCGAGAACGCACGACTCGTTCAGGCCGAGGAAGAAGCCCGGCGTTACCAGCAGGAGTTGAGCATCGCGGCCAGCATTCAGCAGCGCCTGATGCAGGTCAGAATTCCCGAAGTGCCGTTTGCCAAGCTGCGCGGCAAGAACCTTTCCTGCAAGGAAATCGGTGGAGACTTTTTCGATGCCGTGAATACTAAAGAAGGCCTCGCCGTGGTGCTCGCCGACGTCAGTGGCAAAGGGGTCTCAGCGGCGCTGCTGGCTACCTCACTGCAGGGAATGATTTACTCGCATTTGAGTTCCGGCATGCCGCTGCTCGATGTAGTGACCGCGGTCAACCGCTTTTTTACCGAGAAACTGGTCGGCGAAAAATATGCGACGGTGCTGCTCGTGCGTCTGCGACGCGACGGCGAACTCGAGTACGTAAACTGCGGCCACGTGCAGCCGCTTCTGGTGTGTGCTGGAGAAGTGATGCGTCCCCCGCACGGCAACGTTCCGGTCGGCCTGCTGGCCGACGCAACTTTCGAAAGCGCGCGATGTCAGATGAAATCCGGCGACCGCTTCATTCTTGTGACTGACGGCGTCACCGAGGCGGAAAACGCCATGGGCGATTTTTATGAGGACTTTCGCCTGGAAGCCGCCGCGGCCAAGTCTCCCACGCTCGAAGGAATTTTTTCCTCCGTCACGGAGTTCTGCGCCGGCAATCCCTTAAGCGACGATTGCACGGTGGTGGAGTTGTGCTACACCTGCGTGGACGAAGCCTGAATCTCGGAGTTTCCGCGATCGGCCGTTTGGGGAGGTCGGGAAGATTATTGGTCTTGCCCTAAACGGTGCCCAGCGTATCAGAATTCACAGGTATGAGAAGTCCATTCAGATTTCCGGGAGCTGTGATTGTATGTGTGGGCGCCTTCTGGCTCGGTGGCGATACTCGTGGATACGCACAGTTCAATAATCTGGATCTCGTACAGATCTCGAAAGAGGCGATCAAGCATCTCCAGAAGGCGATCAAGGCCTATCCCAAGTTCGTTTCCGCCCACGTCAACCTCGGCATCGCCTACCTCGATCAGAATGATTCCGAGCGCGCCAGGAGCGAATTCGAAACCGCCACAAAGCTGGACGACAAATTCGCCCGTTCATTTCTAAATCTGGGCGTGCTGTCCATGTCGCAAAAGGATTTTGCAGGTGCAGCGTCGCAACTGGAAAAGGCCGCTACGCTGCGCCCCAGGACGTCCGGATTCTGGCGACGCTGGCGCGGGCGCAAAATGCAAATCATCAGTATCGACGTACCCTGGAGACAGTGCAGCGGGCGCACGCGCTCAACCATAAGGAATTGGCCGACGTGCATTATGTGGGTGCCGCCGCTGCCATGGCGCTTAACGATTTCGAGACCATGGCGCGCGAACTCACCTTCCTTATAAGCGAGGACCCGGCCAATGCCTTCGCTCCCAACGCGCGCCACAATTTGGAGATTCTGGCGCGTAACAAGAACGACGCGATGCAGGTGGCGGGTGCGGACAGTCTGCAGGCTCCGACCATGGCGGACGCTTCTCAGCCAGTACAGACCTTCCCGAACAGTGAGAACTTGAAGGCTCAGCTCACTGCCTTGGGCGATGAATCCGAGGGCGAAACCTGCAACGAATGCGAGGCGCCGGAGGACACAACCGCACCCGAGACACCGACCAGCGCCGAGGGCAGCAGCCACGGTTCAGTTCCGGACACTGCTCTCGGTTTTTCCAGCCGTCCCCAGAGGCAATTCACAATTCGTACGACCGTAGACGAAGTGGTGCAGTTTTTCTCGGTGAGTCATCATGGACGGGTGGTGGGTGGTTTGCAGGCATCCGACATTGGGATTCAGGATGACGGGAAGGCTCCAGCAAAGGTTCTGGCATTCCTCCCGCAATCAAAGCTTCCTCTGCGACTCGCCCTACTGGTAGACACCAGCGGCTCCGTGCAAAGCCAGTTCAAGTTTGAGAAACACGCCGCGAGTAAGCTCGTGCAGAAAGTGGTCAGTAATGCTGCGGACCTCGGATTCGTAGCCGGTTTTGCCGGCGACATCACCGTCACTCAAGATTTCGCGGACGCGGGGAAAATGAGCGCGGGGCTTGAACAGCTTAAAGACGGTGGAGGAACGAGGCTGTTCGACGCGGTGTCATTCGCCTGTTGGAAGCTGGCGAAGTACCCTGAGCGTGAACGGGTGGCGAGAGTCCTCGTAATATTGACCGACGGCGAAGATAACTCCAGCCACCGCAGCTTGAAGCAAAGCATCCAGGATGCGGAAGCGACGGGCGTGACCATTTACATGGTCAGTACGAAACAGGGCGATGGCCCAAAAACGAATGCCGATAAGGTATTAGAGGCATTGGCCGAGCGCAGCGGGGGCGATGCCATGTTTCCCGGTGATACGATCACTTTGGGTAGCACGCTCGACAAACTGGGCGACCTGATCCGCAGTCGCTATATGATCGCGTACAAGCCCGCCGGCTTTGTGCCCAACGGAAGCTACCGCACCATCCGAATCAGCGCTGAGAAAGACGGCAAACGTCTCCAGGTACATGCGCGCAAGGGCTACTACGCCCGCCTCGAAGCGCCCCCCAATCTGCGGAAAACCAAGATTTCGCAATAGTGCTGGTCCAGGTCCGAGTTCAACGTGGTGCAAAATTGAGCAACTTGGGAGCCATGGGGTAGCCCCCAATCTCGCCGAGGGACAAGTATTCTTCTTGATATCTCCTTCACACCATTCAAGGCGAAGCGCGCTCACACCTACTCCACCGTTACCGTGTAGTCCGTACCTTCCCAGCGATTCTCCTGCGGCCAGAAAAAAGTGAAAACCACTTGCCCTCCCGCCGGCAACGATGCCGTTGGCAGATTCAGCGTGTAGATGCCGACGCCGGTGTCGCGCACGTAGGTGTCGTGGGCCGTCTTCCAGCCGTCGATGCTCCAATGCACCCGCCCGGGCGTGAGCAGGGCGATGCGAAGCGTCTGGCTGCGCGGGATGGTTCGGATCTTATTATTAAACCTCCAGCCGAAGTGTTGCCTCCCATGTTTCTCAATCAAATAGCGTTTGACGGTCTGCGGAGGCTGGTCAAAGATTTTGTTGTCGCGAATCGAGCGGCGCAGTTTGACGTACTCGGAGTGAGCCCAGACCAAGGGGCAGGCCGAGCCGGTGGGCTTACCGCGGAACAGCTCCAGGGCCGGTATGTCGGCGGCGTCCCAGACCTGTTCGGGAAGCAAGCGGCTGGCTCCTGCGGGCGAATTTTCCATCACGGAGAGCAGCGCCTCAGCCTCGTCGCGGTGCCCGGCTGCGAGAGCGTAATGAGCGCGCTCTCCGGCCAGCAGGGGCCACGGCCGGCCAATGCCCGTTCCATCGAAGGCACTGCCATCCTTGTGTTCGCCGTAGCCGTCGCCGTTGTAGCGATACCAGCACGGGCCCTGCGGCAACTCCACTGCCAGCAGCGCGTCGATGGCGCGCAGCGTATTCAGAATGCGAGGATCGTCGGGCGCGCGCAGCCCAAACCGCACCAGCGCCAGCGCGTCAGGACTGATGATGTGATAGGCGCGCTCGTTTTCCTGGCCCCCATCCTGACCCGGCGGACGGTTCTTGATGGGAACGAAGCCCTGGGTTGGCGATGCGGCACTATCCGTGACGGGCGGTGCGATGCGTACGTAGTAGCCGTCGATGCCCAGTTGCTGCGCCAGGTCGCCACCTGTGGCGTAGACCCAGCGCTCGATGTTGTCGTTCCACGCGTCGGCCGTGTCGCGGATGGTCGCAGCCTGATCGCTGTGTCCCGTGAGATCTGCGATCTCGGCCGCCGCCAGCATGGCGGAAATTTCGGCGGCGAGCGTGAACGGCGAGTAGCCCGCGTCTTCTTCCCAGCGATCCTGTTGCGTGACCGGACCGTTGCGCAAAATGAAGCTAACGGCGTTGCGCACCATCGGCCACCACCGGTCAAGCTTGCCCAGAGACTCCGGTGCTTCGCGGCGGAGCAGGTCGAGCAGCAGGATGGGGAACGCCGTCTCATCCATCTGAATGCCGCCCCAATAGGGACGTCCGTCAAGCCATAGATTCTGCGCCCAGTTGCCCGCCGCCTCCTGCGTAGCTTCCAGATAACGCAACACTCGCACTGCATCCGTGACTGCACCGGCCGCCAGCAGCGCCCCGGCGCTTTCGACCAAATCGCGCGGCCAGACCAGGTGGTAGCCACCCAGATCCTCGTCACCCTTATTGAATCCCCACGGAATCGAGAGGCTGGCGATGATACCGCCGAGAAAATCCTTCGACTCGTGCGTACGCAGGACAGAGGTCGAAGAGCGATACAGATCGCGTTGGCGCAGCGGTTCGTCGAGTTTGAGCAACTTGGTTTGCCAGTTCTTCCACTGGGACACGTACTGTTGCCGAGTTTCGTTGTAATCCTCGAAGAGCGTGGACCGCGCCTGCTGCCCGGCCTCCGTCCACATCGACCCGAAACCCAGGGCCAGCACGAATTCACCGTTCGAGGCCGCGAGATCGACTTCTCCGGTGAAGGCGATGTTGCCGTTTTCGGCGCGCGTATATTCCCACTGCATCTGGAAATGCTGCGAAAGATCTTGCCAGCCGTCGGAGGTCCCCACGAATCCAACCGACGTTTTCTTCCACGGAACCGAGCACGCAAACGCCAGCGTGGTGCCGTCGTGCTGGGCAAAGAACATGGGGAAGCCTTTGTAGTCGCCCATCCAGCCGGTGTTGTCGCGTCCACAGTTGGCCAGGTGAGGCGCGAGCAGAGCGTACAGCCTGTAATCCGAAAGCTTCCCTTGCAGCGGCTCGAAGCGGACCTTTTGCAGGACCACGTTGCGGTAGGGATCGGTCAGGACTTCCTTGTGAATGCGGTAGCGTCCGCTGGTATCCGTGTTGGTCAATTCAAAGGCGGGAATGCCGGGCTCGAACGGCACATTTTCAAAGGTGCAATGCCGTTTCTCCTCGGAGAAAAAATCGCTGCCGTCGGTGACAATGAATCCCATGTCGCGGGTACACGCCTGGTCGACGCGCGGAAAGTAGACTTCGTTGAGGATGCCGTGACTCAGCGTGAACCAGACTTTGCTGTGCTGGTTGAGGGCGGTGCCGGCGCCCATCTTGGCGCTCGAAGTCCAGCGTGGCGGAATGCCGGGCCACCCCGGAGCGAAACGAATGGCGGAATCACTCATGAACTTTTCGTCCTCGGCCCGGGGATGGGCTCCCGGTGGAAATGACAAACGTTTTACAAAGTGGGACCTTCGCTTCCTCGTCCGGCGTCATCAAAAAGAGAGTGGTTCTGGTAAGTCGTAACCAGAACACGGATCAACGATGACAGACGGCGCGAGCGCGGACACATGGCTAAAACCTTAGATGCACGGGCGTGGAGCATAGTAGCAGTCTTGCTGGTCGGCTGCGCTCTGAGCCTGGCGGCCAGTGCCGAGGATAATCCGAGTGCCGCCGTGGTCTCACCGCTCGACGATGGCTTTTCTGGACTCTACAATCTCGACTTCGCAGGCGCCCAAAAAAACTTCGCGACCTGGCAACAATCTCATCCCGACGACCCGATGGGTCCGGTCAGCGAAGCGGCGGGCCTTTTGTTCTCCGAGTTCGATCGGCTGGGTATCCTCGAGGCGCAGTTTTACGAGAATGACGCAACGTTCTTCCAGCGTCCCAAGCTGACGCCCGATCCGGTCCTGCGACAGCAGTTTCTGGCCGCCATCGGCCGGGCCCAGACTCTTTCCCGTGTGCGGCTTGCCAACGATCCCAAAGATCGTGACGCCCTGCTTGCTATGACCTTATCCTCCGGCTTGCAAGCCGATTATGCGGCGCTCATCGAGAAGCGTAATATGACATCGTTGCACTTCACCAAAGAAGCCGCAGCCTCGGCGCAGCAACTCCTCGCGGTTTGTCATGATTGTTACGACGCCTTGCTGGCAACCGGCTTCAGCAAATACGTTGTCGGGAGCATGTCTGCCCCCGTGCGCTGGATTCTTCGCATGGGCGGCCTCCCGGCGGACAAACAGGGCGGAATTGCCGACTTGCAAATCACCGCCGAGCATGGACACTACCTCGCCCCGTTCGCACGAATTCTGCTCGCAATTGCCTACGTGCGAGAGAAAGATAATCCGAAGGCCCTCCAACTCCTAGCAGGTCTGCGGAGTGAGTTCCCGGCAAACTCCCTGTTTTCCCGCGAGATCGCGCACCTGCAGGCGGCACACTAAGCCGCGACTCCCAAATTCCTGTTCTCGACCATTTTTTCCACGGTTTTCTGCGATCTCGACCCCAGCGCCAACCCTTTGGGCATTCATCAGAAATTCACCCGTTTGTAACCGTCCTGTAACACTGCGCCGATAAAACGGGGACATCATTTCAAGGAGGAATCATCTGGTCATGCGCAAAATCGTGCCGATGTTGGTGTGTGTCCTTCTGGCCTTGCCGGTAGTGGGGCAGACCACGCTGAACGGAGCCGGCGCCACGTTCCCCAACCCGATGTACTCGAAGTGGTTCAGTGAATACCATAAGGTCCATTCCGACGTGCAAGTCAATTATCAGGCGATCGGCAGCGGCGGCGGAATTCGTCAGGTCTTATCCGGTACCGTGGATTTCGGCGCCAGCGACATGCCTATGACTGACAAACAGTTGCAGGAAGCGAAGACCAAGATCCTGAATATCCCGACGGTGTTAGGCGCCGACGTGCCGGCTTACAACATTCCTGGGGTGACTGCCGAACTGAAGTTCACGCCCGAGGCGCTGGCGGGGATCTTTCTCGGCAAGATCTCCAAGTGGAATGACAAGGCAATCACCTCGGCAAACCCTGGTGTGACTCTCCCTGACAAGGACATCATTGTGGTGCACCGTTCCGATGGCAGTGGCACTACCTTCATCTGGGTGGACTATCTGTCCAAGATCAGCCCGGAGTGGAAGAGCCAAGTAGGCGCCGACACTTCGGTGAAATGGCCGATCGGATTGGGTGGCCTGCACAATGATGGCGTGGCGGGAATGATCCGCCAGTTGCCCGGCTCGATTGGATACATCGAGCTGATCTACGCCGTGCAAAACAATATTCTGTACGGCAGCGTGCGCAATTCCGCAGGGGTCTTCGTGAAAGCCTCCCTGGACGGCGTAACCGCTGCGGCTGCTTCGGCGCCCAAGATGCCGCCGGATTTCCGCGTCTCCATCACCAACGCTCCCGGCAAGGATGCGTACCCGATTTCCAGCTTCACCTGGCTGCTGGTTCCAGCCCAGTCAAAGGACCCGGCGAAAGGCAAGATTCTGGCCGACTTTCTCAACTGGATGGTGACGGACGGCCAGAAGCTGACCTCTGCCTTGAGCTACGCGCCGTTGCCAGACAACGTGGCGGCGAAAGTGAAGGAAGCCATCAAGCAGGTCAAGTAAAATCCTCGCGAGCACGGATATTTTCATTCATCGCAGCACCAAAAAGGAGAGAACCATGAAGTCTGCGTGGAAAGTGTGTGCAATTCTGTTTCTGGCGACAGGACTGGTCGCGCAAACCAGTGCCCCGCCCAAACCTAAGAAAGCAAAGCCCGCGCCCGCGACCTTGACGGCGGCCGACGTGCAGTCGCTGAAAGACGCGATCGCTGCCCAACAAGCGGCCCTGGCCCAGCAGCAACAGCAGATTCAAGAGCTGCGCGACGAACTGCATCGCAAAGATCAAGTTGTACAGCAGGCCCAGACCGCTGCCACCGATGCATCCACCAAGGCGGACGCGGCCCAGGCCCAGGCCAGCCAGCAGCAGCAGACGGTTGGCGAATTGAAGACCGATGTCACCGACCTGAAGGCCAACCTGGCTAACACCGTAGTGACGGTTCAGGAGACCCAGAAGATCGCTTCGGAATCTCCGACCGCGATTCACTTCAAGGGCATCACGGTTAGTCCGGGCGGCTTCCTGGCGGCTGAAACCGTGTGGCGTTCGCGCGCCCTGGCGGCCGATGTCAACACCCCCTTTAACTCGGTAACCATGCCCGGCGCTTCGGCCAGCAACATGTCGGAGTTCTTCGGTTCCGGACGCCAGTCTCGAATTTCCATGCTGGCGGAGGGGCGATTGGCAAGCGTGAAACTTTCCGGATACGTCGAAGCCGACTTCCTCTCGGCCGGTGTGTCCTCTAACAACAACCAGAGCAACAGCTATTCGCTCCGCCAGCGGCAAGCCTGGGGCCAGGCTGCCTTTGACAACGGCTTGACTTTTACCGGCGGCCAGATGTGGAGTCTGGTCACCGAAACCAAGCACGGCGTCGACAACCGCACAGAAGCATTGCCGATGACCATCGACGCGGCGTATACCGCTGGGTTCAGCTGGGCGCGCCAGTATGGGGTGCGTCTGTCCAAGAACTTCAACAACAAGGTCTGGGCCGCGGTTTCAGTGGAAGAGTCGCAAGAGACGCTCAGCACTCACAACAACGTGAACAACTTTCTGGTCGGCTCGGCCGGCGCGGGCGGCGGCGTTTACAACGGCGCGGTCACCACTTGCACCACCAGTGTTAACAGCAGCGGCGCACCTGTCACCACTTGTACCAACGCAGCGAACTACTCTTTCAACCCATCGCCTGACATCATCGCGAAGCTGGTGTTCGAACCCGGTTTCGGGCACTACGAAATCTTCGGCGTGTTCAGCCGCTTCCGCGACCGCGTCTTCCCTTGCGAAGATGTTTCCGCCTCCGCGACAACTCCCTGCGGGACGGGAACGACTCCCGGTGTCGCCAACGCTTCCGACGCGTTCAACAGTTCCAGGAACGGCGGCGGCATTGGCGCCAACGCCCGCTTTTCCTTCGCCAACAAGCACATTGACTTCGGACTGCACGCTGTAGGCGGCAGTGGAATCGGCCGCTATGGCGCCAGCGGACTGGCGGACGCCTCCGTACGCGCGAACGGAACTCTGGCCCTGATTAAGAACTATCAGGGATTGGCTACCCTCGAATGGCACGGGCCAAAGCTCGACTTCTACCTGAACGCGGGCGCGGAGTACAACAGCCGAACGGCGGGCTTCGATCCGATTACCGGCAAGTACGTCGGTTACGGCTCACCCTTTTTCAACAATTTGGGCTGCTCGACCGAGACTGGGCCTGGGCCGGGCGGGTTCCTTCCGGGCGGCCTCGGCGGTTGCACCGCCGACACGCGTGTGCTGGTGGAAGGCACTGCCGGATTCTGGTGGAAGCTGTACGACGGATCGCGGGCGAAGGTCAACAAGGACGGTCTGCAGGAGAACAAGTCCAACAAGGGACGCATCCAATTTGGACCGCAGTACTCCTACGTGACCCGCAACGCCTGGTCCGGTTCGTCGTATCCCAACGAGCCCCACGGGATTGACAACTTGTTCTTCACGTCGTTCCGTTACTACCTGCCGTAAAAGCGGCAGTACCGGTAAGCCGAACCGCAAGAAGCACACACACCGGCACCTGGAGAGCACAAACACTATCCGGGTGCCGGTTTTTTCAGGCGACCTGCGTCTCCGCATCGGATGCTTTATACTGAAGTTCCCCTTGCTTCGTCGGGGGTTTACCAGGCATATTTCGATCGGCCACAACAAATCATCGGTATAGAGCAGTCAGCGCGTCTGCTATGGCTCGCATTTCTCTCGACAATCCTCAGTATTTCCTGAATCGCGACACTTCCTGGCTCGCGTTCAACCGCCGTGTGCTCGAAGAAGCGGAGGACCTCGGCAACCCCCTCCTGGAGCGGCTGAAGTTCCTCTCCATCTCGGCCAGTAATCTGGACGAGTTCTTCGAAGTGCGCGTGGCCGCCATGATGCAGCAGATTGAAGACGGCTACAACGAGGCTGGCCCCGACGGTCTGACCCTCACCGAAAAACGGGATGTCCTCAACAAGCTGACCCACGAATTCGTCGACGAACAGTACGACTGCTGGAACGCCCGCCTGCGCCCGGCACTCTCCGAGAACGGAATCCGGGTGCTGGGACTGCACGAGTTGGATTCTGAGCAGTTGCGCTTTGTCGACGAATACTGCGAGAAAGAACTCGACCCGCTACTGACGCCCGTGACCGTAGACCCGGCGCATCCCTTTCCCCGCGTCATTAACAAAGCGTTGTGCCTGGGTTTCCTGTTGCGCCGCCGCCGCCGCTCGGCGCTTACTTATACCGGCGTGGTGTCGGTCCCGCGCGCTCTGCCCCGGCTGGTGCGCTTGCCGTCGGAGGGCACCGACGATTTTATTTTCCTGGCCGATCTCGTCGCTCATCATGCCGTACGCATGTATCACGGTTATGACGTCGTTTCTTCCGCGCCCTTCCGCGTGACTCGCAACAGCAACCTCTATCTCGCCGAAGAAGAAGCCCGCAGCCTGCTGGAGTCGGTGCGCGCCGAACTGCACAACCGCCGCAAGGGTGACGCCGTGCGCATGGAGATTGAAGCCGACGCCGATCCTGAGATTATCGATCGTTTGCGCACCGTGTTCGAACTCGATCCCTGGCAGGTCTTTCCGGTGAATGGGCCCGTCAACCTTTCGCGCCTGTTCAACGTCTACGAACAGGTGAAGCGTCCTGACCTGAAGTACCGCTCGTTTTCACCGCGCGAGTTGCGCCTGACCTCGAAGTCCAAGGACCTGTTCGAAGAGTTGCGCGGCCACGACATCCTCCTGCATCACCCGTTCGATTCCTACGACGCGGTGGTTTCGTTCATTGAATCGGCCGCCGAAGATGACAGCGTTCTCTCTATCAAGCAGACTCTTTACCGCACCAGCGAACATTCGGCCATCGTCCCTTCGCTGATTGACGCCGCGTCGCGCAAGGAAGTGACGGCCGTAGTGGAGTTGAAGGCGCGCTTCGATGAGGCCTCCAACATACGCTGGGCGCGCGATCTGGAAGACGCGGGAGTGCAGGTCTTTCACGGACTGGTGGGCTTGAAGACGCACTGCAAGCTGTCGCTGCTGGTGCGTCGCGATCCCGATGGCGCAACCCGCAGCTATGCCCACATCGGTACCGGCAACTACAACGCCACCACGGCTCGCATTTACACCGACTTGAGCCTGTTCACGGCGAATCCCGAGATCACGCGCGCCGTGCACGACGTTTTCAGCTTCCTCACCGCATACGCCGAGAACCCCAGCTACGACCCGCTCCTCGTGGCGCCGCTCGACCTGGCGGACAAATCCATCGCGCTGATCGACCGCGAAGCCGAGCACGCCCGCCAGGGAAGGGAAGCTCACATCATCGCCAAAATGAATGCCCTGCTCGACAAGACGGTCGTGCAGGCGTTGTACCGCGCTTCTCAGGCCGGAGTGCAAATTGACCTGATCGTCCGCGGTATCTGCGCGCTTCGTCCCGGAGTCCGCGGCGTGAGCGACAACATTCGCGTGCGCAGCATCGTGGGACGCTTCCTCGAGCACAGTCGAATGTTTTACTTTGCCAACGGCGGCGAAGAGGAAATTTACATGGGCAGTGCTGATTGGATGCCGCGCAATCTCTACGAGCGCGTCGAAGTGCTGGTGCCGCTGCGCGATGCTATGCTGCGCGAGCGCGTGCGCCATGAAATTCTGGACGCCTACCTGGCTGACAACCGCAAGGCGCGAATCCTGCTCAAGGACGCAACCTACATCCGGGCGTGGCAGCCCTTGCACGGCGCCCGAAACCGCCGTCCGCCCACCGGTCCAGCGGCCTTCAGCGCGCAGGATTTTCTGATCGGTGTTGCGGAAGGTAAGGCGCCAGCCGTGCTCCCCGCACCCGCTTCCGCAAGAAAGCGTAGAGTGGTGGTGGGAAAGGAACGATAAAGCACGATGATCCTCTACTTTCTACGCCACGCCAGCGCCGGCGAACACTTCGCCAATCCCAAGAAGGACGAGAAACGCGCGCTCGACAAAGAGGGCATCGAGCAGTGCGGGTACATCGGCCGCGCCCTGGCCGCGCTGGACGTTCAAGTGGATGCCATCGTTTCCAGTCCCCTGAAGCGCTGCACCCAGACCGCATCGCTGATCGGCAACGAACTGGGTTACGAAGGAAAGTTACAGATCGATACCGGCTTGCGTCCGGAGGCTGGACTCGCCGACTTCCGCAAGCTCCTGGAAAAATATGCCAGCCAGGAGGCCATCATGGTCGTCGGGCACAATCCTAACCTGAGTCAGTTTCTCGGGGCCATCATAAGCGACTCCGGCTGCGAAGCCTCGCTGGAATTAAAGAAAGGCGCGGTGGCCAAAGTAGAGATGCGCCGCACTTCCGGCACCCTGCAGTGGTGCGTCACGCCCAAGGTCTTGCGCACTCTCTACGACACGGCCGTGGAGAGTTCGCGTCCGAACACCTCGCGGAAATAGTCGCGCTCTTTCTCGATCGCCCACAGTTCCAGATCCACTCCCATACGCCGCCGCGGAACCAGAGTCAACTTCACCTCGGCGGAACGCAACCCAATGCGTACTTTTTCCACGGCGCGGCTGCGGCCCAGGTTCAGCGCGCGCGCCAGGCGCAGCAGCAGAATCGCCTTCTGCACGTTGTCGCGATCGCCGGGCTCTACGCCCTTCATAGGACCATCCTCCATGGTGGGGCGCGATTTTCCAAGATAGCGCGCAATGGCCGCGATCAGGCGCCGTTGCTGAGGCGTGTAACCCAGAATTTCAGAGTTGGAAATGATGTAGTGAGTATGGCGGTGGTGCCCGTTGCGGTTCAGGTAGTCTCCCACTTCGTAGAGCATGGCCGCCGCCGCGAGCCACTCCCCGTATTCCGGCGGCAGCCGGTGAAGCGAGCGCAGGCCCGAGAACAGCAGGATAGCTGAGTCGCGGACGTCCAGAGCGTGCTTGCGGTCAACGCGGTAATGATCAACCGCTTTCAGAATCGATTCCCACCGTTCCGATTCGATTTGCCGGCCCGACCGCGTGCTGTGATCGTAGTCCGCGGCCATCTGGGCGAGAATTCCGTCGCGCAGGCCGAGTGGCGAATAGCGGAAGCTCTTGAGGTGCAGGCGGTCCAGCAGTTCGTGATAGACCGTGGCTCCCGCAACGATAATCTCTGCCCGCCGCACGCCGATTCCTTCAATCTTGCGGCGTTCCGCCACCGGCAGCCGCGCCAGGCGCTTGGCGATGCGCGTCATTTCAGCCCGTGTTACCACCGGCCGTTGCCGTCCTGCCCCGCGACGCTGGTGGCTGGCGACCGCAGCCAGGGCCGCCGCTGTCCCCGAGGTCGCGATCACGTTCTTCACCTTGGCACTCGCGATTCGGCTGGCGATGCGATTGACCTCGCGCGTGACAAAGCCACGCAGCCGCTTCAGCTCACCCTTGCGGGTGGGGTCGTGACGCAGAAATTCGTTGGTCAGACGAACCGCGCCCAAAGGAAGGCTCACCGCGTCGCGAATGTGTCCACCCTGCGTCACGGTCAGTTCGCAACTGCCGCCGCCGAGGTCCATCATGAGCGTCGGAGAACGATCCACCCGCGGGCTGGAGACGAGACCCAAATGAATCAGCCGCGCTTCTTCCACCCCCGAGACGATCTCGACTCGCCAACCCGTGGCCGAACGCACCCACTCCAGGAATGCCTGTGAATTGCGGGCATCGCGCAGGGCGCTGGTCGCAACCACGCGCACACTATCGGTTACGATCTGCTGCGTGGCACGATGAAACCGGCGCAGAACTTTCACCGTCTCGGCCATGGAGTCGGGAGTCAGGAATCCGGAACCAAAAACGCCTTCGCCGAGGCGGGTGACTTCGCGGTCTTCGTGCAGGGCACGCAGCCGGCCCGCTTGGAGGCGAGCGATTTTCAGCCGCACCGAGTTCGAGCCGATATCGACCGCGGCAAACGTGGGCATGGGGAAGCCTCACAGTGTACATGGCCACGGCCAGATCGTCACCGCACTTCGGGGTTGCCGCGCCATGTGGGACGGCCGCCCCCGGCTAGCTTGCCCTGAGCAAGGCCGAAGGGTCGAGCGCAGCTCGACAGCTTAGTAACTTGGAGTGTCGAGAGGAAGACCTACGGCGTAAAAGCTACGCGGCAGTTTCAGTCCGCGCCAACACCGTGGGAGATTTCGTGCTCCGCTTGTGCGATTGGTCCACGACTGACGGCGGACCTTTCCGCGTAGTCTGGAGCGCTCTGGCTTGAATAGTCGACAAGGTCGAAAGCGCAGCGACTGCCTGACGGAATTTCCCTCCCGTCACGTTGTGAAGGGCCGCCACCAGCGACGATTGATTGACGTCTCCCAGCCGCTTAGCTGCGGTCTGCGTCAGTGTGAGCCAGTCATGCCAATTGCCCAGAGCATCCTGCAGTTGCTTCAGCTGCCCCATGAATTGGACGGCCTCCGCCGACCTCGGGGCGAATTCTGCGGCATAGCGCGCGCGCTTTACCACGATGCGGTACCGATGCAATAGGTCTTCAGTGACCGGACCTGCCGGGCGCACGACCTGTGCGAGCATGGTCCGCGCGACGCTCAGAGGATCGCCAGCAGCTTCCAATCTCACCTGCTTCGCTCCCCGTTTCAATCGCTTCTGGATCTCCCGGATCGTTTGTTTATTCAACGTCTTCTGCAGCCGTTTCTCATGTTTCGCGCGAAGCTCGATCAGGCCCTGTATCAGCTGAGTCTTGCGGCGCGGCTCCTGCGGAACTTTCAAGCTGCGCAAGGCGGCAAGTTGAACGTCGAGATCGCGCACCTTGCCCGCGCGCTTGCGAATCCGGTCCAGCATTTTCAGGAGTTTTTTCTGATTGCGGTCGCGTTTAGCGTCGCGCCTAGCAACGATTTGTTCGAGCAGCGTTTGCAAGCGGCGGCTCGTGGTACGGAAGCTGTGAATGCTTTCCGCATCCTGTCCCGAAGAGAGGTTCGTCAGCGCCCGCCCCATCTTCTGGAAAACAAATTGGCCATGTTTCCGTGCGATCGACATAAAGTAATAAATCCCGGCAGCGGGAGAGGGTTAGTACCGCGTTCACTCGAAAAGCATGATCTCGCAGACAGAGAATTCAGAGTTGACCGATGGTTCCCACGACGGCGGAAAAAGCTTCCTTGATTTTAACACCTTTGTAACAAGTCTCTGCTACGGTTAACATGAATGGCCAACCCTGCCTTACCTCGGCCTGATATGCCCGGACCGCAACCCGTTGAAGGGACGAAAGTTATATCCACCTCGGCGGACCGGGCTACGCCGTTGCTGCAGACTTCTGGCGGCGAGGTTCCCGACCGCGTCTTCAAGTCGGCCATGACCGTGTGCGGCTTGGCTGTCCTCGGCGTACTGGTGCTTATCGTTTACGAGTTGATGTCGGGCTCCCGCCTCTCCTGGCACGCCTTTGGATTCAAGTTCTTCGGCGGCAGCGATTGGGATCCGGTGAACGAACGGTTCGGCGCTCTGCCCTTCATCTACGGAACGCTGGTTTCGTCACTGGTGGCGTTGATCATCGCCGTTCCGCTCTCCGTAGGAGTCGCGGTGTTCACCACCGAAATGTGTCCCAAAGCGCTGCGCGGCCCGCTTTCCTTCTTCGTGGAACTGCTGGCCGCCATTCCGAGCGTGATTTATGGATTGTGGGCAATTTTCGTCCTTGTGCCGCTCTTGAGTGGGTACGTCCAGCCATTTCTGGCGAAGACCCTGGGATGGACCGGGCTATTCGAAGGCCCTCCTTACGGGATCGGCATGCTGGCGGCGGGCATCATCCTGGCCATCATGATCGTGCCCATCATTTCCTCTATCACGCGGGAAGTGCTCATGGTTGTTCCCCAGCACCAGCGCGAGGGCGTACTAGCCTTGGGTGCGACTCGCTGGGAGATGATCCGGGTCGGCGTGCTGCGTAATGCGCGCGCGGGAATTGTCGGCGGAATCATCCTCGGCTTAGGACGGGCGCTCGGCGAAACCATGGCCGTCACCATGGTGATCGGCAATCGCCCCGAGATCGCGAAATCTCTGTTCGCGCCCGGATACACGATGGCCAGCGTGCTCGCCAATGAGTTCAGCGAGGCCACCGGCGACGTCTACCTTTCCTCCCTGATCGAGATTGGATTGGCTCTGTTCCTGGTCACCATCATCGTGAATGCTCTGGCGCAACTGCTGGTGTGGACCGTAACCCGCGGCCAGCCTGCGAGGGGACATGCCTGAACCAACTGTCAACACTGCGGTCCGGCAAGCCGTGTCCCCTGTGAGTTGGCGTCGCCGCATCACCGATCATGTCATGACGGGCGTCGCTGTGCTGACCGTGGTGCTGGTGCTGATTCCCTTGGTCGCCATCTTCGGCTACCTGATCTACAAGGGCGTCGGCTCCCTCAACATGGCTTTCCTGACGCACATTCCGGTGCCTGAGGGTGAAACCGGCGGCGGAATGGCTAACGCGATCGTGGGATCTGCGCTCATTCTCGTGGTCGCCAGCCTGATCGGAGTGCCCTTCGGTGTGGGCGCTGGAATCTACCTGGCCGAGTTTGGACGTAATCGCCTGGGCAGTGCGATCCGCTTCACGGCCGACGTGCTGAACGGCGTGCCCTCCATCGTGATCGGCATCGTCGCCTATGCGATCGTCGTGCTTTCTCAGAAACACTTCTCGGCCCTGGCCGGCGGCGTTGCTCTGGCCATCATGATGGTCCCCACGATCAGCCGGACCACCGAAGAGATGTTGCTGCTGGTGCCGCAGGCTCTGCGCGAAGCAGCCTATGGGCTGGGCATCCCGCGCTGGAGAACGACCCTTTCCATCACCTTGCGAACCGCAACCTCCGGCGTGATTACTGGCGTCATGCTGGCCTTCGCCCGCATCGCCGGCGAGACCGCTCCGTTGCTGTTCACTGCTCTCGGCAATGAATACTGGAGCGGCCGTCTGCCCTGGAATTCTCATTGGCAGCGTCAGCCCTGGACTTTGGGGCTGGATCAGCCCACAGCCGCATTGCCGCTGCAGATTTTCAAGTACGCGACCTCGCCCTATGACGATCTGCACCGGCAGGCATGGGCGGGAGCGTTTGTGCTCATTCTTCTCATCGTCACATCCGTCGCGGCGGTACGCTACGTCGTCCGCCGTGGTACGTTTGGAGCGGCATAACCTATGGGTGTCGGAATCCAGGTCGAGAGTCTCAATGCCTGGTATGGCAAAGGCCAGGCGCTGTACGACATCAATCTGAAAGTGGCGGCCAATCACGCTACCGCTCTGATTGGTCCCTCGGGATGCGGCAAGTCCACGTTCATCCGCTGCATCAATCGCATGCACGAGACCATTCCCGAGGCGCGTGTCGAGGGCCGCGTCCGCATTGGCGAAATCGACGCCTACAACGGAACCTCGGCGACCCAACTCCGCCGTCGTGTGGGGATGGTTTTTCAAAAAGCCAACCCGTTTCCCACCATGTCGATTTACGACAACGTGGCCTCCGGCTTGAAGCTCAACGGATTCCGCGACCGCGGCAAACTCGACGACATCGTGCAGCACTCGCTCGAGGTTTCGGCGCTGTGGGACGAAGTGAAGGATCATATCCACAAAAAGTCGGGCGCGAGCCTCTCCGGCGGCCAGCAGCAGCGCCTGTGCATCGCGCGCGCCTTGGCCGTCGAGCCTGAGGTTCTGCTGATGGACGAGCCCTGCTCCGCGCTCGATCCCATTTCCACTGGAAAAATTGAAGAGTTGATCTTCCAGCTCAAAGAGCGGTATACCATCGTAATTGTGACCCATAATATGCAGCAGGCGGCGCGCGTGGCAGAGTTCACCGGCTTTTTCCTGCTGGGCAAGTTGATTGAGTTCGACAAGACGGAAAAGATCTTCACCAAGCCGTCGGACAAGAAGACGGAAGACTACATCACCGGCAGATTTGGATAAGGCAGATTTGGGTTCGGCGGCTTCTAGACAGGAAGGTTCGGATCATGCGTACGCGTTTTCAGCTAGGGCTCGACGATCTTCGGCAACGGTTGCTTCGCATGGGAGGCCTCGCGGAGCAGGCGGTGGATCGCGCCCGCCAGGCTTATGTGGAGCGCGACCTCACCCGCTGCCAGATGGTGCTCGAAGGCGAGAGCATGATCAATACCGCCGAGCGCGAGATCGACGAGGCCGCGTTCGACCTGCTCGCTATGCAACAGCCCATGGCCGTGGACCTCCGCTTCATCCTCGCCGTCACCAAGATTAATTCCGATCTCGAACGCGTGGGCGATCAGGCGGTCAACATTGCCGAGCGCGTCATGGACATGGTCGAACTTCCCGCGGCCGATCTGCCCGTCGACATCGCCCGGATGGGTGCGGCCGTCAGCGCCATGGTGCGCCGTGCGCTGGAGTCCTTCATTGAGGGCAAGGCCGAACTGGCGCAGGCCGTTCTCGAAATGGACAGCGTCATCGACCGCATGCGCGACGACGCCTTCATTCAGTTGGTCAAGACCATGAACGACCGCCCGGAAGTCGTGCGCCAGGCTCTGGATGCCCTGCTGGTGGCGCGCAATCTGGAGCGCGTGGCCGACCACGCTACCAACATTGCCGAGGATGTCATCTTCTGGGTGCAAGGCGCCGACGTCCGCCACAACGTGCATCCCGGCGATTCCGAAGGCCACGAATCGGACCGCCCTACGACGCGGGCCTCAGGACTCTAGCAGCCGACAACTGGGAAGCATCTCTTGTCATCCTGAGCGCGTTTTCTGCGAGAAGGATCTATGCATTCGCAGATAGCGCCGATGCTGCCGGCAAATGCGAAGGTCCTTCGCTTTGCTCAGGCAAAGCTTAGAAGGAGGCGATTTCGCTACTGTCCAAAGTACGCTCTTTGACCGTGCGACCCGCCTTGCATTACGCTCATCACCTCTTTCATTTCTGATTCCACCATCCCCGGAGGCGCCGTGACTCGTTCGTTCTGCTGTCTTTCTATTTGCCTGTTGCTCACCGCTGCGCCTCTCTGCGCGCAAGAGCCCTCCGCCGACCGTCCTCCCGTCATGCTTCCCACCAGCAAAATGCTGACCGTTCCCGCGCCGGGACGCATCGGTAGCACCAACAGCTTCCCCGCGACGATGGTCGTGAGTCCCGATGGCCGCTACGCCGCGCTGCTGAACGATGGCTACGGCACGCAGGAAACGCTCGCGCACCAATCGATCTCGGTGCTCGATCTGAAGACGAATCAGATCGTCGAATATCCCGACACGCGCCTGAGCGATACATCCCACCAAAGCTATTTCCTCGGCCTGGCGTTCAGCTCAAACGGCAAGCATCTGTACGCCTCGGTAGGTTCACTGACGGATTCGAGCGGAGCGAGGTCCGGCAATACGGGAAATGGCATCGCGGCTTACAGCTTCGCTGCAGGCAAGGTCACGCCCGAGCGATTCATTCCCATCGCGCTCCAGCCGCTCTCGACCGGGAAGAAACTCGCAGTTGGTCTGAAGGCTCCTCCGCACATGGCAATACCGTATCCAGCCGGGCTTGCCGTCATCGCAGACGGCGCTCACGACAAGCTTCTGGTCGCGAACAACCTCTCGGACAACGCGGTCCTACTCGATCCGGCGACTGGAAAAGTGCTGCAGAGTTTCGATATGAGCACGAGCGATCTCGTTCCGTCATCGTTCCCGTATACGTGCGTCGCTACCCGCGCTGGAGACAAAGCGTGGTGCAGTTTGTGGAATGCGTCGCAAGTTGCGGAGCTTGATCTGACCAGCGGCAAGATCGCTCGCTTGATCAAGGTAAAGCAGCCCAAAGATCCGCTCGCGCCAGGATCGCATCCGACGGCGATGCTGCTGAGTCGGGACGAAAATATCTTGTATGTCGCGTTGTCGAATTCCGACGCCGTTAATGCGGTGATAACCGCCACGGAAACGCAGATCGCCTCAATGTCCACCGTAGCGAGCGGACAGAAATTTGCAGGTAGTTATCCCATCGCATTAGCCGAGTCGGCAGATGGCTCGCGTCTCTTCGTGGCGGACTCATCCCTGGATGCAGTCGCAGTGCTGGACGTATCAGCGTTCACCGTTCCTCTAGTCGAGGAATTCACGTCCAATCCGATCGGTTTCATCCCCACCGACTGGTACCCCTCCGCCCTCGCCGTTCACGGCGACGATCTCCTCATCGCCACTGCCAAAGGCGAGGGTACGCGCGCCAACAAAGACATGGGCAAGACCAGCTCCGAGATGAAGCACCGCGATCATCCCTACATCGCCACGTTGCTCAAGGGATCGATCGCGCGGCTGAATATTCCCGCCACGCTCAGCAAACTTCCCGAATACACGCAGATGGTCGAGCGCGACAACCTCTTCCACAGCGATCCGGGAACGATCACGTTTGCATCCGGCCAGAATCCCATCAAGCATGTCATCTACGTCCTCAAGGAAAACCGCACCTACGACCAGATCCTCGGCGATCTGAAGCTCGGCGATCAACAAGTCGGTGACGGCGATCCGTCGCTCACCATGTACGGCGCCGACATCACGCCCAACGAGCATAAGCTCGCGCTGCAGTTTGGTGTGCTCGACAATTTCTACGACAGCGGGGAAGTCTCCGGCGACGGGCACATCTGGTCGACTGCGGCAATCACTTCCGACTACAACGAAAAGACTTGGCAAATCGCCTACCGCGGGCACGAGCGCACTTACGATTTTCAAGGCCAGGTCGGCGAAGAGTATCCACTGGAGCACAACATTCCCGACGTGGATGACCCAGGCACAGGATTTCTCTGGGACAATCTTGCGCGCAATCACCTGAGCTACCGCTTCTACGGTGAATTTGTGAACGCGGTGTGGTGCACCGGGTACCATTCGGATTCGATCGCGCAAGGACGGACGCCGCCGAAACTCGAGGCAGGCTGCCCAGGCAAGGTAGTGGAGCAGGGCGGAATGCTGCCGCCGAACGTGGGTGATCCGCACGCGGGGCCGAGCCCGTGGCCGTGGGCGGTGCCGCTGTTCAGCAGCGTGAAGCCGAGCAAGGCAGCACTGCGCGACCACTTCGATCCGCTGTATCCGGATTTCAACACGGACTATCCCGACCAGCTCCGCGCTGACGAATTTCTGAATGAATTCGGCGCTTACGTTCGCGCCCGCGACGCGCACGAAGGACCGGAATTTGAGCTGCCGTCGTTCGTCCTGCTCTACCTACCTGACGATCACACCGGAGGCACGCGTCCAGATCATGCCCGCCCGGCGGCAAACGTCGCCGACAACGACCTGGCGCTCGGCCGCGTGGTCGATGCCGTTTCGCACAGCGCCTATTGGGATGACACCGCGATCTTTGTGTTGGAAGACGACGCCCAGGATGGCGCCGACCACGTCGACGCGCACCGCTCGATCGCTTTCGTGGTCAGCAAATATTCGCCGGGTTCCGCCGAGCAACCAAACGTGGAGCATCGCTTCTACACCACCGTGAACATGATTCACACTATGGAGACTCTGCTCGGCCTCCCGCCCATGAATCAGAACGATGCATACGCCCCGGTGATGGGAAACTTGTTTTCCGGATCCGGCAATCAACCGCCCTACAAGGCCGACTATCGCAACCTGAAGAATGGCCTGATTTACGAGACCAACAAACGCGAAGCACCGGGCGCGAAGATCTCCGAGAAAATGGATTTCTCGCGTCCCGATGCGGCCGGCGCAGCCCGCCTGAATCAAGTATTGTGGCGCGATCAGAAAGGTTCAACACCCATGCCCGCGCCCAAGCACATCGTGATCCCCGCTGGCGGCGACTAAGGCCTATGAACCCAGTCGAGATTTCCCCCGACCAATTCCGCCGCCTAGCCGAACGCATTACGCAGCTCGCCGCAAGATATCTCGAGACCATCGATGCACAAACAATTTCGTCGGCAACGAGCGGGGAAGAGACACTTCGCGTTTTCCACAGCGCCCTGCCAGAAGATGGAATTGGCGAGGACGCTCTGAACGCGTTGCCGGAAGTGATGCGCCTGTCGCGTGTTCAAAACGGCCGTTTCTTTGGCTACGTGCTCGGTTCAGGGGAACCGGTCGGTGCCGTTGCCGACCTGCTCGGCAGTGTCCTCAATCAAAATGTGACGGCGTGGCGCTCTGGCCCCTCGGCTGTCATCATCGAGCAGACGGTCGTGGGATGGCTGGCGGAAGCGATCGGCTGTCCTGGATTTCGCGGGCATCTCACCGGCGGAGGATCCTCCGCGAACCTCATGGGCTTGGCCATGGCTCGTGAGACCAAAACCCCAGCCAACGAAAAAGGAATCGAGCCCGGCGGAGTTGTTTACGCTTCTAACGAAGTTCACATGTCCATTCCCAAGAGCATCGCCCTGCTCGGAATTGGACGTGAAAATCTGCGGCTCATCCCGACAGATGATTCGCTCCGAATGATTCCCGCGCAACTGGAAGCGCAAATCCTCCGGGACAAAGCGGCAAGCAGAACACCCATAGCGGTCGTCGCTTCCGCCGGGACCGTGAGCACCGGCGCCATCGATCAGCTGCGAGTAATTGCGGAAATCTCCCGCCGTCACGGTGCGTGGCTTCACGTCGACGGCGCTTACGGAGCTCTGGCCGCGATGGTGGAACGAGGCAAGTTCGACGGCCTCGAACTTGCCGACTCCATCTCGCTCGATCCGCACAAGTGGTTGTATCAGCCTTTGGACTGTGGATGCTTGCTGTATCGCTCTCCGGAGGCTGCGCAGCAAACCTTCTCCCATAGCGGCGATTATGCGCGCTCCCTTACTGCCGATCCGATTGAGGGATTCGTGTTCTTCGAAGAGTCCATGGAGCTGTCGCGAAGGTTTCGCGCCCTGAAGCTGTGGCTGTCGTTGCGCTATCACGGAGTGGCCGCTTTTCGGCGGTCCATCGCGAAAGATCTGGCCCAGGCTCACCGCCTCGCGAACGCAATTGAGGGAGAACCTCACCTGGAACTGCTCGCGCCGGTGGAATTGAGCGCGGTCTGTTTCCGTTATCGCGGGACGGGCGGCCTGTCGGAAGAGGAATTGAACCCGTTAAACTTGGCACTGCTGAAGCGCGTCGTCGCCCGTGGACGAGTCTATCTGTCGAATGCCTCGCTGCGAGGCAAGTTCTGTCTCAGAGCTTGCATCGTGAACCACCGTACAAAAGATGCGGACATCGACTGCGTGATTTCAGAAGTGCTGGCGGCGGCAAGGGATCTGGGCTAGAGGTCCTCGCACGCCGCCCATGAAGTCGGACTGGGTCGTCTTATTCTGGATCGGTCTTATTTCAGGCTCACCGACTCCTTCAACGGCAGGTTCTGCGACGATCCGCCCACCATGAATCCGTAGTCTCCCGGAAGCAACTGCCAGCCGTTGTGCTCTACGTTGAAGATGGAGAGATATTTCGGGTCCACCTCGACCGTCACTTCCTTACTCTCTCCGCCGTTGAGTTTGACCTTGCTCCAGCCCACCAGTCGTTTCGGAGGCTCCGCCGCGGCAGCGGGAAGCGAAGCGTACACTTCCGCAATTTCCGCTCCAGCGCGGTTGCTCGTGTTAGTGACGGTGAACGTCACGCGCGGACTCTTTCCCGGCGTCACCTTCAGATTCGAATACGCGTAAGTGGTGTACGACAGGCCGTAGCCAAAGGGGAACAGCACCGCCTTGTTTTCCGCGTCGTACCACTTATACCCGACCTTCACTCCTTCGTCGTAAGTGACCTGAAACGGCGCCAGTCCGGTGGCAATCTGGTTCCACACCTCGCGCTGCATGTAGTTTGGAATTGACTCGCGCCCAGGCTTCACCACTGTCGGATGAGGCAGATCTGCTTCGCTCTTGGGGAAAGTCATGGGCAACTTCGCGCTCGGGTTCACGTCCCCAAAAATCACGTTGGCCACCGCTTCGGCACCGCGGCTGCCCGCATACCAGGCTTCGAGAATGCCGCTGACCTGATCGACCCATGGCATGGTCACGGCAGTGCCAGTCTCAAGCACGACCACAGTGTGCGGATTCGCCGCCGCCACCTTCGCAATCAGCTCATCCTGATGCTCGGGTAGAGAGAGGTCGTTCAGGTCCATCGATTCGCTCTCCCATTGGTAGGCGAAGACGATGGCCACATCAGCGCTCTTGGCCAAAGTTGCTGCTGCGGCAGGGTCGGCGCCCGAGTCAAACTGAACGTTCGCGCCCGGAACTTTCGCGCGAATCGCTTTCAGCGGCGAAGAGGGAAACCATATCTTCTCCATCCAGTGCGTCTGCCCCTTGCCCGGAGGCATAATCGCGTTTCCGCCCGGAGGATCGACCTGCGCCGATCCGCCGCCCGAAATCATTCCGACGTCCGCGTGCGGGCCGATCACGGCGATGCTGTGAATCTTGGACGCATCGAGCGGAAGCTGCCCGCGATCATTCTTCAGCAGAACGGTGCCTTGCTCAGCGATCTTCTGCGCCACTTCGAGGCCACCCGCCACGTCGACCACACTCCTCTGCGGAGGATCGTCGACCACTCCCGTGGCAAACATGGCCCGCAGGATGCGATGCACATGGTCATCCAACTCCGTCGGCGGAACCTTGCCCGCCTCGACTGCTTTCTTCAACTCGTCTCCATAGAAGAGCTCGCCCGGTTCCTCATGATCCAGGCCCGCAGCCGAAGCCTTCTCGGCGCTGTGCGTGCCTCCCCAGTCCGACAGCACAAACCCCTTGAAGTTCCAGTCCTTTTTCAGGAGATCCGTCAGTAAATACTTGTTTTCGCAGGCGTAGTCGCCATACACGCGGTTGTAGGAGCACATTACCGCCGCCGCGTCCGACTCCTGCAATCCGATTTCGAACGCCAGCAGGTCGCTCTCCCGGGCAGCGCGCTTGTCGATGTTCACGTTCACGGCATTGCGACCGCTCTCCTGATCATTGAGCGCGTAATGCTTGATGTCGCCAATCACGTGCTGCGCCTGCAGTCCCTTCATCACCGCTCCCACCATCTTTCCCGCCAGCACCGGATCCTCGCCCAAATATTCGAACGTGCGCCCGTTGCGCGGTTCGCGCGTGAGATTGATGCCTCCACCCAGCGTCATGTTGTAGCCCTGGGCGCGCAGCTCGCGGCCAATCAGTGCTCCATATTCGTAAGCCGCATCCAAGTCCCAACTCGCTGCCCCCGCCACGTCTGCCGGAAGCGCGGTCGAGTAACGGCCATTCTCGCCACTGCTGCGGACGCCGTAAGCCGCGTCCGACATCTGAATGGCAGGAATGCCCAGCCGCGGAATGCCCGGCACATATCCCGCACCGCCGTTCGAGTGCACGGCCAGCGGGCTCATCGGACTGAGTCCAACCATGCCCGTTCCGTGCAGCAGCGTGATCTTCTCGTCCAGCTTCATCTCTTTCACCACCATCGCCGCACGCTCGTCGGGAGACAGGCTGGAATTGGACCAGCGATGATCCTTGCTGCCCGGCTGTGCCCACAAAGTGGACACGGTCAGAGTCAGGATTAATACGATCAGCAGGGTGAGAGTGGACAGGGAAGTGCGATGAGAGGGTCGTTGCAGGGGCATCATGGCTCCTCGTATAAACGTGCCTACCAAATCGTTAATGTTACGCCTTTTTGCAGATTTCTTGCCGTTTAATTTTGGCGAATCCGGATTTTCACTGTCCTTTTGTATAGGCGAACACACAGCGAAATACGCTCCCAGGCCGGCCTCACTGATGACGTACCAGGAAGATCGGGGCCGTTCATTCCTCGAGGAATAGTTGTGCAAAGCTGGAGGGATATCTACCGTCGACCACTCGTGGCAGGGACCGTCAGCCAACCCGTGTCTAGCGCGATTTTGCAGTTAGACTCCTCGGCCCAAGGCTGTGGTGTATTCCCCAGGGGCGCCGTGGGATCCTCGGTGGGCGGGCCGTATAACGCGGATGACATCTCCACGCGGTACTGGTTGGGTTTAAGACTCACGATAACGAAGCAATATAAGGTACCGATTTCCGGGTGCTTGTCCACCGTCACGAAAAATTCGAGCAGCTCTCGGCGTTCTTTCCATTCCGGGGGACTTTCAGGATACTTGCCACCGGGAACATCCTTCCAGCTTGGCCCGGCATCTTTCGTGTCGATCTCCCATTTTGTTCCGGTGACGGCGGAGTAGCCGATTCCGAGGGCCAGGTTCCAACTCCGTATTTGTCGAAATGTGGTGTACTGCTGGGCGACGTTCTTTCCGTTCTTATCCTTGATCGAAATTTCGCTGTTCCCATGCACGAAATAGAAGCCAGGCATTATCCCCAGAAAGGGGCTCACACGGCTGAACCCATTGCCTGCCGCAAGATGCATGCTGAGGTCCTTCCTCGTAGTCTCGTATTCGAACGAGAGCTGCGGGGCCTTATCCCGCGGGGAATTGCTGCCCATGATTGTGACCTCCTGCCAAGACTGGCGATCGGCAGAGGAGCAAAAGTATAACCTCGGCCGATCCGGGCAGACAATCCCGCATTCGGTTCAGACATCGATTTCCGAAGGAGAGAAACAGGGACGCACGAGGTGCTATCGCATGCGTGACTTGGCCGTTACTGGGTATGCCTTTACACTAAAAGAGTGAAGATTGCGCTGGGCCAAATCAATCCCACGGTCGGAGATTTCTCCGGCAACGCCGCGAAGATGATTGCCTTTTCCGGACGCGCCAAGGCCGCCGGCGCCGGCCTGATCCTGTTCCCCGAGTTGTCGGTGTGCGGCTATCCTCCGCGCGACCTGGTCGAGCGGCCTTCTTTTGTCGCACGCAATCGCGAAACGGTTGACCGGATCGCCGTTGCAACCCAGGGCATCGCCGTGATCTGCGGACTGGTCACCCCCGCCCACTCCGACACCGGCAAGTCCGTCATGAACTCCGGCGCCATGCTCACGGACGGCAAGGTCAGCTTCATTCAGTCGAAAATGTTGTTGCCCACTTACGACGTTTTCGACGAGATGCGCAACTTCGCTCCCGCCAAAGGTCAGGAGCTATTTTCGTTCTGCGGCAATCGCATGGCGCTCACCATCTGCGAAGATGCGTGGAACGACAAACGCTTCTGGCGCAAGCAACTCTATACCGTCGATCCAGTGGAATCTCTCATTCAGGCCGGCGGCAATTTCGTGCTGAATATTTCCGCCTCGCCATTCTGGATCGGCAAACGCGAATTCCGCCGCGACATGCTGGCCAGCATCGCCCGCCAGCACAAGGTTCCGGTCGTGCTGGTCAATCAGGTCGGCGGCAACGATAGTCTGGTATTCGATGGCTCCAGTCTCGTGCTCAATCGTGAAGGCCAGGTCATCGCCCAGGGCCGGTCCTTCGAAGAAGACCTGATCTACTTCGACTCGCAAGATCTATCCGGGGAAATTCACGAGCAGATTGCCGGCGAAGAAGCCAGCGTCTATTCCGCGCTGGTGCTCGGCACGCGCGACTACATTCAGAAATGCGGATTTCGCAAAGCGATCATCGGCCTGAGCGGCGGCATTGACTCCGCCTTGACCGCAGTCGTTGCCGCCGACGCCGTCGGCTCAGAAAACGTGATCGGTGTCGGCATGCCCGGTCCTTATTCGTCGCAAGGCTCAATCGACGACGCCCGCGCTCTGGCGCGGAATCTCGGCATCCGTTTTGAATTGCTCTCCATCAATTCCGCTTACGAGGCCTATCGCCAGACTCTGCGCGACGTATTCGCGGGACAAAAAGAAGACGTGACCGAGGAGAACATCCAGTCCCGGGCCCGCGGCACATTGCTGATGGCGCTCTCCAACAAATTCGGAGCGATCGTGCTCTCCACCGGCAACAAGAGCGAGTTAGGAGTTGGTTACTGCACGCTCTACGGCGACATGGTTGGCGGCCTGGCCGTGATTTCCGACGTGCCCAAGACGCTGGTGTACCGGCTCAGCCACTATGTGAATTCGCAACGCGCCGTGATTCCGCAAGCCACGCTGGAAAAGCCACCCTCCGCCGAGTTGCGCCCCGATCAGAAAGACAGCGACTCGCTGCCACCCTACGAAATTCTGGACGCCGTGCTCGAGGACTACGTGGAGGATTCTCATCCCGCGGAACAAATTGCCGCCGATCGCGGCTTCGACATTGAAGTGGTGCGACGCGTCATCCGCATGGTCGATCGGGCCGAATACAAGCGCCAGCAGGCTGCGCCCGGTCTCAAGATTTCTCCCAAGGCCTTCGGCTACGGACGCCGTTTCCCAATCGCCGCCAAGTCCGAGGCTTGAAGGCTTGACAGACCTCAGGTCACCGCCCCGGAGGGACGTTTGAGAATAGCCCGGCGTTTCAAACGCCGGGTTGGGCGGACATTGCAACCCCGCATCCCGTAGGGATCCTTGAATCCTCTCCGACAATCCGATGCTTCGACTGCAGCGAATCACGCGGGTTTCGGGCATCCCTCCGGGATGCGCTGCCGTCGGGAGCGGCTGCACCCGCCCGTGAACTGGCGGGCTATTGTCGGTGGTCCTTCCGGGACCGTGGATATCAGGGCACTCCGAATATCTAATGTTGAAGTATCCTAATGAGATCGCATTCCTAAAATCCAGAACCAAGACGTGAAAGGAACTATGCGCAGTCATCTGCACTCGATCTGTATTCTTATTCTTCTGCTCATCATTGCCGGTTTGGCCCCAGCCCAGACCGCCACCAAGCCGGCCACCGCCAAAACAGCACCAGCCAAGTCTGAGCCGAGCGCGGGTGCGACCGGCGATCTGCCCTCGGAAGCGACGGTTGATTCATTTCTGCATCAGCAGTTTGGCTACGAGGCGGACCTGACCTGGAAAATCGTCAGCATTAAGCCTTCGGCAATCCAGCAACTGGCCGAGGTTACCGTGGTCCTTGCCAACCAGCAGGGACAACAGTTGACTCACTTCTACGTCGCTCCGGATGGCCAACATGCCATGGCCGGCGAAATTATTCCGTTCGGCGCCAAGCCCTTCGATCCCGCGAAAAAGCTGCTGGAGAAGGGCGTCACCGGTCCCGAGCGCGGACCCAAGGATGCCCCCGTCACCATCGTCGAATTCGGCGACCTGCAGTGTCCCGCGTGCAAAGCGGCGCAGCCCACCATCGAAGGGCTCGTGGCCGCAGAGCCCAACGCCCGCTTCGTGTTCCAGAATTTTCCTCTGGAGATGCACAATTGGGCCGCCAAGGGCGCGGCTTACGCCGACTGCGTCGGCAGAGCTTCCACCGATGCCTTCTGGAAGTTCGTCTCCAAGACCTACGATGCCCAGTCCGACATCACGGCAGAAAACGCCGACGAGAAGCTAACTGCCCTTGCCGATAGCGCTGGCGTAAAAGGCGCCGACATTGCCGCATGCGCGGTCAAGCCCGAGACCAAAGCTCACGTCGATGCCTCGATCGCGCTGGGCAAGTCCGTTGACGTTACTGGCACTCCCACGCTCTACATCAACGGACGCAAAGTCGGCAGCTTCGATGCGCGCATGTCCGATGTGTACAAGAGTCTGGTCGAGTTCGCCGCGAAGGAAGGAAAGTAATTCGGCGGTGTGTGAGTTTGGGGGCTGAGGTCGACATAAGCGCTCAGGGCGGGATCGGAGTTGCCCCGCGGCCGTTCTGGGGCGGTGATTTTCGGGTAGCCGACAATCCACCCGGAACTCCGAAATCAAGCTCGATTTCGCGGGTCAATGAATGCGTTGGCATGAAGTCGTCATTCGAGAATCCACACTCTGCGTCATCCCTTGACAATCGATAGTCGAGTGTCTACCATCGTTGCCAGATTGAGGGTAGAATGTCTTCTATGGCGAAGCAAGCGCAGCAACGGGCCGGGCTCCTCCAGGGAACGCTGGACATGCTCATCTTGAGGACGCTTCTCTATGGACCTGCTCACGGTCACCAGATCGGGAAACACATTCAGAGGACTACGAATGAATTCCTGCAGATGCAGCACGGTTCGCTCTACCCCGCGTTGCATCGCCTGGAGAAGCGGGGATGGGTTGTCTCCAAATGGGAGACGGCTCCGAATCGCAATCGGGAATTCAAATACTACCGATTAACTGATAGAGGCAGGAAGCAGCTCGTGGCCGAAGAATCGCAGTGGAAGCAGATGGCCGAGGCCGTAGCGCGCGTGATGTGGCCCGCAGCCGAGGAGAGTTGATATGAACTGGTGGAAGATCAACCGCTCGCAGAGCAGGAAGCGAGATGCCGACCTGGAGCGGGAGCTGCGTTCCGACCTCGACTTGGAGGAGGAGGAGCAACGCCAAGGTGGCATCTCGGAAGAAGAGGCAGGTTACGCGGCCTTGCGCGCCTTTGGAAATCCTACGCTGATTCGTGAACAGACTCTTGCCATCTGGTCCTGGAACTGGCTTGCATCCCTGGCACGCGACCTGCGCTTTAGTCTGCGCGCGCTTCGTCGCACCCCCGGTTTTACGGTAATTGCCATTCTGGTGATGGCGCTGGGCATTGGCGCCAACGTCGCCCTGTTCACGGTGGTGCGTGGTGTTTTGCTGAAACCGTTGCCGTTCGATGATCCGGATCGCCTCGTCATGCTTTATGAGGCCGCTTTTCAAAAGGACGGCACGCCCGGTTTCAACGTAGTGGCCGGCGGCATGTACGCCGAGTGGAGGAACCAGAATCACAGCTACAGCGATCTCGCGCTCTCGCAGGAAATCCGGGTCGGGCTTTCCGGTTCCGGCGGCCAATTGCCGGAGAAGCTGTATAGTGCATTGTTTTCGTGGAACATGCTTCGGACGCTGGGCGTTCAGCCCGCTCTGGGCCGCGACTTTGCGCAAGCCGATGACAGCCCCGCAGCCAGCGGCACCGTCTTGCTTAGCTGGGGCCTGTGGAAGCGTCGCTTCGGAGGTGACCCTGCTATCCTGAACCAGACGATCTTCCTCGACGCCCAGCCGTACACGGTTATCGGCGTTATGCCTGCCTGGTTTGATTTTCCCGACTTGTCCACGCAGCTATGGACATCGGTTTACCACGAAAAACCCAAAGACCAGATGATCTCGTTCAGCAATCATCAGTTTCGGGTAGTCGGGCGGCTGAAGCCGGGCGTCAGCCCGTCGCAGGGCATCGCCGACCTGAGCGTCATTTCCGAACGCATCCACAATGAGCATCTCAACGACCCATTCGTATGTCGAAGCGCCACCAACCGTCCTCTGCTCGAGCACATGGTCGGCGAAATCAAGAAACCACTCTTCGTATTGCTGGAGGCGACCTGCTGCCTGCTGCTGATCGCCTGCCTCAATGTGGCCAACCTGCTGGTGGCGCGCGCGGCGGCACGGCGCAAAGAGCTGGCGATCCGCACCGCGCTGGGCGGAGGCTGGCTGCGCCTGATCGGCGAGCGGCTGATGGAGTGCCTGCTGCTTTCCGCCTCCGGCGGCGCACTCGGACTTTTGCTCGCCTTCGCCGCTCTTGGTTGGCTGACCCAAACTCGCCAGGACATGAGCCGCGTCGGGTCCATCCACGTCGACGGCGTGGTGGCCGTGTTTACGGTCGGCGTTGTCGTAATATGCGCGTTGTTTTCCGGATTCATCGCCGCCTTCAGCAGCAGCGACAAGCGCATTCTCGGCGCACTCCATGAGGCATCGCGTTCGGCGAGCGGGGGCGGCGCGCGGCCCACGCTGCGCAAGGTGCTGCTTACGCTCGAAGTCGGACTGACCGTCATCTTGCTAATTGGCGCCGGACTGCTACTCAAAAGCTATGAACGGCTGCGCTCCGCCGACATGGGTTGCCTCACTCGAGACGTGCTCACCATGCACCTGGGCATTCCCGACGCCCGATATCCCACCGCCCCCCAGCGAGCCAACTTCTACGACACGCTGCTCGATCGGGTGCGCGCTCTGCCCGGAGTGGACGCTGCAGGCTTTGCCACGGTTGTCCCGGGGCAGGGATATCAGATGGATTGGACCTTCACCATCGTAGAGCATCCGCCCTTGCCGCAAGGCACCGGTCAGTTTGCGTTAAGCCGCTGGGCTGATCCGAAGTACTTCAACGCGATGGGCATTCCCATTTTGCGCGGACGCACATTTGACACCAGCAAGCGTCTGGACGCCGCCAACGAAGTCGTCATCAGCCAATCCTTCGCCAGCCAGTATTTTCCCGGCGAAGATCCGCTGGGCCGGCACATCCACGTACGCGGGAAGGATTTCGTCATTGTGGGGATTGTGGGCGATACCCGCTACGAAATCGGCGAAACCCCGAAGCCGGTGCAATATTATCCCCTGGATGCCGGCGTGGAGACCGTCGGCACGCTTGTGATTCGCTCCGGCCTCAATCTCGACCAGTTCGCTCTCCCGGTGCAGCGCATCGTCTCGGACATGGACCGCGATCTGCCCGTCTCCGACGTGCTCACCATGAACCAGTTGCTCGGCCAATCCACCCTGGACCAGAGCTTCAACGCAGCGCTGCTCGTCGCTTTTGCCACGCTGTCGCTGGTTCTGGCCGCGGTCGGCCTGTTCGGCGTAATGTCGTACATCGCAGCCCAGCGGACGACCGAAATCGGCATCCGCGTCGCGCTGGGCGCAAAGCGCGAACAGGTGATGCGAAAGATGCTGCTCGATGGCATGCGGCCCGCGATCTTTGGTCTGGTCGCAGGACTCGCAGCCAGCCTCGAAGCCGGCCGCCTGATGCGCGACTTGCTCTATGAGATCAAGCCCCTCGATCCGTCGGTTTATGCCGTAGTTGCCGCAACCCTGCTCGCGGTCGCCGCGTTCGCCTGTATCGTTCCCGCGTGGCGTGCATCACGCCTCGATCCGGTGCAAGCACTAAGAGCCGAATAGTGAGGGCCGAATAGGCTGCTATTCCGGCGATCTCCCGGAGGCACTCTCAGTCGGCGCACAATCGCCGAGTCGCTCACCAAGAGATTCAATCGGGGATCGCCACCGATGACTTCCGGGTGAGTCACGGGCAAGCCGGAGGTAACCCCTTAAGGCACCGCTTACGCGGCTGAGGTCTGACGTCGGACGTCCGACGCCGCTCCCTACTTCTCGCTCAACCAGATCTCCGGGCTTGTCCGGTTGAAGTTCGACAGCACGTGCGGCGTAATGACGATCATGAGTTCGTCGCTGACCGATTCCTTGGTATTGTTCACCATCGCCTGATTCAAGCCCGGCAAAAATCCCAGCCCTGGGATCCCGCTCATGGAGAGCGTATCGGTCTGCGACACCTCACCGGCCACCACTCCCGGTTCGCCATCGTTCAGGTTAATGTTTCCTTTATATTCCCGGTTCGAGATCACAGGGACCCCGTTGCTCGATTGCCCGGTGAGCGAACGCACCTGCATATCGAGGTCCAGGCTGACTGAGCCATCGCCATGGATCGTCGGCTTCACCTTCAGATTCAACCCGAGATCTTCATAGCTGACGGAAGGGAAGGGCGGAACGTAGGTCTGATTCCCCAGAACCGCCGAGATCGCCGCCGAGTTAAAAATCGGCGCGTAGCTGGCATTCAGAATCGGATACTTTTCTCCTAAATGAAACGTCGCGTCGTTGCCCTGGCTGGCGCGTATGGTCATGTCCTCCAGGCTGCGCACCCAGGATTCGTTGACCGAAAGATTGGCGGCAAACTGGTCGAGACTCACGCCACTGAACGTGAGCCCGCCTCCAAACGTTGCCAGCGGTTGGCTGAAAATGGAATTTCCTTGTCCACCCAGTTGCGCCAACAGTCCCGAAAGCGCCGTACTGCCCGCCTGGTTGATGCCTCCCGACGCGATCAGTTGGTTGATGAGCTGGGAAATGCTCTGTCCTCCCAGGCCCGCCAACGCCACCGCTGGTATGTTGAACGCATTGAAAGTGTTGGGAATGTGCACTCCAATGTTCTTCGTGAGCTGGTGGTTGATCTGGTACACGCGAACCTCGAGCATGACCTGCGGCCGCGGATTGCCCAGCTGTTCCATCAATTTGGAGCAGGCTTCGAGCAGGGGTTGCGGCCCGCGCACTTCCACCGTGTCCGCCGCCTGTCCCGAACTGACGAATTTCAGATCGAACATGGTGCGCATCGTGTTGACCAGGTCGGTCGTTTCTTGCGGCGAGGAATGCGCCGGCAAAATGAAAGTCCGCAGCGACATGCGGTCGAACTGCTTGTGATTTTCAGAGCTCTCGGCGGCGATCAGCATCTGGTGCGTGTCGAGGGCTGCCCACATGGTCTTGCTGACCTGGCACGCGAGTTTCAGCGCGGTGAAGAAGTCGACGTCATCCACGTTGAACCGCACCTGCCTGGTTGGCGGCGGATCGTCAAACTGCACACTCACTCCGAAGGCGTCGGAGAGTTCGGCGAACAATCCGCGAGCCTCGCCGCTGTAGTGGAATGTGGCCCGGCCATCCCTCGGCTCAAGATGGATTTCTCCAGAATCCGCAATTCGCACCGGCAACGCTCGAGGCAGCGCTGGAACCTGTTCAAGGCTGGCTTCCGCCAGGCGCTCGCGCACGAACTGGTTCTCCACATCGAGATCAAGCGCCTTACGAAATTCCGCGGCGGCCTGGGCCCGTGAGCTTTCCAGCATCAGAATGTTTCCGCGCTGCACGTGGTCGAAGACCAATTGTGCTTTCACCACTTCGCGCGCCGTCATGAACTGCACATTCTGCGGCGCCAGTCGCGCCGCCGTGTCGAACTGGGTGAAGGACTCTTCCGTCCGCCGCTGGTCCTGCAACTTCACGCCCTTGGCAAAGGCGTTCCGCGCTTCTTTGAGGTCCCTCTTCGAAACCATGCAGTTCATCCCGCCGGGAATTCCGTTCCCGCAGGAAATCGGTAGAACCGGGGGTGGAGCCGAAGATGCGTCGTCGGCGGCGATTGCCGACACAGCCGCCGTCGCTGCCAGAAGTCCCACCGCGATGATGAACGCTGTCCGCCGCATCTCTCGTGATTCTAACGTGGTTTGCTCAAGAAGGGCACAGGCCAACAGGGCCTCGTACCTTCGGGTTCAATGGCCCCGAGGAGAGAACGCGAGGCCAGCGCACCCTTGCACCCATTCGTAGAGACGTAGCTTCCTACGTCTGTTCTCGCCGCGTGCTGAAGACTTGCACCGCGCCGTATACTTAAGGGGAAGGGCCGTGGCCAACGCTTGTCCGTGTACGACCTTTGGCAACTCGTCGCGAGGCCTGCGCATCCTTCCGGAGTGGATTGATGTAAATTCGTACCCAAAGATTCCCGCAAGGTCGCAAGCCGGAGCCGAGGTGACGATATGACCAATCGGTCGATTCTAGCGTTAATCCTGATTCTCGCGTTCGGACTTACAACCATCAGCTGCGGAGCTGGGAATCACCTGGTTTCCGTCGCAGTTACCCCGAATCCCGCGAATCTCAACGCTCCCTCGACGCTTCAACTCCAGGCTGTCGGCAAATACAGTAACGGATCGACACAGGTGCTTTCCTCCGCGACCTGGACGCTAGTGTCCCCGCCGCCGTTCGTCACATTAGACAAGAACGGCTTGGTGACCTGCTCCGGCTCGGGCGGCCCGGTGTCCGGACAGTCCATGGTGATCGCGTCCTTCGGAGGTTTATCGGGCAGTGCAATGCTCGTTTGTACCGGTCCGGGCGTGTAAACGTCCGCATCCCGTCGCGCGCATGCTGGCCTTCAACTCAGCATTAGCCGCTCGATCGACTGTGCTTTGCCGGTCTGCTCGTCGCAATCAATCACCACGGCGCACAGGCGCGCATCGCCCGTGGCGGGCTCGAACCGCACCGGCATCCCATTCAGGAATTTGCCTACCACCAGTTCCTTCTTCACCCCAATCACGCCGTCGTAGGGCCCGGTCATGCCCACATCGGTGACATAAGCGGTTCCGTTGGGTAGAACTCGCTCGTCGGCGGTCGGCACATGCGTATGCGTGCCCACGACCGCCGTGACGCGGCCGTCCAGATACCACCCGAGAGAAATCTTTTCTGACGTTGCCTCGGCGTGGATATCCACCAGAATCACTTTCGCCTGAATCTTCTCCAGAAGCCGGTCGGCGGTACGGAACGGATCGTCGTTCGAAGCCATGAAGACCCGCCCCTGGAGGTTGATCACCGCGTATGGAATTTTCCCCTTCAAGCCCTCATACACGCCCGATCCCGGCATGTCCGCTGGAAAATTCGCCGGCCGCAGCACGCGCCGCGCCGGCCCGTGCCCATTGCCCTCGACCATCTGAAAGTAGTCGATGATTTCGCGCTTGTCCCAGACGTGGTTTCCGGTAGTGATCACATCGATGTTGAGTTCGAAGAGTTCCTCGGCCAACGCCGGAGTGATCCCAAAGCCCGCCGCCGAATTCTCTCCATTCGCAATGATCAAGTTGATGTCGTGGTCGCGCACGATCCCCGGCAGCCGGTCTTTGACGATGTTCCGTCCCGGCCGTCCGAAAATGTCGCCAATGAAAAGAATTCGCATGAGCGTCGAAGCCAAAATTCGATGGTAACACGGGCTCGAGGTCACCCTTGGCCCCGCTTGGGAACGGGGCAGTGCGCAGCCTGATTTCGACAGGAGCAAGTCTCTGTTTGAGTCATCTTGACCGGCGCCGTTTTTCAGGCGAAGGCAGGGATCTCGCGGACAGACCGACAAAACCGGCCCGGAGTCGCCTATTCGCAGAGATTTCGTTACTACGGATGCGCGGTCCGAGGTGCTGTATAGTGACCAACATGTCGGCAGGAATGCTCATACGCCGCGCCAAACCTAGTGAGAACGAATCGGTGCACGCGCTTGTGCAGGCCATCGCAGATGAGACTTTTGCGTACCTATTCGCGCCTTCTCAAGTACCGATCGGAGAGGCCAATTGGCTATCGGCTTGGTTGGCACTCAGGGGAGAAGAGATTGTGGGTGTGACGATGACGCGGGATGAATGGGTCAGCGATTTGTGGGTTCGCCGCGAGAGCCGCAGGAGCGGCATCGGTGGGGAGCTACTGGCACATGCCGAACGTGAAATACGCGGCCGTGGACATGGCACACTTCGCCTTCGAGTGGTCAAGTCGAATACTCGGGCCGTCGAGTTCTATCAAAAGCACGGCTGGAGCGTTCAGCGTGAATTTCCGCATGACAAGTTCGGCCATACGATGTTCGAAATGACGAAATCGACCCAGATGCCGCTATTGTGAGATTGTGAAACAAAGAAACTGCCCGGTTTGGGAAAGCGGACGCGATGTAGAGGTCGAGCGTGCGCGTTCTCCGGAAAGTCGGTCGCAAGTTACCGCCGACGCAAACGTTAGTGGAGGGTCGCCGCCTTCTTACTAATGAACTCTCTACTACAGGCCACTAACCCGGAATCAAGAGCCGTCTCAGTGCGGCAGCTTGGGAAGTTCGGCGCGCGCGAGCACCAAGCCCCACGCGTCCAGCACGTAGACATCAGTCCACTGCGCACCGGGTTTTGGTCGGACTGAAGTATCTGCCAGAATGAAGGTAATGGTGGTTCGAGGCGAAGTGCACCCGGTCAACTGCCTCGCGTCGGTGTCGGACTCTGGCAGGTCCGCAGGCCGCTCGCGCACCGCTGTCCCACGCTGCGACGCGCTGAGAACAACTTCCACCGCGCCCGCCAGGTTCTGACATCGCATGGGCACCCGGATTTGCCATTCTTTCTCACCGGTCTTGCGAACCGTAGGTTCTTCGGCAAACACGACCACCGGCGGATTCCCGCCCGGCGAGGCATACCACTCCGGCCAGCGCCGCGCAAATTCAATGCTCGCGGCAACGTAGGCGCGGCTCAGTTCGTGGTCGCGCTCTTCCCAGCAGGGATGCATCGCATAAATCGACCGCGTATTCGTTCCCAGGCCTCGAGCGTGCAACAGATGATGCAGCGCGGGGACAAAGTCAGGATGGTATCCGGCATGCGCCATCATCATCAGGCCTTCGCGGTCGGCTTCCAGTTCCATCTGCCGTCCGAATCGCCCCATATCGGCGCTGGCCTTCTCCGAGTCTTGCCAAGAGCCCGAAGGCAGACCCGGATCGCCGAGCACGATGCCAGCGCCGCCGCCGTTCTCCAGATATTTCTGGTACAGATACCGCCGGGCCCAGTCACGCCGTACAACGTGCGCGATCTCGTGCGACAGGAGGGCGGCCCACAGTCCGGTGCTCGGACCTGCCAGCCGCGCCAGACCACTTTCAACATAGACGGTTCCGTCCGGGGAGGAGTACGCGTTCAACTGATCGTCTTCGACAATCCGCAACTGCCACGCGAACTTGCTGCGGGATTCCGCCAGAAGCTGCTCCACAAGTCGGCTGAAAACCAGGCTGCCCGTGGCATCGCGCCCCGAAGCTGCCATGCTCTGCGCCATGAGTTGAGGCCGCAAGCGTGCGGCGGATTCCACATCGAGCTTGAACGCCGGGGGTACTTCAGGAATGTCGACAGACTGCTGACCAGCCGCCGAAACCGCGCACAGCAAACCGAAACCAACCGCGAACGAACGGATCTGTCTGGCCGCGCTAGTTTCCACGGGGCTCCTCCGCGGAGATCACTCTCGCCGTCGATTATGCTCTCTTCGCGGCGCCGCACAACGAAAAAATCTGTTATTCGTTCGTTGCCGCTTCAGTTTCGGGACTCCAGTTCCGCGGTGCGCAGGAAATCGAAGTTTCCTGCCGGATTCAGTCTCAAGTTCCGCACCCGCCGCGTGTGCACCAGAACGTTATCGAGATACCACAGGTCGATGTAAGGCAAATCCTTTGCCAGGATCCGCTGCACCTCAGCATACAGTGGCTTGCGTACCGCGGGATCGACTTCGCGCCGCGCCTGGTCGATCAGCGCATCGATCTTTGGATTGGAGTAAAAGCCGCGATTGGCCCCGTTGGGTGGAAACTTGGCCGAATGAAACGCGTATTCGAAAATGTCAGGATCCTCATTCCCCCCGATCCAGCGCAAGCCGTACATCTGAAACGCGCCGTGGGTCACATCGGAAAAAAAGGTGGCAAATTCAAAGCTGCGGATGTCGAGCACAATCCCCACTTCGCGCAACTGCCGCTGCATCACCGCCACCATCAACCGCGTGTTCGCATCGGTCGAGGTCTTCATCGTGATGTGAAAGCGCACGCCATTAGTCTCGGGATAACCTGCCGCATCCAGCAACTGCTTCGCTTTTTCCGGATCATGGTCGTAAACCGGAACGTCCCCGTTGTACGCCCAACTCTGCTTGGGCAAAACGCTGCTCGCCGGGGTCGCCTCGCCCCGCCACAAGTACTCGATCATCGGCCCTCGGTCGAGAGCATAAGCAATCGCCTGCCGCACCCGCGCGTCCTTCAGAATCGGGTCGCGCAAGTTGAACGCCAGATATGCCAGCCGCGTCCCCGGCCCGTTCATCACCGTCAGATTGGGGTCGTGCGCCAGTACTGCGATGGTATCTGGAGTCAGGTACGCGTTGATCGCAAGATCGCTGCTGCCTTTGCGCAGTTCGAGCGCCTCGGTCGTCTCGTCGGGAATGACCGTAAAACGTACCCGCGCCAGCTTCGCCTTCGCACCCCAATAGTCGTCATTACGCTCGATGACAACCTCGCGGTCCATTTCGGCGCTGACGAACTTGAACGGGCCCGAGCCGATGGGATGCTGCGTCATCTCTTCGCCGCTGCCGTACGGCACGATCCCCATTACCGCATCCGCCAGGTTCCACAGCAAAGGTGAGTCCGGTTCCTTCAGATGAAAGATCACAGTGAAATCGTCGGGCGCATCAATGTGGTCGACAAAGCGATAATTCGCCGTCTTGGTGCTGCGAATCCTACCTTGGAGCAGAGAATCGAGCGTCCACTTCACATCGCGGGAGGTCAGAGAACGGCCGTCATGAAATCGGACGCCATGATGAAGATGAAAAACATAGGTTAGAGGATCGGGAATCTCCCACCGCTCGGCCAGCCCGGGAACAACGTTTAGCTGATCCCCGCGTGTCACCAGGCCATCGAACAACAAGGCGTCAATGCGCGCCGAGTACGCATCGAGCCCAACCCGCGGATCAAGATTCGTCGGGCTCGATTCGATGATCATGACCAGCGTATTGAGATCGGGCTTCGCTGAGCAAGACGGGAATGCCAAGACCACAACAAATATCAGTGCGAGAGTTCCATGACCGAATCGACGTCGGACCTCCGACCGCAGACCATGGTAGCTGAAGCCCGAAGTCCGAGGTCCGACGTCCGAGGTCTGATCTTCACGCATACGAAATCTTCCCCAACACCGCCGCTCGTTTCGCGCCCGTCGCCGATGGCACATTCGAAACCCTTCGCTTCCATGTCTCGTAAGCCAGCACGGCAAACGCCACCGCTTCTTTAGCCTCCGAAGGCAAGCCAAACTCGTCCGAGAATCGCAATTGGATCGCAAGCGGCGCGAGGCTTTCCGCCAGCATGCCGACAAGAGTCGCATTTCTGGCGCCGCCCCCGGAGAGAATCATTTCGCGAAAGGAATTCCTCTCGCTTGAATTCGATTTCTTGATCACAAATCTCCGCACCGCATCCGCGATCGACCCCGCCGTCAGAGCGGTGGCCGTCGCGACAACGTCTTGCTTACGAGCGCCGCGGCATTGCCGCAGGAACTCGCCAACAAACTCCCGCCCGAATTCTTCGCGCCCGGCGGTCTTCGGAGGTTTTGCCTTGAAGAAGTCCCGCCGCAGCATCGTGTCAAGAACGGACTGCACCACTTTCCCGGTGGCGCCGATCTTCCCACCGCGATCGAACGCCCGGCCACACAGCGCCTCGGTAACCGAGTCGATCACCATGTTCCCCGGGCCCGTGTCGAATGCGAACACGCGGCTCGCGTCGGCCCCCGCTGGAATCGCCGTGAGATTCGCAATGCCTCCGATATTTTGGACAATGCGTCCGATCTTCGGGTCACGGAAAAGCAAGTAATCAAGATACGGAACCAGCGGTGCTCCTTTGCCGCCCGCCGCCATATCCGCCGGACGAAAATCCGAAACCACGGGCACGCCGACTCGCGCCGCGATCACCGCCGCTTCTCCCGTCTGCCAGGTCGCGGCAACCTTTTGTCCCAAAAATGTCTGCGCCTCGCCCTGATGGTACAGAGTCTGCCCATGGCAGCCGACCAGGTCAGCCTTCACCCGAACCTGCCTCTCGGTCGCCAGCACCGCGTCGGCGTAGAGTTCACCCAACAGAAAGTTAAGCCGCGCTAGATCGGCAACGCTGGCCCGAGTCGCATTCATCGCCGCGAGCACCGCGGCACGAACTTTCGCAGGATAGGAATATTCCGCATGTCCCAGGAGTTTGATCGTGTGGAGCGGACACTCATGTCCGCTAATGTGTGCAGTGGAAGCTGACCGCTCGCGAACGCTCGAAGACGCGGCGGACGCCTTACGAGAGCGAGGGCGCACCTCTCCCACTCGCGCCAGCGCCACATTAATCCCGTCGGCCGAAGTTCCGCTCATCACCCCGGCCACAATCATCGCCTTCCCGCTCATGATCGCGACCGTCGCTTGTCCGCGCGCCGACTGAAAGGCTCCAGCCGCACCTGCTCCCCAAACTCCCACAATCTCCGCGTCAACTTCTCCACCGTGGCTCCAGACGGACCGCGGGCACTCCTCCCCGCCAGCTTTTTCTTAAACGCCAGCACACGCCGCGCCGCCTCCGCCACCCGCCGCGCAAACTTCGAGTCCCGCTCCGCCGTGTTGCGCAGCGCCCGATACGCCTGAAGAATGTAATCCTCGCGATGGCAAATCAGACACAAATCGCCCCCCGCCCGCATGAACTCCACCGCCGCCTCGCCGACCGGCGCAGCCGACAGCACGCCGCCCATCTCGAGATCGTCCGACACGATCAGATTTCGGTAGCCAATCTTCTTGCGCAGAATGTCGGTGATCCACACCTTCGACAGCGACGCCGGAGTTCGATCCCGCGTGACCTGTGGATACGCCGCATGCGAAATCATCACCAGCTGCAGTTGCCGGCGCAGCCTCCGGTAGGGAACCAGATCCTCGGCCCACATTTTCATCATCGGTTTTTCAATGACCGGCAGCTCGTGATGGCTGTCGAGCCTGCCCTCGCCGAGTCCGGGAAAGTGCTTGCCGCATCCCAGCACGCGTGCATCCTGAAGCCCCGCCAGAAACTCTCGTGCATAAATCGCGGTCTCGCGTGGGTCGGCTGCCACCGCCCGCGACCCCATCACGCTCCGTGACGCCTCGAATGCCAAATCCAGCACCGGCGCGAAGTCGACGTTGAATCCCAGCGCCCGGCAGTTCGCGCCGATGATTTCCCCATGCCTGCGAAACAGCTTGCGATCGCCAGTTGCGAATACATCCGCCGCCGAAGGCGCGGCCCCCAGCACATCGCGAAACCGGTCCACCGTCCCGCCCTCCAGATCAACGCAAGTGAACAGCGGAGTGACCACGCACTTCCGGCAATCGCGCAGCAGTCGCCACGTCTGTTCCACGCTCTTAATGTTCCGCGCGAAAAGAATCACCCCAGCCGGCTGCAGCCGCTTGAGCAGGGAACTGACCTGCGGCGTAATCTCTGCGCCATCAAAACCAACGATCAGCAGCTGTCCAATCTCGTCGATACTCCGAGCCTTGCGTTGATCCGTCATTTCCAGGAGGAAATTTCCTCTGTGCCCCTCTGGGACCCCTATCGTTAGATTTCTTTCTTCAACTCCGCCAGCAAATTCAAAGCCTCCAGCGGCGTAAGCCGGTTCAAATCCACTTCCCGCAGCTTCTCCAGCACCGGCGGTGATAGCGGCGTAAAGATCGTCAACTGCGTGGGCGGCGGAGTCGATCCCGGAGAAAGATGCGCACTCGCCTGCGCCTCGGCAAACTCATGCTCCGCCAGCACCTCCCGCGCCCGCACCACGACCTCGTTCGGTAGGCCCGCCAGCTTCGCCACTTCGATGCCGTAACTGCGATCCGCCGCACCGGGTTCGACTTTCCGCAAGAACACAATCCCGCCGCCAGTCTCCTTCACGGACACGTGATAATTCTTCACGCCCGAAAGCTGCTCGGCAAGTTCGGTCAACTCAAAATAATGCGTCGCAAACAAAGTCTTCGCCCGCACCCGCGCGTGCAGATATTCCACCGCAGCCCAGGCAATCGCCAACCCGTCATAAGTGGAAGTGCCGCGCCCAACTTCATCCAGCAGAATCAGCGACCGCGCCGTTGCCGTATGCAGGATCGCCGCCGTCTCCGTCATCTCGACCATGAACGTCGATCGTCCACGCGCCAGATTATCGCTCGCCCCAATGCGCGTGAACACGCGATCCACCACGCTCAGCCGCGCCGACCGCGCCGGCACAAACGATCCCATTTGCGCCAGAATTACGATCAGCGCCGTCTGCCGCAGGTAAGTCGATTTCCCACCCATGTTCGGTCCGGTCAGCAGCATGATGTTGTGCGTGGTGCCGTTCAAATAAAGGTCGTTCGGGACGAAGCGCTCGCTGCCTCCCGCCATTTCCTGCTGCTCGATCACGGGATGCCGGCCCTCAATAATCTCCAACTCGGCCGCGTCGGCAGACTCCACAAAAACCGGCCGGCAGTAACTCCGCAACGCCGCAATATAAGCCAGCGACGCCAGCACGTCCACCTCCGCCAGCGCCAGCGCCGTCTGCCGGATACGCTTGGCCTCGGCCGCAATCGCCGTGCGCAACTCCATAAATAGCCGCCGCTCGATCTCGACAATCTTTTCCTGCGCGTCGAGAATCTTGATCTCATACTCTTTCAACTCTGGCGTGGTGAAGCGTTCCGCTCCGACCAGCGTTTGCTTCCTCTCATATTCCTGCGGAACCAGGTGCAGGTTCGGTTTCGATACTTCAATGTAATAACCAAAAATGGAATTGAACTTTACCTTCAGCGAGGAAATCCCAGTGCGCCCCCGCTCCCGCTGCTCAATCTGCGCCAGCACCTGCCTGCTGTTGCGCGACAGTTCGCGCAGTTCGTCAAGATCACGATCCACGCCCGCTGCAATCACGCCGCCATCGGCAAAACTCAAAGGCGGCTCCGGAACGATGGTCCGCTCAATTCGTTCCCGCACGTCTCCGAGTTCATCCAGCGATCCATGCAGAGTTGCCAGTCGGTCAGCCGCGAGCCGGCCCACCGCGCCCCTGACCGCTGGAATCTTCCCCAGCGATGCGGCCAGCGCCAGCACGTCCCGCGGATTCGCCGTCTCCAGCGTGACCCGGCTCAGCAGCCTTTCCAGGTCGAGCACGCCATCGAGAGCCCGCCGCAACTCCTCCCGCGCGATGCTCTCTTGCACTCCCGCTTCCACGGCGCCGAGCCGCGCACTGATCTCGCTCAAATCGAGCGATGGCCGCAACAGCCACGCCCGCAACAGCCGCTTGCCCATGGGAGTGACCGCCGCATCCATCGACCGGAATAATGTGACGCCCGCATCCGCACCCGCAAACAACGGCTCAATCAATTCCAGATTCCGCACCGTCACCGCGTCCAGCACCAGGCAACTCTGCCGCTCATACCACCCGATGCGATCGACGTGATCGAGCGACCCCCGCTGAGTCGAGCGCACGTAATACAGAATCGCGCCCGCAGCCGCGGCGGCCGCCGTCCGCCCCGCCAGCCCAAATCCTTCCAGCGACAACACTCCAAAGTGATTCTCCAGCAGCGGCAGCGCATGATCCGGCGCAAAGATCCAGTCATCGAGCGGCGTCTCGGTGCAGGTTCCGGTGGCTGTCTTCAGAGAAGAACCATCTGGGGACAGGCGCCCCCGGCTGTCCGGCCGAGCAAAGCTCGGCTCGCTCTCCTCTCGAACACCGCGACTCTCAAACAACGGCGCCGCCGATCCATACAGCAATTCCTTCGGCCGCAACTGCTCCAACTCCTCCTGCACCCGCCGCATCGCGCCCTCGCCCGAAAACTCCGTAGCCCGGAATTCCCCCGTCGATAAGTCCAGCGCTGCGAATCCCACTCGGGCGTTTCCGGTGCGATCTCCCGTCCGATCGGTCACCTGCGCCAGCGCCGCCAGAAAATTATTCTCATCTGACCCCAAGGACGAATCCGCCGCCGTCCCCGGCGTCACCACGCGGGTCACTTCCCGGCGCACCAGTTTCTTGGCCTGCCGCGGATCTTCCATCTGCTCGCAGATCGCCACCTTGAAGCCCTTGCGAATCAGTTTCCCGATGTACCCCTCCGCCGCGTGATAGGGCACGCCGCACATCGGTACCGCGATTCCTTTTTCTTTATTGCGCGAGGTCAGCGTGATCTGTAGTTCTTTGGCCGCTATGATCGCATCGTCGAAGAAAAGCTCGTAGAAATCGCCCAGGCGAAAAAACAAGAGCGCGGTAGGATGTTCTTTTTTGACTGCGGCATACTGCCGCATCAGCGGAGTGGACGGCTCGGTCATCTTCGTCGTCGGATCAGCTCGTCGGATCAACTCGTCGGATCAGCTCGTCGCATCAGGCAGGGCTTCGGCGGATTATAACAAAGCGGCCGCTCCGTCTCCTGCGGCATTTCTCATGCGTCTTCGGAAAATTATCGCAAGACCTCGAGGTTGACGCCGGTTCTCTCCCAGTGTTCTCCTTTTCCCATGGAACTCCGCAAGGATCCCATCACCCGCTCCTGGGTTATGACCGGCGACGATCCTGAAACCGGACCGCGCGCCGAATCCACCTGCCGTTTTTGTGAAGATCCCGCGTCCCTGCAGGAAGTCGCGAAATCGCCCAACGCGCCCGGCACTGCGTGGTCCGCGCGTTCCGTCGTGCATCCCAATCCGCTCTACCGCATAGAAGGCGAACCCGACCGCCGCGGCGACGGCATCTACGACCGCATGCACTCCCTCGGTGCCCATGAGGTGCTGGTCGAAAACCCGCGCCACGACCGGCATCTGTGGTGCGCCACCGACGATGAGATCGGGCATTTCCTTCGCCTTGCCGCCGAGCGCATCCTCGACCTCAAGCGCGACCACCGCATCAAGTACGTCAGCCTGTTCAAGGACTTCGGCAAAAACGCCGGTCAGGAATTCAGCCATCCCACGTCGCAGATTACCGCCACCATGTTCGTCCCGCGCCGCGTTCTCTACGAACTGCGCGCCGGACGCGAGTATTTCGTCAGCAAGGAGCGTTGCGTCTTCTGTGACATCATCCAGCAGGAAGAGCGCCAAGCCCAGCGCGTCCTCGAAGCCCGCGGCGACTACCTTGCTCTATGTCCCTACGCCCCGCGCGTTCCCTACGAAACCTGGATTCTCCCCCGCTACCACGATTCGTCATTCGAACGCGCCGGATTGAATCGTCCCGGCCTGCGAATGAACCTGGCCGCCCTGCTGCGCCGCACCCTGCAGCGCGTCCGTTCTGTGACCGAGGATTTTCATCTCGTGCTGCACACCTCGCCCAGCAGCATCCATCCGTCAAAGAATCTCGGCTACTGGAAAACGATCGACGACGATTACCACTGGCACATCGAGATTCTCCCGGTCGTCCAGTCCAAGGCGCGCTCCTATACTTTCAAAGAGGTGTACTATTCCCCCGTCAGCTCCGAGACGGCAGTCAAGCAACTCCGCGAAGCCAGAATCGACGGCTGACAATTGGAATGAGAATGCTCGTGCCGGGGCAGGTCAATGTAGGGACCGGCGCCTTCGCCTATCCGCCGGGCAAAGCCCGGCAGGGGTTTGTCTGTACTGAGACGACACTATGGCGAACATCATGACCGCCAAAGTCACCGGCCTAATCCCCATGGCCTTCGCCGCCGACCTGCAGCGCTCCGTCGACTTCTACAAACGGCTCGGCATGGAAGTCCGCGGCAGCCTGCGCAATTCCTCCGGAGAACTGCAATGGGTCGACTTGGTCCGCGATCAAGCCCAGCTGATGTTCTCTCGCGCCTCCGACCCCGTCATCCCCGGCCAGCAGGCAGTATTGTTCTACCTCTACTCACCCGACCTGATCGCACTGCGCGAGCATCTCCTGGCGAGCGGAGTGAAAGTCTCGCCGATCACCTATCCCGATTACATGCCCAAAGGCGAGATTCGCGCAGAAGATCCCGACGGCTACGTGCTGCTCATCGGCCAGGCGGGCTAGAACTCATGAAAACCATTGCACAAGTCTCAATTGGCCGACCTGAGTCAATGAGCGATATGGGGATGTCAACAGTCGGCACAAACATCAACGAAGATTCGAACACCGTTAACCCAGCTTTGAAGCGGTTTCTGCCCGCTTGCGCGCACGACGGATAACAAACCCAGTGACGAAGGCCAGCAGCAGTACTCCAAAACAAAGTAACGCGAGCCCTCCATGGAGAACGCGCCATCCGAAGACCCCAACCATTCCGGCAAACACGGAGCTAACAGCCGTTGCGAAGAGGTTCGGCCATTTGGCAACTCCTTCGCGGTCCCTTATCGCGTCCAAGAAGAGGTTGGCTAACACGAATATCACGCCAAACTCTAAAACCTGCATCCACTCTGGTGTTGTGCCCACTGCTCCGAACCTCCTAGGGTGATGCTTCAAGCATATTAGCCCGTCACGCGGTTATTTTTCCAAGTCCTGTTCTTGTCGTAATCAGCGATTACGCTCAAAACCCGAACCAGTGTTTTCTAGCCACTTGGTCCGACCCTCCTCCCACCGACTGTTACAATCCCTGCCGTCAGGAGACCCGTCCCGTGAGACCCTTGCTCTGCTGTGTACTCTTCCTCGCCACCTGCCTCGCCCAAACCGCCGCGCCAAACCCCTCCGCCGGCAAGCAAAAAGTCCTCTGGCAAAAACTCGAGTCCCGTATTCAAGAGGTCGACGCGAAACTCGACGGCGTCATGGGCGTCGCCATCGAAGACCTCACCACCGGCGATCACTACCTGCTCCACGAAGACGAAGTCTTCGCCCAGGCCAGTTCCATCAAAGTCACAGTCCTCGCCGATCTGTACCTGCAGGCGCAGCAAGGCAAGCTCAAGCTCTCCGATCTGTACACCGTGCAATCCTCCGATCTCGTTCCTGACAGCGACGTCATGAACGGACTCACGCCTGGCGTCACGCGCCTCACCCTGCGCGATCTGGCGACCATGATGGTCGCCGTCAGCGACAATTCCGCCGCCAATGTGCTCATCGACCGCGTCGGCATGCCCAACGTGAACGCGATGCTCGACTCGCTCGGCCTGACTCACACCCGCATGCGCCGCAAAATGATGGACCTGCAGGCCGCCAAAGAAGGCCGCGAAAACATCTCCACCCCGCGCGAAATGATGACCCTGCTTGACTCCATCTACCACGGCAAGCTTCTGAACAAAGAGTCGACCGCCGACTTCTTTACCATGCTGAGCACCAACAAAAATTCCTTCATCCCTCGCGACCTGCCCGCCGATCTCAAGATCGCCAACAAGGAGGGCGAACTGGAAGCCGTCCGCACCGACTCCGGTATCGTCTTCGTCGAAGGCCGTCCCTACGTGATCTGCCTTATGACGTCGTTCCTGCGGAACGAACGCGACGGGGAAGAAGCCATCACCAAGGTCTCGCTCGAAGCCTGGCGCATGTTCGACCGCCTCAGCCGCGCCACTGAGTACGGAAGAGTCGTCTCCCGCGGGAACGGCACCCGCTAGCCAGGCCGTCTCGATCTTCGAGATGGACCGTCGAATTGGCCGGCGAAACGCTGGGTTTCGAGCCGTCGCCCGTATACCCTGCGTTCAGACAACTGCAAAATAATGCACATGTTGTTCGCTAATCGAAAAAAATTCTGCAATCCGTTGTCATACGGTCCAAGACGCGCTACCATGGCCGCCATTTGTTAGCGGTGTTATGTTGCTGCGTCTGTCAGGTCGCAGGCAGCGCACCGTGAATCTGGATCTCAGCCCGCAACCATAAGGGGTTCCGGTTGCGACTTCCAATGACAACCAACTCAGCCTGAGTGCCGAGGAGAAATGTGAGTACCGCAATCGCCCCCACTCTTCCGCACCGGCTCTTCCACTAATTTCCAGGAGGCAGTAATGAATTTGCAGAACCAAGCGCACTTCGCAGTGAGTTTCCGCCCGCGGAAACTCTGGCTCTCAGTCTTGCTGGTCACCCTCATCGCCACCGCTCTACCAGTTCTCGCGGCCAGCGGACAGTTCATCGCACACAACACTCCTCGCTATGTATCCACCGCAAAGAATCTTGGGACGGAGAATCCGTCGAAAACCATCGAAGTCAGTGTGTGGCTGAATCCGCACAATCGCGGCCAGATGGATGAACTCGCCCGGCAGCTCTACGACCCCACCTCTCCCAAATACCGTCACTTCCTGAAGCGTTGGCAGATTGCCTCGCGTTTCGCTCCTACACCCGAGGAAGCTAAAACCGTTCGCGAATTCCTCGAAGCGCGCAACCTCAAGCTGGTTAAGATTGGTCCCAGCAATTTCTTCGTTCGCGTCCGCGGCACGGTCGGCGACGTAGAGTCGGCCTTTCACGTCGTGCTGAACAACTATCAGGTTCGCGGCAAAGTCGTCCGCGCCAACGACCGCGCTCCCTTCGTCGAAGGACCCGCCGCCGTGCTGGTGCACTCGATTTCCGGATTGGATAGCGGCGAGTACGAGCATCCGCTGATGGCCCGGGGAAGCCTCCCCGGTAAGAAGACTGGAAGCGCAGGCCTCCACGCGGCAAGTGTGGCACATTCGTCTAGTGCGGCTCTGCCCGATCCGTTCTTCACCACCAACTGCTTTAACGGCACTGAGACGGATGTATTTTCTAACAACGGCAACGGTTCACTTCCCATCGCTACCTACAAGGGCAACGTCTTGAACCTGGAAAGCCTGACCACTGCGGGTTGCGCTTACACTCCACCGCCGATTCAAGCGGCTTACAATCTCACCGGCCTTTACGCTGCGGGACACGACGGCACCGGCCAAACCATCGGGATTATCGATTGGTGCGGCTCCCTGACCATCCAGAACGACGCCAACGCGTTCTCGGCGGCGTTCGGGTTGCCCGCGCTGACCTCTTCAAACTTCGCTATCACCTATATTCCAGCGCCCAGTCTTTGCGAGGCCGCTGATGCGACGGAAATCAACATCGACGTCGAGTGGGCTCATGCCGTTGCCCCCGGCGCGAACATTAACCTGATCGTTCCGCCCTCGGCGACCTTCCTTGACGTGGATGACGCTGAGTTCACCGCCGTGACTTACGGGCTGGCCAATGTCATCTCCGGCAGCTATGGCTCGCCAGAGTCCTTCACTCCAGAGAACATCCTGGATACCGAGAACCTGATTGCCGAAATCGCCGCCATCCAGGGAGTCTCCACCAATTTCTCTTCCGGAGACAGCGGCGACTATAGCTTCGACTTCATCCCTCCCACGGTCAGCGCTCCGGCGGATTCGCCGTGGGCGACAGCCGTCGGCGGCATCACTCTGGCGCTGAATCCCGACAACTCCATCGCCTGGCAATCCGGGTGGGGAAACAATCAAACTCTGCTGGCCGAGACCGGTTTCGTAGCCGACCCGCCTTCGGCAGACGCCTTCGGCTTCATCGGCGGCTCCGGCGGAGGTCAAAGTAACTGCACCAGCCAGAGCTTTGATCCCACTACCGGAGTAGAAACCTGCCTCGCCGGCTTCCCCAAGCCGTCCTACCAGAAAAAGCTCCCCGGAAAGTATCGTCAGCTGCCCGACGTATCATGGCTGGCAGATCCCTACACCGGAGTGGCCATTCTCATCAGTGTTCCGGGCAATGTTCCGGAACAGGTATGGCAGGTCTGGGGAGGAACCAGCGTAGCCGCCCCCATGTTCTCCGGACTGTGGGCGATTGCCAACCAGGAAGCCGGCGCTCCTCTCGGCAATGCGGCTCCTTACATGTACTCACTGCCGGCGGGGACCATCTACGACATCGTTCCGGTCACCTCGAAGAACAATGTCAAGGGCTCCATCGTGGATAGCAATGGAACCACTGCCTACAACGCCAATGCCGTGATGGGTGGCGACAGCCAGGGAGCATTCGTCAGCGCGATCTGGGATTACGCTTTCCTGCAAGACACCGCGCTGGTGATTTCCTTCGGTACCGACTGTTCGCAGGCGAACGGCTTCGGTTTCATCACGCAATGCAACTCGCCCACCGCCCTCCACACCAAGGTGGGCTGGGACAACGTTACCGGTGTAGGAGTCCCGAACGCCAAGGCGTTCGCCGATTCCTTCGCCCCGGCTCCGCCTGCCGCGAAGTAATTATGCGGCAGCGCTGCTAACCTAGGCCTCCGCCACATGAATTGTGGCGGAGGCTCTTTCATGTGGACCTTAGTTTATGTGGGGCGGACACTCCTGTCCGCTGCCTTTGAATTTGAATTTGCTTTTGCTCTTGATCCTTCTGCCTACCCCGCCCCCCTACTTCGCCGCCCCACTCGCCCGTGTCCCGGAAAGTTGTTGCCGCATGAATTGCTGCACCGCTTTCGCCTCCATCGGCTGCGAGAAGTAGTAGCCTTGCCCGAACTCGCATCCCAATTCGAGCAGGCGCTCCAATTGCCGGGCCGTCTCAATGCCTTCCGCAATGGCTTTCAGATTCATTTTGTGCGCCATGGTCGTGATCAGCTCCACAATATCGGAGGCTGCGCGATCACTCTGCATCTCCCGCACCAGCGATCGATCGATCTTCAGCGCATCCACCGGGAACTGCCGCAACCCAAGCAGCGAAGTTGTTCCCGTGCCGAAATTATCGAGAATCACTCCAATTCCCATGTGCTTCAGGTGAGCGAGCACGCTGATCGTAAGCTTGGGGTCGGCTGCCGCCACGCTCTCCGTCATTTCCAGTTGCAGCCGCGACGGGTTCACACCCGTCTCCCGCAGTGCGTCCTGAATATCATTCACTAGCCGGGCATCGGCAAACTGCCGCGCCGATACGTTCACGGTGATATTCATGAGCTGATCGGAGAAGTGGTTAGCCTCCCACTCGCGCAATTGTTTGCAAGCCTGCAGGATGAGCCAGTGTCCGATCGACACCAGGATCCCGGTGTCTTCCGCCGCCTCGATAAACCGGTACGGCGAGATCAATCCTTGCGTGGGATGGTCCCACCGCAGCAGCGCCTCCACACTTACAATCCGCCGCGTGGCCAGTTCCACCACCGGCTGGTAATAGATGCGGAACTGGCGCTCGGTCAGGGCCGTCCGCAAATCCGCCTCCAGCCGGAGTCGCCCCACAGCCTGGGTGTGCATCGCTTCATCAAAAACTTCGCAGCGCGATCCGCCGAGCGCCTTCGCCCGGCGCATGGCCACATCGGCGTCCTTCAATCCATCCTCGGGCTGCTCGTGCGCGGGCGTGCTGAGCGCGATGCCCACACTCACCGCAACCCGCACCTCGCGAGAATTGACCGGAAAAGGTTCCGCCGCCGCGGCCTGGATGCTCTTGGCCACCCGCAGCGCATCGGTGGGATCGCTCGCTCCATCCAGCAAAATCGTGAACTCATCTCCGCCCAGCCGAAACAGCACAACCTCTGCCGAGCCCCGGCCGCCCTCGCGCCGCGCCAGGGTGTCGTCTTGTCGCAACTGGTTGGCCAGCCGCCGTGCGATTTCCAGCAGCACCTGATCGCCGGCGGTCGCCCCCATGCTTTCGTTAAAGACCTTGAAGTGATCCACGTTCGCCAGCAGCAATGCATAGGGACGTCCCCCGTCCCGCCGCGAACGCAAAAACGAACTCTGCAGCCGATCCAGAAACAGCCGGCGGTTGGGCAGTCCGGTCAGCGGATCGTGAAACAGGTTGTGCTCCAGTTCCTCTTCCGCCCGCTTGCGCTGGGTGATGTCGCGATTCACAATCACCAGCTTCGCCACTTCGCCCTTGGCATCGCGGACCGCGCTCGCGATCGACTCCAGCACCCGCCAGGTGCCGTCCTTGTGCTTGATCCGGTACTCCAGCCGTTTCCCGACTCCAGTTTCCCGCGCCTCTCGCGCCGCCTCGAGAACCTTGAAGCGATCGTCAACATGAATCTGCTCGAACGCCGAAGTCTCGCCCAACTCCGCGGATGAGTATCCCAGAATTCTCTTGTACGCCGGACTGTTGTACAGCCGCCGTCCCTTCACGTCCACCAGGGCAATCATGTCGGCGGCGTTCTCGGTCACAATCTGGAATAATTCTTCATTTTTCTTGGACTCCCGGTGGATCTGGTAGATCCGCACTTGCTGGTAGATCACCAGCCCTGCCAGCGCACTCAGCGGAACCCAGAACCATAGCAACACCATGCACAGGTCTCCTGGGGAATCTATCGGCGGGAATTTGCCGGACATTAAACCTTGCGTCCAAAGCGCCGGGACTGCATCTACTTTGGACATGGAAACCCTGACGGAATTCAGCCTGACCGAGGCCATCGCAATTCTTACCCGCACTCCCGCAACCCTGAATGCTCTGCTGCGCGGCCTGCCCGACCTCTGGGTGCTCCACAACGAAGGCAGCAGTGACGGAGGAAAAGACTCTTGGAGCGCCTTCGACATCGTCGGCCACCTGATCGTCGGCGATCGCACCGACTGGATGCCGCGGGTGCGCATTATTCTGGAGAACGGCGAAGCGCGACCCTTCGATCCCTTTGACCGCTTCGCGCAGCAGAAAGAAAGTCAGGGCAAATCGCTGGAACAACTTCTGGACGAGTTCGCCCGAGTGCGCAGCGAAAATGTAGCCGCGCTGCAGGCGCTGAATCTGCAGCCGGAAGACTTAGCGCGGCGAGGCCGGCATCCCGCGCTGGGAGTGGTGACGCTCTCGCAACTTCTAGCGACCTGGGCGGTTCACGACCTCACGCATCTGCATCAACTGTCGCGGGTGATGGCCCACCAGTATCGTGACGCGGTCGGCCCGTGGAGCGCCTACCTGGGCGTACTGCATTGTGCGGGTCATAGCGCACCCTAGCTCCTAACTCTGTCATCCCGAGCGGAGCGGAATTGCCGTTTTGCGGCAATTCTGCGAAGTCGAGGGACCCTGTGTTTTCTCCCACGACACTTCATCAGAGCTTCCCTAGGCGGCCTAGGCCCGGGCCACGGCGGCGAAGGTCGGATGCGCCGGCGCTTCCGCGACCAACAATCTGATGGTTACCCGCGCTCCGTGCGGCGTCACGTTTTCGATCTCGAGATCTCCGCCACGTTTCTTGACGATCCCGTAGCACACGCTCAACCCGAGTCCCGTTCCTTTGCCCGCCGGTTTAGTCGTATAGAAAGGATCCAGAGCGCGGTTCAGATTGCCGAATCCCGGGCCGGTATCCTCGACTTCAATCACCGCCCGTGCACCGCTCTGGTAAGCGCGAATGCTGATCTGCTTCTCGCCCGTCATCCCCTCCAGCGCATCGCTGGAGTTGTTGAACAGGTTGAGGAGAATCTGTTTGATTTCGTCCTCGCTGACGGCCAGAAAGGGCAAGTCCGGCGCGATGTCGAGCTCCACTCGAACGTTGCGGCTGCGCGTGTAGTATTCCCGCAGGGTCAGCACCTGCTGCACGACTGGATAAAGCGCCACCGCCTGACTCTCACGTCCGCTCTGTCGCGAAAACCGCAGCAGATTGTCGGTAATCCGGTTCATGCGGCGGGCTTCACTCACCAGCTTCGCCAGTTGATCGCGAGCCTGCGGCGCTGCGATGGCGTCGTTAAACTGTTCGCCTAACAGTTCGCCGTATCCCATAATCGCGGTCAGCGGATTGTTCAGCTCATGCGCCACTCCCGCCAGCAACTGCCCCACCGCAGCCAGCTTCTCCGAACACACCAGTTGTGCGTGCAAGGACTGCAGTTCGACGGCTAATGCAATGTCGGTTGCGAGCTTTTCGATGTGCGACAGTTCGAGCGCATGAATGGTCCTCGTGTCCCGTGGCGCAGCCAATTGAATGCAGCCCAGATACGCGCCTCCCTCCGAACACAGCGGAATTACTAGCTCTTCGCCGTTCCTCCAGGGCGCATTCGGGTTCTCGCGCAGGGCAAACAGAATTGCTTCCTGTTCCCGCAAAGCGTAAGAATGTTTCCCCATGAGCCGCGCATCGGTACACAAACTCTTAATGTGATCGAGGGCCCAATCTTGCGTTTGCGCCTGCAGGCTCCGCAAAGACTCTGCCGGTAGTCCACTCGATCCGGCCACGCGCAGCCTGCCATCGGCATCCTCGAGTTGCACCACCGCCAAACTGAAAGTGCTGACTTCGGTGATCGCCGCCGCGATGGCCGGGCAAATCGTGTCCAACTCCGCGCCGCTCAGCAGACGGGAAGTTATCGCCGAGAAGCGTTCCAACCGGCGGTCGAGCCGGTCGGCCTTGTGTTGCAAGCCAGTGATCGATTCTGATTTATCCTCCACCACCGCCAGAATCATCCCCAAAGCGACGAAGATCTGGGGAGCATTCCACAATGCGCCGGGAATAATCATGTTCGGAGCGATACGATCGATCAACAATCGGATCGGAAACGCCGCTCCCCAGCTGACGAATCCCGCCGCTATGGTCAGCATCGCGGGCGACACGCGCCGCTGGTTCCGGTAAGTGAACACTCCCGCTAAACCAAACCCGATCGCAAGCAGTGCAATCGTCCCTTCCTGAAACGAGCCGCGGAACGCGCTACCCATCGCCCACGCGAATGCCAGCGCGCATGGGAACGTTGCAACCGCCGAGTCGAACGAAATCTTCCGGCTCACCTTGAGGAAGACGTACGCGGCACCGCCCAAGCAGGCTGCCAGGAATAAGAGGTAAGGCCATCGTGGCTGCACGCTGAAGCAGGTGCAGAGCACGTACGCTACCGAAGGCACACCCAGCGTGATCAGCAGGAGAGTCCGCTTCGCGTAGTCTTCCGCCACCGGGGAGACTGACACCAGAAAAGTGACCACCGCGGCTTGCAGAGATCCAGCATCGACAGCCAGCAGAAGGGAATTGGCCAGGCCGTGATCGGGCTCCAGCAATTTCGCCAGAAAATGGGTGAACACCAGCGTCCAGCCCACCGTCCAGAGTGTCAGACGTCCGCTACGCGCGTGACGCTTGAGACACACAAACACGATGACCAGCACACCGGTGATCAAAAATGTCGGAATCTTTTCGAGAACACCCATCAAGAATGCATCGGGGGGAGAAAGATAATCTCAGCCGTTACCAACAGTAACCAAACGAAGGTAGCAGCGCAACGCCAGAACGTGCCATCGGCATGGCACCAAAGTTAGGGCAGACTGCACGCTTGTGCCACGAGCCTTCGTCAGTCAGCGGACGACAAACGCCCACCGCTCGGCCCATAATATCCCATGGCTCCGAATCCGCCGCCCGTCCGCCGCCTCAAGACCTATACCGGATCGCAGGGATACGTCTACCAGTACTACTTCGTCGGCAAGCGCCCCGCGCTGCCCGACGATCCCGAGGCTCCCGCTACCGAATTTGTCTTCGACGTCACGTCCGACCGCAAACTGACCTATGCGGTGAGTATCTTTCTCCCCGACAGCGCGCGTGCCGCGTGGACACAGACCCACGGCCGACCGTTGAGCGACGCCGAACAATACGCTGCCGCCAAGCTCCGCCTCTTCCGCGCCTTCGATGAACTCGAGGACCTAAAGATCCACGGCCGCCGCCACACCATCGACCCAGCTCTGCTCGAAGAATCACTGAGCAGTTTGGGCGTGGACTGATTTTCCGGATCACCACAGAAAGGCGTCATCCCGAGCGTAGCCGCTCTTCAGGCGGAGCGAGGGATCTCGCGCGGACCTCCTGGCAGGCGGAAACACGGGTCCTTGTATCGTCTCCGCCCAAAGACATATAAATGCAGCCGAGCCTCTCACAATGAAAAAACTTAAATGCGCACTCATGGTGTCCACCGTAATGGCAATTGCCCTCTGGCCGAGCGCAGCCTTCCCGCAACCGGCCCGCTGGTCCGAGCAGAAGGCCAACGACTGGTACGCCCAGCAACCCTGGCTCGTCGGCAGCAACTACATCCCGAAATCGGCGATCAACGAATTGGAGATGTGGCAGGAGGCCACCTTCGATCCCATTCAGATCGACCGCGAACTCGGCTGGGCCGAAGCCATGGGCATGAACACCATGCGCGTCTTTCTCCACGATCTGCTGTGGCAGCAGGACGCCCCCGGTTTTCGGAGCCGCATCGACCAGTTCCTGACCATCGCCGCGCGCCATCACATCCGCCCGCTGTTTGTGCTGTTCGATTCCTGCTGGGACCCGCTGCCGCGCCTCGGCCCGCAGCATCCCCCGGTTCCCGGCGTACACAACTCCGGCTGGGTGCAAAGTCCCGGCGCCAACGTGCTGGTCGATCCCAGCCAGTACCCGCGCCTGAAAGAATATGTCCAGGGGATCGTCGGAGCCTTCGCCAAAGACGACCGCATCCTCGGCTGGGACGTCTGGAATGAGCCCGGATCGTACGGCGGCGGGGACTACGCAAAATCAGAATTGAAGTATGCCGACAAAATCGCTCGCGTGACGCAACTCTTGCCGCAAGCCTTTGCGTGGGCGCGTGAGGTGAATCCCTCGCAGCCCCTGACCAGCGGAGTGTGGGACATAAATGCATCGAAAGACGAGAGTGCGGTGGAAGGGATTCAGAAGATTCAGCTGCGCGAGTCCGACATCATCACGTTTCACAATTACAGCTGGCCTGAGGATTTCAAAAGTGAAGTCGCGTGGCTGCGCCGATTCCATCGCCCAGTGATCTGCACCGAATACATGGCGCGCTCGGTCGGCAGCACCTTCGACACCATCCTCCCAATAGCCAAGCAAGAGCACGTCGGCGCCATCAATTGGGGATTCGTCGCCGGCAAAACCCAAACCTACTACCCGTGGGAATCCTGGGATCATCCCTACGTCAAGAATCAGCCTCCAGTCTGGTTTCACGAAGTGCTGCGCTCCGACGGAACCCCGTATCGGAAGGCAGAAGTGGATCTAATTCGGCAACTCACGGGCAAGCCGTAGGCCCAACAAAGCATGAACCACAGAGGACACAGACGCGCACGGAGGAAGTCCTCTGTGCACCTCTGTGCCCCTGTGGTTCAAGGTTTTTCCGGTTCTTGATTTTGGTTTCTCCTACCTTCGCCCATCAGATTTACAATCACGGATGTCATGAAAAACTTCGGCGTGATCCTGCTCGTCCTCCTCGTTGTCATGATGGCTGCTGTTTTCCTTCTGACCGCTAAGAAGTCAGGAGGCCCGGTCGCGGCGCCAAGTATGGGATCGTCGAGCGCAGCATCGTCGCCGAGTTCCCCCGACGCCGTGCAACTAAAACTACAGGAATACTCCGGCCCCGCAGCCACCGATTGTGGCCGCCTTAGCGTGCACGCAACCGCTGACCAGTCGAAGACAGCCGCCGATTGCGCCATGCAAGCAAATCAAAGCAAGCACGCGTTCTATGTCGCTTACGACATGCCCGGCATGGCCGTCGGAGTCGCCGGCAACGCGGACGGCAAACTCTTCACCGTCCAGTCGCAAGGTACCGGCGCGGCGGCAGCGCTCACCAGCGGCGACTGCCCGTCCCAGTTGCGCATCGCTTCCAGCGGTCGCATCACCTGCTTCGCCCCCGGCGACATGGGCTCCATGGGGCCCGGCCACAGCGCGGGTGCGGTGCCTCTCGGTATGCCAAATCCGCACGCTGCGGGGGCCGCGAATCCACACGCCGCACCGAAATCAAAATAGTTTCGACTGTGGGCGAGCATCTCAAAAAGCATGAGTTCGGACACAGACACGACGGGTCAGTGGACAACAGCCACGCTGCGCTGGCGAAGACTTGTCCTGCTGACGGCGGCCCTCTCGTTCGTCTGCATATTCGGGCTGAATGCCTACATTGGCCAAAGCGACAAGGCCGGTCCATTCATCAGCGCGCCGCTCTGGCTGCCGTATCTGTTCCTCCTACTTCGTCTTCGCAGCAAGACTCCGAAGAGCGGACTCGCGCTCGCCATCGCCATGGGTTTCGCGCTTTTCGTGCCCGCCATCTGGTTCGCCTGGTATGCCCTCACGTGGGACGCACGTTGGTGGATTCCGTCCACGCTGGCCCTGACCGCCGCGCTGCAAGCGGTGATGGTGGCGACCGCGGTGTGCGCCTACCGGTCCCTGCCTGCCTCCAGCGGAGACCGTCGCATTTTTTTCTGGAACAGCGCCTACGCCATCGCAGCGTTGTCTTTCTTGGGGCTCTTCAGCCGGAACCTTCCGAATCGGATCGCCCAGAACGAAGAACAAGCCATTTGGACGCTGCACGTGACCAACCAGGCGGCCACGGAATATGCGAAAGCCTTCGGGGGAATCTATCCCGCCAGCCTCGCCGCATTGAACGCGCCGCCCCGGGATGACCAGAAGCCCGACTGCAAGGCCTACAACCTGCGCATGCTGCCCCTTGACGATCCCCAAATCGGCCTCGCTTTTCGCAGCAACGAATATATTTTTCAATACAAAATCGGTTCTCCCGCGGAAATCCCCGCAGGAGGTTGTGCCGGGGCCAGGACCTATACACTCACCGCCCGCCCGCTCGTCTACGGAAAGACAGGACGCCGCAGCTTCGCGATCAACGAAGGCGGAGCCATCCGCTCGACGTCGGAGAACCACGATCCTCTCTGAAATAAAGCAGCCGAGAACGGCCCTTCAATCGGTACCGAACCAGTCTGTGATCCTAACTTACCTTAAGTGACCCCCTTTGTTGCCTTACTCTCGCCGCCGTAGAAAAGAGACAATGTGCGAGAGGGAGTAAGTCCGGACCCGCGATTTGGGGTAAACTCAAAAGATTCCGGAACTTATAAAGGCCTATGTCTCTGCTGTGGCTGCGTTTCGCACTGGGGTGCTACTTCATCGGGTTGGTCTACGCCTTCGTGGCGCTCACCCGCACCAGTGATCTGTTCAGCCGTATCGCTCTCCACGCCGCCAGCCTGGGGATGGTCTTCCATTTCGTCTCGCTCGCCGAATTATTTCTTTCCGGCCAGGTCGTCTGGGCGTCGGTGCACAACGGGGAATCGCTGCTGGCGTTTCTCTCGATGACCTTCTTCATGATCATCTATGCCATCTACCAAACCACGTCGCCCGGCGTGGTCGTGTTTCCGGTGGTCTTCTTCCTGACGTTCGTGGGAGCCGTAGACCAGCAGCCCGTCCTGCTGACCCAGTACGTCTCGCATAAAGGATGGCTCATCGCCCACATCATCCTGATTTTCACCGGCTACGCCGCGCTCGTGCTCAGCTTCGGCGCCAGCCTGCTCTATCTGCTGCAGGAGCGCCGCCTGAAAGCGAAGAAATCCACCAGCCTGATATCGTTCCTGCCCGCGCTAGAAGTGATCGACCAGATCGGCTACCGCTCGCTGCTGCTGGGCTTTCCCTTCATGACGCTGGGGCTGATCACCGGATCGATCGTGGCCATCACCACCTACGGCCGCATGGATTTTCTCGATCCCAAGATTCTGCTGTCGCTGCTGATGTGGGCCGTCTACATGGTCATGGTCTTCACCCGCTGGAACTCGGGATGGCGCGGACGCCGCGCCGCGTTCCTCGCGACATTCGCCTTCGTGGCCGCGCTGGCCGCCTGGGCCGCTAACTATTTCTCCGCGATCCACAGGTTCGCTGCCTCATGAGGCACACTTTTATGAGGTTCGAATTATGACGCTCGAATTATGAGATTCCAGCTCATTGGCGTGAATCACAACAGCGCGCCGCTCGAAGTGCGCGAGCGCCTGGCGATTCCCGAATCGCGCCTGCCCGACGCTTGCCGCGACCTAAGCACCTACCCGGGGATCGAAGAATGCATGGTCATCTCTACCTGCAATCGCGTGGAGATCGTGGCCCACACCACCAACGGCCACGCCGACCTCCGCGGATTCCTGCACCAACACTTTCATCTCAAGCCGGAGGAACTCGACGCGCATCTCTACGAATTCCGCGAGAAAGACGCAGTGCGGCACTTGTTCCGGGTCGCTTCCAGTCTGGATTCCATGGTCGTCGGCGAAGCCCAGATTCTCGGCCAGGTCAAAGAAGCTTATGCCACGGCCCGCGCGGTGGGCGCTGTCAGAGGACAACTCGATCAGCTCTTCAGCCGCGCCTTCGCCGTCGCCAAGCGCGTGCGTACCGAGACCGCCGTAGGATCATCCTCCGTCTCGATCGCCTCGGTTGCGGTCGAACTCGCCAAGAAAATTTTCGGAACCCTGGAAGGGAAGACCGTATTCATCGTCGGCGCCGGCAAGATGAGCGAACTCGCCGCCCGCCACTTGATGGCCCACGGCTGTGCATCGATCTTCGTCGCCAACCGCACCTACGATCGCGCCATCGGACTGGCGCAGAAGTTTAACGGACAGGCCATTAAGTTCGACGATCTTTATTCCAGCTGCGACCGTGCCGACATCGTCATCACCTCGACGGGCTCTCCCCATGCCATCTTCCGCCGTGAGCACGGCGAGCAGTTCCTCGCCCGCCGCAAGAACCGGCCCATGTTCTTCATCGATATCGCTGTGCCCCGCGACGTTTCCCCGGACATGGCGAAACTCGACGGCATCTTCACCTACGACATCGACGACCTGCAGCAGGCCGTCAGCAGCCATGTCGCTGACCGCCGCAAAGAGGCCGAACTCGCCGAGGCGATCATCACCGGCGAAGTCGAGCGCTTCGAAGCCCGCCTGCAAACGCTCGACGTTGTACCTACGATTGTGTCCTTACAAGATCATCTGGAAACGATTCGGCAGGCCGAAATCGACCGCGTCCGCGGCCGCATGGGCCAACTTACGCCCGAACAGGAAATCGCCGTCGAAGCTCTAACCCGCGGAATTATCAACAAGGTCATGCACACCCCAATCACCACGCTGAAGACCGCGGCAAAAGAATCCGAAGCGACGACGGTAGTCGACGTAGTCCGGCGCCTGTTCAACCTGCACGACAAAGAAAAAGAAGCGGCGTCCCCGGAAAAGAAAAACGAAGTAGGGACGCGTCCGTGACGCCGTCCTCGGACCAGCAGTCCTTTCGGTCAAGCGCCGCTCTCAATGCCTGTCATCATCCCTGTCATCCTGAGCGAAGTCTGGCGATGAGCAAAGCGAATCGCCAGACGCAGTCGAAGGATCCCTATAAGCCTTTACTGCCGCCGGCATTGCGAGTGGTTTTGCCCTGTGCCGCAAGACAACGGGATCCCCAGCCATGACGACCTTGTCGAACAGGCTTGAGAAAAAGTGGCTCGACATTATCGGCGGTGAGTTCGACAAGCCGTACATGGCAGACCTGGAACAGTTCTTGCGGCGGGAGAAAAGCGCCCGACGCACCGTCTATCCGAAGGACGAGGAAATCTTCAACGCACTCAACTTCACCTCGTTTGATGATGTTAAAGTGGTGATCATCGGCCAGGATCCGTATCACCGCAAGGATCAGGCGCATGGCCTTTGCTTCTCAGTCCGCGAGGGCATCAAGAAAATCCCACCGAGCCTTCGCAATATCTACAAGGAGATCGAAAAAGAGTACTGCCCTATGAAGATGCCCAGCGGCGGCGATCTCACCGGGTGGGCAAAGCAAGGGGTACTGCTGCTGAATGCAACGCTGACTGTGCGGGAGGCTGAGCCCCGCTCGCACGAGGGCCAAGGCTGGGAGGACTTCACCGACGCCATAATCCGCGCCGTCAGCGGAAAGCGTGAGCCCGTCGTTTTCCTGCTCTGGGGTGCCTCAGCGCAGAAGAAACGCAAGCTGATCGTCGGAGAAAAACATCTGGTGCTGGAAGCACCGCACCCTTCGCCGCTTTCCGCCCGCCTCGGCTTCTTCGACTGCGGCCATTTTAAGAAAGCTAGCACCTATCTGAAAGACCACGGACTTAAACCGGTTGAGTGGGAGAAGATTTAGAGTGCTAACCTTATCTCGCAAATCGTTGACTCGCGCTTCATCCGATGCTACTTTCAAATCGGTTCTCAAGCGCGGTCCAGCATCACTCTTAGGCGGCCTAACCAGCCGCCTTTCGCTTTTCTGCGATATCCTGCCTCGGGTCTTCCACCATGCCTAAACTCCGCATCGGTTCCCGCGGCTCGCAACTCGCTCTCTGGCAGGCGAACCACATCTCCGCGCTGCTGCGCGCTCGCGGCGACGAAATCGAAATTGAAATTATTCATACCACCGGCGACAAAATCACCGATGTCCCCCTGGCCATGGTCGGCACGAAGGGCGGCCTTGCCAAAGGAATTTTCACCAAGGAGATCGAAGAAGCCCTCGCCGCCGGACGCGTCGATCTCGCCGTCCATTCGCTGAAAGACCTGCCCACCGAACTTTCCCCCGGATTCGAAATCGCAGCCATCACAAAACGAGAGGACCCGCGCGACGCTTTCTGCTCGCGTCACTGTGCGAAAATCGAAGACCTGCCGAAAGCCGCGCGCGTCGGCACCAGCAGCCTGCGCCGCCAGGCGCAACTTAAGGCTGTCCGCCCCGATCTCGAGATTCATCCGCTGCGCGGCAACGTCGACACCCGGCTGCGCAAACTCGAACAAGGAGAATACGACGCCATCATCCTCGCCTCCGCCGGACTGAAGCGCCTGGGCAAAACCGAACTCGTCAAACAGATCATTCCCTCCGAGATCATGTGCCCCGCCGCCGGACAAGGCGCACTCGCCATCGAGATCCGCCTCGGCGATGCCGCCACTCGCGAGCATCTGGAATTTCTCAACGATCCCGCTGCCCGCGCCGCCACCACCTGCGAACGCGCCCTGCTCAATCGCCTCGGCGGAGGCTGCCAGGTCCCCATCGGCGCTTTCGCGGAAATGCGAAATGGCAAGCTCCATCTGGAATCCATCGTCGCCGACCCCGACGGCTCGAAACTCCTCCGCGATACCCGCGACGGAGACGATCATGATCCTGAAAAACTCGGCAACGACGCCGGCGCCGCGCTGCTGGCCCGCGGCGGCGATAAAATCCTCGAAGCCGTCTACGGCCGCGGCCTCGCCGTCCTGCCCCAACCATGAGCAAGGCCAGACGCAGCCGGTATGTATCGAGAAAGTCGCAGTCGGAGCTTGTCTTCCGGCATGCCGCACAGGCATCGACTGCGAATTCGCCTTCGGGTGCTGGGGATTGGTCGGGATGAGCCGCCAGGGTCTTCAGCAACTTCTGGGCGGCGCAAAATCTTCGTTCGCGCTCCGCCGCTGGGTTAACCTGTGGCCGCCGTTCCTGGGCGCAGGCATTCGCATTACGCGCGTCGCGCCCGACATGAAGGCCATCGACGTAGAAATGAAGCTGCGCTGGTGGAATTCCAACTACGTCGGCACCCATTTCGGCGGATCGCTCTTTGCCATGACCGACGCTCCCTATATGCTCATGCTGATGGCCAACCTGGGCCGCGACTACATTGTGTGGGACAAAGCGGCGAGCATCCACTACCGCAAGCCGGGGAAGGGAACGGTTCGCGTCGAATTTCGCTTGACTGACGCACAATTCGACGACATTCGTGCGAAGCTGAAGACGTTTCCGAAATACGAGCCGACGTTCACGGTGGACGTGAAAGACGAATCGGGCGAAGTCGTAGCCGTCGTGGAAAAGCTTTTGCACGTGCGCAAGAAGGAGTGAGTGCCAACCGCCCCACCGGCCTAGCCGCGAAGCGGCGAAAGAGTGCAGCCCACGGCCTGCCCTGAGCCTGTCGAAGGGGCGTGAGCCGGTGGGGAAGACCGAAAAATACGCCAAGCCCCGAAGGGGCGAAAGAAGAATACTCGTGTACATCCCCGAACACTTCCGCGTGCACGACCATGCCGATGCCATCGCGTTCATGCACGCGAATCCGTTCGCGATCCTGGTCTCGTCTACGGATGAGGGCCCATTTGCCACGCACGTCCCGGTTTTCGTAATCGCCGCAGGCGATCAACTCCTTATCCGCGGCCACGTCGCCAAAGCCAATCCACACTGGCGCCATCTCGAGCAGCAACCCAACTGCCTGACGATCTTCCACGGCCCCCACGCTTTCGTGTCGACCTCGAACTACGTCACCCGTGAGAATGTTCCGACATGGAACTACGGCGCCGTGCATGCATACGGCAACGCCCGCACCTTCGCATCCCCGGAAGATCTGCAAGGCATCCTCGACCAACTCATCGGCACCTTCGAACCCGCATACGCCAGCCAATGGGCCAGCTTCAGCGAGACCTACCGCGAGCGCATGCTAAGCCACATCGTTGGCTTCGAAATCGCCGTCACAAAAATCGAAGCCAAATTCAAGTTGAGCCAGAATCGCTCAAAAGAAGAGCAGACCAACGTGATCACATCCCTGGAGAAAGCCGAAGATACGGCGATCTCCGGCGTCTCCCGTCTGATGCAACAGCAAGGCCTGGGCGTAAAGAAAGAAAGTAAGTGACGAAGTGTGGGGCGGACACTCCTGTCCGCCAACTCTAACCATGAGCAGAAAGCCAGAAGCAAAGACGACCCACGCCCTGAGCGGAATCCGCGTGCTGGTCGGCCGAGCTCGGCATCAAGCCGGCGTCCTCTCCACTGAACTCCACAATCGGGGCGCGGTTGTCATCGAGATCCCCTTCATCGAGATTCGCAAGCCTAAATCGTTTAAGCCCTTGGACGCTGCTTTAAAGAGTCTCGGCACCTATGACTGGCTCATCCTGACCAGCGTGAACGGCGTGGAAGCGATGTGGGATCGCATGCAAGACCTCCAGGCTCGCTTATCACAAGTCCGGGAAGGGCACGACTTCAGCCGTGCCGTAAAGTCGTCAAAATCGAAATCGGCTTTAGCCGCTGCGGGCCCGCGCCTGCGGGTCGCCGCGATCGGACCCGCCACCAAGAAAGCGATCGAGCAGCTGGGAATGAAGGTTGACGTAGTTCCCACGGAATACGTCGCCGAGTCGGTTGTGCGCAGCCTCAAGAGCAAAGTGAAAGGGAAGCGCGTGCTCCTGGTGCGCGCGAAGGTCGCTCGCGACGTGATTCCGCGCGAACTGCGCAACGCGGGGGCGCAAGTCGACGTAGTCGAAGCTTACGAAACCGTGGTGCCGCAGAGTTCGCGTCGTCGCCTGCAGGCCGCACTCCGAAATCCGCAGCGTCGCCCACATATCGTCACGTTCACTAGTTCCTCAACGGTGCGCAACTTTGTGGCGCTTCTTCGCTCGCGCTCAACCGGCCTCGATGAAATACTGATGGCATCTATCGGCCCGGTCACGTCTTCCACCCTGCGCGAGTTTGGATTGCCGGTGGATATCTCAGCGAAGGAGTTCACCATTCCAGGGCTAGTCAAGGCCATCGTCCGGGCAGTGGCTGAAGCCCGTATTGATTCTGTTCCCTTTACGCGGCGCTGAAAGCGCCGCTCTTCCACGGCGGTGCTCTCGCTTCGGCTTGTTTACGTGTGTCCGGCGGCTCTAGAATCGCCCGCCAGCGAGATCCTGCTCCTAGCGGAATCAACAACTTAGCCCTAAGCTATTGATAACAATGGATCGGTATTGCGTACAAAAATGTATGTATAACTACTCTGTGATCGTGCAACTGCAATCCGCTGGCACGACATGCGCCAGCAGGAAATCGGCCACGCGCTTGTAGGCGTCGATCTGGTTTTCCACTCGCGCGAACCCGTGCCCTTCGTTCTCGTAAATCTTCGAGTCCACGGTCCCCCCGCGCTTCTTGATCGCGTCGACCACCTGCTGGGTCTCTGATTTCGGGCATCGCGGATCATGCCCTCCCGCCAGCAGCAGCAACGACGCTTTGATCTGATCGATGAAGTTGATCGGCGAGCGGTCTTCATACAGCGCCTTATTCTTCACCACATCGCCCATGGTCGCCAGATCCGACTGCTGCAGCACCGGATCTTCATTCTCAATTTCGGTGAACCAGTTTACGAAGGGGACGATGGGCACGCCCGCGGCCCACACGTCCGGAGCCTTGGTCACCGCCATCATGCTCAGATATCCGCCATAGCTTCCGCCCATGACCGCGATCTTTTTCGGATCAAGATGCCCGGTCTGCTTGATCCAGTCCACGCCCGCCAGCACATCCTGCAAATCGCCGCCGCCCATGTCGAACAGGTTGGCCTGCTGAAATTCTTTTCCGTATCCGGTCGAGCCGCGATAGTTGGGCGCCAGCACCAAGTATCCCTGATTGGCCGCAAACTGTACGAAGCGGTTGAAAGAATTCATGCTCTGCGAAGTCGGTCCACCGTGAATGTAGACGATGGCGGCGTTCTGCCCGTTGCGCACCATGTTGAAGGGGACGTAGAGAAAAGCCGAAATCGTCCACTTGCCATCGCGGCTGGGATAATGCACCAGAAAGGGCTCGACCATGTCTTCCGAGCGCACGCCCGCGACCAGCGAGTGCGTGACCTGGTGCGACTTGCCGGTGGCCAGCGTATACACCCATAGATCGCCAGGAGCCGTCGGCCCATTGTGGTTGTAGAGCAGGCGCTGCCCATCCGGACTGAAGGCCGAATGCCCGCCAGCGGGCTCGTTCACGCCCTTCGGAATCGACAGAGCGGTCGACTTTCCCGTGGCGAGATCGTGCAGGTAGATGTCTTCGTTGCCATCCACATTGCCGCTGAACGTCAGGTGCTTGCCGTCCGGGGCGAACTCGCCTCCGCGAATTTCCCACTTGTCTTTCGTCAGCCACGAGATTTTCTTCGTCGCGACATCGAGCAATCCAATGTTCTCGTATCCGTTGGCAGCGTTGGAGGTCAGCAGAACGCGCTTGCTGTCGGGCGAAAGATCATTCGCAGCAAAGCGCTGTTCGCCTTCGTGCGGCGTGAGCGGCGTGCTCTTTTCCGTAGCCACATCGGCGATGAAGATATTCGAGTCCGTCCCCTTTGCCTGCTCCTGTGTATAAGCAATGAATTTTCCATCTTTCGACCAGATGGGATTCATGTTGCGCTTATCCTGTGGTGTGTTAGTAGTGAGGTGCTTCACTTCACGCATCACCATGTCATAGTTGTCGATCTCATAGGCGGCTGAGGTTTTTGGTTTGACCTCGTACGCAAGATAGCGCCCGTCGGGCGACCACGTCGGATTGAGCTCGGCGATCTCGCGCGTCTGGGTCAGGTTCACAACCTTGCCCGTCTTCGGCGATACCAGAAAAATGTCCCACTGCTCGTCGCCGTCATAGTCCGACTGGTAGGCGATCCACTTGCCGTCAGGCGACCACGCGGGCGCCGTCTGCCGCTGATCGCTGACCGTCAACTGCACCGGCCATCCGCCCTCGGACGGAACAATCCAAATATTGTTCCGTCCACTCATATTCGAGATGAACGCGATGCTCTTGCCGTCGGGAGACCACGTCGGCCGCCCCACCTGCCGCGTCATATACAGCTTCTCGATGGTCAGGCTGCGCGCTTCGATCTGCGCGTTGGGTTTGGACGAAATCTTTTTCGGATCGGTAACAGCCTGCGGCGCAGACAAAGTCTGGGCGGCTGTGTCGGCAACGATTGTGCTCATCACGGTACTCATGAGTATGACGATAGCAAAGAGTGCGCGGCGGCGCATGGCGCGAATCCTCAAGGTAAGGTAAAAAGGAGAGTCTAGCAGAGGCGCTTTCTGTCGGCCCGCGCCTCGTATTGATCAGGGCTACAATCCATAATCCATGAACGCTTCTACGCTTCGACGCGCCTTTCTCGCGGCCTCTCTGTGTACAACGCTTGCATCGTCAGTCGCAGGTGCCGAGAACACGCCGCCTCACCAGATCGCCATCGCAGGCGACCACTTCGTGCTGGATGGCAAGCCGCTGCAGATTATTTCGGGCGAACTCCACTACGAACGCATCCCGCGCGAGTACTGGCGCGATCGCCTCAAGAAAGCGCGCGCCATGGGCCTGAACACCATCTCGACCTATGTTTTCTGGAACCTGCACGAGCCAAAGCCCGGAGTCTACGATTTCGCGGGATCGCTCGACGTCGCCGCCTTCGTCCGCATCGCCCAGGAGGAAGGTCTCTACGTCATCCTGCGCCCCGGGCCATACGCCTGCGCCGAGTGGGATCTCGGTGGCCTGCCGGCGTGGCTTCTCGCCGATCCCAACATCGTCCTGCGCAGCGCTGACGAGAAATTTCTGGCGCCGGCGGAACGCTGGCTGCAAAGGCTCGGCGGGGAACTCGCCCCTCTGCAAATCACGCACGGCGGACCCATCATCGCGGTGCAGGTCGAGAACGAGTACGGGTCTTTCGGCGGATCGGCAAATGACGATCATGACTACATGAAAAGCATTCTCGCCGCGCTGCAAAATGCAGGCCTCGGCGAGGTCTTGCTCTATACCGCCGATGGGGGCGACGAGCTGCCCGCCGGAACTCTGCCCGGCATTCATGCCGTCGTGAACTTCGGTCCCGGCGAAGCCCAAGCGGAGTTCGCCAAGCTGCAGAAGTTCCGCCCCGGCCGCCCCATGATGAGCGGCGAGTATTGGGACGGATGGTTCGACCACTGGGGCGAGAAACATCAGACGACCGACGCGACCCAACAGGCGCAGGAACTCGACTGGATCCTCAGCCAGGGATACTCCATCAACCTCTACATGTTTCACGGTGGCACCAGCTTCGGCTTCATGAATGGAGCGAACTGGCACAAAGTCTACGAGCCCGACGTCACCAGCTATGACTACGATTCTCCGGTGAGCGAGTCGGGCGCGCTGACCAAGAAATATTTCGCGTTCCGCGATGTGATCGCGAAGCATCGCCCGGGCGTGCCGATCCCCGATCCGCCGGCTCCGTTACCGGTTATCGAAGTGCCGGAATTCGAATTGGCCGAGAGTACTCCGCTCTGGGCAAACCTGCCGACTCCGTACAGCGTTGCGAGGCCGCGCTCGATGGAGACGTTCGGCCAGTCCTACGGCTACATCTTGTACCGCACGAAAGTGAAAGGCCCTGTCACGGGCGAGTTGCAGATTCGCGAGCTGCGCAGCTACGCGCGAGTGTTCGTCGACGGAAAGTTAGTGGGTACGCTCGATCGCCGGAAGAAGCAGGATCGGTTGCCGATCGAGGCCAGCGCAGATTCAAGGCTCGACATCCTGGTCGAAGGCACCGGCCGCATCAATTTCACTACCGAGCTGCGCAACGAGCGGCAGGGCATCAACAGCGCGGTGACTCTTGCGGGCAAGGAACTCTCCGGCTGGCAGGTCTTTCCTTTGCCGATGGACGATCTCTCGAAACTGAAATTTCACGAGTCGCTGAAGAACGCTCCCGCCGGGCCCGCGTTTTATCGTGGTCACTTCGATTTGCGGGAAACGGGCGACACTTTCCTCGATACGCGTGGCTGGGGCAAGGGAGCCGTCTGGATCAATGGCCATGCCATTGGCCGCTTCTGGAATCTCGGCCCGCAGCAGACGCTCTACGTTCCGGCTCCATGGCTGCGAAAAGGAACCAACGAGATTGTGGTGTTCACACAGTCGCAACCCCAGGACGCTCGTCTCCGCGGGTTGCGCCAGCCGATTTTGGATCAGTTGGGTCAGGAATAGGCAGCGACGTTGGCCCCTTTCAGAACGAAGCGGCCTGTCTCCCCTTGATCGATTCAAGTCGGCAGGTCAAAGCTCCCTCCTACACCTTCGCGTTCTTGTGCATCTCTACGGTGCTCCAGGTCTTGTCCCCGGCGTGGCACAAGTTTTCCAGCGCACAGTCGGCGCACTTGGGTTTGCGGGCGATGCAGAGCTTGCGGCCGTGCCAGATGATCTGGTGTGAAAACAGAATCCACCTCTCGCGTGGGATGATCTTCATTAGATCCTGTTCGATTTTCTGCGGGTCATCCTGCGTGGTAAGTTCGAGCCGTCGCGAGATGCGGTGAACATGCGTATCGACCACCACACCTTCGGCCTTCTTGAACCACGATCCCAAGACAACGTTCGCCGTTTTTCGGGCAACGCCTGGTAGAGTCAGCAGCTTGTCCATTTCGTCCGGGACCTGCCCTCCGAAGTTCGCGACGATCATTTTCGCCGCGCCCACCACCGACTTTGATTTATTGCGGAAGAATCCGGTGGAGCGCACGTCCGGTTCCAGTTGTTCCGGCGTGAGCGCGGCAAACGCTTCGACCGTGGGATATTTGCGGAACAGCTCGGGAGTAACGCGGTTCACGTTCGCGTCGGTCGATTGCGCGGAGAGAATCGTCGCCACCAGAAGTTCCCATGCGCTCGCGTGCGTTAGGGCGCAGGTCACATCCGGATAGAGCTGGTCGAGCCGCTGCAGAATTCCCGCCACTCGCTCGGGAGCCACGGGATCGTAGCCCTTGTGCTTCGGGGCGGGGGCGGGAGCAGATTTCCGTGAGGCACTCTTGCGACCCTTCGGGGCGGCTGCCGAGGCTTTGCCTCGGCCTGGACGGGCGGCGCCCGTCCCTCCACGAGTGCCCGTTCCCACACGAGTGACGGTGCTCGCACGAACTTTGTCCTGACGGCCGCTGCGGGCGGGCTGGCGCGGAGTTGCACCACGAGCCATAAGCGTCTCCTTTGGGGCCAACATCTTAGCAGAGCGGGTTAATAGAGCGGGGCCATCCGCGAGGCCGCGGGTTGTCCAACAGTAACCTGCCGGGGAATTGACGCTTCTCGCGGCCCCCGGTAGTCTGAAGGTACTCCAGCGAGAGTCAGGAAAAATTCCATGGCAGTCAGTTCGATTCAGCTCGGCCAAGTGTGGCGCAGTGACGCCGATGGCCAGGATTACCTGGTCACCAAGGTTTACAACGAAGTGTTTTCGCAATTCGCCATCCTGCGCCCAGCCGGAATTACCGCTCCCGACGCCCCCACGGTCCGCGTAAAAGTCACCAAGAGCCCCGAGGGCGCCACCCTGCCCGGCTACGCCTTTACCCAGGAAGGCTCGTTCTAAGAAACCAGCTACCGGTTGCCAGCTGCCAGTCGCCAGTGGACCAAGCCTCCTGCTGCGAACTTCTATTACACTGAATGCAAGTTCTCAGTTCTAGGTTCTCAGTAAGAGCCCGAAGGCTTTAACTGGCAACTGGCGGCTGGCGGCTGGCGACTGATTCTTCACATGACTGAAAAAATCCTCGTCGTCCTATTCGTCTTTATCAGCAAGGTCATCGCCCTGACCGGATACGCCGGCATCGCGCTGCTCATGGCGATCGAGTCCGCCTGCGTCCCGCTGCCTTCCGAATTGATCATGCCGTTTGCCGGATATCTCGTATTCCAGGGCACCTTCAAGCTGTTCTGGGTGGCGACTGCGGGCGCGATCGGTTGCAATCTGGGATCGCTGGTGGCTTACGAGATTGGATGCTACGGCGGCCGTCCGCTGGTCGAGCGCTATGGCCGCTGGATCCTCATGGGCCGCCGCGAACTCGACTGGGCCGACCGCTTCTTCGCCCGCTGGGGATATCTCGCCGTGTTCGTGGGCCGCCTGCTACCCGTGATCCGCACTTTCATCGCGCTCCCCGCCGGAATCGCCCGCATGCCCCGCGGCCGCTTTCATCTTTACACCTTCCTCGGGTCGTGGCCCTGGTGCCTGGGGCTGGCTTATCTTGGGATGAAGCTCGGTGAGAACTGGCGCGAGCTGGGAAAATACTTGCACAAGTTCGACGCCGTGATCGGAGTCGTGCTTCTAGCCGGTGTCGCGTATTTTATTTGGAGCCACTGGCAGAACAGAATCAGCTCCCAGCCGTCAGCGGTCAGCCGTCAGTAAATTCTATCTGGCTCACCGGTTGGTTTCGCCAACTGCGATGCCACGATCTGCCACCTGCCGCTGCGCTTCATGACAACATCCATGTACACATAGCGAGCAGGGAAGCGCTGCCCGCCCTGCTCGACTACATCATCTTCCGAGCCGTGAACGATGGCCACGTCGTCGCGCAGGATGCGAATGTGGCGGCCGGTCGAGGTCATGGAGACGAGGCGGAGCGTGCCGGAAGTGAGCTTTTGGATCAAGTCCGATTTCGTGGAAGACTCGCCGGACTCGTCGTACTGCACGTAATCGTCGGCGTAGATGCGCGAGAGTTCCGCAAGGTCGACGGCGATGAGCGCCCGGTCGCCGTCCTCAAAAAGTTTCAAGATCTGCTGTTCGTCATTGAACTCTGTCAATCTTCCCTCGCTATAAATAATTAGACTTGTCATTCTGAGCGAAGTGGCCGCTCGCGAAGCGAACGAGCACGCAGTCGAAGAATCCCTACCCCGCGGCTGCAGTCTCCATCGCGTCAGGGAATTCTCACACACGCCCCTGCCTATTGCTGCGAACCACGCCTTGGTGTACAAGCAGAAGCGCCCCACTCTAAGGAGGATCCATGCGCCCCGTTCTCGCCGCCCTGATGCTCGTCGCTATCGCCGTCCCGATTACCATACACGCACAGTCCCCTCCCGCCGCATCCGACCGCCCCTTTGTGGTGGAGTACTACTACAAAACCAAGTGGGGCCACGCTGACGAATTTCTCAAGCTCTTCAGGAAGAACCACTATCCCGTGCTGAAAAAAGAAGCCGAGATGGGCCGCATCACAAAAGTCTGGATGGACCAGCCGCGCTATCACACTACCGAAGACGGCCGCTGGGACTTCCGGGTGACCATCGTTTTCGAAAATGCCACCGTAGCCAACGAGCCTTTCGACGAAGCCGCGCTGCAAAAGCAGATGTACCCTGACCAGGATACCTTCCAACGCGAAGAGCAGCGCCGCTTCGAGATCCTCGACGCCCACTGGGACTTGCCCGTCAAGCTAATGGATCTCGACGCCAAACCCTAAAACTTCGCCACAGAGGACACGGAGAAACACAGAGGTTCTTGTTCCTCTGTCTTTCCCCTGTGTCCTCTGTGGTTAAGGCTTTTCATCGATCTTCAAGAAGTTTGCGATGACCTTCTCGTACCACTTCCAGGGCAGGATGCGTTTCATGGCAAGCTGGAACTTCGCGTCCCGCCCGGCGAGATACCGCAGCCTGGGATTGGGATTCTGGGCGATGGCGACGATGAGCCGCGCCACCGCGATCGGATCGGCCTTGGGAAGTTTTTCTACAACGGAGCGCATGCGCAGGCTGCGCTGAATGTTAGGAGAAGTTTGTTTCGTGGCCTGCTCTCCCATGACCGCGCCACGGGTCCAGATGTCGGTCTGAAACGATCCCGGCTCGACCAGCACGACTTTGATGCCCAGCGAGTCTAGTTCCAGGCGCAGCGATTCGCTCCAGCCTTCAAGCGCGTGCTTCGAAGCCGAATAACTGCTCACCGTTACCGCTCCCTGCAATCCCACGATCGACGAAACCTGGATGATGTGTCCCGAGCGCTGCCGCCGCATCGTGGGCAGCACGGCCTTAGTCATCGCCACCGCGCCGAAAAAATTGGTTTCGAACTGCAGCCGCAATTCATCGAGTTTGATGTCTTCCGCAAAACCTGCCACGGCGAATCCCGCATTGTTGACCAGCACGTCGAGCCGCCCGTAGTCGGCGACAACGCGGTCGACAAAGCCCTGCATCGTCTCGAACGTCGTCACATCGAGGGCGCGAACATCGACCTTCGCCGCGACTCCTGCCGCCGCTACAGCCTGGTCCAGCCGCTCGCGCCGCGCCAGATCGCGCATGGTCGCGACCACACGAAATCCCGCTTTCGCCAGTTCGATCGAGGTCAGCAATCCAAAGCCGCTGGACGCGCCGGTAACCAGGGCAATCTTTTCAGGCATTCGAATGGTGTAACACACGAGCGCAAGAAACAGGAACCCTCTGCCACAAAAAGTGCGAAAATAAAGTCCGATAGGCGTCCGTTCGCACTCTTTGCTCTTTGCCCGTGCCAAGGAGGTCTTATGCTGGCGACCCGCTCTCACCTCAATCGCAATCCCTACTTCCACTTCCACCCGCTGCACGCCGCCTTCTCTGTGATCGGCAGCGTGATCCTTTTCGGATTGCTGGTGTGGCTCTTGGCCGTCCCCGCGCGCTAGCCGATTGTGGAAAAACTGCTGGTCGTGACTTTCGGGTGGCGCAGCGCTTTCAGCGCTGCGATGAGCTTTTCTTTTCAGGAAGGGCTTCAGCCCCTGAGGGTGCGGTCTGTCATACTTGCGTGCCTTCTATCCGCAATCCGATGCGCAAACTTCGCAATGGATGTTAAACGTTAGTAATAATCACGACGGAAATCCTTTATCCCGCTCATCAAAATTTGGAATTAGACATAATCTCTACGAAATCGATAATGTATTGCATGGAACCCTTAATATCTGTTGAGGACTCACACGTAGATGTACTGCACGAAATCAGTATTCGCCTCGGTACTGCCGACGGTTTTCACGACGTTCTCACCCGCGTCGTCGAATTTGCCTCGGCGCTGGTCAAATGCGACTCCTGCCTCATCTATATTCTCGAAGGCGACGAGCTTGTCCTTCGCGCCTCCAGGAACCCGCATCCGGATGTGATCGACCGGCTGAAACTCCACGTCGGACAAGGCATTACGGGATGGGTCGCGGAGCATCGCGAACCGGTGGCGATTCCTGAGGATGCTGCCCACGATCCCCGCTTCCAGTTTTTCCACGAATTGCCGGAAGACAGCTACGAGGCGTTTCTCTCCGTGCCCTTGATGTGCCGCGGGCGCGTCGTGGGCGTCATCAATTTGCAACACCGCCAGCATCACGTCTACCGCCGCCGCGAGATTCGCATGATCTCGGCCGTCGGATTTCTCGTGGGCGCTGAGCTTGAGCTGGCGCGGCTGGAGGAGGCCAACTCATCGCTTGCCGAACAACTGCAGACTAGAAAAATCGTGGAGCGCGCCAAGGGGATTCTGCAGCGCGACCTCGGGCTCAACGAAGAGCAAGCCTACCTGGCCCTGCAACGCCAGAGCCGCCAGAAGCGCCGGCCGATGAAGGAAATCGCGGAGGCCATTGTGTTGAGCGACGACGTTCGCGGCAGCTCGCAAGTTCAGACGACCTAGCCGGCGACGACGGACAAAATCACAGTCAAAGTCAAAGGCGGCGGACAGTGCCTGCCCTGAGCCCGCCGAAGGGAGTGTCCGCCCCACAAAGACCGAGGGCGGATAGCCGGTTTGCTATCCGCCCTCGGTTTGTAGCTAGCAGAAAGACTACTGGCCCGCCGGGGCCGTGGTACCGGCCCTGGCGATCTGTCTCTCCGCACTATGCGACGGCACCTTGAACTCCAGCGTCATGCCGAACTCCGGCAGTTGCATGGCGCTGACGTACATGCCGATGGGCGTGGCTTCAAGAATGAGCCGGTTGTGCCCCGACGGCTTGGCATCCACCGTACTGGGCACCAGCACCATGTACCCGGCGCGCGCTCCGCTAACCTTGCTCAAAGTGAGCACGCGCGACCCGTTGTCGGGATCGAAGGAAAATGCATAGTCTCCTGCCGGAAGTTTCGCGTTCCCCCAGTGAACTTCGTGGGTGAGCGTGAACCTGCCGCCCGCCAGTTCCTGAGCGGAAGCCAGGGTGGGCGCAAAGTTCAGAGCACTGACCGCCAGCAGCGCGGCATAAACGTAGTTGCGAATTGTTTTCATGAAATCTCCTTTGTCTTCTCTGTGAAGCTCGTTAGGAAGACCAGTCTGAAGAGCACACTACCGGCGCGAGTCCGGATGGCGTGGGCTCAGATTGCGGTGGAGATCAACGGGGTCAAAAAGGATTGCATGCCGCAGCCTGGCTGGCACACAAACAGCAACTTCGCGGAACTGGCTGCAGAGCCGCCTGCGAAGTGATTCCACTATGCAACAGAATCAGTGCAGCAGTCCAACGCAAAAAATCTATCGCAGCCATCAGCACACGAGCGTGACGAAAGTAATTACGCGCGGCTGTTCATGCTCTGTTGAATGTGTGCACGCGCGAGCAGTAAGCCGAGCGCGAAGAGACTCATAAGTCGGGATAGAATGCTCTGAGTTTCCTAACTTGATTGGCGAAATCGAGCCAGATGCGAAATCCGCTGCGGTGCTGGATGATCCCGATTATCCTCGTGACTGTCACATCGGCAGCGCAGGGGAAAAGGCTACGGTCTCCGTGGGATGGTCTCGCGGTCAAGCCAACCGAGGCGGCTTACAATTGTCCAACACCGCCGCCCTTCGCGAAGACACTCGAAATCGGTTCCTACTACATCGACAGTCACGCATCGATCGCGGATCCGCAAAAGCTCGGCGCGTTCCAGAAAGCCTCTGAAGCCTCCACGCATCTGAGCCAGTTCGCCGCCCTTGCTGCGGACGCGTACCGGGATAAAGGCAGTCGCCCCGCCGCTGTCTGCGTCTATTCTCTGCTGGACGCGGCGGCTCAGGCGCACGCATGGGCGGGCAAAATGCCAAGTTTTCAGGGCGTCTACGTCCAGAACTGGTTGCTGAGCGCCGTCGCCATTTCGTACCTCAAAGTGCGTGAGAGTGGTGCGGGTACCGCTCGGCAGGATGCGAGAATTCAGAAATGGTTTAAGGCTCTCACCGGCCGCATTGAGGACTACTTTGGTCGCGG
>Ga0210384_10000053_pt1 | contig 164925 bp, 140 predicted proteins | sample IncBWH2MmetaG_FD_160574 | JGI IMG/M metagenome (GOLD analysis project Ga0210384, IMG submission 160574) | Forest soil microbial communities from Barre Woods Harvard Forest LTER site, Petersham, Massachusetts, United States - Inc-BW-H-2-M | ecosystem: Environmental > Terrestrial > Soil >...
CTTGGGTGCGGCGGCTCTAAAGTCGTCTCGCCCCCGCCCAATCCTCCCACCATCCAGGCGATATCTCCGAACAGCAGTGAACAGGGAGGCGCAGCCTTTACCTTGAGTGTGGTCGGCTCGAACTTTCTTTCGGGAGCCACCGTGCAGTGGGCTGGAAGCGGCATGCCGACGACTGTAGCCAGTACCAATTTAGTCACCGCCAGTATTCCCGCGAGCGCGGTGGCGGGCACGGGGCCGTACGCCATCACTGTTGTGAATCCTGCTCCGGGCGGGGGTACATCGAACTCCCTGAGCTTTGCCGTGCCGTGCGTGATTCCTCCGCCGGCACCGGCCGCGAGCCAAACCAAGGCTCGCGTCGGGGCCTACTATTTCGACGGCTGGTCGGGACCGCTCACCAACTTTCATTTTCAGCAATTGCCTCTTGGGCCCTACCAGGATCGCCAGCCTTTCTCGGCCTGGCAGGATAGCTCGACCTGCGCGGTCGAGCAGCAACTCGCAACAGCGCACAACTTCGGCATCGACTTCTTCGTGTTCGACTGGTACTTCAACGTCGCGGTCACGGATCCAGGTGAAAATCTCAACTCCGCGCTCCAAATCATGCACGAACTTCCCAATCGTCACGGAATGCAGTTCGCGATTCTCTACGTAACCGGACCTCCCTTTGACGTGGCGCCAGCCGATTGGAGCACAGCTGTGAACGAGTGGGTGAGCTACATGACCGATCCGGATTATGTACAAGTCAATCGCGAACCCGTATTCTTCGTCATCAACGTAGGATCGATGCGGCAAGTCTGGGGATCATCCGCCGCCGTGATCACCGCGCTCGGGCAACTGCGCGCCGCTGCTCAGGGCCAGGGACTTCCCGGCGTCTACGTCGTGGGAGGTTTCGGGGCGCCCGATGGGAGTATGGGGCAGCATTCCCTGGGAGATGGATTTTCCATTGCGCAATCCGATGGTTATGATGCGATTGCGTTTTACGGCTATCCTTTCGCGCCTCCGCCGGTGAACGGCGTGCTGCCTTTCTCTACTCTTTCCGATGCCGGGCACTGGATGTGGAACGAAGCAACGCTCAGCAGTCCGCTGCCCTACATTCCAACAGCGATGAGCGGCTGGGACCCGCGTCCGTGGAACGAGGTTGAGCCCATTAGCGGAGACTTGATGTGGTACAGCCGAACGCCGCAGGACGTGGCAACGTTTGTTCAGGATGCCATTGCCTGGACCGCAGCGAATCCGCAGCTCCGCCCGGAGGCTGCTCCAACTCCGCCGCTGGTTCTGATCGAAGCCTGGAATGAATTCGGGGAGGGAAGTCACATAATCCCGACTGCGGGTGATGGAACCACCTATGGCGATGCGCTCGCGGCGATGCTTCTGGGACCGTAGGTTCGGGCGATCAGAATCGGGTGTTGGAGGCTCTATGCGTGGTGGTTTGTCTTTCCGTTTTGTCCTCGATCTGGCGTTTGTAGCAACCGTGTTCGCACAGCCATCACGCCCAGACACAGGCGATGCGCCGATGAAATCCGCGATCGAGCACGTCCTTCTCACCCAGCAGGACGCCTGGAATCATCATGACCTCGACGCCTTCATGACGGGCTACTGGAATTCTCCCGATCTGACGTTCTTCTCCGGTGCAAAAGAATCCAAGGGATGGCAGGCTGCGATCGACCGCTATCGGGCGACTTACGCCAGCCCCGGGCACGAAATGGGGAAGCTGGATTTTTCGGATTTGCGTGTCGAAGTTCTCGGATCTGAGGCAGCATTCGTTCGCGGCGTCTGGCAACTGACGATGCCGGACGGCAAAACGCCCCATGGCCGCTTCACGCTCATCTTCCGCAAGTTCCCAGAGGGATGGAAGATCATCCATGACCACACGTCTGCCGCGGAATAGGTTTTATGTGGGGACAGCCGCCATCGGCGGTCCAGCCGCGAAGCGGCGTTGATTTTCGCGGTATGCAAACACAAGTAGGATTCTTACTTCTTCACCCTTACTTGCACCCGTGTCCCGTCGGGCAGACTGCCATTCTCCAGTTCCACTTTCCCCTGCCGGACGATTCCCTCAAATTCCTGGGGCAGTGACCGCGCTAAGACCCTCGCGGGCGGATCGCCCGCGGCCACACGATCTGAACTTCGCCCCGTGCCGCGATCCATGGCTTCATTTGCCAGACGGTCAGCCTCCTGATTGTGCTCGCGTAGCGCGTGCCCGATCGAAAACCAGTCGAGTTGCTTAATCAGTTCCTTCGCGCGCGCGTGCAGGTCTTGCAAGGTTGCGTTCTTGACCTTGTAAATGCCTTTGATCTGGCGGACCAGCAACTCCGAATCGCTGATTAGCTTCAGCGCCTTCGGACCATGCTTCAGCGCATATTCCAACGCCGCTATCAGCCCCTGATACTCGGCGAAATTGTTGGTCTGACGGCCAAGGTATTCGCTAAGGGCCGCGACCGTTCGGCCGGACTCGTCCTTGATCACCACACCGTAGCCTGCCGGACCCGGATTGCCGCGCGCACCGCCATCACTGTGAGCGACCAGATAGTGCGCGGGAGGATTGTCGTGAGGTTCGAAAAAACTGCGGGAGTGAGGTGCTGGCATGATGAAAGTCTAATTCTTCTGTGTTTCTCTGTGCCCGCTGTGGTGAAAAATGCATCGCAAAGTGTGCACGGTCGAAGAGGTCAACGGCCTGCAGCGAGCCGCGTGGCGAGCCGAGGGGGGAGCTTCGCTCCGAAGATGCGGTCCTGCGCTGCTTTCAGGTTGTAAGGAGTACGGTGGAAGTGAACCACGTTCGCTTCGCTGTCATACAGAGCAAACGCGGCGCGCCAGTCTCCGTCGCGCGGCTGTCCTACCGATCCCGGATTGATCAGATAGCGCGCGTTGGTTTTCAGGTGCAACGCCACAGATTCTGCCTGTCCGACCGTGCGATATTCCGGACGGAATCCGTCGGCCGACGATCCATTCGCAAAAAAGCCTCCTTGCAGATGCGTGTGTCCGAAGAAAGTGAGCGGCATCGTCAAGGCGATCAGCGGAGCCAGCGCATCTCCCAACGAGACGACATATTCGTCCTCGTCGTTGGGCGAACCGTGAACCAACTGGATGTCGGGAAAATCCGGCAAGGGCACTGGCCCGTGTGGCAGCTCCCGCAGCCACTGCAAGTTCTCAGGAGTGAGCGTTTCACGCGTCCAGATCGCGGCCGCCGCGGCCATAGGATTAAAATCGTCCAGATCCATCAATCCCGTGGCGGCTTTGTCGTGATTCCCGCGCACGAAGACCTTGCCCAATTCGCGGGAGCGACTCGCCACTTCATTCGGACTAGCGCCGTAGCCTACGATGTCACCCAGGTTCACGATGATGTCGAATGAGGGTGCGGCCGCCAGCGAGGCGTCCAAGGCTTCCAGGTTGGCGTGAATGTCACTGAGCAGCAGTATGCGCACGAATCACCGGACAAGTTGCCGATTATAGACTGATGTTCATGCTTCGTGTATCGGACGGAGGCGCGCGATGTAGAATCCGAGACGTGAAGTGGCAATTCAAAGGCAAAACACCCGGGTGGGCGAAAGTCCTGGCAGGAGTGCTCGTGCTGAATATTCTCCTGCAGATCGCGACCGCTTACTGGATTGCGCGTTGGGCGCCCATCCAAACGGACCCGGTGCATTCCTATAGAATTCGTGTCCGCGGAGGGCCCACTTACTTTGTGCAGCCGTGGCTCGGAGCATACTCCGACTATGGACTGTATCTTGGCTTCGTCCTGCTAGCGCTATTCGGACTGTTGTTGTGGGTGAATCGCGATCAGTTGGAGCGAATTCCCTAGCGATTTACGACCGGGCAACGCGCCCAGTGTCCCGCTGTCACTTCGACCAGCGCGGGCATATCAGCCGTACACGCATCGATCCGGTATTCGCACCGGGGTTCAAACGCGCATCCCGGAGGCAAGGCCTGAAGAGATGGAACGGTGCCTTCGATCGTCTCCAGGGGACGATTGCGATCCGTCCTCAGATCCGGCACGGCATGAAGAAGCCCGCGTGTATAGGGATGCGCGGGAGACTGAAAGATGTCACTTTTCGAACCAAGCTCCACCAGGCAGCCGGAGTACATCACCGCTACGCGATCGGCGACCTGCGAGACAACGGCCAGATCGTGCGAGATGAAGAGCATCGTCAGGCCAAACTTCCTGCGCAGTTCCGCGAGCAGCTCAAGAATCTGAGCTTGAATCGTTACATCGAGCGCGGTAGTCGGTTCATCGGCGATCAGCAACTGCGGCCGGTTGACGATCGCCATCGCAATCATGACCCGCTGGCGCATTCCCCCGGAAAGCTGGTGCGGATAGTCGCGGGCGCGGCGCTCGGCGTCAGGAATGGCAACGTCGTTCATCGCGTCGACGGCGCGCTTCCGTGCTTCTCTCCTTGAAACGGCATTGTGCGCCAGGACCGCTTCGGCAATCTGATCGCCCACGCGCATTACAGGATTGAGCGCTGTCATGGGCTCCTGAAAGATCATGGCGATGCGCGATCCCCTCAATTGGCGCATCGATTCATCGTCGAGGCGCGGCAGCTCGCGCGGCCCGGCTCCATTTGAGCTGAAGACGATTTCACCGGAAATGCGGGCCTGCGGCGGAAGCAGACGCATGATCGCCAGCGATGTAACTGATTTTCCGGAGCCCGACTCGCCGACAAGTCCGAGAACCTCGCCGGGAGCGATGGAGAAGCTCAGATCGCGGACTGCAGGCAATGATTTTGTGGAGACAGCCGCCAACGGCTGTCCGGCCGCGCGAGCGGCCGAGTTTCCTCCCTGCACTGGGAATTCAATGTTGAGATGGCGAATGTCGAGCAGGGAAGGCACGGCTTTCATGGTAGCAGCGCGGGCCAAAACCAGTCGCCCTTTCGGGCGACGGACAGCCGTGGGCGGCTGTCCCCACATAAACCTAAACCCTCGCTGCGACTACTGCCCGGCGGCTACTGTCCCAAGATTAGTGGCAGGCCGTTTTTGTTGTTGCCGATTACCACGACTTTGGAATTCGGACTCTTCGCCAGGTTCTCGGTCGCCTCGATGCCTTTCCACTCCAGCAGAGAGGGCGTGATGCCTTGCGCTACGATCTGCTGGAAGTCGCGCACGCCGGCCGCTTCGATGCGCTTGCGCTGGGCTTCCTGTGTTTCTTTCTGCAGACGGAAATTCATCGCCAGCGATTCCTGCTCGGCCTGCTGCTTGGCCTCGATGGCGGCCTTCAACGTGGCCGGCAACTGAATGTCCCGCAACAGAACGTTCTCTACAGTCAGGCCGCGTTTGAGGAGTTGCTCGTTCACCTGATCGAAGATCTGCTTCGCCACCATCTCACGCTCGCCGGTGTACAGCGCATTGGCCGTGTGCGACGCGGTGGATTCACGGATGGCAGAGCGCAGTGTCGGCTCAACCACTACATTCTCGTAGTCTGCGCCGATTTTCTGGAACACTTCGGCGGCCCGGTCAGGATTCAGGTGATAGATCAGCGAGGTGTCGAGCGCCATCATCAGGCCTTCGCTCGAAGGCACGCTGGCAGATTCCTTGATTGTTTGTGTCTGGATTGACATCTCGTTGTTGGTTTTGAGCGGGTTGATGAGGTGAATGCCTTCGCCGAGTGTCTCGCCCGTGACTCGGCCAAACAGAGTCAACACTCCCACGTGACCAGTCCCGACGCGCGTCACCGAACTGAGCAGCAAGATGACCAAAACGAATGCGATAATTCCGAGGCCGATCAGGCGCAGAATGCCGCCGCCGGGGCCGCCCGCGTCGATGACTCTGGTTCTGGCTGGATCGAAGATCGTCATTGAGGTTTCTCCCTGAGAGATCTTATGGCGGGATTCTTCAGAGGATAAGTGGCTTGTGAGGCGCGGGGCCTCGCTCGGACCGCACCGACAGCTTCGCCGGCAGTGAATCTTGCCGCACTGCACAGGCATCTCTTATGTGTGACGGAAGAAGTGAGAACTCTGGCCCGATGGCAAAAAGAGGTGTCCGACAAGACCCGGTTCAAATCCGCAGTGCGCAGGTTACGGATGCGGACGCGATTGCGGGTTGTTTAAGCGCGGCTTTTGCCCGGCATCGGGATGAATACACCGCTGGGGCGTATGCGGACACAGTGCTGAATTCGGATGGTGTCCGACAACGCTTGCAGGAAATGTGCTTGTTTGTTGCCATTTCCGACGGAGAAATTGTTGGGACCATCGGCTGTGCGGCGAACGGATCGGAAGGGCACCTGCGCGGCATGGCAGTGTTGCCAGATTGGCAGGGAACCGGAGTTGCGCTGGCCCTGCTACAGTCAGCAGAAGCTGAGTTGAAGAAGAACGGTTGCGGCTATGTGTCACTCGATACCACCGCACCTTTGATCCGGGCTGTCCGGTTCTATGCGAAAAACGGGTATTCTGCATCCGGACGGGAGACAGACTTTTTTGGCATGCCGTTGTACGAGTACCGCAAGTTATTGCTTTAAAATTAACCTATGAGCAAGATTCATATTCCTACGCCTTTGCGGCAATATGTCGGGAAGCAGGCTTCAGTGGACGTGTCGGGGGCGACCGTCGGCGAAGCCATGAATGCGCTGGTAGCGCAGCATCCGGAACTCCGCAAGCACCTTTACACCGACGAAGGAAAGCTGCGGGCCTTCGTGAACCTCTACCTCAACGACGAGGACATACGGTATCTACAGAAAGAAGCAACCGCGCTGAAAGACGGTGATAACATCTCCATCGTGCCTTCGATTGCCGGGGGCGTAGCCTGATTGAAGACTTCGGGATTTTTGCAATGAAGCCTGCCGATACAACGCGCTGTTGTAAGTGTTGCCCTTCCTGTTGGTAGTCCGCTGCGGCGACGATTCTCCGGCTGAGAAATTCAAAATCTTGAACCACTAAGGGCACGAGGGTACACGAAGGAAACGCTTAACGAGGACGCCATGGCCACCACTACCGAGGTTCCAATCACTCTCAATAAAGACGAAATCCTGCGCTACTCGCGGCACCTGATCATGCCTGAGGTCGGCATGGAGGGTCAGCAGAAGCTGAAAGCCGCGCGCGTGCTGTGCATCGGCACCGGGGGGTTAGGATCGCCCCTCGCGCTCTACCTGGCGGCGGCCGGCGTCGGCACCCTTGGTCTCGTTGACTTCGATGTGGTTGATTACACCAACCTACAGCGACAGATTATTCACTCCACCGCCGACGTCGGACGCAAGAAGCTCGACTCCGCGGCTGACAAGCTGAAGGGGATCAATCCGTTCCTCAATCTGCGGACTTTCGACACCAGGCTGAGCAGCGCCAATGCACTCGAACTGTTCCGTGATTTCGACATCATTGCCGACGGCACTGATAACTTCCCGACACGATATCTGGTCAACGACGCTTGCGTGTTGACGGGCAAGCCGAATGTCTACGGATCGATTTTCCGCTTCGAGGGACAGGCGAGCGTATTCGCCACCGAGGATGGACCGTGCTACCGCTGTCTCTATCCCGAGCCGCCACCGCCGGGACTGGTTCCCTCATGCGCCGAAGGCGGAGTGCTGGGAATTCTCCCCGGACTAGTCGGGGTGATGCAGGCCACCGAAGTCATCAAGTTGATTCTCGGAGTAGGCGAACCGCTGATCGGGCGCCTGTTGCTGGTCGATGCGCTCGGTATGAAGTTTCGCGAACTGAAGCTACGCAAGAATCCCGACTGCCCGGTGTGCGGCACGCATCCCACGGTCACGAAGCTGATAGACTACAACGAGTTTTGCGGCATTCGTGGGGAGGAAAAACCTGTGGGCAGCGGAGTCCCCGAGATTCAAGTCGAAGAACTGAAGCGGCGCCTCGATGCGAAAGACGATCTTTTCGTGCTCGATGTCCGCGAGCCGCACGAATACCAGATCTGCAACATTGGCGGATACCTGATCCCGCTGAACGATCTGCCGAAACGTGTGAACGAACTCGATTCCAGCCGCGAGATCGTTGTCCACTGCAAAATGGGCGGTCGCAGCGCGAAAGCCGTCGCGTTCCTTCAGCAGGCGGGTTTTACCAAAGTCCACAACCTCACTGGAGGAATTACCGCCTGGTCGGATCGCGTGGATCCAAGGGTGCCGAAGTACTGAAGTGAGTTCTCAGTTGCCGGGTGAAGGGAGCGCTAAAAGCGCTCCCTTTTTTCTGCGCCTGCCAGCTATTTCTAAGCGGCATCCCGTCATCTCGGTTGTGATTCAGGCACTTGCAATTTTCCGGGAAACGGGGATAATTTCGGTTCCTCTTCTCCGGGGAGGCCCTGTGCCACAATTCATCGTTCGCGTTTTCCGCTCTGCATTTGCAGTAACTTTCATCCAGTTGGTATCCGTCGTCCTGGTGTTTCCGTGTGGCCTAATCCATGCCCAGAATGCGGCGCCGGCGCCGAACTCCGATCCGACGTACCAGTCTCTGCGTAATTTAACCCTGAGCGGTGAAAGTGTAAGTGTCAGCAATGTTAAGTTGAAACGCGAGGCTGGCACATTCCACCTGCGCTCGGGCTCGGTATGCTTTGTGGCTGCGGTGAATGGCAAGGTGACCGGAGCCGTCTTCACGCCGAAGGTTTTCGCGCCATCGATGTCGGCCCATTGACGTTGGGCTATCGCGCCGATACCACCCGCACTGGCTCTAATATAACCCGTCGCCTCATCTATCCCAAGGGTGCTTACGTACTACACATGATTCGCATGATGATGCGCGACCGTCAAACCGGCGATCAGCGTTTCAAGGAAACCATGCAGGATTTCGTCAAGACCTACGGCGGCAAAGCGGCCACCACAGAGGACTTCAAGGCCATCGTAGAGAAGCACATGGCTCCCGAAATGGACTTGGAGGGGAATCACAGGCTGGACTGGTTTTTTAATGAATACGTGTACGGCACGCAATTGCCATCCTGCAAGCTGGACTCATCTTTTGACGCTGGCGCGGATGGAGATGTTGTATTCAGCTTCAGGCTCACTCAATCGAACGTGAATGACAAGTTTCGCATGATCATTCCCATATACCTGGAAATGCCGGACGGGAAAGTCGTCTTTCTGGGACGGGTACGAATGGTGGGGAATGATTCCATCGAACAGAAACTTCCAGTGAAAGGGCTCAAAACAAAACCACGCCGAGCTCTGCTCAGCTACTGCGACGATGTGCTCGCTTCGCCGAATTAGCCTGCGGTGCAGCAAGCAAACAAGGGGAGCGCTTATCGCTCCCCTTTTATGTTGCCAACTACTTGCTTGATCCGGCTTGCATGCCGTCGCTGGCCTCGCCCAGTTCGAGGGCGAATTTCTTGCCTTGGAAGCGCGCACCGGCGAGAGTTGTAGTGCCGTCACTGTTTTGTTTCAGCAGGGCGGCGTCATTGGCAGAAGACTGGTTCAAGTCGACGACCTTTGCCGGGACCTTAGCGACGACCTTCTTTCCTTGCATGATACTGACTTCCACGTTGGGACCGTTGCCGTCCCACTGCAGCTTGTACTCGCCGGCTTTCAGACTGGTTCCATTGATGCTGGTTGGATTGTTCAAAGTCAAGTTTGCCTTGCTGGCGGCAAACGCACTCGAGGCCAGCGTCAAAGCCAACCCCACTACCAAACTCTTCGTAACGGTCGCGAACTTCATAGCAGCTCCTTTTTTCTTCCCCGAAAAATCGGAATTGGTTAGGGGCGGCCCGTTCACGGACAACGCGAGAAAACACTTGTGTTTCGCCGCGCATCGCCTACAATGCTGCCGCCGGGGTTGAGCGCAAAGGCCCCAAAGCCTGCGCCTCCGCTTTGGGGGTTTTCTCACCTGGGCCGCCAAACCGAGTGTGAGAGAATCCCCAGACCCCGCAATCGATATTGAATCTACTTCGGCCAGATCACCCCTGCCGGCCGTCTACTCGTTCCCAGGAATACGTGCTTCCTGCGGTTGAAGTTCCCTTCTTTGCTGCTTTCCTGCTGCTCTTACTTGGACGATGTGTGAATGCTTCCGGTAGCAAAACTTCGAATGCATTCGATGAACGCGGCAAGGAACATGGGGGCGATGTTTTGTGAGGAAAAAGCACAGGGCCGCACGATGCGGCGCGCCAAAAAAGCAAATTGAACTACGTCGATGAACTAGTCCGCGTCACCGTGCTGACGCTCCACTGACCAGATGTTTGCCGCGTTTTTCTCGAAGGGGTAAACATGCACCATCCAGTTGAAGATCACCGGACGAAAAGTTCCTCCGGCTGCGTCACACGCTTCCTGCGTAGTGATTGATCCTTTGAGGCCGAACTTGGTGTGTGGCTGGAACATCTCGCTCCTCCTGTCTGCCGGGGGAGCGCAGAAATTCACATGCTCGTGCCATTGGGCCACGCTCAGCGGAATGCGCTCGTCGAGCTGGTCTTCCGTGAGCCGCTTCGGCGCAGTGTACATCACCCCGATCAGTTTGTAGTCAACGCCTTGTTTCTCATAAAGCAGAGACGTCGGATGTTCTGGATTGAAATGAAAGGCGCCTTCCATGCCATAGCCGTAGTTCGTAAAGTGATACATCTTCTGCGGGATGTTCGGCAGAAAGATCTTGAATCCGTCGGCGAGCGCAGCGTGATAATCCTTGTATTTTTCCGAAGCCCTGCGCGCGGCTTCGGCGACCTGTTGCGCGCGGGCGGCATCGCCGGGCTTGGGCTGGCGCAGAGCCGTCATCTTCATGTGCGGGCCCATGTCCATGTGGCCTTCCATCGAATGCATGACATGCGCGCTGGCTTCGCTGTCATCTTTATCACTGGACATCGGCATGTCTTTCATGTTCGACGTGTCGTGTTGGGACATTCCTGACATATTGTTGTCTGGTGTGGACGGGTCATTTGATGGAGCGTTCGTTGGCGCTGAGGTCTGCCCCCAGGCGACACTGCAGATCAAGACAGCGGCGAACAGCATGAGTGAATGGCGCATGATTCCTCCACAACCAGCTCACACGATATGAACACTGTGGGGGCGGAGATGTTCTGAGAACGGCGCCGGTTTTACGATTGGTTACAGAAGTAATTAGGCATTGATCTTCGAATCATAAGTCGCCCCAGCATGAGACGCGGTGCTCGGGCAAGGGTTAGTCCAATTGGCGGCGCCAAGGCCTTTCTGGTACACCTTACTGCTTGACTCTGCAAACCGTCATTTTCTTGTTCGTCGCCGGAGTTCTGGGCGGAGCCCTGAATGCTGTGGCTGGCGGGGGAAGCTTCATCGCATTTCCCGCGCTGTTATTCACCGGTGTGCCTCCCATTCCGGCGAATGCCACAAACACCATTGCCCTGTGGACGGCCGCAGCAGCAAGTGGAGGCGCGTATCGCAAGCATCTGGATGTGCCACGTCGTGTCCTGATCCCGCTGCTGGTAGTTAGCCTGGCGGGTGGAGTGACGGGCGCATTTCTGCTGCTCAAGACTCCCGCTCACACTTTCATGCGAGTTCTCCCATGGCTCACGCTGGGCGCGACTCTGTTATTTGCTTTCGGAAAGAAGATTGCGGGAGGACGAAAGTCAGTAATCGAGCACGAGACCACCAAGCTTGCACTGGCCGGGGCAAGTTTTTTTCAGCTGTGTGTCGCCGTCTACGGCGGCTACTTCGGCGGCGGCATGGGGATTGTCATGCTGGCGATGCTGGCGGCTTTGGGCATGACTGATATCCACGCGATGAACGCTCTCAAGAGCGTGATGGGTTCGGTTATCAACGGCGTCGCTGTGGTGACGTTTATCCTTGCCCGCGCCATCTACTGGAGACACGGCATTGTGATGATACTCGGCGGAGTTTGCGGCGGATACCTGGGTGCACACTACGCACAGAAATTGCCGCAAGCGTGGATTCGCTGGTTCGTTGTGCTGGTCGGCGCGGGAATGACTGTGTACTTCTTCTGGAAGTCGTATTGAAAAGCAGGGATCAGGGGGCCAGGGGCTAGGGGCCAGCGGCTAGTGAACTTGAACCTAGCGAGTAATTGCTGACCCCTGATCCAAACCCCTAGCCCCTGCATTACTGCAACGGCGCTGAAACGTGCTCGTGCACGATCAGCCACTTGCCATCTTCGTTTTCGAAAACTACGGTCCAGCGGAAATTTCCCATCTCCACTTTGCCTGCCTTGCTGGTCATCTCCTCGTGGATCGTCGCGGTCGCCCAGACCAGGTCCCCGTGGGTATGAATTTCGGCGTCATCGTTGACGGTGAACTTCGCGCTCTTGTATCCGGACAGCACGCCTTTTACACCTTTCTCATATTCTTCCCAGCTGTTGTACTTCAGCGGAGCGATATCGAAAAAAGTATGCGGGCCAGTGGCGTAAAACTTGGCGGTGTTCGCGGCATCTAGAGTCGACCAGCCATCCCAGATCTTCTGCAGATAGGCTTTCTCGGGAGCAGGGCCAGCAGGAGCCTTCTTCGCAGCCGGCTTCTTGGCTTGTGCCGCGCCCGACAGGGTGATCACGAACATGCAAAGCGAAACGGTAAGAAAACGTTTCAACATTTGGTTTCCTCCGGAATTCGGCGGAATTCTCGCATAGAAGGAACGAAACAACAAACGTAAGCGATGAGTGACCCTTGCGATGTGCAAATTCGCTGATTGATGTGGCCAGGCATCGAAACATGCGATGATTGAAGCCACGTGCGGCTAAAGTGGAGTCCTCTGCGAGTGGGTGTGTTTGGAGCGGTCCTTCTCCTGGGCAGCATCGTGTGGCTTGCAGAGTGGTCCCATATCCATCCGGCCAGCTTCGCCTTGTCTGATGGGCCTACTGCGCCGATTTGGCCTTCTTTGCTTGGTTGGTGCGGTTTGGGACTGGTTGTAAGTGCGTTGGTGTGGGCCTTGGCCCGCTGGATGAGGCGCAGAACCTCAATTTCACGCACCGAATAACACCTGCGATCCTCTTTCGTTTGACCGATTTCCACAACGCACGATAAAATAATCAAGTTTGACTGTACTCGCCGACCCGTTCTGGGGACGCCTGCCTTGGCTGCTGAAGCGCCGGGGCGGAAACACAGCAAGCACAGGAAATCAGCTGGCCCCCGGGCAGCGCTGGTGTGCGCCTTCGGGGATCTGCATTGCAGGGTCGTTTTCACGTGCCGTTCACAGGCTGATTTCACAAGACATTTGACGGAGGCAGACGTATGTACGCGGTTATCCGCGCCGGTGGAAAGCAGTACCGGGTGGCGCCCGGCGATGTGATTCGAGTCGAGAAACTGAACGGGACCGACGGTCAAGTTGAGTTTCCAGTAGTAGCGGTTTCCGGCGAGGAAGGTCAGGTCGGGAACCAGTCCGATGCACGCGTCGTCGGCGAAGTCGTCGGCCAGGGCCGCGGCGCAAAAATTCTTGTCTTCCACTACAAGCGCAAGAAGCAGTACAAGAAACTGCGCGGACACCGGCAGGCGTTTACGTCGGTGCGCATCGCCGAGATCGCCTTTGGCGGCCAGAGTTTCAAGGCTCCTGATCTGCCTAAGAAAGAGGCGAAGCCGAAGAAGGTGAAAGCGGCTGCGGCGGAGGAGCACGAGGCGGCGCCGAAGGCGAAAGCCAAGAAGAAGGCCGCCCCCAAGAAGGCTGCGAAGAAAGCGGCCAAGAAGAAATAATTTCATGCAGACGTCAGCTTCGGGATTTTGACTGGGAACTGACAACTGAGAACTGAGAACTGATATGGCGCATAAAAAAGGGCAAGGCACTTCACGAAACGGCCGCGATTCGAATTCGCAGCGGCTTGGATTCAAGGCATTTGGCGGGCAGGTCGTGCCCGGTGGAACCATCATTGTGCGGCAGCGCGGCACGCGCGTGAAACCCGGGCTCAATGTCGGCCGGGGTAAAGACGACACTCTCTTTGCCAAGATCACGGGCAGGATCAAGTTCATGGACAAAGGATCCATGGGCAAGTTCGTGATGGTCGAGCCCGTAGAAGCGAAGTAGGTCTCTAAGGTTTAAAGCATTCGCGGGCGGGAGCGCCCGCGCCACACGGCCTCGCCTCCGGGACGAGGCTTTTTCTTTGCTGGGACGGCCGAGCATCGGTACTGAGCAATGAGCGGAACTAGCAACTGAGAACTGGCAACTGAGAACTGATTTTCAATGTTCATCGATGAAGCCAAAATTCGAGTCAAAGCCGGCGACGGCGGCAGCGGCTGCATGGCCTTCCGCCGGGAGAAGTTTGTGCCTCGTGGCGGGCCCTCCGGTGGCGACGGGGGCAAGGGCGGCGACGTCGTCATGGAATCGAGCGAGCGCCACAACACGCTCGTTCATTTCCGTTTCAACCCCGAGCACACTGCAGGGCGCGGCCGTCACGGCGAAGGCTCGAACAGGACAGGGCGCGAAGGCGGAAACGTAGTTCTCAAGGTTCCTGTGGGCACGATCGTGTACGACGATGAGACTGGCGAGAAGGCATTCGAGTTTACGAAGGCCGATGAGCGCTTCGTCATCGCGCGCGGAGGCCGCGGAGGGCGCGGAAATGCGCGCTTTGCCACCTCGGTGCACCAGGCTCCTCGGGAACACGAGGCTGGCAGGCCGGGCGAAGAGCATACGTACCGGCTTGAATTGAAATTGCTCGCCGATGTTGGGCTCGTTGGTTATCCGAACGTTGGCAAGTCTACCCTCATCTCACGCATTTCTTCGGCACGCCCAAAGATTGCGGATTATCCGTTCACTACCCTCGAACCGAATCTCGGCGTGGTCGCTGTCGGCGACGCAAGAGACGAGATCAGCTTTGTGGTCGCAGACATCCCTGGCTTGATCGAAGGAGCGCACACCGGTTCCGGCCTGGGCACCCAGTTCTTGCGGCATATCGAACGCACCCGGCTTCTGGTTCATCTGGTGGACGTTTCGGACTCGAGCGGGCGCGACGACGTCACGAAAGATGTCGAAGTCATTCTTGGGGAACTGGCCAGCTTCGGCGCCCATCTCGAAGACAAACCCATGATCATGGTCGCGTCGAAAATCGATGTTGTGAACAAAGATAAATTGGCCGCGCTCAAGAAGTATGCCAAGAAAAAGAAGCTGAAGCTCTACGAGATCTCGGCGGTGACCGGGAAAGGCATCGAGGAGCTAAAGTACGCGATCGCCGAGGTAGTCCAAGCTTTGCGCGAGCACGACCTCAAGAACGCAGAACAGGAAGCTCCATCGGGCTCCAAATCTTAAACCACGAACGACGCTAAGGTACACGAAGGAAACCTTGAGTTTTCCTTCGTGTAACTTCGTGTCCTTCGTGGTGAATGCCTTTGGTTTGCTCCGCCGCAAATTCAAAGGCGGCCTTTGCAGGCCGCCTCTCCCAGATCGAACTTACCCACAAAACCCAGCGATCAGTTTACGCCCTCGGTAAAGGGCCGTGTTGGAAGTGATATTGCAGAATCCGTGCGGCCAGTGCCGGACTGACTGATTCGCCCTGCCGTTCTACGGTGCGGACGACTTCTCCGCGACAAACGACTTCGGTGCCGGAGAGACCGGCGATTTCGGCGGGCAATACCAGGCTAATTTCCAACTGAGAATTGGGTTGCAACACGTCGTCGCTCTGGAAGAGCAGTCCAGAACGGCTGATGTTCTCGGTTTTGCCTACATGCCATTGTGTTTCGCCGAGTCGGCGATAGCGTAACGGCAAGTGAAGCTGGAATCGTTGCGCGCGAGCTGGCGGAGCTTGCCGGGTTCGCGTGGTGGGTTGAGGTTCAGCAGACTGCATGGACATAACGGCCTCCGGGGGAGTTGGAGTTGCATCGAGCACTTCGCGCACCTTGCTCTTGAGGTCGCGAAGGTTAAAGGGTTTCTGGAGCAGGCGAACACCGGCATCCAGCGTGCCGTCCTGCCCGATTACGTTTTCCGTGTAACCGGACATGTACAGCACTTTCACGTTGGGGCGAATTTCAGAAATGCGCTGCGCGAGCTCGCGTCCGTTCATGCCGGGCATGATGACGTCGGTCAGCAGCAGGTGGATTATTCCTTCATGCGCCACCGCGATTTGCATGGCGACGGCGCCGTCAGCGGCCTCGATCACTCTGTAGCCCTGCTTCTCGAGATATTGCCGCGCGAGATAGCGCAGATTGGCTTCGTCCTCCACCAACAAAATAGTTTCTGTGCCCGGTTCAACCTTCTGGAACCGAACAGGAGCGGTGACGGCATGCACCGCGGGCTCTTCGATCGAGGGCACGCGCGGCAGATAGATTTTGAAGGTGGTGCCACGGCCCAGTTCGCTGTAGACCCAGATATATCCACCGCTCTGCTTGACGATGCCGTACACAGTCGATAGCCCCAGACCGGTTCCCTTCGTTCCCTTGGTAGTGAAGAACGGTTCGAAGATGTGCGACTGCGTTTCCGAATCCATGCCCGCTCCGGTGTCGCTGATCGAAGCCATGACGTAGTCTCCGGCGTGGAGCGGTGCGTGCACGCGGGCATATTCCTCGTCGAGTGTAATGTTCGCGGTCTCGATGGTGAGCTTGCCGCCGGAGGGCATGGCATCGCGGGCGTTCACCGCCAGGTTCATGATGACCTGTTCGATCTGCCCGGCATCGGCGCGGACCGACCATAGACTCTTCCCTGGGGTCATGACCAGGTCGATGTCCTCGCCGATCATGCGGGTAAGCATTTTCAGGTTCTCGGTGGCGATGTCGTTGAGGTTAATGATGCGCGGCGCGAGCATCTGCTTTCGACTGAACGCTAGTAACTGGCGAGTCAAGGACGAGGCCCGCTCCGAGGCGCTGGCAATTTCCTGGGCCGGGCCGCGCAGATGAGGCTCGCCGCCGAGGCGCTCGAGAAGGAATTCCGAGTACCCGGAGATCACCATCAGCAGGTTGTTGAAGTCGTGGGCAATGCCTCCAGCAAGACGGCCGACGGCTTCCATCTTCTGCGACTGGCGCAGTTGCTGCTCCAGGGCGCGGCGCTCGGTCACGTCTTCGGCGAAAATCTCGAATACCACACCGTCTTTGCGACCGTTGGAAACCGCGCGGCCAGAAACTCGCACCACGGTCGTACCTGTCTTTCGCTTCCATTCTGCCGTCAAGCCATGAAAGGGGACCGAGGAGCGCAGGTAATCGGCGAGGTCGAACCACTGCTCGCTATCGGCATAAAGGCTGAAAATGTGCTGGCCGATCACATCGTTGGCGGAACTCAGGCCGAGCAGTTCGAGGAAAGCCGGATTGGCGTCGAGGATCTTGCCCGTGGAATCGCAGCTGCAGATGCCATACGGGGCGTTGGTAACGAGGGAGCGGAAGTTCGCTTCGGAGCGGCGCAGATTTTCCTGGGCCGCGCGCAAGGCGGCGTTCAGCCAGCAGATCAGCATCGCCACAAAGAAGAAGAGGGACAAGCGGAGGATAGCCGTCCGCAACTGCGCAGGCGTGTGGTCGCCCACCAGAGTGAAATAGGCGCTTACAGTCAGGGCAAATGCGGTAGCGACAACCCCCGGCTTCCAGCCGCCGTACCAGGCGCTCACCATAACGGCGACGCCGAAAAGGGCGAGGCGGCTTTCCGAAACATCCGCCAGCAGGACTGTGGGGATCAGCGCCAAGGCGGTGCTGAGCACAGCCACCCCATACCGTAGGATGGGTGCACGAGCGGCCGGAATGCGGAGTAAGGGGAGGGTTACTCGCATATAACGGCCATCCTAGTACCTAATTGGGAAACAGGATAGTTACAGGAGTTCATCTGGTTACGGCGAGAGGACAAGGGCAGCGAGTCCAATGGCCAGCGCGACAAGGGCTAACCGTGCCTGACCCTAGTTATCGGGCTTGCAAGGAAAGGTCAGAATCTGCACACTAGATCGACTTGGGAGGATGTTAGCGCCGCCTCGCTATGAATATCGGACTATTCGGAGGAACTTTCGATCCCGTACATCGTGGCCACGTGGCATTGGCCCGAGCCGCGACGGAGCGTTGCAAACTGCACCGGGTCTACTTCGTTCCGGCGAATAGTCCCCCGCACAAACAGAAACAACCCCTCACATCGTTCGTTCACCGGTTTGCCATGCTCACGTTGGCCACCGCGAACGAGAAAACGTTTGTGCCCTCGTTGTTGGAAGCGCCGGAAGAGGGCGAGGGCAGGAAGAAAGACAAGCCGAACTACACCATTGATACGGTGCGGCGCCTGAAGCAGTCATTCAAGGGCAGGGACCGGCTGTTTCTGTTGATCGGAATGGATGCCTTCGCGGAGATTGCCCAGTGGCATCAAGCGGAATCGCTGTTTCGAGAGTGCGAATTTATCGTGGCGGGACGGCCGGGGTTTTCACTGGCGGATGTAGCGAATGCCTTGCCGGAGAAGTTGCGCCCACGACCGGAAGTGACGAAGCCTTTTCACAAACAGGTTGCGACCGGAGACCTGGTTTTGCCTGGGGTGAGCCTTCATTTGGTGGAAGACCTGCATCAATCGGCGTCGGCAACTGCAATCCGACAGGCGGCGAGCTCGGGTAAGCCACTGGGACGGTTTGTCGAGCCTGCCATTGCGGAGTACATCAAGAAGATGGGTCTCTATAAATAGTCGGTAACTGCAGGGCGCGAACGCTTCCCACCAGTTATGATAGTTCCAGACTTTCCACCTCGCCTTGGGCGATAAGTCAAAACAATCAAGGGCTGGCGTCCCCAACCGCCGAGGACTGTATTGAGGAGATTTCATGGCTCAAAACCATTACGTCACGAAAACCAAACGCCGCAACAAGAGCGGCAAGCGGAAGGATCCCTCCGCGGCGACCATGGCGAAACTGCGTGAGCGTGCAGCCGCAGAATCCAAGAAGTCCGGTCAGTAATAGCGACCCGCTCGGGACACCGAGCTCGATTACAATTGAAGTTCAAGGAACGACTACCGTCCGACGACCGATGAGCGAATGAAGAAGAGCGAAACGAAGAAACAAATCACTGCTGCAATTCAAGCCTGCCTCGAAAAAAAGGCCGAAGAACTCAGCATCCTGGAAATGGAAAAGGGTTCGGGAGCCTTTACCGACTACTTTGTGCTCTGCAGCGGAACCAATCCGCGGCAGGTGCAGGCCATTGCCGATGAAGTGGAACTGCAGCTGAAGAAGACAGGTCTGCGGCCGACGCACGTCGAGGGGTACAACCAGGCCGAATGGGTGCTGGTTGATTACGTCGATTTCGTCGTGCATGTATTCTCCGAGAAGGCGCGGAAGTTCTACGATCTGGAGCGGCTTTGGAAGTCGGCGAAGCGGCTTGAACCGTCCGACTTGAAGGCGGTGCCGCGCGCGCGAAAAGCTGGGACGAAAGTTGCGACGAAAGCGGCGCCGAAAAAGAAGAGAAGAGTGAAGGCCTGAATGGGTTCAGTTCTCCGTTCTCAGTTCCCAGTTCTCCGTTTGTCGGAACGGAAGCCATTTTCTTAGCCTGGAACGAGAACTTCTTCGAAACGTCTTCTGCCCTATGACCTCCAAGCCTCATTCTGAGCCTAGTTGGGGATCGCAATACCGGCTCGTGGCTTCCGAAAGGTGGAAGGCCAAGTCGGCGGCGACGGGGCGGGCTGTCACCGACGCCCTGGTGGAATATTCGCGGCCGCTAGCTGGAATGCGGGTGCTGGATCTGGCCAGCGGCACTGGCGAGCCAGCGATTACACTGGCCGGTCGCGTCGGGGCACAGGGGCAGGTGATGGCGCTCGATCTGAGTGCTGACCTACTGGAGATTGCGGAAAAGCGCGCCCGCGACCGTGGGCTGACCAACTTCACTACCCAGCAGGCCGATGCGCATTCGCTGCCGTTTGCAGATAGCAGTTTTGATCTTGCTACCTCGCGGTTTGGCGTGATGTTTTTTCGCGATGCTGAACTGGCGTTTCGCGAGTTGTCGCGTGTGCTGCGTCCCGGGGCTCGAGCTTGTTTCCTCGCGTGGGGCAGTTTCGAACAACCTTATTGGCAGAGCATGATGGGCGTCGTGCATCGGCACGTGGGAGGTCCGCTCCTTCCGTCCGACGGTCCCAACCCCTTCCGCTACGCCGAGCCCGGCAGCCTGTCGGCCATCCTGAGGAGCGCGGGATTTCGAGACGTGACGGAAGAAAACCAGACGTTGCCCTGGGAGTGGCCTGGTCCGGCAGAGGAGGTATGGGACTACGCGCGATCGGTGAGCGTTCCGTTTCGTGCCATGCTGGAGCGTGTTCCTGCCGACCTCTGGCCTCGGATTCATGCCGAAGTGCACGGGGCTGTGAACCGGTATTCTGACGGCCACAAAATCGCCTTCGGGGCGACCGTGGTGTTGGCTTCTGGAAGGAGATGAGGGGTCCGTGAAGATCAGGATCGTATGGATCGGCAAGACGAAGGAACCTGCGATCGCTTCCCTGACGGACGAGTATCTGAAGCGGATTTCACACTACGCGCAGGTGGAGGGGCTTACTTTGCGTGACGAGGCGGACCTGCTGGCCAAATTCGGAAAGGATGCGAAGACCGCGACTAAGTCCACCCTGGTGCTGATGGACTCGCGGGGCAAGGAATTCCCGTCGGAACAGTTCGCGAAGTTTCTGGGGGATTATCAGGACCGCAATCCCCTGCCGCTGGTATTCGTCATCGGGGGCGCCGACGGCTTTTCCGCAGAGACCAGGTCGGCTGCCGCAAACGTGATCTCACTTGGGAAAATGACAATCGCGCACGAGCTGGCGCGCGTGGTCTTGCTGGAGCAGGTGTACCGGGCCTTTACGATCTTGAAGGGACATCCGTATCATTCGGGGCATTGAGTGATCCGTGGTGTCCGGCGAGGAGGTCAAGGGCTTTCACCACAGAGGGTACAGAGGATCACAGGGGAAGCCGGTGACTGATAAATGTAGATCTGTTTGACGCACTACATCAGGTACTCCTGGAGGATTCTGCGTATGAAAAGTGTCGTTACGGCATTAATTGTGTTGCTGTCGTTTCCCGCCTTTGGGCAAAATTCGAAGCCCGTCACCTTGCGAAGCATCCTGTTGGAGCAATTGCACACAACCCATGACCAGAAAGATTGGTTCGTGCCCATCGATGTCGCGGTGGACGGTCTCACCGCCGAGCAGGCCACCTGGACGGATGGCAAAGGGAATCATTCAGTGGGACAGTTGACCTATCATTTGCTGTTCTGGAACCAGCGGGAGCTGGAGAAGTTCAAGGGCGAGCCGGAAAAGAAGTTCAGCGGCAACAACGACGAGACCTTCAACGACTTTGACACCAAGAAATGGAACGATACGGTCAAGCAGCTTAACCAGGTCATGAGCGAATTAGAGAAATTCGTCGAGTCCGCCGATGAGCAGAAGCTGCAGAAATGGGCTCCGGAGATCGCTCGCATTGGTACACACAATGCGTATCACGTGGGGCAAATTGTGTTTGTTCGCAAAGAACAGGGGTCGTGGAATCCGGAGAAGGGTGTTAAGTAGGCGCCGTCCATCCCGGATCTCACTTCGCGGGGGTGTTCTTACCGATTAGCGCCTTCATAATTTCCAGCGCGAGTTGATCAGGATCGAGATTGTCCATGTTGGTGAGCACCACGACGCCGGTGCGGTGCTCGGGGTCCATGACGAAATAGGTGCTCGTCCCTTGCTGGCCGCCACTGTGGCCAAAGCCGCGAACGCCATCCTCATCGGCAGTTCCCCACCCTAGGCCGTAGTTGTCCTTCGATCCGTCGGTGGGCTTCAGAGGAGTCCACATGAGGTTGCGGGTGGTGCGCTTGATCAGCTTGTCGCTGAACATTGCTACTTCGAAGTGCGCCATGTCTTCCGCCGAGGAAAGCCATCCGCCACCGGGAATTTTGTAGCTGGAGTCGAGGAAATCGGCGTTCTGGACCGTGCCCGATTTTGTCTTCTGGTAGAAGCGGGTGCGATACGGAATGATGGCGGATCGATCGTCGGTTTGGGTCTGCTCCATTCCGGCCGGCAGGAGAACATTCTGACGCATATAGTCGACGTAGCTGGAGCCGGACGCTCCCTCGATTATGCAACCCACCACGGTGTAGCCCTGGGTCGAGTAATGAAAGTGGGAACCGGGCTCTGCAACTAAAGGATCATTCTTGAAGAAGTCGAGGCCAGCCTGGATCGGTTTGTCGAAGTGCTTCGTATTGCCCACCTCGGGGTCTTCTTGCGATTCCGATTTGTAGTGGCGAATGCCGCCGAGATGTCCCATGACCTGGCGGGTCGTAATCGGTGCGGATTTTTGCGGGAAAGACGGGCAGTATTTCTGGATTGGACTATCGAGTTCCAGTTTACCGTGTTCCCAGAGTTCCATTGCTCCGACCGCAGTGAGTGACTTCGAGATCGATGCCAGGCGGAACAGCGTGTGCTCGCTGGCCGGGATATTGTTTTCCAGATCGGCGAACCCGAAGCCTGCCGCCCATTCATACTTCCCGTCTTCGACCACCGCGATCGAGAGGCCGGGAACGTGGGTCGAGGCCATGAACCTGGAGACTGCCAGCTCGATTTGCGCACGCTTTGCCGGGGAGAGTGTTTGAGCTTGAGCTTGCGATACCAGGGCGCACAGGAACATAGCACCCACGAGAAACTTCGGGTAGACGCCACGCGCACACCGCTGGTTTAGCCAGTCCATGGGAAGAGCCCTCTCTGGGCTTCATTTTCCACCACAGAGGGCACAGAGCAACACAGAGGAAAGCGGCTTGCAACTATTGGGTGACGGTAGCCTGGTAGCTCACTGCCAGCCAGTGCCCAGTGCGTCGGACCCAGACTCGGGTGTAGCGATAAGGGCCGCTGAAGTCTTCTCCCAGCTGATGGCCCTTTACGTCGGCGCGGGCGGTCACGACTGCGGTGTCGCCGTAAACGCGGACAACCATGTCGGTGACGTTGATCGTATCGTATTTCAGCTGGCCGCTCTTGCGGGCTGAGACGGTGTCTTGCTTGGTCGTGACCTGGCCAAGTGGAGTGATCGCGACGTAGTCTTCAGCCAGGTTTCTCTGCGAAAATTCGACGTCGCGGCGCAGGCTAGCCTCGCGCGCTTGATGCTCCATATCGATGATTTGCCGGATGGATTCCTGGTCTCCCGTATCCATGGCGGGCTTGGGACGAGCTGAGACGCGCTGTGCTGCCAGCACTGGCAGGGGTACCAGAAGGCAGAACAAAAACGCTAGACACTTGTTGACTACCATGAGACCTCCGCGGTTTGCGAGGGGACAGAGATCCGCTGGACCCAACTACGCAACTTTGGATGCAAGAGTTCCGTGGAAAAATTCTTGATTTGACAAATCATTTTTGATAACCCACTGCCGGCGAGCGTCGCATCCCTTCGCTCCGAGTCCGCCTTCTAACATGACAGACTAAATCGAGCGGTAATTTGTTTGTCTTTTAGTCGTTGTGGGGCCCCATTTTGTGTAATTTGGTGCAAGCTCACTTCCAGCCCGCAACAGGACTAAATGGTTGAGAAATGAACACGAAGGCACTGGTTGTTCCCACCAAGCTGTCCACTCCCGGTGTGGAGTGTCCGGTAGTGGACAGGAAGTTGGTCTCAACTCTTCGTCAACTTGAGGTCTCAATTACGGGCAGGCCCGAGGTCGATCTAGTAGAATCAAACCTCTAGGAAAGCATGGCGGACGTTCGTCGAGGTCTCATCATCGTCAACACGGGGCCTGGCAAGGGCAAGACCACCGCCGCCATGGGCACCGCGTTGCGTGCTGTCGGGCAGGGACTGCGAGTGTTGATGTTGCAGTTCCTGAAAGGCTCCTGGCACTACGGCGAACTTGATGCGGTGCAGGCTTTCGGTGACAAGTTTGTGATGAAGCAGATGGGCCGCGGCTTCGTGAAGGTCGGAGCCGAGAAGCCCGATCCGGAAGATGTCCGGATGGTCGAACAAGCTTGGGCTGAAGCCGAAAAGGCGATTCAGTCGGGCGAATGGGATCTCGTGGTGCTCGACGAGATTAACTACGCCATCAGTTACGGCATGCTCGATCCGGCCAGGGTGGTGGAGAGGCTTCAAAAGAAGCCCGGGATGGTGCACGTCATCTTGACGGGCCGTAACGCGCACCCGACAATTATCGAGATCGCTGATACGGTTACAGAAATGCGCCAAGTAAAACATGCCTACGAGAAGGGCGTGATGGCGCAGAGAGGAATTGAATACTAGTTCCCGGTTCTCAGTTCTCAGCAATACGAGCGCAATCGCTTTTTGCTGAGAACTGAAAACGGAGAACTGTCTTATGGCTTGGTTTAAGCGCGAATCCGGAGAGCTGGATACATCGGGCGAAAAGAAAGTGCGTACCGAAGGGTTGTGGGTGAAGTGTGAGAACTGCCGGCAGATTATATGGAAAAAGGATCTGGAAGAGAACATGAACGTGTGTCCGAAGTGCGACAAGCACTTCCGGATTGATGCGCGTACTCGGCTCACGCAGCTGCTCGACGACAACCAGTACACCACGTTCGACGGGGATATTTCGTCGACCGACCCGCTCAAGTTCGTTGACCTGAAGCCTTATTCGTCCCGTTTGAAGCAGGCACAGAAGGATACGGGGCTGAAGGACGCGGTGATCAATGCGCAGGGCAAGCTGATGGGGCGCCCGGTGATCGCGAGCGTGATGGAATATTCGTTTATCGGGGGGAGCATGGGGGCGGTGGTTGGGGAGACGATTACCCGTGCCGTGGAACGCGCAGCCGACACCCGCACTCCTTTGATCATCGTCTCGGCGTCGGGCGGGGCGCGGATGATGGAAGGCGTCATCAGCCTGATGCAACTGGCCAAGATCGCAGCGGCCCTGGCGAAACTGGACAAAGCCAAGGTCCCTTACATTTCCCTTCTGACCGATCCGACTACGGGAGGCGTGACCGCCTCGTTCGCCATGTTGGGGGACTTGAACATCGCAGAGCCGGGGGCGTTGATTGGCTTTGCCGGACCGCGGGTGATCGAGCAGACCATCCGGCAGAAGCTGCCGCCGGGGTTCCAGCGCAGCGAGTTTCTTCTGGAGCATGGGATGCTGGATGCCGTTGTGCCGCGTAAACAGCTGAAGTCTTATATCGCGCGGGCGCTGGACTTTATGGCGGCGTGAAGCGGGCGTCGGACCTCAGGCGTCAGACCTCGGACTTCGGTTCTCAGGGAAGCCAGCTTGCCCCTTCTTCCCGACTCGTTTCCTGCGCCGATTTTCGCTGCGAACACGTCTGCTGTAATCTGATGATTCGAGCTGAGGGCTGAGGTCTGACGCCCGACGCCTGCGTTATGTCCTACGAAACCGCAGTCGCGAGCATGTTTGCGCTTGGGCACGAGCTGGCCCAGACGCCTTCGCACAAGTTCGACTTGGCGCACATGCAGGTGCTGCTGCGGGCCTTGAACCATCCAGCGCGGATGTTTCCGAGCGCGCTGATTGCCGGGACCAACGGCAAGGGCTCGACCGCGGCGACGCTGGCGTCGATCCTGCAAGCGTCGGGCTTGAAGACTGCACTCTACACTTCGCCGCATCTCATACGGATCAACGAGCGGATTCGCATCAACGGAGTGGAAATCACTGACGACGACTTTGCCCGGCTGCATGGAGAGGTGGATCGCGTGGCCGACCGACTGGTGGAAGTCGGAGAATTACCCTGGCATCCGAGCTTTTTCGAGATGATGACTGCCATTGCCTTCTCGCAGTTCGCGCGCGAGCGAGTGGATGTCGCGGTGCTCGAGGTTGGGATGGGGGGGCGGCTGGATGCGACGAACGTGGTCGAGCCCCTGGTAAGTGTGATTGCTGATATTTCGCTCGATCATCAGAAGTTTCTGGGGAATACGGTGGGCGAGATTGCGCGAGAGAAAGCGGGCATTATTCGGCCCGGAGGAGTCGTCGTGACTCTGCCCCAACAGCCGGAAGCGAATGACGTCATCGGCAATACGATTCTCGATCGGGACGCAGTGGGTGTAAGCGCGGTGCAGTATGTGCCGCCGGTGTCGCCGGGCACTACCGAGTCCCGGGTAGCGAGTACCGAGGGCAACTCCTTGCGGTCACGATACCCGCTGCAGGTGATGGGGAAGCAGATTCTTGTCGAATCGCCGCTGGTGGGGCGGCATCAATTACGGAACGTGGCTTTGGCGATTGCTGCAGCCGAAGAACTGAGCAAGAAGGGGCTTGCCGGGATTACTCCGCAGTCGATTGAGCGAGGGATTCGCGAGACACGCTGGCCCGGTCGGTTTCAAGTTCTTCCCGCCGAAGGCGGTCGGCCGGAGATTGTGCTCGATGTGGCGCACAATCCGGCAGGGGCGTGGGCGTTGCGATCAGCCCTTTCGGGGCTGTATGACGACCGTCCACTGGTTTTTGTTTTCGGGGCGATGCGCGACAAGGCAATCTCGGAGATGACGGAGATCTTATTTCCGCTGGCCCTGCGGGTGATTGCCACGCGGCCTGACAATCCGAGGGCGGCGTCGCCCGAGGAGATCCGACAGGCCGGGAACCGCACGGGCGCGGAGATTGAGATCGTGCCGGAAGTGAAGGCGGCTTGGCAACGCGCTCGCGCCTGCGCGGAGGGCAAGGCCGTCGTAGTGGTGACTGGCTCGATTTATCTGGTGGGTGAGGTGATCGGGCTGCTTGAGACGAGGGCGTGAAGACGGGTCCAAAATTCTTTCTTAGAATGGGTGTGAAGGAAGTGAATTCATCAATCGATCAGGTCGGAAGCGAGCAGGTGGAACTTGGCGGGCCACAGGAGATGAGGATTGCTCGTCCGCGACAGAGTCCACACGCGGTTCCGGGGCGCACCTACGGCCGGCTGAGCCGGTTGCGGTCGTACCTGATCATCGATCCACTCATTTGGCTGTACACGCTCGTGCTGGGAGTGCTGGCGCTGCCGGGTGGTTTTCTGGACCGGAGTGGGCGTCGGCTGCATTGGTTCTCGTACGCCTGGTCGTGGCTCATCATGAAGACGATCTTTTCGCCGGTCACGGTTACCGGTCTGGACAAGATCGACATTTCCAAGCCTCACGTGTATGCGGCCAATCATGCTTCGGCGCTCGATATTCCGGTGCTCTACGTCAATCTGCCGTTTCAATTTCGCATTGCGTTCAAGAAAGAGCTGCTGTCGTACCCAGTGGTCGGCTGGCAACTGAAGCGGTCCGGGCAAGTCTGCATCGACCAGCAGAATCCTTCCCATTCGATCAGCAGCATTCGTGCCGCGTTAAAGGGCCTGAAAGCCGGACTTCCTCTAGTAATTTTTCCCGAGGGAGGACGCACGCCCGACGGGGAAATCAAACCGTTTCTGCCGGGGGCCTTTTTTCTGGCGATCAAGGCGCAGGTCGACATTGTGCCTGTCGCACTGGTGGGTACCTACGAATTGCTGCCCATGGACACGTACCACATCAAATGCCGCCCGCTGGAGATGCGGGTGGGCGAGCCTATCTCGACCACCGGGCTGACGATGCCGGATATGGAGACTTTGTCGGCGAAAGTGCAGAAGGCACTCGAAGATTTATATTACCGGTTGGATTCCGGGCTCTAAAGGCATTCAAGCAACGTGTGAGCCAAAACCTTTTACGCTTTCCCAAGGCTGTCATTCCGAGAGAGGCGAGGAATCCCTGCCTTCGGCAGTCGCTTTGGGCAGGGATGCTTCGACTCCGAACGAGTTCGCTACGCGACCTCGTTCTGCGCTCAGCATGACAGAAATGCTAGCCTGGTTAATCAGGCTGCCCTGCTTCGTTCGTCGCAGAGTTGTTGATAGTGCTCACGGCCGCGACGGTAGCCTTGAGTGAAGGGTTCTTCCACCTGCTTTCCCGGATATCGACTCTGGACGTCTTCCAGAGCTGCATTCATCTCGCCTGAAACCTGATCAAACTCCATGCAGCGGGTCCGGGCGTGCATGGCTGCCTGGAAACCGAGACGGAAGAACTCCTCATCTTCGGTGAAACTTCTGCCCGATTTTGCGTAGCGAGTCTCTTCGGAGCTGCGCAATCCTGTCCACCATTGTTCGCGGGCGGCGTCTACCGACTCAGCTCCTGCCTGTTTCAAGATGTCGCGAGCCGAAGCCGCAGCGGGCTCATCGTCAGCAAGAGCGATCACCACGCTGCGGCCTTTCCGCAGCGCGTCTTCATAGAGGAAGATTTCGTCTTCGGGAAGGCCTTCGTAGCTGGCTTTCTCGATCCTGCCGCCTGCTACCGCGCCGACAGTGGCTCCGGCGGCGCCCAGGATGGCGGCACCAAGCAATCCGAGAGCAGTGATGGGGCCGACACCGGGGACAAGCGCCATCAGGACCGAACCTCCAGTGATCCCGACGCCGCCGCCAAGCAACGCACCCACGGCCGTACCCATGCCAGGCTGCTCGGAAGCATCGGTGCGGACCGTCTGAATTTCCTTATTCATATGATCCTGGCTTCCGGGGGTTAGAACGGTGATCTTATCTGCGGGAATACCAGCTCGTTTCAGTTGCTCGTAGGCGTTCTCGGCGTCTGCACGAGTGTTGAATACTCCGGTGACCGATTCCATCTTTCTGCTCCTTGATGACAAGAAATCGCGACTTTGATGCCGGATACGCTACTCCGAGCCGCCGGGAAATTCAAGAATTTCGGTATTCTTCGTTGCGTAACCTTTTCCGTCGCGCCACCGTTTAAGCTTGTGTAAGGCCAAACCGCGGAGAACTTGTTGAAGGCTCTGAAGAAAGAAGCGGACGAGCGGCTTCTGATCGAAGCTGCGCAGAAGGACCCCGCTCGCTTTGCGGACCTTTACGAGCTCAATTTTCAGCGCGTCTATGCCTACTGCGTGAAACGAGTACAGGACCGCGCCGAGTCGGAAGACCTTACGTCGGAAGTATTTCATCAGGCGCTGGCGAACTTAAAGCGATTCGAGTGGCGTGGAATTCCGTTTGCCGCGTGGCTGTTCCGGATCGCAGCGAATCTGATTTCCGACCGCTGGCAGAGATCGGGCCGGGAGCTGGCGGATGACCAGGTGATTGAATCGGCACAGGTCAGTCCGAGGGAGATTGAGGAAGTGGAACGGCGGGCCACACTGTTCCGGCTGGTGGAGACTCTTCCGGCCGAACAGAAACGGGTAGTCGTCCTGAGATTCGTCGAACAGAAGAGCATCAAGGAAGTTGCCAGTGCAATTCGCAAGACGGAAGGGGCAGTGAAGCAGTTGCAGTTTCGCGCGCTGAGTACGTTGAAGGCGCGCATGGAGGGTGCCGATGCCTAAGCGCTCTCTACCTCCGGGAAGTGGCGACCAGAAGAAGATCGAGCAGCTCAATCAGGCTGTCGAGAAGATGCTGGCGCGCAATGACGGGCGGGTCACGAAGGCCGGACCGGAGATCGAGCCACTGGTACGCATCGCGGCGGACTTGCGCAATCTGCCGAGTGCGACTTTCAAGGCTAGATTGAAATCCGAATTAGGAGGCAAGAAGCGTATGTCCACCGTTGCCGAACCCGTAGCAGCCGTCCGAGTGACTGCGTCACCAAGATTAGCGTTTAGAGATCCCGCCAAGGCGATCGAGTTCTACCAGCGTGCTTTGGGGGCCAAAGAAACGTTCCGCTTTGAGGTTGGGGGGCAGATTCCGCACGCCGAGATCGTGATCGGCGATTCGACCATCGATATAGCCGGCGAATGGCCCGAGGGAGGCCGCTTCAGCGCTGAGACGCTCGGATACTCGCCGATTTCGATGTCAATCCAGGTCCCGGATGTGGACGCCTTTGCGGAACATTCCGTGGCTGAAGGCATGACGCTGGTGCGTGAACCCAAAGATCAATTCTACGGACACCGCGACGCTACCTTGCAGGATCCCTTCGGCTATACGTGGGCCGTGTACACCGTGAAAGAGGAAATGTCGGTGGACGAGATGCACCGCCGAATGAAGGGAATGACCGAGGGACCCGAGGCTGGGCAGCTTCCTGAATCAAAGGGCGTCGATCCAGTCCCTCACGGCTTCCGCATGGTGACGCCGTATCTGGTCGCCGAAGACGGCCTGGCGCTTCTGGAGTTTGCCAAAAACGGTCTCGGGGCTGAGGAAGTCATGCGAGCCGTGATGCCCTCCGGGGTGCATGGTGAGGTGCGAATCGGAGATACCACGCTGATGATGGGCGGCGGTATTGCCGGCAAGAAATTTGCCGGCAAGTTGCAGCCGGGTGCGCTTCACATCTACGTGGAAGATGCGGACGCTGTCACCGAAAAAGCTGTGGCGGCCGGAGCGACGCTCATCGATGAGCTTCGCGATCAGGAGTACGGAGAGCGTTCCAGCACTGTGAGAGACCCGGCCGGCAACTATTGGTACATCGCAACTGCCAAGGGTGAAAGCCATGTCCCCGAGGGCCTGCACAGCGTAAATCCGTACCTGCATCCGCGGCGCGCCGAACCGCTGATTAACTTCCTGAAGCGCGCGTTCAGGGCAGAGGAAGTCGCGAAATATGCTTCGCCGGATGGGGTCGTGCATCACGCCATGATTCGCGTCGGAGACTCAGTACTGGAGATGGGCGAAGCGCATGGGAAGTACGAGACGATGCCGGCCATGTTCTACCTTTATGTCCCGAACATGGAAGACGTCTATCGACAGGCTTTAGCGGCAGGAGCGACCTCGTCCCAGGAGCCGACGGATCAGCCCTACGGTGATCGAAACGCCGCCGTGAAGGACGCGTTTGGAAACACGTGGTACATTGCGACCCACGTCAAAGACGTGAGTTAAAAATAAAAATGGGAGGGCCGAATGGCCCTCCCGAGATACCGCTCCAAAATTACTGTCTAGCTAGCCTTCCGACGCAGAGCCACGGACTCCTCATCTTCAGTTTCAGTGTCCTTTGAGTTGTCGACGTTGTCATCTGCGCGGCGGGGTTTGGGCTTCACCGCATCTTTCGCTTTACCCCAGGCATTCTGGACCTTGCCTTCCGCTTGCTTCATCGTTCCCTTCGCCTGCGCGTCGGTGTCTCCAGTCCATTCACCAACCTGACGTTCGACGCGACCGGCGATATCTTTTACTTTTCCCTTGGTACGATCTTCATTCATGATTCCCTCCGATTAATGCAAGGGCAGGTTCGCCCTTGGTTTTCGGACCCGACTACTTGCCCGTCAAACCACCGGACTTCTGCCCTGAATCACGCGGATCAGGACAACAATAATGGCGACGACGAGCAAGATGTGAATGAACCCTCCCAGCGTGTAGGAGCTGACCATTCCCAACAACCAAAGGATCAGAAGCAATACTGCAATTGTCCAAAGCATCGATCTGGCCCTCCGAATAGGCGAGTCACTGCTGTCGGAGGCAGACTAACGGGAGGCGGGGTCGCAGACCATCCATGGAACGGAGTAAGCTCGCAGTTGCCTTCCCCTAATGATTCGAGAGACCTGCACGTTTGACCCTCTGGAATCTACTCCCATAAACTGAAAGATTCAGGATCACTACAGGTTTCCCTTTATGGCCGACATTCATATCAAGTTCCCGGACGGAAGCGAAAGAGAATTTCCAAAGGGCACGACTGCGCTGGACATCGCGAAGTCGATCAGCCCGCGTCTGGCGGATGCGGCGCTGGCCGCTAAAACCAATGGCGATCTGATCGACTTGACCCGTCCCCTGGAGAAGGACACGGATCTCCGTCTCTTGACTGACAGAGATCCCGAAGCACTGGAGGTATACCGCCATTCCTCCGCGCATCTGCTTGCGGCGGCTGTGTTGGAGCTGTTTCCAGAGACCAAACTTGGCCACGGCCCGGCCACTGAGACGGGATTCTTCTACGACTTTTACCGTCCGACTCCGTTCACTCCCGAGGACCTGGAAAAGATCGAAAAGAAAATGCAGGAGCTTGTGCAGCGGAACATTCCCTATGCGCGCGAATTTGTGCCGCGGGACCAAGGACTGGCTGAGTTCAAGAAAGAGGGCGATTTCATGAAGTGTCATTTCGTCGAGCAGTTCACTAAGCCCGACGAAAAGATTTCGATTTACCGCACCGGGAAGTTCACCGATTTCTGCCGCGGGCCGCACATTCCGTCGACCGGGAAGATCAAGGCGTTCAAACTGCTCAATATTGCGGGCGCGTACTGGCTTGGCGACGAGAAGAATCCGCAACTGCAGCGAATTTATGGGACGTCATTCTTTTCGAAGAAGGACCTCGAAGATTACCTGAAACGTATTGAAGAAACGAAGAAGCGCGACCATCGCGTGCTGGGCAAGCAGCTCGATCTTTTCTCGATTCAGGAACTGGCTGGGCCGGGGCTGATTTTCTGGCATCCCAAGGGCGGGATCATCCGCAAAGAGATGGAAGACTGGATGCGCGATCAGTACGTGAAGCGAGGGTATTCGCTGGTGTATACGCCACACGTCGCGCGACGTCAGCTTTTCTACACCTCAGGACACGAAGGCTACTACTCGCAGAACATGTTCGACGCGATGGAACTCGACGACGCCGAATATCGGCTGAAGCCCATGAACTGTCCGGGCCACATTCTGATTTATAAAGATTCGCTGAAGTCGTATCGCGACTTGCCGGTGAGGCTGGGAGAGTTGGGCACGGTCTATCGCTACGAGCGTTCGGGCGTGATGCACGGCCTGCTGCGGGTTCGCGGATTCACGCAGGATGACTCGCACATTTTCTGCACGCCGGAGCAGGTTGAGGATGAGGTTGGTGGTTGCCTGGATTTTGCCCTGGATGTATTGAAAGATTTTGGCTTCGACAAATTCCAGACGGAGCTTTCGACGTGGAATCCTGATGATCGCAAGAATTTTGTGGGCAGTGAAGAGCAATGGGTCCACGCCATCCAATCACTTGAGAATGTACTGAAGCGCAAGAATGTCGAGTACAAGACCATCCCTGGCGAGGCGGCTTTTTATGGGCCAAAGATTGATATCAAGCTGGTGGATGCGATTGGGCGCTTGTGGCAACTCTCGACGGTGCAAGTCGACTTCAACCTTCCGCAACGCTTCGGCCTGGAATACGTCGCCGAGGATGGTTCACGCAAGCAGCCGGTGATGGTGCATCGTGCTCTGTTCGGCTCCGTGGAGCGCTTCTTCGGCGTGCTGCTTGAGCACTATGCGGGAGCGTTTCCTGTGTGGTTATCGCCGGTGCAAGCCGTTATGATCCCCATCAGCGAGCGGCATGCGGAGTACGCGAACAAAGTCGCTGGTCAGCTGAAGGCGATCGGCGTGCGCGTGGATGTTGATGCGCGCAACGAGAAGATGAATGCCAAGATCCGCGAGCATGCCATGCAGAAGGTGCCGTTCCTGCTTGTGGTCGGAGATAAGGAAGCGGAGGCGGGGAAGGTGAATGTCCGCACGCGTGGAAAAGAGAAGACCGAGGATATGCCGGCGACGGAGTTTGTGGAGAAGATTGGAAAGCTGATCGCGGAGAAGAGCCCCTCCCTCGATTAGGCTCGTGCCGTGGTTCATGTGGGGACAGCCGCCCTCGGCTGTCCTTGAGCCGTGAGGCCCAATTTGGTTATCCCACCGGGTGATTTGCCCGAGATCAAAATCCAGTCGAGCTTCGCTCGACCGGACAGCCGAGGGCGGCTGTCCCCACAGTAGTACTGCTAAGTACTGCTGTACCATGTTTTCGTGCATCTCCTGGCGCTTAGCTTGCTGTCTCACATTCGGCAGGAAGAACTGCTGCGTACCGGGGATCGCGTCGGAGTTGCGGTTTCTGGCGGGATTGATTCCGTTGCGCTTTTGCGGCTGCTGCTTGAGTTGCGTGGCGAACTCGGGATTGTTATTTCCGTCGTTCATTTCAATCACAAGCTGCGGGGGCAAGAGTCGGACGCGGACGATCAATTCGTCGGCGGTCTGGCGCGGGAGCATGATCTGGAGTTTCTGTCCGACAACGACGATGTGGCGGAGCATGCGTCTCGGGAGGGCGTCAGTGTGGAGGCCGCGGCTCGGGAGTTGCGGTATGGGTTCTTCTGCCACCTCTTACTGGAAGGCCCTTCAAGGGCTAAAGCCCCTGATCAAGACAAAGGCTTGAATCGCAGCGCTGAAAGCGCTGCGCCACCCAAAGACGGTTCGCGGGGGCTAAGGCCCACTGCAGTCAGTTCGCTTTTACGCGGCCCTGAAGGGCCGCTCTTCCAAGATGAATCCCGCGGCGCGCCTGAAAGGCGCGCTCTTTCAAAGCAGCGTCCTTCATCGTTGGACAAGATCGTCACCGGTCACACTCTGGATGACCAGGCAGAGACCGTTCTCATGCGGGTCATTCGGGGCACGGGCGTTACGGGGCTGAGTGGGATTCATCCGCGGATTACGGTTGAGAACGATGACGGGGAAATCTCTGGTGAGATCGTGCGGCCGCTGCTTACCACTCGGCGTCGCGAACTGGAGCAGTACCTGAAAGACATCGGCCAGCCTTGGCGGGAAGACTCCACGAACGCCGACCATGCCTTCACGCGGAACCGGCTGCGGAAATTGGTTGTTCCACTGCTGGAGAAGGAATTCAATCCGGCGGTCGCCGAGAATCTGGCGGAACTGGCCGAGATTGCCCGCGGCGAAGAGGAGTACTGGGAAAGCGAGGTTGCCGGCTGGATGGGCACGGCCGTGCATTGGTCCGAAGCGGAATGGGCTCGAGGGCGGGCGAATGTGAATGAATTTGTGCAGATCGGCGGGGTTGGGAAGGGACTCGGGCTGAAAATCCCCGCTTCCCGCGCAAACAGCCCGCTGGAAATGGGGCACACTGAGGCGGGGCACTCCGATTCCGGCGCCACCGATCTTCAGTCAAAGATCGATCTTGCACCGTGGCTGGTTGCGAATGCCTCGGTCAGCCGTCCCTGGTTTCTGAGTGAGCCCGTTGCAGTGCAGCGGCGAGTAGTGAAAGCCATTGGCGAGCACGCTGGGATTCCGCTGGAGTTCAAGCATGTGGAGGAGATCCTGCGCTTCGCCCCGGAGGGTGGGCCTACCGGCAGGGAGCTCAGCTTGCCTCTCGGGTGGAAGCTCGTGCGATACACGGAGGAGTTACTCTTTGTGACTCCCGATTTGCGTGAAGAGCAGTTGCCGCGGGACTACGAGCATGAACTACCTGTGCCCGGGAGTGCGGTTGTGCCTGAGATCGGGGCTGTCGTCGAAACGCGGCGCGTTCCGGCTGCGAAGCTCGCGGAGTATAATCCAGATCGACTCCTGAACACAGATTCCTTGCCCGGACCGTTAAGGGTGCGGAACTGGCGCGCGGGAGACCGGTTTTGGCCGGCCCACACCAAATCCCCCAAGAAGGTTAAGGAATTATTGCAGGAGCGTCACGTGACGCAGCCGGAGCGTGGATTGTGGCCGGTTGTTTTGAGCGGCGATGAGATTGTGTGGGTCCGGGGATTTGACACCCACGCGAAGTATGGCGCCAAACCGGGACATGATGCGGTTCTGATTGCCGAAAGTAGTGGGGCTACGGCTGAGGAGAGGTAAAAACGCCGTTAGCCGGGAGAGGCCCAAGCTTCATGAATGCAACCAGAGTCGAGCCACCGCGGCAAGTTATTTCAGCCGAGCAGATACAGAAGCGAGTGAAAGAGCTGGCCCGGCAGATCTCCGACGACTACAAAGGCCAGACCATTCAGATATTGGCGGTGCTGGAGAATGCATTCATGTTTCAGGCCGATCTGGTGCGGGCTTTGGAGGTGCCGGTCGTCTGCCAGTTCATCAAGCCAAAGTACACGCGACCGGAAGCAGGCTCGGGGAGTGACGTCATGGAGATCTTCTTCAGCCATGAGCCGGATATCCCGGGAAAGCACATCCTGCTGGTGGAGGGGCTGGTGCATTCTGGGGTGACTAGCGAATTCCTGATGAACGATTTGAGGGCCCGGGGAGCGGCCTCGGTGAAACTGGTGACGCTGCTCGATCGGCAAGCGGCGCGTCGGGTGCCCTTGCAGCCGGACTATTTCGGGTTTCTGGTCGACGAGACGTTTCTGGTGGGATACGGTTTGGGGGCGGTGGAACAGACAAACCGCAATCTGCCCTACCTGGGCGCGGCCAAGGGTTGAGGATCACGATCAGAACAGGTGTGTTTTGGGGATTTGTCGCAATCCCCGGAGCTTCGCCGCCCGTGCCGAGTTGATGTGGTCTTGAGGCGGTGTTAAATCCAACTGAACCAGTGACTTAAGTTACGCTCGTTCGGACCTATGTTTTTACGCTGGAATATGTAGAATGAGGTAAGACTGGGAAATTAGCCGATCCGAAGTGTACCCTCGGGCATCTAATCGCATTAGGCGACCCCCGCGGTGCGGACAGTGGTCGACATTTAGGAGTCTTCTAGGTGAATTCAACGGTAAAGACTGTGCTGTTCTGGCTGCTCATTGGGGTCTCTGCCCTGCTGCTGTGGGAGGTAGTCAAGAGTGCCCGGGATGGCCAGAAGGATCAGGAGCTATCCGTCACCCAGTTCATGGGTGACGTCGATCAAAACAATATTCGCGACATTGAAGTCAACGGGATGGAAGTCCACGGGCACCACCGTGATGGTCAGCAGTTCCATACAACGGCGCCGTCGAATTACTTCACTCCAGAGATGCTGAAGGGCCTGCAAAGTAAGGGCGTGGGAATCAAGTTCCACGATATCAACAGCGGAAGCATTCCGCTGACCCTGCTGGGGACGTGGGCGCCGCTGATCTTGCTGGGTGCGCTGTGGTTTTTCATGATCCGCCAGATGCAGACCGGCGGGAATAAAGCGTTGTCGTTTGGCAAGAGCCGCGCCCGGCTGCTCTCGATGCAGCAGAAGAAGGTCACGTTCAAAGACGTGGCTGGTGTAGAAGAAGCGAAAGAAGAGTTGCGGGAGATCATCGAGTTCCTGCGCGAGGCACAGAAGTTCCAGAAGCTGGGCGGACGGATTCCGAAAGGAGTGCTGCTGGTAGGGCCTCCGGGAACCGGTAAGACGCTGTTGGCCCGGGCGGTCGCGGGTGAGGCGAACGTTCCGTTCTTCTCCATCTCAGGCTCTGATTTCGTGGAAATGTTTGTTGGCGTGGGCGCCAGTCGCGTCCGCGATTTGTTTGAGCAGGGGAAGAAGAATGCGCCCTGCATCATCTTCATCGACGAAATCGACGCAGTAGGACGTCATCGTGGCGCAGGCCTGGGTGGCGGACACGATGAGCGCGAGCAGACTCTGAACCAGTTGCTGGTCGAGATGGACGGCTTCGAGTCGAACGAAGGCGTCATCCTGATGGCGGCGACGAACCGGCCTGATGTGCTCGATCCGGCGCTGCTGCGACCGGGTCGGTTTGACCGGCGCGTTGTAGTGAGCCGGCCTGACGTGCGCGGGCGCGAAGAGATTCTGCGGGTGCATACCCGCAAGATTCCCCTTGCGGAGGATGTCGATCTGTCCGTGCTGGCTCGGGGCACTCCGGGATTCTCCGGGGCTGACCTCGCCAATATGGTGAATGAAGCTGCTCTGGCAGCGGCGCGCCAGAATCGCAAGGCCGTTTTGCAGTACGACTTCGAACTTGCCAAGGACAAGGTCCTGATGGGCGTGGAGCGCAAGTCGCTGCTCCTGACCGACGAAGAGAAGAAGAATACCGCTTACCACGAGGCTGGGCATGCCCTGGTAGCGGCGAAGATGCCGCACTCGGATCCTCTTCACAAAGTAACCATCATTCCACGCGGCATGGCGTTGGGCGTCACGATGCAGCTGCCTACAGACGACCGGCACAATTACTACAAGAACGATCGCGAGACGCAGATCGCCATCCTGATGGGCGGGCGCATCGCGGAGGAGATGTTCCTGAACGTGATGAGCACCGGCGCAGGCAACGACATCGAGCGCGCAACGGATATGGCTCGCAAGATGGTTTGCGAATGGGGCATGAGCGAGCTTGGTCCGCTGACCTTCGGCAAGAAGGAAGAGCAGATCTTCCTGGGCCGGGAAATCGCGCAGCATCGCGATTACAGCGAAGATACGGCCATCAAAATCGATCAGGAAGTGCGCAAGCTGGTTAACAATGGCTATACCACGGCCAAGCAGATCCTATCAGACAATCGCGACACGCTGGAGAGCATCGCGCGGGCGCTGATTGAGCGGGAAGTTCTCGACGCGAACGAGATCAAGCTGCTGGTGGATGGCAAGGAGCTTCCACCGCTTCCGCCTCCGACGTCGAAGCCGGATGACGGTGTGCAGCACGTGATTAAGCCTGATCTGCAACCCGGACGCGCTAAGGGTGGCGAGCGGCCAGCGACAGCATAGGAATCGTTGGTTTTGAACCTTACGGGCGGCCTGATGGCCGCCCATTTTATTGCCTCGCGCCAGCGATGAAGCCACCCATGTAAGCCTCTGAAATTCGGCCTGTTACTGAGTCGATTCGGCAGGTTTCGAGGCAATTTTTGCAGTCGAATTGTGGTATACTTGTTCTATTCGTAACCGATCCTAAGTATTTTAGATTTCAATAACTTGAAGTTGGTTCGTGGGACTTCAAAGCGGTTAGGTCGGAGCGAAATTTCCAGCCAAATTCCAGGGCGCTAGAAACAATAAATTCGGGACATTTTCGCGGAGCGGAATGGCCACCAAAGAGATTAATACTCCCATCGCAGAAACCAAGACAAAAAACGGGAATGTGACTCCGATTAACGGAGGCAACGGTACCAGTAACAGCGACTACAACGCCGATTCGATCAAGGTTCTCGGCGGCATGGAAGCTGTGCGCAAACGTCCGGCGATGTACATCGGATCGACCGGCGAATTGGGGCTGCACCATCTCGTATATGAAGTCGTCGACAATTCGGTCGACGAGGCCCTGGCCGGTTTTGCCACGAAGATTGAAGTCACGATCCACATCGACAACTCCATCACAGTGACGGACGATGGCCGCGGCATCCCTGTGGATGACATGGAGATTGATGGCGAGAAAGTTTCCGCCGCGCAGGTCGTCATGACGACGTTGCACGCCGGAGGAAAGTTCGATTCCTCGACGTACAAAGTGTCCGGCGGGCTGCACGGTGTCGGCGTATCTTGCGTCAATGCGCTCAGTGAGGATCTGGAACTGGAAATCTGGCGCGACGGGGCTACCTGGCAGCAGACCTACTCCAAAGGCGATCCCACTAGCAAGCTGAAGAAGACTGGCGTGGCCAAGGTGAAGACGGGTACGAAAGTCCACTTTGTCCCGGATAAAACCATCTTCACCGTCACCGAGTACAACTACGACACGCTGGCACAGCGACTGCGCGAGTTGGCGTTCCTGAACAAGGGATTGCTGATCACGCTCACCGACGAGCGGACGACGGACGCGAAAAGCGGCGAGGCAAAACACACCGACTTCAAGTACAACGGCGGCATCGCCGAGTTTATCAAGCATCTCAACCGGGGCAAGCAGATACTGCACGACAAGCCGATCTACATGGAGGACGATCGCAACGGCGTCCACATGGAAATCGGTCTGCAGTACAACGATGCCTACTCGGAGACGATCTTCAGCTTCGCGAATAACATCAACACGGTTGATGGTGGCACACATCTTTCCGGCTTCCGCACGGCCTTGACCCGCACGATTAACTATGCAGGCCAGCAGATGGGCTTGTTCCGCGACGTGAAAGAAAACCTGACCGGCGATGACGTTCGTGAAGGCCTGGTGGCGGTCATCAGCGTAAAGCTGTCGCAGCCGCAGTTTGAAGGCCAGACGAAGGGCAAGCTGAATTCCGATATCGCGGGTACGGTCACGCAGTTTGTGAATGAGCGGCTGGGAGCGTTCTTCGAGCAGAATTCGACGGTCGCGAAGAAGATCATCAACAAAGCGATCGATGCTGCACGGGCTCGCGAGGCCGCCCGCAAGGCTCGCGATCTGACGCGCCGCAAGGGTGCGCTTGATTCCGGCGGGTTACCCGGCAAACTGGCGGACTGCTCCGAGCGTGATCCGAACCGCTGCGAACTGTTCCTGGTCGAGGGTGAGTCCGCAGGCGGGACGGCGAAACAGGGGCGCGACCGGCGCTTCCAGGCGATTCTTCCGCTGAAGGGAAAAATTCTTAACGTCGAGAAAGCTCGCATCGACAAGGCTCTGGCCCATGAAGAGATCCGCGCCATGATTACGGCGCTGGGAATGGGCGTGGGGAACAACGATGTAGAGATCGAAAAGCTTCGTTACGGCAAAGTCATTTTGATGACCGACGCCGACGTGGATGGATCTCACATTCGAACCCTCTTGCTGACGTTTTTCTTCCGGCAGATGAAGCCGTTGATCGAGCGCGGCAACATCTATATCGCGCAGCCGCCGTTGTTTTCGCTGAAGAAGGGCAAGTCGCAGCAATACATCAAGGACGAGCGCGAATTCGTGAAAGTCATGGTGAAGCGCGCAGCGGACGGGCTCATCATCCGTTACGGAGAAGGCGCGGCCAAGCTGGAAGGCAAAGACCTGGCCAAATTCATGACAGTGCTCGACGAGTATCTCGGATTCTTCGACAAGCTCGACAAACGCGTGCGCAATGAACGCGTCACAGAGCTGATTCCCAAGTTTGATCTTGCGAAGCGGGCAGATTTCGAAGGCGACAAAAAGGCTCCGCCGAAGAAGATCGAGCGCCTGGAAAAAGAACTCAGCAAGATGCAGAAGGAAGAAGGCTTCAAGAGCGTAGAGGCGCGCTTCGACGAAGAGCACAATCTGTGGGAAGTCCACTTCGTGAATAAGCATGGCGCCGAACACGTCATTAGTTGGGAACTGTCATCCAGCGCGGAATGCCGGCAGCTGATTGCCAAGTTCAAGCAGATCGAGCCCTACATGGAGCCGCCGTTCGTCGTCGAGACGCTGGCCAAGACAGCCCCCGCAGCGACCAACGGAGACGCTCTCGAGGACGAGACCTTGGCGACTGTGGAGGACAAGGCCGAGAAGAAGGCAGCAGCCAAGACTCCCAAGCGCAAGGAAGTCGAAGTTGTCGAGAAGACAAACGTTCGCGAGCTTCGTGACTACGTTATCAACGAGGGGCGCAAAGACTTCTCGATCCAGCGCTACAAAGGATTGGGCGAGATGACGGCTCCGCAGCTTTGGGAAACGACGATGGATCCCGAGCGGCGAACTCTGCTGTCGGTAAGGCTGGAAGATATTGCGGAGTGCGAAGCGATCTTCACCACGCTGATGGGGGAAGATGTGGAGGCGCGACGCAAGTTCATCGAAGAGAATGCGCTGGATGTGAAGAACCTGGACATTTAACTTCTAACTTCTTCTCCGCGGATTCACGCGGATGAACACGGATATAAACCTTAATGGCGGCCTTGACGGCCGTCATTTTCTTTTCGACCTGCGCGCATCATCCGGCAGCTACAATTCCGACCATGAAATACATGCGGGCGTCTTTTCTACTGATCATCATTCACCTAAGCAGTTCGCTTCTCGGACAGTCGTCTCCTGCGCCGACTCCTCCGATGGGCTGGAACAGTTGGGATTCTTACGGCACTACAGTGCGCGAGGAGCAGGTAAAGGCCAACGCTGACTGGATGGCTCAGCATCTCGCGAAATATGGGTGGAAATACATGGTCGTCGATATTCAGTGGTACGAGCCCAATGCGCAGGGGCATAACTACCAGCCCGGCGCGCCCCTCACGATGGATGAGTACGGACGGCTGCTTCCGGCGGTCAATCGCTTTCCTTCGTCTCGCAACGGGGCCGGATTTAAACCGCTGGCTGATTACGTTCATAGCAAAGGGCTGAAGTTCGGAATTCACATCATGCGCGGCATTCCCCGGCAGGCGGTCGAGAAAAACCTTCCGATCAGAGGAACGGCTTATCACGCAGCCGACATCGCGGACAAAGACAACGCATGCCGCTGGAATCCGGATATGTGGGGCGTGGATACAACCAAACCGGGATCGCAGGCGTACTACGATTCGATTGCAGACCTGTATGCGTCGTGGGGAGTGGACTTCGTCAAGGCCGATGATATGGGCAGCCATCTCTATCAGCCGGCTGAGATGAAGGCGTTGAGCATGGCAATTCCAAAGACTGGCCGGCCTATGGTGTTGAGCATCTCGCCTGGTCCGGCTCCGATTTCGGAAGCAGAGTTCTTTGAAAAATATGCGCAGATGTGGCGCATCTCCGATGACTTCTGGGACGACTGGAAACTGTTGCGCCAGCAGTTCGATTTCACTCGCGACTGGGCTCAATTCGTCGGGAAGAATGACACCTGGCCCGACGCGGACATGCTTCCTCTAGGCAAACTGCGAGTTACGAGTAAGGAAGGTGGGGGCTCGCCGACGAAATTCACGGCAGATGAGCAGCAGACCGTGATGACTTTGTGGAGCATCTTTCGTTCGCCGTTGATCTTTGGCGGCGACTTGCCGAGCACCGACAGCGCCACCGAAGCGCTGATTACGAACCAGGAGGTCCTGGATGTGGATCAGAACAGCCACGGCGGACATCAGGTGCTGGAGCGAGGAAATATTCGTGCGTGGGTGGCCGATGGTAAGCAGGCCGGAGAACGTTACGTCGCCGCGTTTAATCTGGGAGAAGCTGCGGAGCAGGCGAGTATTTCCTGGTGCGATCTGAAGATCCAGGGCACGGTGACCGCAGTGCACGACCTATGGGGCCGGAGGTCGATCGAGGCGGTTGACGCGGTTCACGTGAGTTTGCGACCGCATGCGAGTGCGTTGTATAGAGTCACTACGATGCAGAATCGGTAAGGGTCGCCCTTCCAGGAAGCAAGCCTCAGGCGCTAAAGCACTGGTCGAAAATAGAGCCTTTATCGGAGCGCTTAAAGCGCTGCACCACCTATAAATTGAGTTTTCAGCAGACTGTTAACACCGCTGGTAATCTCTGCGCTCCTACGGCACGTGTAAACTCGTGCCCTTCACAGTTCGCGGCGTCGCCAATTGACACTTGCAGCCTGTCACGGTTTCGGCGCAGGGTTAATTTGACTTTCCTGGGTGGCTGCGGGCAACTCGCTCGTGGCCTCGAGGTTTTCGCCACGAAAAACCCTCGAGATTCCTCGTACGACGCGTCGCATCGGTAGTTCTCCTTTGGCGTCGGCAAGGAAGATTTCGCCGGAGCGGGTTCCGCGGTAGAACCAGCGCTTCAGCAGGGCCACATGTTCCATTGTTTCCAGCGCTGATTTCGGGATGTCCGCCGGAAATGCCTGCAGCGTCTCTTGTACGCGCGCTTCCATCGATTGTGATTTTGCGTGTTCCGCAGGCTGGATAGTGAATCGGATGGGGCCAGAGACGCGGCCGCACGTGATTCGGAAAAACGTGACCGATCCATCGAGGTGACTGGGCTGGATCATCAGCGCTGAGAGCTGGTCGAGGCGCTGCACGATTTCTGGGAGTTGGCTCAGAACAGGTTTGAGTTTCTCTACTTTGGCGTGAATGACCGCTGCATCTTCGAAGGCCAGATTAGCCGAGGCTGCTTCGCGGTCATCCGAGAATTGGCGCAGCAGTGAGTTACCTCGAGAATCGAAATAGGTCTGGACCCGTGTTACCTCCACTTCATATTCCTTGTCGGTGCAGCCCTTGAAGCACGGAGCCAGGCACATCTTCATCTCGGAATAAATGCAGCCCGGGAACTTAGGGTCGGGATGCAGATCGTCGACGCAGCGGCGCATTTTGAAGAAGTCGAGGGAATCGTTCATGAATTTTTCAGCAGCGACGCGGGAAACGAATGGTCCGTAGAAGAGAGAGCGGCCGGTCAGGCGCCCCAGTCGCGTGGTGATGGAGGCGCGCGGGTATTCGTTCTCCAGATGAAGCTTCACAAACGGTGCGAATCGGAACCGCAGGCGCTGCTGGTAGGTCTTCGGGAATGCTTCGCGCAGGATGCGGTAGAGTAGGAATCCGGATTCGAAGTCGGAGCCGGTGGCAGAGTATTCAATTATGCGGACGCGATCGCGCAGGTTCAGCTTCTTCGTGCGTTCTTCGACAGGGCCGAGCAGGCGTTGGAGGCGACGACGGAGGTTGGCGGTCTTGCTGACGTAGGGCTCAGCGGTTGCATCCTCGCCACGCAGGTGGAAGACGGCGGGGCTGGCAGGAACGCTCGAGAATATGTCAGCATCTCGGTCCGGGGTGAATTCGATGCGCTCCGTCAGCACACTTCAATTCTAGCGGAGTTATCTCGTCGGTTCAGCTCACGGCAGGTGCGATCCGACGGGATGGGTTCAGTCAGATCGACGCAGCCAGCGCAAGATGCACTCGCCACAACCGGCGAGACGCCGGCACTACGAAATTATCGGAAATTGGCGCTGCGGAATTTCTGGCGGAAGTCTGTTCCGTCAATCGTCACGACTCGGCACATCTCGTGCAATCGGGAGCGCATGCGTTCGCCTATACGGTCCCCCAGCGTTTCGTTACGGCTTGCGGCTCTCGCGGGGGACAACGAAACAGCTACCGCTGCTGCTGGCTGGTCTTCGAAGTTTGTAGTGATGATCGTGGTGCGGTTGTTGTTATAGCGGGTGTTCAGGATCAGACTGACGGTATCCCAGACCCACTCGGTGGGTTTCACGGCGCCCAGTTCATCCAGAACCAGAACGTCGGTTTCGAATACCGGACGTAGCACGTCGAGTTCCGTGGTCTGAACTGTGGAGTTATAGGAGTTCTGAATTTCCTTCAGCAACTCCCGGTAGTCGTAGAACAGGGACGGAATGCCTCGGGTCACGATCAGTTCCTTCAGGATTCCGACAGCGAGGTGCGTCTTACCCGTGCCAATCGTGCCGATGATCAACAAACCTTTATCGCCGCGCGGGTCGCATTTTTGTGCGAAGTTCGATGCGACGAAGTGTGCCTCGGCGAGGGACGGATGGGCTCCGGGAAAATCGGTGTCGTAGTTCGTGAGTTCACAGTGCTCGTAACGACGCGGAATGCGGGCTGCTGCCAGCAAAGAATTCGCTCGCGCCCGCAGATGGCAATCGCAGCGGGTGACACGTCGGTCGTTGAGGCTACGGATGCCGTCGCCTGCCGAAACAGTCTTCCACCCGGTGCCTTCACATAATGGGCAAACTTGAACTGGGGCCTTGATCAACTGGGCATCCTCATCCGGGAGTTGAGATTCTTCAGCATAGGCAGTTTCTCCGGACGCTCGCTTTGCTCGCGGGGCGGACGAAGGCGTCCGCCCCCACACAATCCTCTGATCTGACTTTGCACCGGAGGGCTGCGTTTGTGCAAGCTGGAATGCACGACCGGCTGTGTACATCCTGTGAACGAAGCTGAGCACCTGTGGAAGGCGGAGGAAATTCCAGCCTGTAGGTCTGAAAAGCCGCTCCTCTAGGGCCAATTCGGGCCGGGCAGATGTGAAACAGGCTTCCGGCGCGGATTTTCACAGTTGACATTCGCCGCAGAGGGAGGAGAATACCTAGCGGTCAGGTTTCCCAACTCAGCCCTCGCCACTTTGCCTCCCGGCCTGGGCTGGGCATGAAAGAGACCTGCGAGGAGAAACTATGAATAAAGCCGATCTGGTTGACAAGATCGCAGGCGCGTGTGAAATCAGCAAGGCGCAGGCTACGACCGCCATTGATACCGCCGTTGAGAGCGTTACATCTGCACTCCGCAAAGGAGATCGCGTGGCGTTGATTGGCTTCGGCACGTTCTCCGTGTCGCAGAGAAAGGCCCGGAATGGGCGCAATCCACAAACCGGCGCGACCATCAAGATTGCTGCCCGCAAAGTCGCGAAGTTCACCCCCGGGGCTGAACTCAAGAAAGCAGTCAACAAGAAATAACTGATGCAAGACAGGTTCGCGAACGGCAGGGGGTCGGCCCTGCCGTTTTTTGCTGCCTGCGACGCGCAGGGAGCGCGACGGTGCGTCATCTGAGAAATAAGTAGACGTGGCGTAGGCCCGTCACCTCTTGCGTGAGGCTGAAGGCTTGACCCTGGGCAGGCCCACCCCTAACATCGATTGGGGTCCATGCGATTTAAAATTCCTTGCGTCTGGGCGCGTCGCACTATCCGGTCCGCATTCGCCTTCGGATTCATCCTGTACTCGGAATTGACGGTTTGCGCCCAACAATCCAAGAGTGCTGCTGCTCCGCCTCCTCCAATCGCCAACTTCACCGACATCGCCGAGAAAGCGGGCCTCACCTCGCAGAACGTCTTTGGGGGCGTCGACACTAAGAAGTACATCATCGAGACCACGGGCAATGGTGTCGCGATTTTCGACTACGACAACGACGGCTGGCCCGACATCTTTCTCGTCAATGGAACGAGGCTCGACGGATTTCCCGCGGGGAAAGCGCCGACCAATCGTCTCTACCGCAATAATCATGACGGCACATTCACGGATGTGACCGACAAAGCCGGATTGACGGGAACGGGCTGGGGTCAGGGTGTGTGTGTGGGTGACTACGACAATGACGGGTGGGAAGATCTTTACGTCACGTATTACGGCAAGAATCGCCTTTATCACAACGATCACGGCGTGTTTACCGAGGTTGCTGAGAAGGCCGGCGTCGCTGGATCAGGCAAGGATTGGGGAACCGGTTGCGCATTCGTGGACTACGACCGCGACGGCCGGCTGGACCTGGTGGTAGCCAACTATGTGGATTTTGATCTCGCCACCGCGCCTGCGCCTGGAGACCGGCCAACCTGCTTCTGGAAGGGTGTTCCTGTGATGTGCGGACCGCGGGGGCTTGCGGGATCGAAAAACATTCTTTACCACAATCGGGGCGATGGAACCTTCGAAGATGTCTCGACAAGAGCGCATATCCTTCGCACCGACGGTCATTACGCGTTCAGCGTTTCAACTTTTGACTTCGATGAGGACGGCTGGCCTGACATATACATCGCGTGCGACAGCACGCCGGCAATTCTCTACCACAACAATCACGACGGGACGTTCACCGACGTGGCCGTGACCGCAGGAGCGGCGTTTAACGAGGACGGACGAGAGCAGGCTGGCATGGGATCGACGATTGCCGACTACAACGGCGACGGCCATCTGGATATCTTCAAGACGAATTTCTCGGATGACACCTCAACGCTCTACAAAAATAATGGCGATGGAACCTTCACGGACGCTACTTCTGCGGCTGGTCTAGGCCTCTACACACAATATTTGGGATGGGGAACGATGTTCCTCGACATCGACAACGACGGCTGGCCCGATCTGCTGCTGGTGAACGGCCACGTTTACCCGGAGGTCGACAGCCAGCATCTGGGCAGCAGCTACAAAGAGCCGCGAATTCTGTTTCACAATAATGGGGATGGGACGTACAGCGACATCTCGGCGTCGGCGGGTTCTGGCATTACTACGGCAGCATCTTCTCGTGGCATGGCCGTTGGGGATTTATGGAATGACGGCAGGATATCGGCGGTGATCAACAACATGAACGCCGCGCCGAGCCTGCTGGTGAACCAGGTCAAGAGTGCAAATCATTGGATCGCGATCCATGCGGTGGGGACAAAGTCGAATCGCGATGGGATTGGGGCGCGGATTCGCGTGAAGGCCGGTTCGCGCATTCTTGTGGACGAAGTGCGCAGCGGCTCCAGCTATATCTCGAACAGCGATATGCGCGTGCACTTTGGGCTGGAGAAGGTCGACAAGGTCGAATGGGTGGAGATTCGCTGGCCCAGCGGATTGACGGAGCGATTTTCGAACTTAACTATGGATCAGATTCACACGCTTACCGAGGGCAAAGGCACCCCAGCCGAACCAGATTCCAAGAAATAGCACTGCATGAACCACAAAGGACACGAAGAATCACGAAGGAAAATGAGAAGTCCTTGGTGTACCTTCGTGCCTTTTGTGGTTAGTGTTTTTTCATTCATTATTTGCCGCTCTTGGAGTTCTTGGAAAATTCCATCGTGCGCGCGATTCCTGTGCCTTCCTTCACATAAATGACTTGGTTAGCTTTGATGTCTTTTAGAGTATCCATCTGGCCGCTCGGCCAGCGGATCTCGAGCAAATCCACCTTCTCGGCCTTGCCTAATCCGAAGTGAACTCGTAGATCGTTCTGTGAAAAATATCCGCCGCCGCTGCGGACCTCATCGATCTGGCGGTGCGGCTTGGATTCGCCCGGAAGCCGCGTGACACAGGTGAGCCGCGCTCCAATGCCACTGCGGTTTGACTTGGTCCCGAGAGTGCGAACTTTGATCCAGTTATGCGCGAGTTTCGAATCGCATCGCAGGAGTTGCGGATAATCGTTGACCGTGTTGACCACGATATCGATGTCGCCGTCGTTATCGAAGTCTCCGAAAGCCGCGCCACGAGACGGGCTCGGTTCGGAAATACCGGGCCCGGCCTGAAACGATACATCGGCAAAGTGGCCGTTCCGCAGATTCTGGTAGAGCAGCTTGCGCTGGGCATAGCCGGCTTCAGTCTTCAGTTGCTCGACCTCCGGATAGACGTGGCCGTTGCAGATCAGGATGTCGGGCCATCCGTCGTTATCCATGTCGAAGAAGCCGCAGCCCCAACCCAGGAACTGCGTGTGCGCTCCGAGTCCGGCGGTGAAAGTTGTGTCTTCGAAATTCGCGCCGCCCTGATTGTGGTACAGAGAAGGCGTATCACCGGCGAAGTTTGTCTTGACGATGTCGAGATTGCCATCCATGTCGTAGTCGGCGGCGGATACGCCCATGCCGGCTTGCGGCTTGCCGTCGGGACTGAGTGCGCATCCGGCCTCAATCGCGATGTCCTGGAATTTCCCGTTTTTCTTGTTCTGATATAAGGCGCTGGCGGTGGAATCATCGGCGACGTAAATGTCGGGCCAGCCGTCGTTGTCAAAATCGGCGGTGAGGACGCCCAATCCGTAAGTGCCGCTCGCGCCGAGAATTCCAGCTGCCTCCGAAACGTCGGCGAAGGTACCATCGCCGTTGTTGTGATAGAGGATATTCTTGCCTCCCTGCAGACCGGGAGGCCCGCAGGCAACCATCACGCTCTTGTAGAGGCACGGACCGGACTCCGGAACCGGAGCAGTGGCCAGATCCATGTCGATGTAATTGGCGACGAAAAGGTCGAGCTTGCCGTCGCGGTCGTAGTCGACGAAGGCGCAGCCGGTGTTCCAGCGCTTGCCGTTGCCCGCCACACCAGCTTTTTCACTTACGTCGGTGAAGGTGCCGTCACCGTTGTTGTGGTACAGGACGTTCTTGCCGAAGTAGGTGACGAACAGGTCATCCCACCCGTCGTTGTCATAGTCGCCGACGCAGCAGCCTTGGCCCCAGCCTGAATGAGCGACGCCTGATTTCAGAGTTACGTCAGTGAAGGTGCCGTCGCGATTGTTGCGAAACAGATGCGACGCAGGCTCACTGCCGGCGGGAAAGCCCTCGAGTCGGGTTCCATTCACAAGGAATATGTCGAGCCAGCCGTCGTTGTCGTAATCGTAGAAAGCGACTCCGCACCCGGTCGTTTCGAGCAGATATTTGTTCTTATGCTCTCCGCCGAAGATGGTCTTTGCGTTTAACCCCGCCTCGCGAGCTACGTTGAGAAAGCTGATGCCGAGATCGGCACTCTGCTCTTTCGGAGGATTCGCATTCTGCCGCGGATTGCCCGACAACCATCGCGGGCGCGCCAGAGCGAGTACGTTTTCCAAAGAAAGAACCAGCGCGGAACGGCTGAGTGAACTGAGAAACGCGCGGCGTGAAGAAGACAAGAGGTTGCTACCTGGCTCGCTTGGTCGTGCTAAGATTCGCCCTTCCCTCTTATATGCAAGGGAACCGCGAGTTGGCAAGCGTTAGCGGAAGCAAATCCCTCATGCAGAAGACTAAGGCAATGAATTCCAGGCTTATTCGGCGCTTGTTGATGAGGCTATGCATTTTGGGCGCCTCCGTGGCAGCGGTATGCCTTCCCTGTCTGCAGTCCCAGGCCCAAACAAAGCAGAGCTTGGAGTTAACGCGCACGATTCGCACGTGGGAGTTTCTGCCTGTGGTGGGAACTCGCGCGGGACTGTTCGGGAACGAGACTGGCCGAGTCGAGGCGTGGGTTTACCCCCTGAAGATCTTCCGTGAGTTTCACCTCACGTTTCACGTGGGAGATCGAGCCCTTCCTGCGGAGAGCCTGGCGCGGACACTGACGGTTCGTCCGGAGTCGGCCTCGATTCTGTTCGTCGGCGATTCTTTCCGAGTACGCGAGACTTTGTGCGTGCCGGTCCAAGAACCTGGCGCTGTGATTTTGCTTGAGGTCGAAACGGAGCAACCGCTTGAGATCGAGGCGGCATTCACCCCGGACTTCCAACTTGAGTGGCCTGCAGGGCTCGGCGGTACCTACTCGACATGGGATGCGAAAGAGCGAGCCTTCTTAGTGGGTGAGGAAGCGCGCAAGTACGCTGCTTTCGTGGGATCTCCAACTGCTGAGGCACCGCATGCGGCATACCAGACGAACTACTCTGCATCAGACGAAGACTCGATGCGCCTTGGAGTCACGCCAAAGGGAAAAGAAACAAAGGTTGTGGTGATCGGGGCATCCGTTTCGGGGCCCGCAGATGCAACGAAAACATATGAGCATCTGCTGAGTTCGTATTCGGATCTGGAGCGCGAGTCCTCAGATTACTACCGTACTTATCTCGAAAAAACTGTAGGTCTTGAGTTGCCGGATGCAGCCTTGCAGCAAGCCTATGATTGGGCGCGCATCAGTACGGTGCAGGGCGTGGTAAACAATCCTTACCTGGGCACGGGACTCGTTGCCGGGTACAGAACCTCAGGCGTGAGTCAGCGTCCGGGATTCGCATGGTTTTTTGGACGTGATTCGGAGTGGACTTCGTTTGCTCTGAACGCGGAAGGAGATTTCGCAACCAGCCGCGCAGCGCTCGCCTTCATCAGCAAGTTTCAACGGGAAGACGGCAAGGTTCCACACGAAATCTCGCAAAGCGCCAGCCTGGTTCCGTGGTTCAAGGACTTTCCCTACCCGTGGGCATCAGCCGATGCAACACCACTGTTCATCATTGCGGTCAATGATTATGCGGTCCAGAGTGGGGACACTTCCTTCGTACGCCAGAAGTGGGACAACTTATGGCGCGCCTATCAATTCCTGCGTTCGACCTACGATTCGAACGGCTTGGCGCAAAACATAGGCGTTGGCCACGGCTGGGTCGAGGGTGGGCCTCTGCTTCCGGTCAAGAATGAGTACTACCAGGCTGGCCTCGGAGTTGAGGCTCTGCATGCGTTGTCCAACCTGGCGCGACTGGCGGGAAAGGATGACGTCAGCAAGCAGTTGGCCGCGGAGTTCGAGAAGAGCCGCACGTTGCTCGATCGTGCCTTTTGGTCTCCGGAAGCCAAAAGCTATGCATTTGCGCTCAATCAGAATAATCAGCGGATTGATGAGTTGAGTGTGCTTACAACCGTACCGATGTGGTTTGGTTTAGCGGAACCAAATAACGCTGACCAAACCATTTCGAAACTCGCGGCCGAGGATCATCAAACGGACTGGGGCATGCGGATCATCTCCAACCATTCGAAGGTCTACGATGGTTCTGGTTACCACTACGGTGCGGTCTGGCCTTTGTTTACTGGTTGGGCATCGGTCGGCGAATACCGCTACCATCGCGCTTTCCCGGCCTATGAGAACTTGCGGGCGAACGCCTTGCTTGGCTTTGATGGCGCTCTCGGCCACTATACAGAAGTGCTGTCGGGAGATTACTACCAGTCGTTTGCGACGAGTTCTCCACATCAGATATGGTCGTCCGCCATGGTGATCAGCCCAATTCTGCGCGGGCTGTTTGGACTGCAAATCGATGCCGAGAAGCATCAAGTCACTCTGACGCCGCACATCCCGGCGGATTGGACCTCATTCACGATGCGCAACATCCGCGTCGGGGATGCACGACTGGATATTCACTACAAGAAGTCCGCAGACGCCTTGACGATTGAAGCCGATCGAAGCGGGACCGGCGACTGTTGGCTCGAGTTCTCGCCCCCCCTAAGTTTGCGCGCCGAAGTCGTCAGCGTAGAACTGAACGGGCGGCCCCTCGTGTTCAAAGTACAGCCGAATCAGAACGATCAGCACGTGCTCGTTCGTTTCCCCGTCTCTGGCAGCTCGAATGCGCTCACAATTCGCGTGAGGAATGACTTTGGCTTGACAGTGACGAACGAGTTGCCGCCGCTTGGTAGTGCGAGTCGGGACCTGCGTGTGATTTCGGAATCGTGGAATGCCGCCAGAAATCAGCTGACCATGGGAGTCTCAGGGCGGGCGGGAAGCCGCTACGAACTGGGGGTTTGGAATGCTGGCCAGGTATCATCCGTTGATGGCGGAACCCTCAACAGGAGCGGGAAACTGCAAATCCAGATGCCTCAAGGAGAGGCTGAGTCCTACACTTCGCAATCGGTAACTATCCATTTCGCGCGCTGACAGCTGCTCATGGTCAGCGTGCCTCTCCAAAAGCGTTACACTGCTGTATAAGACTGGCCGCAGGGACACGAATGCACGAACTCTCGATTGCGATGGGCATCGTGGAAGCTGCGATGGATGAGGCGAGGCAGCGCAACGTGCAGGTGAGCGCCGTGCATCTCAGGCTGGGTGCCTTGTCTGGGGTCGTGAAAGATGCGCTGCTTTTCTCGTATGAGGTAGCGTGCCAGGATACGCCCCTCGAAGGATCTCGACTTTTGATTGAGGAAGTTCCTGTCACGGTGTTTTGTCCGCAATGTAAAGAAAAGCGCGTGCTGGAGTCGGTGCAGTCGTTTAGTTGTCCAGAGTGCTGATCGCCGACTGGGGAAATACTTCAGGGAAAGGAATTAGAGGTCTTTGCGCTGGAGGTAGAGGATGAGCGAGCCGCGCCTGATTGAAGTACGCCGAAATGTCTTGAAGCAGAATGATGTGATTGCGCGGGCTCTGCGGGATCAGTTCCATGTTGCCGGTGTGTTCGTCGTGAGCCTGGTCTCAAGCCCGGGCTCGGGAAAGACGACCTTTCTTGAAAGACACTGACCCAGTTGCGACCGCGCTATCGGGTCGCCGCGCTCGTCGGAGATCTGGCTACCGAGAACGACGCAGTGCGTCTCGCTCGCAGCAAGGCACCAGTCAAACAGATTACAACGGGAACACTGTGCCACCTGGAAGCGGCAATGGTTCAAAACGCGCTACAGGACTGGGATCTGCATCAACTCGATTTTCTCTTCATCGAGAACGTCGGCAATCTGGTCTGCCCATCCTCGTATGACCTCGGAGAAAATCTACGGCTGGTCTTGATGTCGGTGACCGAGGGTGAGGACAAGCCGCAGAAGTATCCGACGATCTTCAACAGCGCAGACGTCGCGGTGATCACGAAGAACGAGCTCTCCGCCGCTGTGGAATTTGATTGGAACGCGGCGCGGAAGAGCATCGAATCCCTGCGACCGGGAATGCAGATTGTCCGTCTCTCGGCCAAGACCGGCGAGGGCATGACCGAGTATCTGGACTTTTTATCGCACCAGTTGGCCGAACAGCGGCCGGTTGTGCCTAGCTGAATTCCTGGCGCTTCAGCCTCGTGTCACTCGAGCGAGAGCCAGCAGAGTGCCTGCAATATAGGTGACTAAGAGTGTCAGCACCGCAGCCAGAATCGCGGGTCGATGCCTGGTTTCCAGCAGGTCAGCCAGCACTCCGGAAACGAAAATAAGCAAGAATGGAATTGCGGCGAGTAGAAATCCTGCTCCGCCCGTGTGCGGAGTCGCCATTGCCAGAATCAAAAAGATGACGCCGACCAGTAGCGGCGCCGTATTGCCAAAGTACCGTGATCGCGGCCAAAGGCAGTAAGTGATCAGGGTGACCGGAAGCGCTACCACAAAGACGGAGAATGCTCCCCCGATCTGCTTTGCTACTTGTGTATAGACTGCGAGTACCGTAAACCCTCGCCAGGTGAGTCCCAGAAAAACGGCGTGGCGTAGGCTTTCAAGAAACGTCCTAAGATGGAAGAAATAAATTCCGAGGAGGACGATCAGCCCGACCACGCAGGCAGCGATCCAGATGACCAGCCCGGCACGCCTGCGTACCGGAGCGACGTAGAGCAGGAAAATCAGAGCCATCGGCACGACAATCATCATGGAAAATTGGGATCCGATAGCGATCGCAAGAGAAACTCCGAGCAGCACGATGCGCCGCCAATTCCACAGCACCACCTCGCGCGGGGCGTATAGCGTGTGAGCCACGGCAATGGCCGTGAAGATCGTTCCGAACGCTCCCCATGCGGCGACAATCTCGGGCTCCGTGTGCCAAACGGCGGCCGCTTGGATTAGCGAGGGAGAGAAGGCATAGAGCGTAAGAGCGATGAATCCCCCGGTATTTCCGCAAAGGCGGCGGGCAACGTACCAAAGCGACGCACCCAGAAACAAACCGCACGCCAGGAACGGGAGCTTCGGAAGCCATCGCCAGTAAGTCGCCGACTCAGCATTAAGATGGCTTGGCCAAACCAGGAGCGGAGCCGCAGAAACCAGAGAAAGCAAGGGCGAGTGCTCGGTGTCGAATCCATTTTCACTGCTTTGGGATAGATGGACGAAGGGATCGTCGACTGGATCGCTCACTGGAGCGCTCGCGATGCCTTGTCCGTGCCACTGCTTCAGTCCCTCGCCGATGCGAAGGGCTTCTTCCCCGTCCATGCTTTGCGCACTGCTCAGCTCAACATGAACTAGCCATAGCGCTTGTGCCAGGAATGCCAGCAGGATCAGTGCGGCAAGAAATTGAGGACGTCCAAAACGCTCGCGTGTGAAATATGGGCCCATAAGGTCAAGCCGAGTGTTTTACCATGTCGGAGGCTAGCAAAGCGAAGTTTCACGCATGAGCGATCTTGAAATCGACGCGAAAGGCCATCCCGGCGCGGGATCACCGCAAGAACCGAAGTTTGCCGCCGCAACCGAACCGTCGTATGCGCAGACTCTCTTTTTTGGACCAGATGGTCTTCGGCCGGGCTGGGGTTTCGTGTTCTATCTTGTAGCTTTCCTAACGATCCAGAAATTTGCTGTGCAACTCGCCTGGGTTCACGGCTTCGGCGACAGTGATCTTTGGTCAAGGATGCTCGAGGAAGTCGGCGATCTTCTGGCAGCAGTCATCCCAGCCGTAGTGCTGATTCGAGTCGAACGCCGCCCATGGAGCGCCTACGGTTTGCCGGGGAGGCAAGCCTTCGGGCGTCGGTTCTGGATGGGCGCTTTGTGGGGGTTTGTCGCAATTAGTGTGGTGATCGTTGGATTGTACGGCGCGCACGCGTTCTCTTTCGGTCACATCGTTTTGCATGGAAAACGGCTGCTGCGCTTCGTTGCCTTTTGGACGATTTATTTCGTGCTTGTCGGTCTGTTTGAGGATTTCCTTTTTCGCGGCTATGCGCAGTTCACGTTGGCGCGAGGTATCGGATTCTGGCCCGCTGCATTCGTGCTTTCATGCATCTTCGGACTCATCCATCGCGGGAACGAAGGGGAGCGCTGGTCTGGCGTTCTGACTGCTATTCTCATCGGGCTTTTCTTCTGCTTAACGCTGCGGCGCACGGGAAGTCTTTGGTTCGCGATCGGATTTCATGCTGCCTGGGATTGGGGAGAGACTTTTTTTTATTCGGTTCCTGACAGCGGGACAGTTTGGCCCGGACATCTATTGAGTTCCTCGCTGCGTGGCCCGGCCTGGCTGACGGGAGGCTCCGTGGGCCCTGAGGGCAGCCTGTTATGCTTCGCGGTGCTCACACTGGTTTGGGCAGCTTTTGACCGGATTTATCCGGGGTCATCCCGGACCTCATCATCCCAATGATTGATGTCAGCCGCCAATCCGCGTCAACAGAATTGCGCCCTTCCTGTTTTGGGAGCCAAACGGTGAGAATGGTGGAGTGCCAGCTGTCCATCTCAACGGCACACCCTATACTGAACCAATGACCCCAGAGGCAGATCTGCTCACTCCTTTGCGCCGCTACTGGGGTTACAGCACATTCCGGCCTTTACAGGAACGCATCGTCCGCAGCCTCCTGGCTGGTCATGACGCATGCGTCGTGATGCCGACCGGCGGAGGGAAGTCCCTCTGCTATCAGTTGCCGGCAGTCATGTCGGAGAAGACCGCTGTAGTGATATCCCCGCTGATTGCTCTGATGCAAGATCAGGCGGACCAACTTGCTCAGATGGGGATCCCAGCAGCGGTTCTCAACAGCACTCTCAGCAGCGAGGAACAAAGCCGCGTGGTGCGTGAGGCCCGCCGTGGCGCATTCCGTCTGCTCTATCTTTCTCCCGAGCGACTGCAGCGGGGCGACACATTGGAGTGGTTGCAGCATGTGCCTGTCTCATTCTTTGCTATCGACGAAGCCCACTGCATCTCGGAATGGGGCCATGAATTCCGTCCCGAATACCGGCAACTGAACCGCTTGCGCGACAAGTTCCCCGACCGGCCGATTGCCGCCTTTACAGCCAGCGCCACCCGCCAGGTGCGGCATGACATCCTTGCGCAACTGGCGTTAAAGAGTCCGGATAAATACATCGCCAGTTTTCACCGGCCCAATCTGCGGTATCTCGTCCGTGCGTGCGATAACACCAACCAGACTTCTCTGCTTGTCACAGCGCTACGCCATTACCGAGAGGGAAATGTGATCGTCTACTCTCCGACTATCAGTCGCGTCGAGGAGACGGTTGATTTCCTGGCAGGCGAGGGCATCGAAGCGGTTCCGTACCACGCCAAAATGCAGGCGGACGAGCGGCGCCGGAATCAAGAACGATGGATGTCGGACGAAGTGCGAGTGCTGGTCGGCACCATTGCGTTCGGCCTCGGGATCAACAAGGCTACGGTTCGGGCGGTGATCCATCTGGCCCTGCCCAAGTCGGTCGAACAGTTTTATCAGGAGGCAGGGCGTGCTGGGCGCGATGGGAATCCGGCCGACTGCGTATTGCTGTGGCGCAAGCAGGATGCCGGGCTGCTTGGTTTCTTTGCGAATCAAATTACCGATGCTGCCGAGCGCGATCGTGCCTGGCAGCGATACTACAGGATTCGAGATTTTGCGGAATCGAACCACTGCCGCCATCGCCAGATCTGCACTCATTTCGGCGAGACTCCGAAATGGACCTCGTGCGGAGCGTGCGACGTCTGCGCCAGTGTTCCCGAGTGGATGACCATCGCGGCCAGTCAAGCGCCGGTGCGAAAGGCCGTTGCGGTTCCCACGTATTCCCGGGCTGCGATGGAGCCAGACGCCGATTTGCGAGACTATTTGCGCGAATGGCGACGGAAGACGGCCAAAGAACAGGGCATGCCCGCATATGTTGTGCTGCATGACGCAACTCTGGAAGAGATTTGCAGGATTCGACCTTCCTCGATTGCTCAGTTGCGGACCATCACCGGCATCGGCGAGCGCAAGGCTGCGACGTACGGTCAGGAAATTCTTGCGGCGCTGCAACGCTATTGCGAAGGTGCCCGCGCGTCGGCGCTGCCACAGCAGAAAACCGTTCCGGCATTGGAGACTCTGCAGCTCCTTTCCGAAGGAAAGACTCTGGAGGAAATTGCCCAGATTCGCGGGCGGCAACTCAGAACGGTGGTGAATGCAGTGGCCACCTTGGTGGAAACGGGTGAGGTGGAGTACCAACCTGGCTGGATCGATCGCACCCGGCACTCGGTAATCGAGGCAGCGTGCATTCGTGCCGGACTCGAGAATATTGAAAGACTGAAGCCCTTGAAAGATGTGCTCCCGCCTGAAATCACCTACGATGAAATCCGCCTGGTGGTGGCTCATTTGAAGCGCGGTCAAGCGCAAAAGAAATCGGTACCGGCCTAGGCAAGCAACTGCTTCACGGCCTCACGACCAGAACGCACGCAGTCAGGAACGCCAATTCCGCGATATCCATTCCCTGCCAGGGCCAAGCCCTGGATCGCCTTACGTAGGGTTTCAATTCTTTCAAGACGCTCAAGATGTCCCACTCCATACTGCGCCATGGCAGACTTCCACTTGTAGACACGGGCAAACAGGGGCTCAGCCCGCAGACCACGGATCTGCGGGCCCAGGATCTGCTGCAGTTCTTCACGAACGACGCCAACAATCTGCTCGTCGGTGAGATCCCAAACACCCTCAGCATTGCTGCCCGCGAAAAAGCATCGAAGCAGCGCCCGATCCTCCGGAGCGCGGTGCGGGAATTTGTTGTGCACAAAAGTCGCGGCGAGCAAGCGTTTCCCTTCGCTGCGTGGAACGAGAAATCCGAATCCGGGAGGAAGCGCGTGCCGTACGTCCAGGTCGTATGCGAGAGCCACCGTAATGGAAGAGCTGTATTGAATCGCGCCGAGTTCGGACGAGAGATCACTGCCCACATCGCGCAGTACGTTGGCCGCAGCCGGGCCGGGCAGTGCAACAATCACAGCGTCGAAGCGCTCGGCCTGTGCGCCAACGGAAACAGTCCAACCTCCCGATTCCAGCTGCATCGCTTTGACCGGCGTATCGGTTGCGAGACATGCCGGGTTGAGGCGCGACACGATTGTCTCGGCCAGCGATTGCATGCCGCTACTGAGCGAGGTGAATAGCGGGGGCGCTGGTTTTCGCGGCCCGGACGACTTTTTCTTGCGCGCCGCCAGCATCGCTCGTCCGAGACTGCCATGCGTGCGTTCCATCTCAGCGAATCGTTGAAGCACTGCGCGGACGCTCAGGCTCGAGGATTCTCCCCCGTAAATGCCCGACAGCAGCGGATCGGCGAGGCGGTCCACCATCTCGTGACCGTAGTGGCGTTCCACAAAGTCGGCCACCGACTCGTCGTGATCGAGTGCACGTGGAGGGTGAAACAACTCCCCCGCCATCCGCAGCTTGGTCTTCCATGAAAAAAGCGGTGATAGTCCCGTGGACAGGATCTTTGTCGGGACCATGAACATCAGTCCATCGGGCATCTCGACGAGGCGGCCACGAGTCAGGATGTAAGTCTTGCGGTCAGCGTCATTCGAGCCGATCAGCTGGTCTCCGAGCCCCGCAGATCGGCACAGATCGGCTGCCCATGGCTTTTCGGAAACGAAGGAATCTGGCCCGGCCTCAACCACGCATCCGTGGATTTTTTCCGTGCGGAGAACGCCGCCCAGTCGTGAAGAGGATTCGTAGAGAGTGTATTCAACGTCGTGCGCTGTCTGGCGGCGCTGCTCAAGGTCGAAGGCAGCAGACAGGCCGGAAATACCTCCGCCGATGATGGCGATGCGGGTCATCGCCGGCGAGTTCCGGCCTCGAGCTTACCGTTTCTCGTCGGCGAGTACTCCTGCACAAAATGTGCGAGGTTCTTTACGTTGTCGACCGGAGTTTCCGGGAGGATGCCGTGCCCGAGATTGAAAATGTGCCCGGGGCGTCCGTCAGCGCGCTGCAGGATATCTTCCGCGCGCGATCTCAATTCATTCCACTCCGCGAACAGTAAGACCGGGTCGAGGTTTCCCTGCACGGCTGTGTGATAGTCGAGCCGTTCCCAGCCTTCATCGAGAGGAATGCGCCAATCCAAGCCAATGACGTCCGCTCCTGTCTCATTCATTGCGGGCAAGAGTGTAGCGCTGTCGGTGCCGAAGTAGATGATGGGCACTCCGGTCTTCTTCAACTTCTTCACCATGCCGCTGACATGTGGGAGGACGTAGCGCCGGTAGTCTTCGACGCTCAGGCATCCCACCCAACTGTCGAAAATCTGGATGGCGTCGGCACCAGCGCGCACCTGCTCTGCTGAGTACTCGGTCGTTACTGACACGAGCTTCGTCATCAACGCGTCCCACTCGCCGGCGTGGTTGTACATCATCTTTTTCGCGTGGACGTAGTTGCGGGAGCCTCCGCCTTCAATCATGTAACTTGCCAGCGTGAATGGAGCGCCACAAAATCCGATGACAGGCACGCGGCCGGTAAAGTGCTTCGCCACTAATGCCACGGCCTCGGAAACATAGCCGAGTTCGGTGGCGCGGTCGGTGCGCAGGTTCGCGATATCTTCCTTGCTGCGAACGGGCTTTTCGATAACTGGGCCTTCACCCGCCGAGAAGTGAAAGGGTAGGCCCATGACCTCGAGAGGCAGCAGCAGGTCCGCAAAGATGATTGCTGCGTCGACCCCAAGAATCTCCACTGCCTCGATCGTGACTTGCGCGGCCAATGCGGGCTTCTTGCATATCTCAAGGAGAGAATGCTGCTTGCGGATCGCGCGGTACTCGGGCATGTAGCGCCCAGCCTGGCGCATGAACCATACCGGCGTACGGTCGACAGGTTGCGACTTGCAAGCGCGGACAAAGATGGAATTTGGGGCAGACATGAACCTCTGAATGTAGCATTTTGGCGCAGGGAAGAGAAACGCGAGCGGACATTGCAGAACCAGTGATCGAATTAGAATTACTGTATGGCTAAGTTTGCGGGGATCCTGGGAATCATCGCTCTGGTCGTCTGCTCGAGCCTTGGGTTCCAGCGAGCTTCTCCGCCTGCACCAGCGCCGACTTTTTACAGGGACGTATTACCGATTCTCCAGGATCACTGTCAGAGCTGCCATCGTCCCGGAGAAGTCGCACCGATGCCTCTGGTCACCTACGAGCAAACGCGCCCGTGGGCAAATGCGATTGCGCATGAAGTGCAAATGAAGATGATGCCGCCGTGGTTCGCTGATCCACGGTACGGCCGTTTTGCCAACGACCCTTCGTTGACGGAGCAGCAGATCAGCATGATTTCTGCCTGGGTGGCGGCGGGCGCGCCTGCCGGGAACTCGCTGGATGCTCCGCCGGCAAGAGATTGGGCTAAAGGATGGAACATTGCTCAGCCGAATCTCGTGGTGAGCATGCCGAAACCGGTGCAGATTCCCGCGCGAGGTGAGGTCGAATATACGTACGAGATCGTGCCTACGCATTTCACCGAGGACCGCTGGGTCCAGATGTCGGAGTTTCGCCCGGGAAGTCCGGCGCACGTGCATCACGCGGTGGTGTATATCCGGCCGCCGGATTCGCCGTGGCTCCGGCATGCCCCGATCGGTGAGTCGTTCACGGCTTCGACGCTCGAGGATCCCATGGAGCGGCGCCAAGCGCACGAAACGACCAGCGACCTGCTTCTGGTGTATGCACCTGGCAGTTCCCCGGATCAATGGCCGGATGGAATGGCAAAATTCGTTCCGGCCGGCTCGGACCTGGTCTTTCAAATGCACTACACGACCAACGGCACCGCAGCCGAGGATCAAACCGGCGTCGGCATGGTCTTTGCGAAAACTCCGCCTAAGCAACGAGTCATCACGCTGCAATTGAACAATCACGCTCTGATCATTCCCCCCGGCGCCGATGACTTCCGGGTAGAAGTTCAGGGCACTCTTCCCAACGATGCGACTCTGCTCAGCTTTTTTCCTCACATGCATCTGCGCGGAAAGCGCTTCGAGTACGACATTGTGCATGACGACCGCAGCGTGGAAGTGGTGCTGCGAGTGAACTATCACTTCCATTGGCAACTGAGTTACCGGCTGGCCGAGCCGCGTCTGCTGAAGGCGGGAACGAAATTGCGCGCGATCGCCTGGTACGACAATTCGAAGAACAATCCGCACAATCCTGATCCCACGAAGACGGTGACATGGGGCGATCAGACTTCCGACGAAATGATGGTTGGCTTCTTCGATGTGGCCGTACCGGCGGGAATGGACAAGTGGAAGTTCTTTGAGAGAAATGGAGAGTCGCAGACTCGTTAAAGCATCTCCGCTTGCGGGTCCTGGTCCATCCTCTGTACCCTTGTATGGGTCCACTCCATTTTGAGCCCTACCTCCACAGTCCAAGTCAGTGAAACTCAAGCCAGCGTACCGGCAGGATTGCGCGCCGCATCCTATTGGATGCTGGCTGTCGTCTTCGCCGCAGTGTTTTTGGGATCCCTGTTTTCTCCACCCTTGCTCGATGATGCCGATAGCACGCACGCCGAGGCCGCCCGCGAAATGTTCGCCAGCGGCGACTATGTGACGTTGCATATAAACGGCGTTCGCTATCTGGAAAAGGCGCCATTGCCGTATTGGCTGGTAGTGGGCAGCTATCGCTTGTTTGGCATCAACGAATTTTCTACGCGCCTACCCATGGCCATTTCCGTGCTCTTGCTAGGCGTCCTGGCGCTGATTTGGGGTCGCCGCGCATTTGGCGAACGCGCCGGAATTTATGCTGCTCTCTTTGTGTACACGGCTGTGGGAGTTTTTCTGTTTACACGAATCCTGATTCCTGACGTGCTGCTTAGCGCGCTGGTCGCAGCCTCCTTGTACTTCTTCTTGACCGCTCTCGAATCTCAAACAGATCGCTGGCGCTGGTATGCCGGATACGCGTGGATAGCGCTTGGAGTCTTAACGAAGGGCTTGATCGCGCTCGCGTTTCCCGGTGGCGCGGCCCTTATCTATCTTGCGGTCACTGGAGAATGGCGCCGATGGCGCGAATTTCGCCTGGGCTCAGGTCTTGCGCTGTTTTTGTTGATTGCGGCTCCCTGGCACATCCTGGCTGGCCTTCGCAATACCGGGGGACAGGGTGGTCACGGCTTTTTCTGGTTCTACTTTGTGAACGAGCATTTCCTCAGATTTCTCGGAAAGCGCTATCCGCGCGATTACAACAAGCTTCCTTGGGCGCTTTACTGGTCTCTGCACCTGGTTTGGCTGTTCCCTTGGAGTCTGTACCTGCCCGCGGCTGTTCGAACCATAATCGATGTCCGGAAAGCCCCCCGGCGCGACTTCTCTGCCCGCACGCGACTGCTTTGCTGGATACTGGCAGGCCTCGTTCTCGTCTTCTTCGCGATCTCTACGAATCAGGAGTACTACACTTTCCCCGCCTACCTTCCCTTGATGATGCTGATCGCAGAAGGTGTGGCGCGCAGTGAATGGAGTGAATACCAGAGCGGGGTTCGAAAAGGTTGGCTTCGAATTTCTTCCGGAGTCCTGGCCGTGGTGGGACTCGCGGCCGCCGTGGTGCTGCTGACTCTTTTATGGCAGTCGCGACACCTTCCTTTTGAGCCGGATATCGGTAACGTGCTCGCGAAGCACGATATGAGTTCCGATACGCTGTCTACTTCTCACATGCTCGATCTAAGCTACGAATCTTTCGCGGCGCTTAGGCTGCCGGCCGCGCTTGCAGCTTTGACGTTGCTGATCGTACCCGCTTATTCCTTCCTGCTGAGAATTCGCCGCCGGCACTACGCCGCCACCTGGGCAACGGCTCTGGGCATGACACTGTTTCTTGTAGCCGCGCACATCGCTCTAGGGCGATTCGGACCGTATCTTTCGTCGAGGGGTCTCGCGCAAAAGATCGCTGCTCAAGAGCGCCCGGGGGATTCCGTGATGATCTATGGCGATCAGGCATTCGGCTCGTCGCTCTTATTTTATCTGGACACGCCCATAAAGCTGGTCGAAGGACGAACGACGTCGATGTGGTTCGGTTCGACCTTCCCGGATGCTCCTCACATTTATCTGACCAATGCTGATCTGCAGCAGGATTGGAGCGGCGCCAGTCGGATTTTCCTCTTTGTGCCGGCGCATCTGAAGGCGAAAGTCGATTCTCTACTGCCTAACCGCATTGTGGTGGCAGAGGAATCTGGAAAGTACGTATACAGCAACAGACCGTAATGCACATTCGCGTAGAATCTGAAGTTTCTGCAGGAGACAAATAACCGAGATGAATCTGAAACCAATGCATCTGTCCGTAGTCGCGCTGCTGATGGCGTTGTGCGCGCCCGTTATCGGTATAGGGAAATCACGGCTGCTCGTCCCCGCTCCGGCGCGCCAGGTTGGGGCCACTGTCCCGAAGAAGGCCGAGGAGCAATTCAAGAACATACAGGTTCTAAAGGGCATTCCAGCCGAGCAGGTATTCCCGACCATGCAATTCATCACGGCTTCGTTGGGGGTTGAGTGCGAGTTCTGCCACGTCAAGAACGCTTTCGACAAAGACGACAAGAAGCCAAAGCAGACGGCGCGGAAAATGATGGAGATGATGTACGCGATCAACAAGAATAATTTCGACGGCCATCGCGAAGTTACCTGCTATTCCTGTCATGGCGGGAATGCCCATCCGGCCGCCATTCCAGCCGTAATGGCTGATGAACCTCCCGGCAAACCGGGAGAGCCGCATGGGATGGAATCGGGGCCAAAGCCGGCGGAGACGAAAAGCAATGAGGGCCCAACCGCTGCGCAGTTGCTCGACAAATATGTGCAAGCCGCCGGCGGCGAGGCCGCGATCCAAAACGTCAACAGCCGCGTCATGAAGGGTACGATCGACTTCGGGGGCATGTCACTGCCGATCGACATCTATGCGAAAGATCCAATCAAACGCATCTCGTTCACTCACATGGCCGAGGGCGACAATATCACGGCCTTTGACGGCCGGGAAGGATGGCTGGGGATGTCCGGGCACCCTTTGCGAGAGATGCACGGCAGCGATCTCGATGGCGCGGCGATCGATGCCGATCTGCATCTAGCCACACACTTGAAGCAGATGTTCAGCGAATCACGAATCGAGGGGACTGAGAAAATCGGCGATCATGACGCTTATGTCGTAGTAGGACAACGGGAGGGCAAGCCGCCGATCCGCCTGTATTTCGATCAGCAAAACGGGTTGCTCGTCCGGTTGGTGCGATTCGGCGAAACGGCGCTGGGATGGCTCCCCACTGAGATCGACTACGCGGACTACCGCGATGTGGATGGAGTGAAGGTCCCGTACCGCTGGACGTTGGCTCGGCCGGGCGGACGGTTCACAATTCAGGTGAACGAATTGAAGCAGAACGTCCCGGTGGACGATACCAAATTCGCCAAGCCGCCTGCTGCTCCAGAGCCGCCCAAAAACACAGCAAAATAGAGGAAACGCAACAGCGCAGAAAAACTACTTCAGTCACGGAGTCTGCCTAGCTGCCCTCGTCCGTGGAGGAAACTGTGTTTTTTGCCGGCTCGGCCTCAATGGTTACGTCGACTTCGGCTCCCGGCTTTAGCTTTACTTTCTGTCCGTTGTCGTCGACCAATCGATTGGGAACTCGGATCTCTTTGTATAAATGATCCGCACCCTCGACAGAGATCTGCGCTTTTTCGGGCTCGCCACTTTGTGGATGAGGACGGATGACTTTTTCGACCCGACCGGGAAGTGTAGTAGCCGCTTTTGCCTTACCCTTTGACACGTGGCCCTCCCTTGGGGAACCCGCAAAGCGGGGAATTCTGGGATCTATTCAGACGAGTGGAACGCCAAGGATCTCCTATTTTGACTGTATGTGCCATAAGTAGAATCCTGTAGGGGCATGGCGTCGAGATCGCCTTTCAGGAGATTTTGATATTGATTCGATATGCTCCTAGGGATCTGTCATCGACTCGTAAAGCTTCATCGGACTTCATCTTGCGCCATCTGCTTCCAACCTTGCTGATGCTGGCGGGATCCGTGCATCCTTGCCTGCTCAGGGCTCAAGGAGACCAGTTGCCGGCCGCTTCCGGAGCTGAGTCCGCCGTCGCGCGTTCTCTGGCTGGTGTCGTCCTGGACCCTTCCGGTGCTTCTATTGCAGGAGCACAAGTAGTACTTCGAACGACGGAGGCTAGTGCCGCTCTTGAAACCAAGACGGACGCAACCGGTGCATTCCGCTTCGACAATGTTCGCACCGGCAAGTACGACCTCGAGGTGGAAGCCGAGGGTTTTCGTACTACCCACGTTCAGGCGACGATCACCGCCCGGCGAACATCGGCTCTCCGAGTCGTTCTGCCGATCCTGGTCCAGACCGAAAACGTGACAGTTGCCACTGGCGAGAACGTTCCGCTGGTCAGCACCGACACCCAGAGCAATCAGAATACGAATTCCATCGACCGGAATGCGCTCGATCGCATCCCCGTGTTCGACCAGGACTACATCACCGCAATGTCACGGTTTCTGGACGACAATGCCACTGGGACGAACGGCGTAACCCTGGTGGTGAACGGAATCGAAGCCAATGGACCCGGTGTAACGCCGTCAGCGGTGCAAGAAGTCAGAATCAACAACAATCCGTATTCAGCACGTTTCTCCCGTCCCGGACGCGCCCGGCTCGAAATCATCACCAAGGGCGGAACCTCGGACTATCACGGTTCCTTAAACTTCCTGTTCCGAGACTCCGTCTTCGATGCGAGCAACGCGTTTGCTGTCGTGAAACCTCCGGAGCGGAGGCAGTACTACGAAGGCTCCGTGACCGGCCCGATCGGGCACAGCAAGCGCACCAGTTTCCTGCTGTCTCTCGATGAAGATCTGAATGATCAACAAGCCGTCATCGCGCCCGGTGCCATCGCGGAGGCGGAGCTTTTGGGATTCGGACCTATCGTGCAGACTGTTCCCAACCCCACCCATCATTTCTTCGGATCCGGACGCGTCTTTCACGATTTGGCTAACGGTGACCAGTTCTGGATCGGCTACTCCTACGAACATCGATCCTCTAAGAACCAGAACGTCGGTGGCAATACTCTTCCCAGCGCGGCAACGAACACACATTTTCTGGAGCACGAGGTCAACGTCAGCTACTTGCACCAGATCTCGTCACACTGGCTGAACCAGCTTCGATTCCTGGTCGGGCACTACGACAATTCTGTTCAGAGCGTCAATGCTGGTGCCCAGATCGCAGTTTCAGGCCTATTCACCGCCGGCGGAGCGCAAGCGGATTCGCGGCGTACCGAGTATCACTTTGACGGAACCGATTTTGCCACATACGCCAACGGCAAGCACCAGCTCAGCTTCGGTATTGACATTCCGGACATCAGCCGACGCGGCTTGGATGATTTCACCAACCGCGGCGGCACCTACACCTTTGCCAGCGCCGCCGACTATTCCTCCGCGACACCAGCCACGTATCTCGTGCAGACCGGCCAGGGCCACGTTGCCTTTCTTGAAAGAGTGCTGTGTGGATTCGTGGAAGATAACATTCGCCTGACACCAAATTTTTCGCTGTACATGGGAGTCCGCTACTATTGGCAGAATTATTTTCATGACGATTCCGACAACTTTGCGCCGCGTATCAGTTTCGCCTATGCGCCTAGTGCGAAAAGCAAGACGGTGATCCGAGGCGGTGCCGGAATCTTTTACGACCGAACCGGTCCCAGTCCAATCGGTGACCTGCTTCACTTTAATGGCGTCAACCTGCTTCGGTTTATTCTCGACTCTCCCGCCCACTTCCCCGTACAACCGGGCGATCTTTCCGCCGTCCCGACGAGCATCGTGACGCTTGATCCGCGAACGCGCATTCCCTATGCCCTGCAATATAGCATCGGCGTCGAGCGGCAGATCAGCGCGAAAACGACGTTTAGCGCTGTCTACATCGGCAACCGGGGGATCGATGCTTTTCGATCCATCGATGCCAATGCGCCGCTTCCCGGTAGCGTGTTCCGTCCTAATCCGACCGTGGGACAGGTGCGGGAGATGCAGTCGGATGGTTATCTAAAAGGGAATGCTTTGGAACTTACCTTTCGCGGCAAGCTCAACAGATATTTCTCCGGGCAGGTGCAATACACAACCGGCCGCACCGACAACAACACCAGCGGTATCACTTTCTTTCCCGCCAGCAGCTATAACGCCGCGGCCGATTGGGGGCGATCAGACAACGACCGGCTGCACAAGTTCGACCTGCTCGCATCGACTCAGGCGATCAAGTTCTTTACTCTGGGCGTTGCGTTGTCGATCTATTCCGGAAAGCCGGTCAACATTACAACGGGCGGTGATGACAATCATGATGGCATTGTGAACGATCGCCCTGCAGGAATCTCCCGAAACACGATGCCGGGCCCGGGAATGATTGATCTCGATCTAAACATGTCGCATGACTTTCCTCTTTCCAAGGCAAAGAAGGAAACCAAAGTGATCTCGCTGTCGCTGAACTCCTTTAATGTCCTGAATCATCCGAATTATGTGACCTATATCGGGGCTATCTCCTCTTCGCTATTCGGAAAGCCGGTCGCCGCCCAGCCTCCCCGCCGCATGCAACTCGATGTGCAATTCAAGTTCTAAGGGTTCAATCCGTTCTCCGAGCGCAAAATTCAATAACAAAACCTGATAGGGACGATAAATAGTTTCGATTTCCGGGAAGGGATGGCGGACGTTACAGTGAGGCGTCGTCGAATAGGTGTGCAACGACGCGACTGCGTCTACGGGAGAACAATCCTACAGTGTCCATGCGAGAAAAGCTGATCGCCATTGCGGTGACAGCTGTCTTGATCCTGACGTTCGCGCAAGTGGTCTGCGCACAAACCAGCGGAGTAAATCCAAGCCCGTCCACCGATACCGCTGCGCGGCTTGCCAAGCTCGAGCAACAGACCGCCGAAGCCAAGAGTTCTGCCGACAACGCGTGGATGCTGACCAGCGCGGCTCTGGTTCTTATGATGACCGGCCCGGGATTGGCCCTGTTTTACAGCGGCCTCGTGCGCAAAAAGAACGTACTCGGCACCATGATGCAGAGTTTTGCTCTGATGGCGGTGATTACGGTTTTATGGGGTCTGTTCAGCTATAGCCTGTCGTTCGGATCCGGCAACAGCTTCATCGGAGGCTTTCAGAACCTCTTCCTGAAAGGTGTCGGATCTGCGCCCGACACCGACTACGCCGCCACAATCCCGGCGCAGACTTTCATGGTGTATCAACTTATGTTCGCAATCATCACACCGGGCTTGATCGCAGGCGCGTTTGCAGAGCGCATGAAGTTCAGCGCGATGCTGGTGTTCATGATCTTGTGGTCCATCATCGTGTATAACCCGATGGCGCACATGGTGTGGGGCAAGGGAGGCCTGTTGAATGCCTCGCTGGGCGGGCGTTTCCCGACCCTGGATTTTGCGGGCGGCACCGTCGTTCACATCACGTCGGGAGTCTCGGCGCTGGTCTGCGCGCTCTATTTGGGAAAGCGGCTGGGGTATCCCAAACAAGCCATGCCGCCGCACAGCGTGGTGCTCAGCTTTATCGGCGCGTGCCTGCTGTGGGTGGGATGGTTCGGGTTCAATGCAGGCAGCGCTCTGGGAGCAGGCAGTCTCGCCACGAGCGCATTCGTAGCTACGCATTTCGCTGCTGCCGCCGCCGCTCTGGGTTGGGCCGGGGCTGAATGGATCCGCACCGGTAAGCCGAGTGTGCTTGGTGGAATTTCCGGCGCGGTGGCAGGACTCGTGGCCATCACCCCGGCGGCCGGATTCGTAAAGCCCATGCCCGCATTGATCATTGGTCTCATCGCCGGTGTGTTCTGCTATTGGATGGTGGCGGTGGTCAAGGCGAAATTCGGCTACGACGATTCGCTCGATGCGTTCGGCGTTCACGGCGCAGGCGGCACGCTTGGAGCGCTCTTGACAGGAGTTTTCGCTGTCAGCGCTGTTAATCCAATCTTTAAAGATGCGCAGGCCCATACTCTTCCGTCGGGTTTGCTTGAAGGAAATCCGCACCAGTTGTTGAATCAGGCGATCGGCGTCGGGATTGCGTGGGGCATCGCCATCGTAGGCACGCTCGCGATCTTGAAATTGGTGGATTTGACCATTGGCTTACGAGTTTCTGAGGAGGAAGAACTGCAAGGGCTGGATCTCTCTCAGCACGGAGAAGAGGGTTACTATTGGGAAACGCCCGCTTGAGGGTTGGTCTGAGTCTCACAACCCGGAACTGAAGTCGGCGAGCAGATTCGAAGATAGGACTTGCCAATATCATGACAAAGGTCGAAGCGGTGATTCAAAACTCCAAGCTGGACGCAGTCAAAACTGCGTTGCAGGAAATCGGTGTTGAGGGTATGACCGTGCTCGAAGTGCGCGGTCATGGCCGCCAGAAGGGGCATACCGAGGTCTACCGTGGGCGCGAGTACAGCGTCGATCTTATCCCCAAAACCAAACTCGAGATGGTCCTGCCTGACGCGCTGGTCGAGAAAGCGGTGCAGGCCATTCTGGGAGCGGCACGCACTGGCAAGATCGGAGATGGCAAAATCTTTTTGTCGCGCGTCGATGAGGCCATCCGCATCCGCAATGACGAGCGCGGGGAAGGGGCGCTGTAGACTTCGCGTCGGCTTGAACGGAATCTTGCCGGGATGAGATTCAAAGGCAACGCACCCGGCGGCAGGCGCTGCGGGGTGAATCTTTCATGGTGGCAGCGTCCTCATTGATCGGCGAACTTCGGGGCTCTATCAGCGACGAATCGGCACGCATCCAGCGAGAGTTTGAGACCAGCGGAGACGGGCGGGCCTGCGTGTCCCAACGCACACGCATGGTGGAAGAGATTCTTGCCAGGCTGTGGCGCGACATCGTTTCGTCCGACGAATCTCGCCCCGCGAATTTCACTCTCGTCGCCACCGGAGGGTTTGGCCGAGGCTGGCTGTTTCCTTTTTCCGATATCGATCTCTTGTTCCTTTTCAATGATCGAGATGCGGAGCAAGCTTTCAAAGATCCGGTCCGGCGCTTCTCGCAGGAGTTGTGGGATCTTCGGCTGAAATTGAGTCCGGCTTCGCGCATGCTCTCGGAGTGCGAGCGCTACGATCCTAACAATACTGAGTTCACAATCTCCCTGCTCGATTGCCGCTACTTAGCGGGGGATCGCGACCTGTTCCGCAAACTCCACGACAAAGTGATTCCCAAGCTGGTCATGAAGGAATCGAAGGTCTTGCTTCAAGGCCTGGCCGAAGTGACGCGCGAGCGTCACTCGAAATATGGGATGACTCTTTACCACCTGGAACCGAATCTGAAAGAGGCTCCGGGCGGGCTACGCGACTGCAATGTTGCCAGCTGGCTCGCGCTGATTTCCGCCATGGACAAGCTGCGGGACTGGCCCGAAGCCAGTTCGCTGCGTCCGCCAGTTCGCAAGCAACTCGATTCAGCCCTCGATTTCTTGATGTCTGCACGATGTTTTCTTCACTTCCGCCACGGGCGCGATGACAACACGCTGAGTTGGGAAGCGCAGGATGAAGCGGCCGCGCGGCAAATCGGAGCGCCGGGTGCTGAGGAACTTTCGGCCGCCGATTGGATGCGAATCTACTTTGGCCATGCCCGCTCTGTGCAACGTACAGTCACGCAATTGTTGGAAGAGATTCCGGAAGCCTGGTCGGCGCTCTATCGCCAGGTGCAAAGTTGGCGATCCCGGCTTACAACGGCGGACTTCTCGGTCGTCGACGGACTCATCTTCCTGCAACAGCCGTCTGCCTTGCAGGACCCCGAAGTTCTGCTTCGGTTATTTCATTTCATGGCACACCATGGATTGAAGCTGAGTGCCACCACGGAGTACCGCATCGAACAAGCACTTCCAGCGCTTGCCGCGACTCCACCGCGGGGCGCGGAACTATGGTTGTATCTGCAGGAAACACTGTTACAGCCTTATGCTGCCGATGCTCTGCGCGCGATGCACTCTCTGCGCCTGCTCACGTTGCTGTTGCCTGAGTTGAAATTGATTGACTCGCTGGTGGTGCGCGATTTCTATCATCGTTTCACCGTGGATGAGCATTCTTTCCTTGCAATCGAGTCCCTGCATCGTCTGAAGACGTCTCAATCGGAATGGGATAAGCGCTATGGCGGATTGCTCGGTGAACTCGAGGATCCGGAACTGCTCTACCTTGCGCTGTTACTCCACGACACGGGAAAAGGAGTGGCGAACGGCAATCACGTTCAGACGAGTCTGGACATCGCCAATCAGGCTATGGACCGGCTCGATGTTGATCCGAAAGAACGAGCTGAGGTGGTGTTTCTGATCGGGAATCATCTGGAGTTGTCGGCAACGCTGCGACGGGACATTTTTGATCCTGGAACAGTTGCTGCCTTCGCCGAGAAGATGGGGACTCCCGAGCGGTTGAAGATGCTCGCTCTGCTTACGTATGCAGACATCAAAGCGGTGAATCCTGAGGCGCTCACTCCGTGGAAGGCGGAAAACGTCTGGCAACTCTACATGGCTGCGGACAATTACCTGAACCGCAGCGCCGATCAGCGAGTGCACACCGAAGTTAACGACGAAAAGCTGGCACGATTGCGTTCACTGGCGCCCGTTACCGGCAGCAAATTCAAGGCGTTCCTCGAAGGATTTCCGCAAAGATATCTCCTCGTGCATACGGCGGAAGAAGTGATGCGCCACATGCAGATGGCGGAGGAACTCGGAAATGATCCGGTGCTCGTCGACCTGAAACGCGGCCGTCATTGGTACGACCTGACACTGGTTACGAAAGATCGCCCGTTTCTCTTCGCGACTCTTTCGGGTGTTCTAGCCGCCTGGGGGATGAATATTGTAAAGGCTAACGCATTCTCGAATGCAGCCGGCGTCGTTGTCGACACGTTTCACTTCACCGACCGTTTTCGCACACTGGAACTGAACCTATCCGAGTGGGCGCGATTCAAGAACAGCGTTGTCAGCGTGATGCTGGGTGAGGCTGATCTCGAGAAGATGCTGCGGGACCGGCAACGCTCCGAGAAGGGCGTCATCGCGAAGGTGAAAGTGGAGACGAAGATTGAATTCGACGATTCGTCCTCGGCAACGACAACGCTGGTTCAGGTGATCGCCCAGGACCGGCCGCGGCTCTTACACCGGATCGCCTCGTGTTTATCTGACCAGAAGTGCAATATCGAAATCGCCCTGATCGATACTGAAGGACAGATGGCGATCGACACGTTCTATTTAACCTCTAGAGGAGGAAAGCTCAATCCGGAGCACCAGAAGCAGGTGGAAAAGGCGCTCGTGGCAGAGCTCAAGAGCGAGTGAGGCCAGACAATTTATTCAACTGAGACCAGCAGGGCCCAACTTTGGAGCGCCCTTCCCGTCGTCGATCCAGGCGTTGAGGGCGAAACGGAGTTCGTCTTGATTGCACCAATGCTCCAGGATTCGCCCATCTTCGGCTAAGAGTGAGACATTGAATCCTTCCTCAACATCCTCCCAATATGTGACCTCATTTTCCCTGCGAGCCACGACGACAACTGTGTCTAAGTTTCCGTATCTCTGAATGGACGTGAAGTAGGGCTCTATTGCATACCGCCGAAATGTTTCTCGTTGCTCGACGTCACACTTCTCGAGGTCGCGCTGAATAATGCTTTTAACTTCCTCAGTGGTAGTGGGCTTCCATTCCATCAGAAATCACTTCGCCGAAAACTTGAACACCGTCGTCTGATGGAACTTCTCCCCGGGCTTCAGGATCGTGCTCGGGAAATCAGGATGGTTCGGCGAATCCGGATAGTGCTGCGTCTCCAGGCAGAAGCCATAGCGGCGCTTGTAGACGTGCCCCTCCTTACCCGTGACGGAGCCGTCGAGAAAGTTGCCTGTATAGAACTGAACCGCCGGTTGAGTGGTTGAGACCTCAAGCCCACGCCCGGTTGTGGGTTCATAGACACGCGCAGCCAAACTGAGCCCAGCGCCCTTGCGGTTCAAAACGAAGTTGTGATCGTAGCCGTGCCCGAGGACCATCTGCTCATACGGGTCCTCGATGCGGGTGCCGATTTTGGTCGACGTGGTGAAGTCGAACGGGGTGCCTTTGACCGCGCGGAGTTCGCCAGTAGGAATGAGGTTCTTGTCCACCGGAGTGAATTTATCGGCATTGATCATGATTTCATGATCCAGGATGTCGTCGTTTCCTGCGCCCTTTAAATTGAAGTAGCTGTGTTGGCTCACGTTGATCGGTGTGGCCTTGTCTGTCGTAGCCTGGTAGTCGATGACGAGTTCGTTCGAGTCGGTCAGGTTATAAGTGACTGTGACTTTAAGATTGCCGGGGAAGCCTTCCTCGCCATCCTTGCTGAGAAAGGTGAATGCCACACCATTCTTTCCTTTGAGTGGCTCGCCGTCCCATAGGACCTTGTCGAATGTTCTTGTAACACCGCCGTGCAGAGTATTAGGCCCGTCATTCTTCGGTAACGTGTATGTCTTCCCATCGAGGGTGAAAGTTCCGTTGGCGATGCGGTTGGCGTAGCGTCCGACGATAGCGCCAAGGTAAGGCGGGTTCGGCATGTACTCTTCGGCCTTTTCGTGGCCGAGAACGATGTCCGCAAGTTGCCCTTTGCGGTCGGGTACGCGAAGCGACAGGATGATGCCACCATAATTCATGGCGCGGACTTCAACACCGTGAGCATTGGTCAGCGTGTACAAGATGATGGGCCTCCCATCCCGCGTGCCGAAGTCTTGCTGCTGGACTCCGGATTTCTGTTTCGAAGATGTTTGTGCGAAGAGCAATCCGCCGATGGCGGTGATGAAAACAAGAGCACACGCAAGGATCAGCCGTCTTGGGATCATGGCGAAGAGTGTACTACGGGAGGGCCGCTTTGTGATGTGCGCCGACCTGCCGCGTCTACCGCAGAGCGCCATTCGATTCGAGTTCATATCGGCAGGCGTCGCACATCCGGTTCTCCCGCAGATCGATCCACTCCACCGAGTGGGACGATGCCATAGCACATTGATAGTCCCGGCAAGGACGAAGGTGCAAGGTGTGCCCAAGTTCGTGAATGGATTCTTTCAGCAACCGCTCTTTCAGCAGGGAGTCATCTTGATCCAAACCGTAAAACTCCTGCCGCAGCCGGAAAGTCGAGACCACGGCGCAAGGCCCGCCCATCTGCGCCTCGCCAAAAACATATTTCAGAATCGGAATATAGAGATCGACCTCAGTCACGGCGAGCAATCGCCAGTCCTCAGGTTGAACCAGGTTCTGCATGCGCAGCAGGATTTCGGAAGAGTGAAACTGCTGACGTTCGGCGTGGTAGGAGGGAGTTGGGTCCAGCGTGGGCGGGAGGATCTCGCAGCGAACCGGCAACGTCTTGGGAATCACGGCCTGCAAGCCTTCGAGCAAAGAGGCGGCAATTTTACCGACCGGGAGCAGGTGAACGAGATTCATGTAAGGCCAGCTCGCGTCGATCCTAGTTCCGGCTCTCCGCCGTAGCGCGCGTCCAGCCGTAGCGTTTCAGCTTGTGGCGCAGCGTGACGCGGTCGATATCAAGCACCTCGGCGGCCCGGCTTTGGTTAAAGCCGCAGTCTTCAAGCACGCGAAGAATGTGTACGCGCTCCATTTCGTCCAGACTTTTGCCCGTCGTGCCCGGGGTGGAGCGCTGGCGCGCATGTGGACGGAAGACTCCGCGCTCCGGTTGCGCAAGAGAATGCCCGTCGCCATGGCCGCCGCGCTCGCGCAAGATGGAGGAATCGCAGTCGACGACATCACCGCGCACCTGCCCAATGAAGACTGGGCCGCGCTGACCAAAGAGTTCTTCCTTTCGTAGACCCAGGACGAGGAAAGGCCTCGCCCAACCTCCTGTGAAATTGCCGCCCGGGAAAGATTCCGGGCGGCTTTTTATCAATCCGAAGCCTCGGAAGGAAGCGCCCCTGTCACATTGGCAGGTCGTGAATGAGAACGGACGATCAAGATGCCGAGGCTGACGGCAGCACTGAGCATAAAGACCCGCAGATATTGGGCCGGGGGAACTGCATGATCTCCGAAGATCGTGCGCAGCAGTCCAGAGCTTGCGCTGATGGCACATAGCGCGAAATAAGCGCGTTCCGCGAGACCGCGCGAAATGCTCACCAGCCACATAAGGATCGAAGCCACGACCATGTAGATCGCAATCAGAATGAAGTCACCCGTCGCTCCGGACCGGTGTAAAACGCCAGCCTTTGGCGAAACGAATCCGTGAAACGCGATCCCCAGAAACACAATCGAGTGAATCAGAGCGATTACAGCGCGCTTTCGATTGGTGAGAACCCCAAAGGCTTTCATGGCCAGAGCCTAGTCTGACCGATCAGTCCCAAATTTTGGCGTGACCTTTCACACCAACTCTTGTGATCGTGATCACTGATGAGTCAGAGCCCTTCTGGAATCAGCCTCTTTCAAGTGTTACCATCGCGGGCCATATGACCAAACGAACCTCTCTGCTGGCACTGTCCTGTTCTCTGGCCTTTACGCTGAGCGCGCCCGGTCAGGCTCCAGCCCCCTCGCCTAATCCCGTCGTGCTGCATGCCGCACGGTTGCTCGATATCAAGGCGAGGAAGCTGATCAAGCCAGGCGAAGTGCTCATTCAGGGAGATCGCATCGTAGAGGTCGGTTCTACGGTGAAACATCCTGCCGGAGCCGAGGTTCTCGATGTGGGCGATCGCACGCTCATGCCCGGACTCATCGACGCCCATATTCATCTCTTCCTCCATCCCGGTGCTGAAGACCTGCAGACCGTGCAGGAGTCTGTCCCGGAACGCACGATCACGGCGACGCTGGCGGCGCGCGATGATCTCATGGCTGGATTCACCGCTGAGCGCGATATGGGCACCGAGGGCGCCGGTTCGGCCGATACTGCAGTCCGCAACGCCATCAACGAGGGCCGCATCCCAGGTCCGCGTCTACGCATCAGCGGAAACGCGATCAACATCCTCGGCGGACACGAGGACGCCATCGGCTATAACCCGGCGCAACACGTTCTTGCCAATGCGGACTATGCCAACAATGGCGACGAGTTGCTTGCAGTAATGCGTCAGCAATTTAAGGAAGGCGCCGACTTCATCAAGATCTACGAAACCGGAGCCGATTCAATCCGGGACGGCAAGCTTTCAACCCCATATCAGTACACCGAGGCCCAACTCGAAGCAGCTGTGAAGGAAGCCGCTCGTCTCGGCAAACACGTGGCGGTTCACGCCACCGGAGAGCCTGGAACGCTCTATGCCGCGCAAGCAGGTGTGGTCTCGATCGACCACGGCGATCAACTGAGCGAAGAGACGATGCGCCTGATGAAGGACAGGCAGATCTTCGCCGTCCCCACGTTTACGATTTTCGAATATTTTGCGGAACACGCCGCAACGCCCGAGCGGAGCGTGCATGAACACCAAATCCTCGATTTGAAGGTGCAAGAGTTCAAGAAGCAAATTGCCGCCGGGATCCCCATGGCAGTCGGCTCCGACGTGGGCCCGTTCCCGCACGGAACGCAGGCGCGTGAACTTGTGCTGATGGTGAAGTACGGCATGTCTCCGCTCGCTGTTTTGCAGGCAGACCTGCTGAGCGGCGCGAAACTCCTGGGATGGGAAGGACAGATCGGCGCGCTTGAGCCAGGTTATCTAGCAGATGTGATCGCAATCACAGGCGATCCTCTCACGGACATCTCAGCCGTTACCAATGTCGGATTTGTAATGAAGGGTGGCACGATCTACAAAAAGTAAGTCCTTCCCCAAAATAGAAAACGCTCGGGTATATACCTGCAAAAGAGTGCACAATCGCCCGCAATTTTAATGAGAAAGGAAACCTAAGCATCGAATCCTGAGTAGGTTGCCGCGATTCCCGAATCGGTTCATGGGTGGTCGGATTGCCCCTTCCATACTGCTCGCCGAGCCGGCGAGCACTTATGATTCCTGGCAAATCTTCTGGCCTGGCAGTTGCGATCGTTCTGATTTCTATCTTCGGCATTTGCCCGATGTCCGTAGCCCAAGGTCCGCTGCCCGATGCGCCCATGCCGGTTCCACTCATCGAACACGCGTCAACGTTTGTCTCTCTGCCTCGACCCACCGCAAGCGAGCACAAATTCTGGGACCGCGAGAACAAGGTGCCGTTCTTCACGGCTGCCACGTTGAACGGGGCCGACTTCGCCATCACTTGCTCCAATCTGCAGGGCGGAGGACGAGAACTTAATCCTGTGGTCCGGCTTTTTGGCCGCTCGACTGCCGGGCTCGCTGTCAACTTTGCAGGAGAAACGGCGGGAGTCATGTCCGTAAGCTACTTCTTCCACAAGACAGGTCACCACAAACTGGAACGCTGGGTCTCCATCGTTAATATCAGCTCTTCCGCTGGTGCGGTTGGTTACGACCTGGCGCATCGATAGTTCCGGCAAGCCGCTCCTCTCTCGCGTTCGGCTCCCACCATGTCTACCATCTTGGTAGTATTACCGGGTCAACTATTCTGACCGGAAGAGGCAGACATGAAGATCGCGAAAGACGTCACCGAGTTGATCGGCAACACACCGCTGGTCCGGCTGAATAAAGTTACGCAGGGCTGCGTCGCCGAGGTTGTGGCAAAACTCGAGAGCCAGAATCCTCTGGACAGCGTCAAAGACCGCATCGGCGTCAGCATGATTGAAGAAGCCGAGCGGGCCGGCAAGATCCAGCCCGGCAAAACGGTGCTCATCGAACCGACCAGCGGCAACACCGGGATCGGTCTCGCTTTCGTCGCCGCGGTGAAGGGCTACAAACTCGTCATCGTGATGCCTGACACCATGAGCCTCGAGCGTCGCGTGCTTCTGCTCGCGTTCGGCACCGAGATAGTCCTTACGCCTGGTCCTCGGGGAATGACCGGCGCCATTCTCAAGGCCAAAGAGATCCTCGCCAATACGACGAACGGCTATATGCTGCAGCAGTTCGACAATCCGGCCAATCCCAAGATTCACTTCGAAACCACCGGCCCTGAGATCTGGAACGACACCGATGGCCGCGCCGACATCCTGATCTCCGGAGTGGGCACTGGCGGCACCATCACCGGCGTCTGCCAGTACATCAAACCGAAAAAGCCATCATTCAAAGCCGTCGCGGTGGAACCTACCGATAGTCCCGTCTTATCCGGCGGAAAGCCGTCGCCGCACAAGATCCAGGGCATTGGTGCAGGCTTCGTTCCCAGCATTCTTCGCCGCGAGTACATCGACGAAGTCGTCACTGTAACCAATGACGAAGCGATCTCCATGGCGCGCAGGCTTCCGCTCGAAGAAGGACTGTTTGTCGGCATCTCCTCCGGAGCAGCGGTCGTCGCCGCCCTGAAGGTGGCAAAACGCCAGGAGAATGCCGGAAAAATGATTATCGTCATTATTCCGTCTTTCGGCGAGCGCTACCTCAGCAGCATCCTATTCCAGGAGTTGCGGGAAAAGGCGCTGCAGATTCCGACCGCAGAACTTCCGCCGGCCTGATGAACGCTCATGCCTCACCTGCTATCGCTAATTCGCGAAGACGTGACCAACGTGATGGATCACGATCCCGCGGCCAAGTCCCGCCTGGAAGTTCTTCTCTGCTACGCGGGCCTACATGCCGTCTGGTTCTATCGCATGAACCATTGGCTCTGGAACCATGGTCTATTTCTGCTCGCGCGATGGCTCTCTGAAGTTGCGCGTTGGCTGACCGGCATCGAGATTCATCCCGGTGCGGGGATCGGTCGCCGCCTTTTTATCGATCACGGGATGGGAGTCGTGATCGGCGAAACCTCGGTCATTGGCGATGACGTGACTCTCTATCAGGGGGTCACGCTCGGAGGCACCGGCAAGGAACACGGCAAGCGTCATCCCACGCTGGAAGACAACGTCGTCGTCGGCGGAGGCGCAAAGATTCTCGGCAACATCATCGTCGGCAAGAACTGCCGCATCGGAGCCGGCTCCGTCGTGCTGCGCAATGTTCCTGAGAACTCGACCGTGGTTGGCGTCCCGGGTCATATCGTTTTCCGGGAGGGCAAGCGCGTCGTCATCACCGATCCCAAGCAGATCAACGATCCGCTTTCAGAAGCCCTCGCGTCAGTGGCCAGCGAAGTCAACAAACTCCGCGAACGCGTCCAGCGTCTGGAAGGCACCGAGCACACCACAGAGCCGGTGCCTGAATCCCTGCAGCGTGTCATGGACGATCTCGACTACCAGATTTGAGCTCTCGGAAGTAAGATGATCCGTCCCTGTCCATCTGACGTGGAGGACCGCACGGTGAAAAGGATCATCTCGACCGTTCTCTTCTTTCTGTTTATTCTTCCCGCTGGCATCGCAGCTGACAAGAAAGACGAGAAGCCAAACCCGGCACAATCCATCGACGAACTTCGCCAGCAGCTGGAGAAGATTCTCAAAGAGACTCACACTCCCGGAGTTTCAGTGTCGATTGTTCACAAAGACGGTCCGGAATGGGTTGCCGGCCTGGGTCTGGCGGATGTCGCCACGAATCGCGCCAACACCGCCGATACCCTGTTCCGCATTGGATCCACCTCGAAGGCATTTGTATCCTTGTCGATCCTCATGCTGGCTGATCAGGGAAAAGTGTCTCTTGACGATCCCGTACACAAATTGATTCCAGAGGTCTGGTTCGAAAATCGCTGGGAATCGACGGATCCCATCCGCGTCGTTCACCTGCTCGAACACACCACCGGCTGGGACGACATACACCTGCGCGAATATGCGAAGCAGGCGCCCGACTCGATGACTGTGCGCGAGGGCCTCGACTATGACCACCACTCCCGCACTTCGCGTTGGCGGCCGGGTACGCGCATGGCCTACTGCAACTCCGGGCCTCCCGTTGCCGCTTACATCGTTGAAAAAATCACCGGCCGGCGCTTCGAAGATTTCGTACAGCAGAACCTGTTTAGCCCGATCGACATGAAGACCGCCACCTACTTCGAACCGGCGCCGGGCGCGGCAACTACGCTCTATCACACTGATGGCAAGACGCCCAACACTTACTGGCACATCCTGTTGCGCCCGGCCGGATCGATCAATGCTTCCGCCAATGACATGGCCACCTACGTTCAGTTCTATCTAAACCGAGGCTCGGTCGGGGGAAAGCAAATCGTCCCCGCGGCTGATATCGACCGTATGGAAATTCCTGCCAGTACCTGGGCCGCTAAAGACGGCCTGAAACTCGGATACGGCCTGAGCAACTACGTGACCGTCGCAGACGGCTTCGTTTATCACGGGCACGATGGCGGTGTCGACGGCGGCCTGACCGAAATGGCTTACATGGCCGACTATGGCGTCGGCTACTTTTTCAGCATCAACAGCGGCAACGGCGATGCCTTCGAAAAAGTCGGCAAAGCGATCCGCGCCTACATCGTGAATAAGCTGCAGAAACCTGTTCCGCCACCGGTTGCAGCACTGCCGGCGAACGCCTCCGACTACAGTGGAGTTTATGAACCGGATTCGCCACGCGTTGAACTGTTCCACTTTCTCGAACGCCTGCTCGGTCTCCGCAGGGTTCACTTTCAAGACGGCAAACTCATTATCTCCTCGCTTGGCGGGAACGAAACCTTCTTGCCCGTTACCGGAATGCAATTTCGCCACGTGCCAAAAAAAGATGCTCCGGACCCCGTTCCCTCGCTTGAACTGCTGAGCGTCAATCCCGAGGGCCGATTCATTCAGGTGGAACAAGCCACCATGAAGAAGATCCCCGCGTGGATAGCCTTGGGAGAAATCCTCGCCACGGCTTTTGTGGCGCTCTCTGTCGTCTCGATCGTTGTGTACGCGCCTTTCTGGATTCTTGCAGGCATCAGCAAGCGGCGCCGCCGTCCCGCCGAGCGGGCCCTGCGTTTGTGGCCGTTGCTTGCTGTGCTTAGCGTTCTTGCGATTGTTGGCCTTTTCATCCTTTGCGGCGATGACGTGATCGGCCGCCTGGGAAATCTCACCGTCTGGTCTGCCAGCCTCTGGGCGCTGACTTTGCTTTTTGCCGTCACTTCTATCGCCAGCGCGTTCTACTCCTGGCAAAGTCCCGCACCCGCTGTTCGCCGAGGAGTGCGGAGGTTCTCCATCATTGTGTCGGCTGCTCTGTTGATTGCGACCGCCTACCTGGTGTATTGGGGCTTTATTGGAGTGCGAACCTGGGCCTGACGAGTACTTGCTTCGCCGCAGCGCAAACACTTTGACAAAGAAGGGCATGCCCGTTTAATGTTCCGTGCGTAAACGTTTACGCAAAAAGGTGCTCCTGATCGGCCTCAGGCCGTAGAATCCCAATCTGTCCCCATGCTGCTTAAGACACTCCGCGAAGAGGTGCTCGAGGCAAACCTGGAATTAGTCCGTCGGGGACTGGTGGTTTACACTTTCGGTAACGCCAGCGGCATCGACCGCAAGGAAGCACTCGTCGCCATCAAGCCCAGCGGAGTTCCTTACGAGGAACTCAGGCCAGAGCACATGGTGGTTTGCGATCTTGAGGGCATGCTGGTAGATACCAAGCTTCGCCCGTCCTCCGATCTGGCTACGCACCTCGAGCTGTACAAGCACTTTCCCAACATCGGCGGCGTCGCTCACACGCACTCAGAATTCGCCACTGCCTGGGCTCAGGCTGAAACTCCGATCCCATGCTTTGGCACCACCCACGCCGATTACTTCCACGGACCAGTTCCGGTCACCGAGCCCCTCAGTCCCCAGGAAATTGCTACCGACTACGAACTCGAAACCGGCAAGGCGATCTGCCGCACGTTCTCCAAACTTGATCCTGATTCGATTCCCGCGGTACTGGTCGCTGGCCACGCTCCCTTTTGTTGGGGATCGAACGCCGCTGATGCCGCTCACAACGCCGTCATTCTCGAATACGTCGCCCGCATGGCATCGCACACGCTTCTGATCAACGCTGAATCCCGGCCGCTCGCCCGCGCGTTGCACGACAAGCATTTCTTGCGCAAGCACGGCCGCAACGCCTATTACGGACAGGTCAAGACACAATGAATCTTGCTCTGCTGCTGAGCGCTTCTACCCTGGTGCATCTGTCGCCGGTGGATCTCGTCATCATCATTTTCTACTTTGCCCTGGTGCTGGGCATCGGCCTTTACCTGAAGGGCCAAGCCAACACCGGCGAAGACTTCTTCATGGCCGGACGCGAGATGACAGCCTGGGTCGCGGGTCTGGCATTCCTCTCCGCGAACCTGGGATCGCTCGAACTGATGGGCTGGGCCGGCAATTCCTACAAGTACGGAATTCTCGCGGCTCACTGGTACTGGATCGGCGCCATCCCCGCGATGCTATTCCTCGCGCTAGTGATGATGCCCTTCTACCACATCTGCAAAACCCACTCTGTTCCGGGATATCTCAAGCTGCGCTACGGTCCGGGCGCTCAGGCCATCTCCTCGATTTCATTCGCGTTCATGACGGTGTTGATGAGCGGCATCAATATGTACGCGATGGCCGTCGTGATGCGCGTTGTCCTGGGCTGGAACATTACCTTCAGCATCCTGATTTCATCGATCACGGTAATGATTTACGTGGCCCTCGGCGGCTTGCGTTCGGCGATCTTCAATGAGGTTCTCCAGTTCTTCCTGATCTGGGCTGGTGCCTTGCTGATACCGATTCTAGGATTGATAGAGGCAGGCGGCTGGAGCGGGCTTAAGGCAAAGATCCTCCAGAACCTTACGGAACAGCACGTGGCCAACCCCGGCGCGTATACCCACGCCTGGTCGACGTTGGGCACCTTTACCGATAATCCGATGGGCATCAACTGGGTCGGAATTGTGTTCGGGCTCGGTGCGGTCATATCGATGGGCTACTGGACTACGGATTTCCTCGTCGTCCAGCGCGTTCTCTCCGCAAAAGACCTGCGCTCTGCCAAACTCGCTCCCATCATTGGAGCCGCCTTCAAGATGATGGTGCCGCTCATCGTCATTCTTCCCGGCCTACTTGGCCTGGCGCTCCTACGCGATCCGCAGGGCCACCTGCTGCGCCTCGTGCCAGCGGACCTCGCCTGGTCCCCTGCTGGACAAGCGCAGGGGCTGCACGGATACGACGAAGTTCTGCCTCTGATGCTGGCGCGCTACTGCGGTCCCGGCCTGCTCGGCCTCGGCATCACCGCTTTGGTTGCCGGTTTCATGTCAGGCATGGCGGGCAACGTGAGCGCCTTCACCACGGTCTGGACGTATGACATTTACGCGACCCTGATCAACAAGAACGCTTCAGATGAAATCAAGGTCAGGATGGGTCGCTGGGTCACTGTGATCGGAGTAATCATCAGCATCGGAACGGCGTTTCTGGTGATGCAGGCTCAGAGCATCATGGACTATGTCCAGGCGCTCTTCAGCTTCTTCATCGCGCCGCTGTTTGGCACAGTGATTTTGGGCATGCTCTGGAAGCGCACCACGCCTGCTGGTGGCTGGACGGGTCTGCTGGCTGGAACGTTGTCTTCCGTCGGTATGTACGTCTGGGTCAAACTCGACCCGGGGGCTGTGCGGTACGTAGCGCTTTCCATGGAAGCGCAGGACCAGGCGCAGAACATGTTCCGCGCTCTATGGTGCTGTTTGATTTGCGTAATCGTGACCGTCGTCGTCAGCTACATGACAAAACCCAAGCCGGAATCGGAGTTGAAAGACCTGGTTTATGGCTTGACGCCAATTCCGAAAGACGATCACGTATCTATGTTTCATAGCCCAGTTTTTTGGGGCGTAATTGTGGCTGTCGCGTTCGTGATTCTGCAAATCATCTTCTGGTAGGAGCGACATATGAAATCCGGCGGATCTTTGTCGATTTGGTTCTTTGTGGGGTTGTGCCTTGGTGTGAACGGAGCTCTGATTTTCGCCAGGGGAATCTACGAGGCCATGTACCCTCCCGCAGAGAAGGTCGTGCTCTACGCTTTGCACGCCAACATCTGGTGGGGCGGTTTTCTGCTAGTCGTGGGCGTGATCTATTCGTTGAAGTTTTCTCCGGCGCGGGAACGGGCAAGAAACGTCGCGAAGCAGTAGTTTCGGGCAGGGATTCCGTCCCTGCTTTTATTGTTTGTTACCAGAAAACGTTTAATTTGAGAAAAGGACTTATATGGCTGCCAAGAAAATGACGATGGGCGTGATCATCGGGAACCGTGGATTCTTTCCCGATCAGTTAGCCAAGTCGGGACGCGAAGAGATGATCCAGGCGCTGGCCAAGGCGGGCATGGATGCGATCGTCCTCGGTCCAGAAGATAGCAAGCATGGTGCGGTCGAGACGCACGAGGAGGCTAAGCGCTGCGCGGCATTGTTCAAGAAGCATAGTGACAAGATCGATGGCGTGATCGTCTCACTGCCAAATTTCGGAGATGAGCGCGCTATCGCCGACACCTTGCGTCTGGCACGTCTTGATGTACCAGTGTTGATTCAGGCGACCCCCGATGACGCGTCGAAGATGACCATCCTGCATCGCCGCGATAGCTTCTGCGGAAAGATGTCAGCCTGCAACAATCTGCGCCAGTACGGGATCCCCTACTCGCTGACCCGCTTGCACACGGTCAGCCCCGACTCGCAGGATTTCCAGAATGATTTGGCCTGGTTCGCCGCCGTATGCCGCATCGTCAACGGCTTCCGCAATCTGCGCATCGGTAGCCTCGGGGCGCGGCCTACCGCGTTCAACACAGTCCGGTACAGCGAGAAGCTGCTCGAAAACAACGGAATTTCAGTCGAGACACTCGACCTCTCGGAGGTCTTCGGCCGCATTGCGAAATCGAAAGACGACAACCCTGGCGTGCAGGGCAAGCTTGCTGAAATCAAGAAGTACGTCACCACACAAAGCGTCCCCGAGGCCGCGCTGATGAAAATGGCCAAGCTTGGCTACGTGGTCGATGAATGGATGAAGCAAACCGACGTGCAGATCACTGCCGTGCAGTGCTGGACGTCAATGGAAGAATACTTCGGTGTCGTGCCTTGCACCATCATGAGTATGATGAGCAACAAGCTGCTGCCTGCGGCTTGCGAAGTTGATGTCGTCGGCACGCTTAGCATGCACGCGCTCGCGCTCGCCTCCGAAACACCGAGCGCGCTACTCGACTGGAACAATAACTACGGCGACGATCCGAACAAGGCGGTGTGCTTCCACTGCAGCAACCTGCCAAAGCATTTCTTCCAGGATGTCCGCATGGACTTCCAGGAAATCATCGCAGGAACTGTTGGGAAAGAGAACACATTTGGCACAGTCGTTGGTCGCGTGAAGCCCGGCGCCATGAGCTTCGCCCGCTTCTCGACCGACGACACCGCCGGCGTGATGCGCGGCTACGTCGGCCAGGGAGAATTCACCAGCGACTCGCTGAATACCTTCGGCGGAGTCGGCGTGGTGCAGATTCCGCAATTGCAGAAGCTGCTGCACTACATATGCGAGAACGGATTCGAGCATCACGTCGCAGCGAACTTCTCCACCACGGCGGGTGCCGTCCACGAAGCCGGCGTCCGCTATCTGGGCTGGCAAATGTATTGGCACGGCAATCAGGCATAAAGCCTGGATTCCGGATGCTTTCTTTGAACCACAGAGGGCACGGAGGGGCACAGAGGAGAAGGCTCTGTGAAACTCTGTGTACTCTGTGGTGAACGGCAATTGTCGCGCCCATAGACAGGCGCAGCCAACCACCGTGGAAGAGCGGCCCTTCAAGGGCCGCGTTAGTCGCGAAAAATGAAATAGGGCTCTAGCCCGGGTGTTAGAACCACATGGCTATCGTAGCGGGAGTAGATTTCGGCACCCTTAGCGTCCGCGTCTCGATCGTCGACAGCGAGCGCGGGCTTCTTGCGTCCGCCGTTTCCGAATATCCCCTTCATCGCAAACGCGAAGATCCCGATTTCGCCACCCAGTCGCACGCGGACCACATGCGAGCCCTCGCCGACGCCACGCGCCAGGCGGTCAAGTCAGCGGGCATTTCAGGCGACCAGATCGCTTCCATTGCACTCGACACGACAGGCTCCAGCGTGATCCCCGTCGGCGAAGGCATGGTTCCTCTCGACGACTACTATCTCTGGTGTGATCACCGTGCCAAGCTCGAGGCCGCGCTGATTACTGAGCTCGCCAGAATCGAAAAGCTCGAGGCCATCGAGTGGTGCGGCGGAATCTACTCCTCCGAGTGGGGATTCGCCAAGCTTCTCCACTGGCTGCGTCACAATCCAGAAAAGCGCGAGAAATTCGCCAGCGCGTTCGAGCACTGCGACATGGTCGCCGCCACTCTTTGCGGAATCACCGATCCCCGCCGCGTGAAGCGTAGCGTTTGCGCCATGGGCCACAAGTGGATGTGGAATGCATCCCTGGGCGGACTCCCACCGGAGAGCTTTCTGGCGAAAGTCGATCCTTTGCTGGCCGGAGCACGCGACAAACTGGAAGGGGAGTATGCCACTTCCGACAAGATCGCCGGACAGTTGGCGCCGCAGTGGGCCGAGAAACTCGGCCTGCGTGCGGGCATCCCAATCCCTGTCGGCGCCTTCGACGCCCACTGGGACGCGATCGGCGCGGGCGCGAAAGAAGGCGACGTTGTGAATGTGGTCGGCACGTCTACCTGCATCATCGCCTACGCGCCCAAGGCGCAATTGATTCCGGGGGTCTGCGGTGTCGTGCCGGGAAGCGTGCACCCGCAGTTCACAGGAATTGAAGCAGGCCTCTCGGCGACGGGTGACATCTTCAGCGCGATCGCGCGCCGAGCGGGTACGACGGTTGAAGAATTAAGCAAGGGACTGGACAAATATCGTGCAGGTCAGACTGGCTTGCTGCGTATGACCTGGGACAACGGCGACCGCACCGTGCTGGTAAATCCGAACCTGGGTGGCATGACGCTCGGCTGGAATCTCGTTCATACCGCTCAGGACGAACTCTTCGCAGCAATCGAAGGTACGGCATTCCACACGCGTGTGATCCTCGACCGCATGAGCGAGTACGGCGCTCCGACGCAGCGTGTGATCAACGGCGGCGGCATCCCGCAAAACAATCCAGTGCTGAACCAGGTCTACGCCAACATTCTCGGACGCCCGGTGCTTGTTCCGAGCGGCAAGGTGACAGGTCTCGGCTCAGCGATCTTCGCTTTTATGGCCGCGGGAGCATTCAAGTCCATCGGCGAAGCGCAAGACAAGATCTGTCCCAAGCACATCGTCTACGAACCGCAGCCGGAGACCCAGGCTATTTATGCCGCACTGTACGAGCTCTACCGCAAGATCTATTTCGAATTCGGCAATCCGGAGCGATCGCCATTCGGCGATGTTCTGCCGAAGCTGATCCAAATTGCGAGAGGCTGATGAATCACGAGGTGGCTCAGTCGATCATTCCAGCTGTCTGTCGAGCCAGAATCCATTGTTTCGTGAGCCCCAGCTCAGCGATCCATTTTTCCAGGTAGGACTGGTCTAGCTCTTTCCCTCGGGCCCTCACGATTGCCGCAGCGTCCTCAATTTGCCGCTGCGAGCCGCCTAGTTTCGTCCACTCGAGCTTTGCCACAATCACATCCTCGGCACTGGCAATGAAAATCGGCAACCCTTGGAGAGTGACAGCCTGACGACGGCGGAATTCTTCTTTACTGAAAGGGCGAGACTTGCGGAAGATAAGATCAATCTTCCAACCCGTTCCCCGATCAATGACGTTGAACATGGATTCCTGCCGGTGCGCATCAAGGGCCGCGTCCAAGTCGACGTAATAATCATCGCGTTCCAAAATTTGCGCGAATCTTCGGAGCTGCGCAACCGTAGCGTCGATCACAATATCGATATCTTGTGTTGACCGCGACGTGCCGTAGTGCGCGCTGGCGAAAGATCCAGTCAGCATGTAGGCTATGCCGGCACCATTGAGTGCCGAAGTTAGTTTCCGGAATACTTCCGCCGTGCTCATCGCAGGCGTGACGGCAGCGGGTCGGGAAGGAAGGCGAGTCGAAGCAATTCTCGATTAACCTCTGCTTCGTTCCACTCGGGATGATCGCACCGTACCCGCTCGCGGGCTAACTCGCGGGAGAACAGACTCATGTCGAGTGCGAGAAGAATTCGCTCTTCTCCAGTCATCCCCTGTTGTGCCCTGAGTTGGATTTCCGATGCTTCGAGCGTTGTGTCGCGTGTCACCAGAAAATGGTACCACGCGAGTTGTACGCATCTCCGTTGGATAAATTGGTTGAGCCTTTATCCGCCGGCGATTGCTCCGATGATCAGGAACGGCTCTTTGCCCGAGACGACGGCTTCGGGCAGAGGCGCATCCGGGGATTCGTGCGTCAGATCTTCCTGACAGGCGAAGAAGCGCAGGAACGCGCGACGCTGCTTGGTGACGTGATCGCGGATCGCGCCCTTCAGCATGGGATAGGCTACCTCGACCGCATCGAGCACAGATCGTTGCGTCACCGGACCTTCCACTTGAATCTCTACCTCATGGCCGACATGCGCCAGAGTACGAAGATGTTGCGGAAGTTCAACCCGAATGGTTACTGGCATCTCAAAAGCACCTTCACTTTATATATGTCTCTTGCATATAAAGAGCTCTCCATTCATTGCCGCTGTGAATCCAGACCTCTCCGAAGACGCTTTTCGCCTTCGAGACTTCACCGCCGGTTTTGCCCTCGTACTGCGCAAGGTAGGTAACCAACGCTGTGTTCGGCGCGGTCGATTTGACGGTGAAGTCGCTGAGGGTATAGCTGAGGAGTTGGAAATCATCCACGGCGTTGACTTCCGTTTTCTTGTCGCCGATTGTGCTCAGCCCTTCTTCAAAGAGGTGAAAATCGTCGGCCAGCAGCACCGAAAGAGTGGGTTTGTCTTTGTTCTTGAAGGCCTCCCAGAGTTTGCGCACCTGCGCTTCAAGTTGACGAGGCACGGTTCCTGACTTGATTGCTTGCGGCTTTTGCTGCGCTGCTGCTGTGGCCGCGAATGACAACAACAACGCTGCAACCACAACCAACATTCTCTTCATGCTTTCTCCTCAACGGAACTAACATCTACGCTCACGAACCGATACTTGTGAGAGTCGAACGACACGCCCGCGCCAAGAACGCGCGGGCTACATTACGCTAGCGTCTGCACTTCCACCGATAGCACTGCTGGTAGATCGCGGACTATTGGCGACCAGGAGTCGCCTGCGTTGGGCGACATGTAGACTTGGCCTCCTGTCGTGCCGAAGTAGAGGCCGCACTTGTCGAGCGTGTCTACCGCCATGGCATCGCGCAGAATATTCACGTAGCAGTTCTCTTGCGGTAGACCTCTCGTGAGGGGTTCCCACTCGTTCCCGCCGGTCTTGCTGCGGAAGACGCGGAGCTTGCCTTCGTGGACGTAGTGCTCGCCGTCGCTCTTGATCGGGATGACGTAGATGGTCTCGGGCTCGTGCGAGTGAACGTCGATGACGAATCCGAAGTCGGTGGGCAGATTGCCGCTGATCTTCGTCCACTCATCCCCGGCGTTATCGGAGCGCATCACGTCCCAGTGCTTCTGCATGAAGAGAACGCCGGGGCGCTTCGGATTCATAGCGACGTGGTGCACGCAGTGTCCAATTTCGGCTGTGGGGTTCGGAATGTACTTGGAGTAGAGGCCCTTGTTGATCGGCTTCCATGTCTTGCCGCCGTCGTCGGTGCGGAAGGCGCCAGCCGCGGATATCGCGATATAAATCCGGTTGGAATCTTTGGGATCGAGAATGACGGTGTGCAGGCACATGCCTCCGGCGCCGGGCTGCCACATCGGGCCCGTGCCGTGACCGCGCAGGCCGGAGAGTTCCTTCCAGTCTTTTCCGCCATCGGTCGAAAGAAACAGCGCCGCGTCTTCAACTCCAGCATAGACCGTGTCGGGATCTGTAAGCGACGGCTCGAGATGCCAGACTCGTTTGAATTCCCAAGGATGCTGCGTGCCGTCGTAGAACTGATGAGTAGTGAGCGCAGCGGCAGCGCTGTCGTAGACGAACTTGTTACTCTCGCCTTTCGGCATGCCGCCGGGGCCCGTCGTTTCCCCGGGAGGTGTGCCGGGCTGGTACCACGTCTTGCCGCCATCGTCGGAGCGCTGGATGACCTGGCCGAACCACCCGCTGGTCTGCGACGCGTAGATGCGGTTGGGATCGGCAGGCGATCCCTTGAGGTGATAAAGTTCCCATCCAGCGAAGTGTGGTCCGCTGACCTCCCATTTGTCGCGCTTGCCGTCTGCGGTGAGGATGAATGCTCCCTTGCGCGTCCCCACGAGAACTCGAACTTTGCTCATGCCAACTCCTTGATTCAAGTATTCTGTCCTGGAAAACAACAGCCTGAAGGATAGAACCGAATTTTAACTGAGATGGTTACGGAGTCAAATCTCAGTCAAGGGATAGCGAAATCACTGTCCTTTGGGAGCGCGACTCGCACGCCTGTAAACCCGCACGTAATCCACCAGCATCGTTTGAGGGAATACTGTAGACGCGTCCGGATTGCCGGGCCAGCCACCGCCGACGGCGACGTTTAGCAACAGAAAGAATGGATGGTTGTACACCCACTTCGTGCCTTTGGGAAGCTCGGCGGGAGTGCGAGTGGCGTAGAGGTGATCGTCGACGTAGAAACGAATCGCTTTGGGTTCCCACTCGACCGCATAGAGATGAAAGTCGTCGGCGAAGTGCTGATCGGGCGGCAGGCTGGCGGGCGCGCTGATGCCCTTGTCGCCGGAATATCCCGGGCCGTGAATTGTGCCGTGTACCGTCGCCGGCTCCTTGCCGATGTTCTCCATGATGTCGATCTCACCGCACTTGGGCCAGCCGACTTTGCCGAGGTCATCGCCCAGCATCCAGAATGCAGGCCAGATCCCCTGTCCCTGAGGAATCTTGATGCGGGCTTCGAAGCGTCCGTACTTTTGGGAGAATTTGCCGAGGGTTTTCAGGCGCGCCGAGGTGTAGTCTCGCGTCACGCCGTCTGCGCCCGTGTATTTCTCCTGCAACACCTTGATCTCGAGATTTCCACCTTGCTCGAAGCTGTTTTCGGGGCGAGAGGTGTAGTACTCCAATTCTTGATTGCCCCAACCATTGCCTCCAGATTCGGAGACCCACTTGGTGGTGTCAACGGGGGAACCGTCTGGACGGTTGAATTCATCGCTCCAGACCAGTTTCCATCCGGCGTGATCTGCAGGTTCCGGCTTCGATTGGGCCACGGAAAAGAGAGTGAGGAGAACGAAGGTTCCCAGAATAGAAAACTGCCGTGAAGTAATCATGAATGCTCTCATGTGAAATTGACGATGGTTCGCACTATACTCACTGGTTCTATTTGTTGCCAGGAGAACTCGAATGTCGAGCAAGCGGACCAGACGGGAATTTCTGAAGGTGAGTGTGGGTGGAGTGGTTGCGGCCAAGACGGCCAAGTTGGCGAGTGCCTTGCCGGCATCGGTGTTGCCGCCTCCGGGTGACATTTCGATCCACGTGACCTCAGGAGCGCTCCGCTACCATGCCGAGCCGCCGGTCGCATGGAAAACCGGCAAGGCGGGCGGCAACGTCATTGAGCTGGATCCCGGCAAAAAATTTCAGGAGATCCTCGGGTTTGGCGCGGCTTTCACCGATGCGGCTTGCTACACATTCGACCGGCTGGAGCCATCGGCTCGGGAAACGCTTTTCCATGAGCTTTTTCATCCTGCAGAGATGGGAATCAACGTCTGCCGTACCTGCATTGGCTCGAGCGACTATTCCACCGAAGTGTTCAGCTACGACGAAGGCGAGCCCGATCCCGAGATGAAGCGGTTTTCGATTGCGCATGATCAGGCTTATGTTTTGCCGATGCTGCGCGAGGCCCGCAAACAGAATCAGGATTTATTTCTCTTCTCATCGCCGTGGAGTCCGCCGGGATGGATGAAGGCCGGCGGGTCGATGCTGGGCGGATCGATGCGGCAGCACAACTTTGCTCCTTATGCGAAGTACTTCGTCAAGTTCCTGCAGGCGTACGCGGCGGAGGGCGTGCCGGTGCAGGCGGTTACGGTACAAAACGAAGTTGACACCGATCAGGATGGCAGAATGCCGGCGTGCTTGTGGGGGCAGGAGTACGAGATGGGTTTCGTCAAGAATCATCTCGGTCCGGCGCTGCAGCAAGGCGGCCTCTCGACGAAGATCTGGATCCTCGACCACAATTACAACCTTTGGGGACGGGCCGTGGCCGAGCTCGATGATCCCGCTGTGCACAAGTTCTGTAACGCAGTCGCCTTCCATGGGTATGTCGGCTCGGCGGAGCAGATGGGCAAGTTTCACGAAGCTTATCCGGATGCTCAAATCTACTGGACCGAAGGCGGCCCGGACTACACCGCTCCGGATTATGGGACGGATTGGGCCAATTGGGCGAAGACATTCACAGAAGTCCTTCGCAACTGGTGTCAGTCCATTACGGGATGGAATCTTGCTCTGGACGAGAAGGGCAGGCCGAACATTGGACCCTTCCCTTGCGGCGGGATGGTGACGATCCATTCGGAGACGAAGGAGGTCACACGTAGCGGCCAGTGCTGGGCGTTTGCGCATTTTTCCCGAAACATACGGCGGGGGGCGAAGCGGTTTGACTCTACCGGCAAAGTGCAGGGAGTGGATCATGTTGCTTTCGAGAATCCCGATGGGAGCAAGGTGCTGGTGCTAACAAACGCTGGTGCGGCGAAGAATGTGCAGCTCAAAATGGCGGGCAAGGTGGCGGAGGTTGCGTTGCAGGCGGGTTCTGTCAGTAGTCTTTCTTTTTGAAGCTGAAGCGCTATCTCGCAGATTCGCTGCCGCCGACTCGTGGAAGTCCGTGGAAGAATTACATCCTTGGGGTTCGCTCTGGAACTCAATCCGCTGAAATGCAAGAGCTTTGGGTTTGGCAACCGCTTTGCAACCTTTTCAAGATTACCGTCCTCATACAGTTGCCGTTTTTGTTCGGCAGGACGCGGAGGTTTGCATTCTTTCGAGTCTGCAGACCATATGCTCAGCCACTCGTCTGTGCGCCACGTCTTTCTGGGCGCGGCCTTGGGAATCGCGCAGGAGGGTGTTTACAAAACGTACCGTTTTGATGTGCGAACCTTGTGTGATCGGAATAAGATTGCCACAGGAGCGGTATCACTCTTGCATCTTTTGTGCCAGGCCCCCTAGATGAGACTCTTCAGCGCCAGACTCATCGTCTCCCTCATTGTCGGCATCACCCTTGTGTCCCTATGCACTTCGTACTACCAGGTCCTGATGCAAAACAGGAGCATGCGCAAAGATCTGGAACGGCGCGCCGAAGTGCTAGGGGAGAGTCTGGCAAGAAACGTGGAGCGAGATCTGGAGAGGGATGCGCAGACCCGGCTGCAGCGGACGGTTCAGCAGTTCGCGAACCGGGAGCACTTAGCCGGACTCGCGGTCTATGATCCGCAAGGCCATCCGATCGCCGTTACAACCAATCTTGAGCCGCTGATGGAGAGCGCCCCGCCAATCGTGCTGCAGGCGCTGAAGCAGAATCACGCCACGGGAGCGTTCCTTCGGATGGGGATTGCTTCCATCCACATTTATGCGATGCCGTTGCACAACGGCGACGATCTGGTGGGCAGCCTGGCGATTGTTCACGACTCGGGGTATATCCGGGCGGAGAGCATGAGGATCTGGCGCGAGACATTTCTGAGCGCGCTGATTCACGTCGTGCTGATCGTTCTGATCACTCTGCTAATTGTGCGCTGGAGCATCGCCGGGCCGATCGCGCGGACTGCCAGTTGGATCAAGGCGCTGCGGACAGGGCGAGCGGTTTCGGCGCGCATCAAGCCGGTGGATATGGAACTGTTCCGTCCGTTGGCGCGCGAAGTCGCGACCATGGCTGAAAGCTTGAACACGGCGCGTACAGCGGCCGAACGCGAAGCCCGATTGAGGGACAGCGGGGAGTCGATTTGGACCGCGGAGAGGCTTGCCGTGCACGTCCGGTCGCGCCTAGCGGACGGCCGGTTGTTTGTAGTGTCGAATCGCGAACCCTATACCCACGTGCAGAAGGGTAAATCGATCGAGGTTAACGTTCCTGCAAGTGGTCTGGTGACGGCGCTGGAGCCGGTGCTCTGCGCTTGTGGCGGAACCTGGGTCGCGCATGGATCGGGAGACGCAGATACCGAAACGGTGGATGCCAACGATCGCTTGCTCGTTCCACCGGACGATCCGCATTACACGTTGCGTCGCGTTTGGCTGTCGAAGGAAGAAGAAGAAGGCTATTACTACGGGTTTGCCAATGAAGGGCTTTGGCCTCTGTGCCATATCGCGCACACGCGTCCGCTGTTTCGCGCCAGCGACTGGAATCATTATCAGGAAGTAAACGCGAAATTCGCGAAGGCCCTGCTGGAAGAGATGGAAGGCGTCAGCAACCCGGTAGTGCTGGTGCAGGATTATCACTTTGCACTGCTGCCTCGAATGATCAAGGAGCGGAGACCCGACGCACGGCTGGCGATCTTCTGGCACATTCCGTGGCCGAATCCGGAGGCATTCGGGATATGTCCGTGGCAGAAAGAGCTGATTGACGGATTATTGGGCGCCGACCTGATTGGGTTCCATATTCAGGCGCATTGCTCGAACTTTCTGCAAACCGTCGACCGGATTGTGGAGTCGCGGATCGACTGGGATCACTCGACGGTGCAGCGCCTCGACCACGGAACTACCGTGCATCCGTTTGCGATCAGTGTGAATTCGGCTGATCCTCAAACAAAGCTATTGCGAGAGTCAGCCTATGAGGAGAGAGCGTCGCTGCTGAAGAGCCTTGGGGTTCGAGCGGCATTGATGGGAGTGGGCGTGGACCGTCTGGACTACACCAAGGGGATTCTGGAGAGATTCCTGGCGATCGAGCGGTTCCTGGAGAAATATCCGCGGTACCAGGGCGTATTTACGTTCGTTCAGATCGGAGCGCCGAGCCGGACGCACATCAAGCGATATCACGATTTGCAAGCGGAGATAGAGGCTGAAGCGGAGCGAATCAACTGGCGATTCCGCTCGGAACAGTGGAAGCCGATCGTACTGATGGAACGGCAGCATAGCCACAAAGAGATCGAGCCTTATTACCGGGCGGCTGACCTGTGCCTGGTGACTTCGCTGCATGACGGGATGAATCTCGTGGCCAAGGAATTTGTCGCCACGCGCCAGGATGAGCGGGGAGTCCTGATCCTGAGTTGCTTTACGGGAGCGGCGCGGGAATTACGCGACGCGCTGCAGGTGAATCCTTATGACATCGACCAGACGGCGGAGGCGATCCGGACAGCTCTGGAGATGAACGCGGAAGAGAAGCAACAGCGGATGCAGAGAATGCGGAAAACCGTCCGGGAACAGAACGTCTATCGCTGGGCTGCGAGCTTGATTGGAGAGGTCTGCGACGTACGTCTGGAATCCGCAGGGGATAATCAGTTCCGCGCGAGCGCGGTTGGATAAAACTCCCGAACAGGTCAAATAGGCAACCCGGCTGAGCCAGAGTGCTACCTACTAGAACATGGCTACAGCTGAGAATATCGCGGAAAAGCCGGCTCTGCGGAAGCCGCAGAAGCCTTTTTACTTCAATACCTCGGAACATCTGCTGCGGATTGGCCGGCAGAGGGCGAGTAATCTTTCGGAATTGCTGCAGGCGCTGCAGACGGTTCCTGACGACTGCATTTTTCAGCACACCTTCCGCACCCTGCAGGAACATCACTTTATCCGGCAGGGCTTTTCAAATGACTTCGCGCATTGGTGTCTGTTTGCGTGCAATGAACCAGCACTGGCCGAGCAATTTGCCAGTGTAGACGTTCGAGAGTTTACGGCGATTGAAGGGCTGCGACGGCGGATGGTGGAGATTCTGGACGAGTTTCTGCAATCGCACAATATGAGCGGTTCGCGTCCGGCGCATGAGCCGTTCTATTTCTGTGCCGCAGATATCGTCGTACTGCCGACGGCCTTTTGTGCGGATACGCTTAAGGCGTTTCTCGACGGCCTTAACCAGGTGAGCGTTCATTCCATCCATCACCATTTCATTGAAGCTCGCTTGCGTCTACATCGCATGTCGAACGACTTCTCGCAATGGCTGGAATCGGAAATCGGGCTGAGGGAAGCGGCTGATGCAATCGAGCGCATCGACATCTACGCGAACACCATGGAGGGGGTGCGGCGGCAGATCGCGCGCATCGTCTCCCAATCTATACATTAGGAATAAGACCGAGAAGAAGCATGAGTTCTGATGATCCGCGCGCCATTTCTGCCAATCCCACCGTCAATGCGCAAGCACGCACCGAAGTCCCCAGGCGTGACGTTGATCGCCGGTCGCCCCATTCTGCGCGGCGGGCGAGCGACCGCGGGAACAACCGGCCGCTGCCGGCGAGCGTGCTGACGCCGCCAACTCCCCTGCCGCCGCCTCACTTGGATGATTACGGAGCGATCGTGGGGCAGAGCCAGCTCGATACGCTGCGGTATCTGGCGAAGGAGTTCAAGGGGAAGACGATCAAGATGGTGAACTCCACCGCCGTGGGCGGAGGAGTCGCTGAAATGTTAAACCGGCTGGTGCCGCTCCTGTCGGAACTGGAAGTTCCCACACATTGGGACGTGATCACGGGCGGCAACGATTTCTTCGAGATTACAAAGGCATTTCACAACGCGCTGCACGGAGCGCCGTATCAATTGACGCAGGCCGCCAAAGACATTTTTCTGATGTACAACGAGCAAAACCGGCGCCGCATGCAGTTTGGCGAAGACATGGTGGTAATTCACGATCCACAGCCCGTGGGGCTAGTGCTGTCGCGGCCGCACACGCCGGCGCATTGGGTGTGGCGATGCCATATCGACTTGTCGAATCCGAATCCGGGAGTGTGGGAGTTCCTGCGGCCATTCGTTGCACAGTACGACGCTGCGATTTTTTCTTCGCAGTCGTTTACGCAGCAGCTACCGATTGGGCAGTATCTGTTTTATCCGTGTATTGATCCCCTATCGGAGAAGAACAAAGAACTGCCCGACGCGCAGGTGCAACAGATCTGTGACGAGTTTGGCATCGACCGGTCGCGGCCCCTCGTGACGCAAGTGTCACGCTTCGACCGGTTGAAAGACCCGGTGGGAGTGGTACAGGCGTACAAGCTTGCGAAGAAATATGTCGATTGCCAGCTGGTGCTGGCTGGAGGCGGGGCGAGCGACGATCCCGAGGGTGCGGTCGTGCTGCAGGAAGTGAAAGAGGCTGCGGGGAACGATCCTGACATCATCATTCTGGATCTTCCGCCGTGGTGCGCGGTGCAGATCAACGCGATCCAGAGAGCGTCGACGATCATCGTCCAGAAGTCGCTGAAAGAGGGATTCGGGCTGACGGTTACCGAGGCGCTATGGAAGGCCAAACCGACGATCGCGAGTGCGGTCGGCGGTATTCCCAATCAGATTATTCACAAGCTGACCGGGGTGCTGGTGCACTCGGTCGAGGGATGCGCTTTTCAGATCCGATATTTGCTGACGCATCCGGAGTTTGCCCGGAGCATCGGGTCGAGCGGGCGCGAGCACGTGAAGGAAAACTTCCTGATGACCACCAACGTGAAGCGCTGGCTGCTGCTGTTTCGAATTCTGGAGCAGGCAAAAGGACAACTCAGCCAGGCGGCCTGAGTTACGCGCTTTCCCCGGCTGAGAATCCGCGATCCATACTGGGCAGATCGACATATGCAGGAGGCATCGCCGGGATATGCATTTTTCGGCTGCTGTCCTCACTGTCGGGGTTCTCGATCTGACGAATGAGGGTTTCGGCGGCGGTGTTACCAAGGTCGGGAAGCCAGACTTCCATTTCATCTGAGACTGTGGTGGCCGACGCCTTGTAACCGAGGTCTACGGAAATGACCGGCATGTTCATCTGGGCTGGAAGGTTGGCGTCAATCGCGATAACGCCCTCAATTCCTCTCTGCTGAAATTGCGCACAGAGATGGTTGGGGCCGTCGCCATCGGAGGTGGAGAGGACAAGCAGGTAACCGCTTTGATGCAAGCGTCGCTGTGCAGCCGCAACCACGTGCGCGACGCCGGAGCGGCCGAGCCCAGGCGCGATAACCGCCACCATGCGCGTACGTTTTGTGCGCAAAGAACGCGCCACAATGTTAGGACGATAGTTCAGTTCCGCGGCAGCGCGATAGACGCGGTCTTTAGTTTTTTGCGGGATAGCGCGCGCCGCTTTTGTGTTGTTCAAAACGGCAGAAACGGAGCAGGGGGCAAGGCCCACTCGCGCGGCGACAGTCTTCAGATTCACAGCTTTCTTTTCGGGCAACATTGCGCCCCCCTTAAAAAGTACGCTGCGTCCGCTGAAAACGCAGATTCCTCACCGCAAAGAACGCGGTTCGGAATCACAAGTGTTTAAACGGTTGCAGCGATTTTTGTTGGAACATCCCGGATCGATGTACGACTGGAGTTCCCTCGCGGGAGAACCAAACGGGGGTCTCAAATGCTTTCTGCCACGCTGCAGAACCAGCACAAACACTGTGCGTCAGAGGAGACTTATTAGTCCAACGCAAAAATTTCATTGTAACGATTCATGATCATCGTCGCAGTGGCGCCACACATTCCGGGATGAGGTATCCTCATCGATGTGGCGTTTCGGTTTCCATCCTCCGGCGATCAGAAGTTGATTCAGATCGTCGATGCCGCTCTAGTGGATGCGGCCGGCAGAAGCAAAGGTGGGCTTGTCTGCCGGAAGGGATGTACGGCGTGCTGCATTGGGGTGTTCGCCATCAATCAGCTCGATGCACTTCGATTGCGCCGAGGTCTGGCAGAACTTGCGGCACGGGACCCCGAGCGGGCGGCGGCTGTCCGGCAACGTGCTCGTGATTCAGTCGTGCGGCTGTCTCGCGACTTCCCAGGCGATCCCGCGACCGGTCTGCTCGGAAAGACAAAAGAACAACGCCGACGCTTCGAAGATTTTGCCAATGAGGAACCCTGTCCCGCGCTTAACCCGCACGAGGGTACCTGCGATCTGTATGACTCGCGTCCCATGACTTGCCGCACATTTGGGCCTCCGGTACGCGTAGAAGGAGGCGGTCTGGGAGTTTGCGAGCTTTGCTATCACGGCTTTTCTGAGAAAGAGATTGCCGCATGTGAAATGATCCCCGATCCAGAAGACCTGGAGCCGCGCTTGCTCAAGGAAGTCGAGAAGAGCACGGGACGTCGCGAGGACACCATTATCGCCTTTCCCCTGGCGGCCTGATGCGATCCCCCTTTTACCGTTTCAACATGCTGCGCATTGTTCTTGCGGAGCTGATCCTTTTCCTGTTCGCAATGCCGGTGTTCGCTCAGGCGACTGCTGGGAGTGAAACCGCGGCGTGGCTGCGTTATGCGGCCCTCGATTCGAAAGCTGTTTCAAGTTACGAGACCTTGCCGACAGTGTCGGTTTTGCTCGGCAGGTCTCCGGTTCTCCAGACCGCGCAGCGGGAACTGGCGACCGGCGTGGAGGAGATACTGGGCCGTGCTCTCAAATCGAGCGGCGGCATCAAGAGCAGCGCGATCGTGTTGGGCACGATCCGCGATCTGCACAACGTCGCGCCATCGTTGAAGCCTCCGAATCTGCTGGATGCGGATGGATACTGGCTCACGACGGCCCAGATTCGCCACACTCAATGCCTCGTCATCACTGCCGCGAATGATCGCGGGGTGCTTTACGGAGTGTTTGCGCTACTAAGCAAGATCGCCCGCGGAGAAAGCGTCCTCGCCATCAACGAAGTCCAGAACCCATATGCTCCAATCCGCTGGGTCAATCAATGGGACAACCTCGACGGCCGCATCGAGAGAGGGTACGGCGGGCCATCGATATTTTTCGCGGATGGGAAGGTGCGCAGCGATCTGACGCGTGCCGGAGAGTACGCGCGGCTGCTGGCCTCAATTGGCATAAACGGATGCACGATCAACAACGTAAATGCCGCGCCTGTTGTGCTCGAAGATGACTTCATCGCGCAAGCCAGGCGCATCGCGGACGCATTCCGGCCGTGGGGTGTGCAGATCTCGATGTCGGTCGATCTGAGCAGCCCGAAGTTGATTGGGGGACTGGACACGTTCGATCCGATGGATTCGCGTGTGGCGGAGTGGTGGCGCAAGAAAGTCGATGGACTCTACCGGCAGATTCCGGACTTCGGCGGCTTTGTAGTGAAGGCCGATTCCGAAGGACGTTCGGGACCGTCTGCTTACGGGCGCACTCACGCTGATGCCGCGAATGTCATTGCACGAGCACTTAAGCCGCACGGCGGCGTGGTCTTTTATCGGGCATTTGTTTACAACCATCATCTTGATTGGCGTGATCCAAAGAACGATCGCGCGAAGGCGGCGTACGACAATTTTCATCTGCTCGATGGCAAATTCGATGACAACGCCATCGTTCAGATCAAGAATGGCCCGATTGATTTCCAGGTGCGAGAGCCGGTGTCGCCGCTGTTTGCCGGGTTGCGCACCACCAACGAGGCCATCGAACTGCAGATCACGCAGGAATACACCGGGCAGCAAAAGCATCTCTGCTTCCTCGTTCCCATGTGGAAGGAAGTGTTGGATTTCGACATGCGTGTAGACGGGAGATCGAAGCCGGTGAAAGATCTGGTCAGCGGCCGCGTCTTTCATCGTCCGGTCGGCGGCTTTGTGGGCGTAGCGAACGTCGGTCTCGACGCGACTTGGCTGGGCAGCCCGCTGGCCATGGCGAATCTTTATGGGTTTGGACGGCTGGCATGGAATCCGGATCTCCGCAGCGAAACTATTATTGACGAATGGACCCGGCTGACATTCGGCAGCGAGCCGCGGGTGGTCAAGACAATCGCGAATCTGCAGCTAAGTTCGTGGCCCGTATATGAAAGCTATACCGGGCCGCTCGGCGCCGGGACCCTGACAAATATTGTTGGAAATCACTATGACCCTGGACCCCAGTCATCGGAAGAAAACGGGTGGGGACAGTGGCATCGGGCGGACCATCAGGGAATCGGCATGGATCGCACGATGGCCACCGGAACCGGGTATATAGGGCAGTATCCGCCCGAGGTGCAGAAGGTGTACGAATCGCTGGCGGCTTGTCCGGACAACCTCCTGTTGTTCTTTCATCACGTCCCGTACGCGTACGTTTTGCACTCGGGAAAAACTGTCATTCAACATGTGTATGACTCGCACTACGATGGAGCCGAACGCGTCCGCGGTTTCGTCGCCCAATGGAAGACGCTCGAGGGTCGGGTCGATCCCGAACGATACCGCGACATCCTGGCTCGCTTCGAATTTCAGGCTGGAGAGGCCGTGAAATGGCGGGATACCATCTGCAACTGGATGTATGGCTTGTCGGGAATCCCGGACCAAAAAGGGCGATTTCGGCCTTAGGGCAGGGACTTTATCCATTAAATTCAAGTTTTTGCGCCCTCCGGCTTGCGGATTTTGCGGAGTTCCGTTAACGTTTACGGTTCCGGAGGCAGGGTGCTCAACTGCCTCCTGAGATTTGCTGGCTGTACATGGCCGGCCCCGACGCAGGCCTAAAAATGGGAAAGCCTCCAGCCACTCTCGGCGACATTGCGAAGTCGCTGAGCACGTCCATCGGCACCGTTCACCGCGCGCTCCACGACCATCCCGGAGTAAGCCCAGCGACCAAGGCCAGAGTTTTGCAGATGGCGAGGAACCTGGGCTACCGGCCGAACTTGGCGGCAAGGTACCTGTCTTCGAAAAAGACGCTGCGAATCTCAGTGAATACGCTCCAGGGTACAACCTCGTTCTGGGATGAAGTGCGCGCGGGGATTCGAGAAGAAGCTGCGGGCATCCTTCTTGAAAATGTCGAAGTGGAATTTCGCACATCTCCCAGCCTCGGAGAGGGCGAAGAGGAGGCTCTAGAGGCAGCTATCGCGGCGCAGGTTGACGGCATCATTACGTTTCCGAGCCGCCCGGAAACTTTGCGGTCATGGATCCGCCGTGCCTCGCGCTCGCATATTCCGGTAGTGTGCGTCGCGACAGATGCGCCCAACAGCGGGAGATTGGGAATCGTCGCGATCGACACATTGGCCAGCGGTGCCATCGCCGCCGATCTCATGGGAAGGTTCCTGGGCGGGCGGACCGGGTCGGTCGGCATCACGGTATTCGACATGGGGATTACCGAGCATGCCGAGAAATACGGAGCCTTCGAATCCACGCTGAAATCGTTTTATCCCCATCTGGAGCTGCTTAGGCCGATTGAAGATCACGATGTGGAACGTGAAGCGTATCGCAAATGTCGCAAGCTGTTTGAAGAGCGGACTGACCTCACCGGAATTTATGTGACCACCGAGGCGTCGATACCCATGCTGAACGCGGCTTGCGACGCGAAGGTGCTCGATCGGCTTACGGTCATCACCACGGATTTGTTCTCCGATCTCGTCCCCTACATACGTTCGGGCGCGGTGGCGGCCACGATTTACCAACGCCCGCGAGCGCAGGGGCAGATGGCTCTCCGGCTGCTGCATGAGTTCCTCGCCGAGGGCGGACGGCGGTCGAATCAAGTTTCGCTGGCTCCCCACCTGGTGATGCGGGGGAATCTGGATTTCTTCTTGAGCCGGCAATCGCAGGAATCCGCAAGCAAGAATGGGCAAAACGGACAGGAATCTCGCAGGTTGGTGCAGGATCTCGCTTAGCCAAGCCAGTTGAATCAAGCCAACGAAAGGTCAGATGGAATCATGGCTTATTTAGGCATCGATGTGGGCACGGGGGGAACGCGGGCGCTGGTGATTGATGCGCAGGGAAACGTTGTGGCTTCGGCATCGGCGGAGCATCAGCACTTTGCCAGCCCGAAGCCCGGCTGGGCCGAGCAGGATCCGAGGGATTGGTGGCAGGCGTGTGGGGCGGCGGTGCGGAAGGCGCTCGAAACCTCCGGGATTCGCGCGGAAGATATTGAGTGCGTGGGATTCTCCGGGCAGATGCATGGGGCAGTGCTGCTCGATGCTTCGGATGAAGTGGTGCGGCCGGCACTGATCTGGTGCGATCAGCGCAGTGAGCCTCAGTCCGTGGAACTGGAGAAGCTCTTTGGGCGTGAGGCGCTGATTCGGCTCACCTGCAATCCTCCGCTGACAAATTTCACGTTGACCAAGTTTCTCTGGGTGCGCGAAAACGAGCCCCAAGCATGGGCGCGTGTGGCGCACGTCATGCTGCCGAAAGATTACGTGCGTTTTCGTTTAACTGGGGAACGCGCTATCGATATGGCGGATGCGTCGGGCACGCTGCTGCTGGACGTGGCGAACCGGCGATGGTCGAAGGAAGTGCTGGCCAAGACCGGTATTCATGAGAGTTTGCTGCCAGCGCTGTTCGAATCGCCGGAGGTGTGCGGCAAGGTTTCTGCTGCCGGCGCAGAAGCTACCGGGCTGCGCGCCGGGACGCCAGTGGTCGCGGGGGCGGGGGATCAGGCTGCAGGCGCCGTGGGCATGGGCATCGCGCGTGTTGGTGCAGTGAGCGCCACGATTGGAACTTCGGGAGTGGTGTTTGCTTCGACCGATCGTCCGGCGATGGACCCAGCGGGACGGCTACACACGTTCTGCCATGCGATTCCGGGACGGTGGCACGTGATGGGCGTGACTCAGGCGGCGGGACTGTCGCTACGCTGGTATCGCGACAACTTCGGCGCAGCGTCGCCGGGAATGCAGAAGAAGGACGAACGTGATCCCTACGACGTATTTGCCGAGGAAGCCGCTGCTGCGCCCGCAGGATCGGAGGGGGCGCTGTGGGCGCCGTATCTGATGGGCGAGCGCACGCCGCATCTGGATCCCAATGCGCGAGCCGCCTTGGTCGGCTTGACGGCTTCGCACACGCGGGCGCACGTGATTCGCGCGATTCTGGAAGGCGTGGCCTTCAGTTTGAAAGATTCCTTCACCATCTTCGAGGAGATGAAGATTCCGGTGACCTCGATTCGGTTGGGCGGTGGCGGTGCACGCTCGCCGTTGTGGCGGCAGATTCAGGCTGATGTTTACGGGCGCGAGGTGGAGATCGTCGCCGCGGAAGAAGGTGCGGCGTATGGAGCGGCGATTCTGGCGGGCACGGGAGCGGGGGCGTGGTCGTCGGTAGAGCAGGCATGCGATGCGCTTGTGAGGGTGGCGAAGCGAATTGCGCCGAATAAGAAAGACTTGCCCATTATGCAGAACGCATACCAGATTTACCGTAAGATTTACCCCGCTCTGCGCAGCGTTTTGTAGGCGTCCTGTTTCAATCGTCTTGTTCAGATTCGGACACTAATTTTCAATCCCGTACAGTCTCCGGTGTGGCCAAGTGACGAATTTCCCTGGCAGTGAGGGGCTTCCTTTCATTGCTCTTTGGTAAAAAAGGTGCACTGCATAGAGCATGCAGTCGTGCGGGTGGAGGGATCGATGGCGACATGGTTTCAAGACCTGCGCTATGCCTTGCGGCAATTGAATAAGTCGCCGGGATTCACGGCGGTTGCAATTTTGACGTTGGCGGTAGGCATGGGAGCGAACATCGCCATCTTCAGCTTTGTCGATGCGATGTACCTGAAGCCGTTGGCTGTTTTTGAACCAGAGCACCTGGTACGCGTCTACGCCAAAGGGCCCTCGGGGCATTATGGTGCCGGCTTTTCTTACGCCGAATTCGCGCTCCTGCGCGACCACAATTCCTCCATTAGTGCCTTATCGGTGGAGACAACCGTACCTCAGCTGCACTTGGTGGATGCTGGTGATTCCGAAGAGATTCGCGGCGAGTTCGTTTCCAGCAACTACTTCAGCCTGCTTGGCATTCAACCATCCATCGGAAGAAGTTTCTCACCGGCAGAAGATACGGTCCCTAACCGCGACGCCGTCGCTGTGATCAGTGACCATCTGTGGAAAGCGCACTTCAGCCAAGATCCGGCGGTGCTTGGTCGTGAAATTCATATCAATGGCTTCCTCTTTAAGGTGATCGGTGTTGCTCCGCCGGGATTCTACGGCGATGTGACGGGAAAGCCGACAGAAATATGGATTCCGGCGATGATGTATGCCGCGGTTGGCTATGGGTGCGATGACGGGTCTTACAGTTGCTCACTCTTCGACGCGATGATCGGGAGGCTCAGTCGCGGCGTGACGGCTTTGAATGCGCAGGCAGAGGTTAGCAGTCGCATCCTCTGGTCTGCGACCGACTGGCCGGAAAGGCCGAGCCGTAGGCAGGCTGTCCTGATGTCGGCAAACGGCGAGTCCCCAGACGATCAGGACGAACACGAGCAACAGTTGCGAATGCTAATGTCAGTAACGGCTTCGTTGTTGCTTATCGGCTGCGCGAACCTGGCCGGTTTGCTTCTTGCTCGGGGAGTGACACGCGCAAAGGAAATTGCCGTACGTCTGTCGATTGGCGCCACCCGGTCTCGTGTTATCAGACAACTTCTGACCGAGAGCGTTCTGCTGGCATCCCTGGGTGGAGTGGTCGGTCTCGTTTTTTCCTATGGAGCACGGGAAATCCTATCCAGGTTCTACGGCACAGATAGCGAGGGCTTTCACCATCTTTATGATTTGAGTTTTGACTGGCGCGTACTCGTCTATTCGCTAGCTTTGGCTTTGATCACAGGCGCCCTCTTTGGACTCGTTCCGGCAATTCGAGTGTCTCGACAGGATCTGGCGACGGAGCTCAAACAGGGTGGGGCGGCGGGGCAACACGCAAGAGGGTGGCTGCGGCGCGGGCTGATCGTCGGGCAATTGGCTGTCTCGATGATTTTGATGGTCTGTTCCGGGCTTCTTGTGCGTAGTGCTTTGGAGATTCGACGAGGCACGAACTTCGACCCTGAACACGTAGTTGTCCTTCGCGTCCGCCCCAAACTTACGAAATATGCGCAACAACAAACGGAGTCTCTCGTCCGCCGGCTGGACCAACAGTTGAGTGTGACTCCTAACATCGAATCTCCAGCATTCATGGAGGGAGGCGAAGGGCTTGTCTGGGACTGGCGAAGCGGCCGAGACGCCCGGGTCAGTGCTGTCCCGCAATCTCAGACGCAGAACGGGGGTTTGATCGTTCGTAAGCAAGATATTGGACAGAACTTCTTTCGAACGCTGAGGGTGCCGTTGCTCCAAGGGCGGGAGTTCACGGAACAGGATCGACCGGGGTCACCTCACGCTGCAATCGTGAACGAGACTCTGGCTCAGTGTCTCTGGCCGACAGAGTCTGCATTGGGGCGCACGTTATTTGTCAACGGACAGCCATTCCAGATTGTTGGCGTCACCGCTAACATTCAGCCGGAGAGCCGTTTCCATCTTCCGGAACCGCATCTTTATCTTTCCTACTGGCAGTCGAATGCGACTCGCGAGGGCGACATCCGCTTCGCAATCCGCGTGGCCGGAGATACGGGGCTTGCCCTTCGTGAGATCCGCCGCGCAGTGCAATCATTGGACCCGAATGTGCCCATTAGCGAAGACATGTGCTTGTTGGAGCAACTCGATCTCGAATACATGCCTGTGCTGCTGGCACAGAACGTCATGTGTTTTTGCGGGCTGATCGCGATCTGCCTCGGCGCCATGGGGCTTTATAGCGTCCTTGCATTCGCGATCCGCACGCGCACTCGCGAGCTCGGCATCCGCATGGCTCTCGGAGCGCAGAAAGAAGATGTGCTGCGACTTATTCTAAGGCAGGGAACAGAACTGATGTCCCTGGGAGTAGTAGTAGGCACTTTCGGGGCAGTAATCTCGACGCGGTTCCTGGCGAGTTTGCTTTTTGGTGTGAGAGCGACTGATCCAGTCATCTATATTTGCGTGACGATCCTGTTCGTTCTCGTGGCACTTGCAGCCTGTTATCTCCCCGCGAGAAGGGCGACGCACATCGACCCCCTGCAGGCTCTGCACATCGAGTAGCCGACTAGTCTCTACTTGGCGGGCTCCTTGACCAAAAGTACCTGGTCTCCGGCCACATCCTTCATCTGCTGCACGATTCCGGACGGCCAATGAATCTCCACGAGGTCTGCAGACGCATTGGCCCCCAGACCGAAATGGACAGGACCCGCGCTTGACGACGCATATCCGCAACTGGTCGTCATGTGGTTGTACTGTGCACCGGATTTCGTGACCACTCTGATCCGCGCGCCGATGCCGTCGCGGTTGCTCTTCGTTCCTTGCAGCTTGAATTCGATCCAGTGATTCGTGCCGGGACTCTGGTTCACCCAGATTTCAGCTGGAGCATTGATCGCGCTTACGACTACGTCGAGCTTTCCGTCTCCGTTCAAATCGGCTACGGCTGAGCCGCGATGGCGCGATGGAGGTTGCGCGGTCAGGCCGGCCTCCGCGGTCAAGGCGGCGAACTTCATCCCGCCGAGATTCCGGAACACCGTGTTCGGTTGTTCGATGACCAGGTTGGTTGACGCTAACGACTGCACATGGCCGCGCGCGACGAAGATATCTTTCCATCCGTCGTTGTCGAAGTCGGCAATGGTCGGTGAATATCCTGACATTGGAAGGCTTAGCTTGGTCATACCGCTCTCGCGTGTGACTTCGGTGAAGCTTCCCTTGCCGGTGTTCTTGTATATAGGGAAGGTCTCGCCGTCGAGCGCAACGATGACGATGTCGGGATAGCCGTCGTTGTCGAGATCGCGGAAATCGACGCCCATGCCGGAGATGTAGACGCCGTCTTCGCGCAGGGCGACATTCTCTTCGAAGCCGACTTCTTCGAACTTGCCGCCGCCTTGGCTTCGGTAGAAAGAATTCATCAGCTTGTCGTTGGGGATAATCAGGTCCATGCGGCCGGTGAGTTCTGAGTCGGCAGCAGCTATGCCCATACCTTTGCCGGGATGCTTGCGGAAACCCGCCTCTGCCGAGGCATCGCGAAAGGTCCCGTCGCCTTTGTTGATGAATAACTGGTTGGGCGTTGGTTTGTACATCTTGGGATGGCAGTAGTCGTTGTGACCGAAGCCAGCGCAGACAGGTTCGTTATTGAAATCCCATTTCAGATAATTGATGACAACGAGATCGAGTAGGCCGTCGTTGTTGACGTCGATCCAGGCGGCGGCGACGGCCCACAGCGGGCCGTACTCGGGGTCGGGCTTGTTGAGGCCGGCCTTGGCGGTAACGTCGGTGAACGTTCCGTCGCGGTTGTTGTGATAGAGCGTGTTGCGATCGACGCCTGCCACGAAGATGTCTTCATACCCGTCGTTGTCGTAGTCGGCGATCGCGACGCCGGTATCATAGCCTGTCCCTTTGAGGCCCGCCTTTTCCGTGACGTCCGTGAAGTGTCCTTTGCCGTCGTTTTCGAAGAGGCGGTTGTAGTACTTGGGAGAATCCTTTTTCAGCGTCTTGAGGTCGGCACCGTTGGTGAAGAAGATGTCGAGCTTGCCGTCGTTGTTGTAATCGAAAACTGCAACTCCTCCTGCCATCGTCTCGGGAGCGTGGTGTTCCGGGCTTTCGTTGCTGTCGAGTTTGAAATCGATAGGCTGGAAGATGAAGCGGATCGGGCTGTCAGACGCGCTTACTTTAGGAATGTCACCCGACTGAGTTTTGGGGTGCGCCACCACGAGAGCGCTCGCAAGTATCAGGAGAAATGAGGCCAGGAAACCGCGAATGATCATATCGGGACGACATCTTTAATTGAACCACAAAGGACACGAAAGACACGAAGGTTGCGATGAAATTTCCTTCGTGCGCCTTCGTGTCCTTCGTGGTTAAAGCTCTTGATCTATTCGGGCAGCTTCTCCTCGCCCTGAATTGTTAGATGAGAATCCGCATGGGGCGCCGCAGTTCCCGGTTGTCCTCCGCCCACGGTGATGAGATAGTCTCCGGCACCGACCAGCCGATCTCCAGTTTCATTCACGTAGCTGAGATCCCGCGGACCGAGCGTCAACTTCACATGTTGTTGCTCGCCGGCTTTGAGATGAACGCGCCTGAATCCGCGGAGGGCTTTCAGCGGCGCGCCCGCTACCTTCGGGAAGCTGATGTAGACCTCAGCCACTTCATCGCCATCGCGCTTACCCGTGTTCTTGATGTCCACTTCGACGTCCAGCGGACTGCCAGCCTGCAACTGTGGGTTCGATAGCGTCAGGCCGCTATATTCGAAGGTGCTGTAACTCAGGCCGTGGCCGAAGCCATACAGCGGCTCGCCGGTGAAGTAGCGATAGGTGCGGTTTTTCATGTTGTAGTCTTCGAAGTCGGGCAGTTGTTCGGTGCCTTTGTAGAACGTGACAGGCAGCCGTCCAGCAGGATTGTTGACTCCGGCCAGGGTTTCCGCGATCGCCGTCCCGCCTTCTTCTCCCGAATACCAGGCGTCGAGAATGGCGTTGGCGTGATCGTTGGCCCAGTTCACGGCGAGTGCGCTGCCGTTCATCAGGACGACGATAAGGGGCTTGCCGGTTCCCTTGACGGCTCCGAGCAACGCTTCTTCTTCCGAGGGAAGGTTGAGGCTGGTGCGATCGCCGCCGCGGAATCCGGGGACTTCGACCTTCATCTCCTCCCCTTCCAGCTTCGAGGTGATGCCAACCACAGCTACGACTAAATCGGCCTTCTGCGCGGCGGAAGTAGCTTCGACAAGCGGATCCTTTCCGACAGGCTGCCAGACCATCTTGATGCTGAAAGCGCCCTTGAGGAATTCAACTTTCACCGGATATCGATGCCCTTTCGTCAGAGAAACGCTGGCTGTCTGGATGTTGGGATCGTGCAAGACCGGGTCATCGACGATTGCCTTGCCATCGAGCCACATGCGCTCGTTGGAGCCTGCGAGGCCGATCTGGTACGTGCCTGACTCGGAGGGAGTGAGGAATCCGGTCCAGCGCACCGAATACTCTTTCATCCCCTCAGGAGCAGGGACCGCTTGCGGATCTGGGATGAAGGCGAACCTCTGCACATCGACGATCGGGTCAATACGGGTGACCTGCGGGGTTCCGGTCAGATCCCCGGCGAAATATTCTGCCTTCAGCCCGGGCTTCCCGTCCTCAGTTGTGAGCGCCGACGTCGGAACGGGCGGCAGTTCGCGCAGAAAATTCGTTCCCGGCTCATACGTCACTTGAACTCCGCCGAATTGTTTGCGTATGCCTTCCAATGCAGTTACCGCATGCGAGGCTGTACCGCTGTAATTGCCATGAAGTACTTGAACGGATTCCGCCAGCGGACCAACCACAAGAATCTTTTTGGCGCTCGGTGTCAGCGGAAGTGTGCCGTCGTTTTTCAGCAACGTCATCGACTCCCGCGCAATTTTCAGGGCCAATTGGCGATGTGGCGCGCTGTCGATTTCCGAGTCAGCAGTCTTGGCATAAGGAACCATATCCGGAGGATCGAACATGCCCAGCCGCATGCGGGCGGTGAACAGGCGGCGCAGGGAAGTGTCGAGATCGGCTTCGGTGAGCAAGCCCTGCTTCACAGCGTCTACGAAGGGCTTGTAGTCATGGTCGTCTTTGGTGATGGTGAAGAAGTCGGCGCATTCGTTGTCCATGCCGGTCTTGATCGCCGCCGCCGCCGCTTCGGCCTGGCTCTTCACAAAGTGGTGGCCCTGGAAGATGTCGACGATGGCATCGCAATCGGAAACCACATAGCCGTTAAACTTCCACGCCCCGCGAAGCGTGTCTTTTAACAGAAATGTATTGGCGCACGCGGGCTGACCGTTGACGCGGTTATACGCGCACATAACGGACTCGGCCTTGCCTTCGGTTACGGTCGCGCGGAACGCCGGCAGATACGTGTCTTCCATGTCATGTTTCGAGACTTGGACATCGATGGTGTGTCGCGTAGGTTCAGGCCCGCTGTGTACCGCGTAGTGTTTCGGCGTGGAGATCACGCGGAAGTATTTGGGATCGTCTCCCTGCAATCCGGTCACAAAGGCCACGCCCATCCTTCCCGTCAGGAAAGGATCCTCACCGTAGGTTTCCTGGCCGCGTCCCCAGCGAGGGTCGCGAAAAATATTTATGTTGGGGGACCAAAAGTCGAGACCTTCCATAGTGTCGCGGCGTCCGGCGCGTACGGCCTGGTTATGTTTGGCCCGGGCTTCGGTGCCGATCACGATTGCCATTTCGTGGATAAGGGAATCGTCAAAAGTGGCGGCCAGCCCAACGGGCTCGGGAAAAACGGTGGCGGTACCAGCATTGGCAACACCATGCAGGGCCTCACTCCACCAGTCGTAAGGGGGCACCTGCAGGTCGGGAATGGCCCGTGCCTGGTTCACTAATTGTTGGGCTTTCTGCTCCAGAGTCATGCGTTTGATGAGGTCGTCGACCCGGGCATCGATGGGTTGGGAAGGGTCCAAATAAAGGGGCTTAGCGTTGGTTTGAGCAGCGCAAGGAATGACGATAAGAAGGGCGGAAACGGCTAAAATCATGGTCCGAAAATGACTTTCCATAGGTGATCCTCCGGCGTATCCGAAGCCTAGCCTGGGCCTGCGGGTGCGCACCCGATTGAGTTAAAAAGACTTTCCGTTAACGATTACGGTGACGGTCGCTTGTAGCACAGAGACATCACAGGGTCAAGGAAGCTGTTGAGGAATGCTCGAGGCTCAGTTTTCGGGCCGAGCCTCAAAAATGCCTTTACGATATCGATTTTGTTCTTGACAACGGTTTACATAACAAAGTAAACCGTCAACGTTCACGTAAGAAGGGTTTGTTCTGTCCCAGAGGAACTGTCCCAACTGAACGCAATTTTGGAGGCTGGCAAATGAAATCCCTCTCGCCCACGCATGCCGGGAGTTTCGGCCTATCCCTGAAGCGCTTTGATCTACGCTTGGTTCTACTGCTGGGAGCCTTGGTTGTGCTCTTCGCGGCACAGGGCCTGGCACAAGAAGCAACCATCGTTGGAACCGTGACCGACCCGAGCGGCGCTGCAGTCGCGAACGCCAAAGTCACACTCACAAACGTGGACACAGGCGTGTCGAAGGCATTTACGACGAACGACTCGGGTCAGTACACCGCGGTCGATATTCACATCGGCCACTATGACGTCAAAGTGGAAACGAGTGGCTTCAAGACTGCAGAGCGCAAAGGCATGGTCTTGCAGGTCGGCGACCGCGCTCGCTCAGACTTCCAACTGGAGGTTGGAGGTCAGCAGGAAACGGTCACGGTGGAAGCCAATACCATTGCCGTGCAGGCGGATACTGGCGAAGTCAGCAACGTCATCACCGGCCAGCAGATGGAGGGCCTCTCGGTCAATGGCCGTGGCATTTACCAGTTGGCCGCTCTGGCGCCGGGAGCTTCCAGCCAGATTGATCCCACGGCTCCCAATACTCCCGTGGGTGGCAACGCCAATGTCGAATTCAACGGCCTTCGCCAGAATCACAACATCTATTTGTTGGACGGCGGCGAGAATGATGACCGCGGTGGCGCCGGCGGCATGAGCATTGCTCCGTCTCTGGATTCGATCGCCGAATTTCGTCAGCTCACGTCCAACTACAGCGCCGACTTCGGTCTCTCCTCGGCCGGCACCATGACGCTGGTTCTGAAGTCCGGAACCAAGCAGTTCCACGCTGCCGCTTGGGAGTTCAACCGCAATGACGCGTTCGATGCCCGGACATACAACAATCGGGCTCCGAGCCCGGTGGCGGAACTTCGCCAGAACACATTCGGGTTTAACGTGGGCGGTCCGGTTACATTTGGCAAGCTCTACAATCCGGACAAGAACAAGACGTTTTTCTTCTACAACATGGAGTGGCGGAAGTACATTAACGGCCAGACTCTGCAGCAGACGGTCCCGCTGACTCCCTGGTATACGGGAACCTTCGGCACCCAAGCCGTCAACGTGCCCACTACGGCTCAGGTGACTCCGTCAATTCTCTTTAAGAACTGCCCGGGTGGGTTGGCGCCTCCGGGGGTTGTTCAAGGATCCGCATTCCCCGGAAACCAGGTTCCGTCGTGCATGATCAGTCCCAATGCAACCGCATTGCTGAACGCAGGCGGCCAGTACGGCGGTATCTTCCCAGCGCCCAACAGCGGCAACAATTTTATCGGCGGCGCCAATTCTCCCACGAACCTGCGGGAAGAAATTGTCCGCGTCGATCACAACTTCAACAGCAAGTTCTCGGTGTTCGGACATTTCGTTGACGAATCGGTGAGTCAATCGTTCGGTACCAGCTTGTGGAATTGGTCCAACACTCCGGTGCAGGGCACATCCTTCGGTAACCCGTCCTACAGCGCTGTAATTCACACGACCTACGCCATCAGTCCCACGCTGCTGAACGAGGTCGCCTTCAACTACAACGGCAACCGCATCAACATCATTCCCACAGGGCTGATTTCTGCCCCGTCGACCTTCACCTTTAGCCGCATCTTTCCTGGTCCGAACAGCGACAACCGAATCCCGAACATCAGTCTGGGGGGTGCGACTGGAGCGCAGTTTGGCAACAATAGCTGGCCGTGGACCAACAAGGCAGATGATTATCAGATCCGCGATGACGTGTCCTGGACCAAGGGCGCGCACCAGATGAAAATTGGTGGCAGCTGGGCTCTCTACAAGAAATACCAGCAACTGTTTGGCAATACCCAGGGTTCGTTCAGCTTCAACGGAAGCTACACGGGCCTCGACTTTGCCGATTTCCTGTTGGGTCTATCCAACTCCTACGGAGAGCTCGGTGTTCAGGACTACGGCTACTGGAACAACCAGTCCACAGCCCTTTATTTCCAGGACAACTGGCGCGTAAACAAGCGGCTGACTCTAAACCTGGGCTTGCGCTGGGACGGCGTGCCGCATACCTACGAAGCCAACAACCGGATGGGCAACTTCTATCCGAACCTCTACAATCCGGCCAATGCCGCGCTTCTGGACACGAACGGAAACATTTGCAGCGGTGCCTTCAATGCCGGCACTGGAGCTAATCCTGGTTGCACGCAGGCAAGTCCGGGTCTGGGCACCAGCCCGAACAAGGTCCTCGCTGGGACCCAGTTCTACTTGAACGGTATCGGAATCCCGGGAACGACTCCGGGCGTCCCGAAGGGCTTGGTCAACACAAATTGGGCAGCGTTTGGCCCGCGGATCGGCTTTGCCTACGACCTTACCGGTGCAGGCAAAACCGTTTTGCGCGGCGGTTTCGGTACCATGTATGAGCGCATCCAGGGCAACGACATGTACAACGCCGGGCCGAACATTCCGTTCAGCACCAACGTGTCGTTCAGCGGCGTTCAGCTTGACAACGCGGAAACGTTCTTGAACACCGGGCAACATGCTGTTGCTCCGATCACTGTAGCCAGCATTACCGGTCTGGCAGTGAACCAGTACAAGCTGCCTGTGGCTTACCAGTACAGCATTGGGGTGCAGCACTCGCTCGCTTCCCGGACGGTGCTCGCCGTAATGTATGTTGGGAACCAGAGCCGCCAACAGAACTACTATACTGAGACCAATCTTCCCAACCAGTCCGATCTTCCCGGGTTGATCAACGGAACGATCCCCGGCGGCTACAACGCTGTGGCCCCGTACCGGGGTTTCGGCTCCATTAAAATGTCCACCAACGGCGCCAATGCTCACTACAACGGCCTGCAGGTCGACCTCAATTCTCAGATCAAGAAGGACCTGAGCCTGCGAGTGTTCTACACGCTCTCGCGTTCCATTGACCCCTCCAACAACACTTCTGGCAACGGGGGAGGAGACCTTCAGAGTGTTTCTAACCCCTACGCGGGTTGGAAGTATGATTCTGGACCGGGTGGTTATGACCGAACCAATAACCTTTCCGCCAACTTCATCTACAGCCTGCCGTTCTTGCGCAACTCGACGAATGCGTTCGCTAGAACGGTTGTCGGTGGATGGGAGGTTTCGGGCATCGTCACGATCGAGTCCGGTCTGCCACTCAACATTACGATGACCGGTGCACAGGGCGGCAACGGCGTGGGCGGAACCAACCGGCCTGACCAGGCAGGCAGCGTCGTCGCACCACACACGAAACAGCAGTGGATTACCAGCTCGGCGTTTGCTGCACCGGCGCTCGGCGCATGGGGCAACGTGGGCTACGATTCGGTGCGTGGTCCGGGGCGCGACAACTGGAACCTGTCGTTGTTCAAGGCCTTCGTGTTCAGCGAAGCTCGTGGCAGCCAGTTCGAACTGCGGCTGGAAACCTTCAACACCTTTAACCATCCGCAGATCCAATCCGTCCCTGCGGGCTTTGGCAGTTCCAACTTCGGCCTGCCGAACGGATTCTGGCCCGGGCGCATTGTCCAGCTCGGCGGAAAAATCTCGTTCTAACCCTCTCTGCAAAGAGAACTTCACGCCCCGCTCGAAAGAGCGGGGCGTTTCACTTGTGTGCCAAGCATGTTCAACAGCTAGGAGGTGAAAGCCCTCTACCCAGTCTGATGGAGACGAAGGGTTAGTGAAGCGCAAGGGTGAAATAACACTCGCCGCGAGGCGAGGCCTGAAAGAAGCGTGGAGCAAAGACGCGAGCCGATGAACAAGAACCGGATATGAGGCCTACGGTGGCGGGCGAGCGGGCAGGAGACTGCGAAGCTCATATCCATCAAGCTCACTGGTGGTAAATCCGGCGGTTGCGCGTCGAAAGCGGTGGAACTTACCTTGGGAGATCGGCTTAAAGCCGCGCCATAGAGTCGAGCAAAAAGTTCGCCGGCTTTAGCCGCTGAGGGATGTTCTTGGGAATTGGAAAGCCCTTGCGCTTCGAAGAGAACTGGACTCACCTTCTCCCTTGACCCTCATCTCGGGTAAGAATAGGCTTGTGTCTAACGAGTGGGGTTTGTTATGCATTCCGCCAACCTTCAATGGGGCCGGCAGGCTGCACGATCCCTCATCACTGTCCTCGAATGCGCCTTCTTGCTGTCGCTCTTTACTGCTTACGCTCAAGAAAGTGCCAGCGATACGTCGGTTTTTCGCGCTGACAGGCCGCATATCTCCCTGACTGCCCGGAACAGCACAGGTGAAGTGATCAAAGCTGCAGGGACGGTAAAGCTATTGCACGATGGGATCCTCGCAGACCAGGCCGGGCTCTCGCACGGACGCGCCTTCTTCGGACCGCTCTCCTTTGGAGACTACACGCTGGTCGTCGAGGTCGCCGGTTTCAGGCCGATCCAAAAGGATGTGAATCTCTCAGTGGCGATGAGGTATGAGGTCGACGCTACCCTCCAGCCGGACTCGCCGGACAACACAGGCGCGGCGGCATCGGCCAAGCCCCTCCTGGCTCCCAAGGCCAAAGAAGCACTGGATAAAGCCCTGAAGGCTCTGAGCGCCAGCAAGCTCTCCGATGCCGAGAAGCACCTGGACGAAGCAGCGAAACTTGCACCCGGCCACCCCGACGTTCTTTATGTCCAGGGAGTGCTACTTCTCAAGCAGCAAAACTGGGCGCAGGCGCAAAACGCTCTGGAGAAAGCCTCGCAGATGGATCCCACCAACGCGCGCGCCTTTTCAGCGTTGGGAATGGCTTTCGCAGACCAAGGTAAGTATGACGCAGCGGTTTCTCCCTTGGAGAAGTCTCTGCAGCTGGATCCTGCTAGCTGGGAAACACATTACGTGCTCGGACAAGCGTATTACCACCGCCAGCAGTACGATCAAGCGCTGACAACCTCGCAACTTGCCTTGACAGAGTCGAAAGGCAAAGCTCCGGAAATCGAGTTGCTGGTTGCCCAGGCACTCACCGCTGTTGGGAAGTACGAGGATGCAGCGCAAGCTCTCCGCGATTTCCTGAAGCACTACGGCGGTCGGCCCGAGGCCCCCACCGCTCAACGTTGGCTTGATGGCCTCGCCAAAAATGGCAAGATCCATTCAAACTGAAATCCCGGCGGTCCGAGGTTCGAAGTGGGGTCTGCTGGACACCCCAAGCACATTTCCACAGACATCCACAGCCCTGAGGTGTGACATCTGCACTTGCGCGCAATCGGAAAAAAGCAGAACATAGCCAAGGCGAAAGCGGTGGTAGGAAGCAATCGTGCCGCTAGGGTTAACTCCTTGGGGCTCAAGATTTTGCCTCTAAGCTATTCTGCTCCAAGATTTTATTTTCGGCTTTGCCCTAACTTGATGATTCCAATAGACCAGGGGGGAGGGGGGTATACCCCACAATCCCAGCCGTTTCCCAAAACGAAACTCTCAGTCCGTTCCCTCCTTTTTCCGATTTCTAGCCTCTGCAGACCCTTCAGCAGCAGGAGTCTGCACAGGTGGCTCCGAAGCCTCGTCGTCGCCCAGTTTCTCCTGCCCACGATCCTGCTCGCGCAAGAACCTATGCCTTCTGATGCCATTGCCTTCGAGCAGCAACAGAAATGGACCGAAGCCGCCCAGGCATGGAAGGCTGTGACAGCTCGGAATCCAAATGATGCCGCAGCATTCGCCGCACTGGGAGTCGACCTCGCGCGTTTGCAGAAATACGACGACGCGGCCAGTGCTTATCGCAAGGCCCTCAAACTCAATGCGCGCTTGCCAGGGATCCAGCTCAACCTCGGGCTGGCGGAGTACAAACAGCAGCGTTGGGAGGCTGCCGCAACGGCATTCCGCGCCACGTTGGCTGTTGACCCCAAGAACACACAAGCGCAAACTCTGCTCGGTATGAGCTACTACGCCTCGCGAAAGTTCGAGCTGGCAGCTCAGTATCTGGAGCCGGCCAGCAAAGCCGACCCTGCCAATGCCGAGCTTCACCAGAGGCTGGCCGAGAGCTGTCTGTGGGCCAAGAAGGCTGAGTGCGCGATGGAAGAATTCCGGATGCTTCTCCAGCAGAGTCCGGATTCGGCCCCGACGCATTTTCTGATGGGTCAGGCACTCGATGCGCTTGGAAAGCCGGACGAGGCGATCGCTGAACTTGAGGCCGCTGTACGCATCGCTCCCAAGGAGCCGAACCTTCATTACGCGTTGGGTAACATGCACTGGAAAGCCCAGCAGTACGATGAGGCCAAGAAAGAATTCGAGCTCGAACTGGCTCTGAATCCAAACCACGAGCAGGCCTTGACCTTACTGGCGGATATTGAGTGGAAGAATGACAATCCCGACGCGGCCCTGCCCCTGCTTCAGAAGGCCATTAGAGCCAACAAGAACTTTCGTCTCGCCTATGTGGAGCTGGGAGCGATCTATCTTGCTCAGAACGACTACAAACAGGCCGAGCCCGCCATTCTACAAGCCATCAAGCTCGAGCCCGGTGAGCCCGATGCGCACTATCAGCTGGGAAGGTTATACAAGGCCACGGGAAGAAAAGCTGAGGCTGAGAAGGAACTCGCAAAAGTTCGAGAACTGCGGAAGAAGGCCGACGAGAGCGTTGCTGAAAAGATGCCTGCGGCAGCAGCTACAGAGCCTGCTGACAAGAACAAGAATTGAGAGACGGTTACGCCCGGCCCTTTTTTGCCGCCACGGCCGCTTGTTTGCCCGCAACTTCCCAGGGACGTTTGGGCCTGTCCAGCACCGGCTTGTCGCGATTCTCGATCCGGTCGTAGTGATAGGACTCGCTCACCGTCCCGAGCGATTCGTTGTACAGGCTGGGCAAGCCAAGCGCCATCTTCAATTCTTCCGAGAAATTCTGCAGAGCCTTCAACTGCTCGGCGCTTGCCGGAACCTCATTCTTAGAAGTCTTCAGAAACTGCTGATATCCCCGGTTCACCAGTTTTGAGATCTCGCTACCGATCAGGTAGCCGGGATAAGCAAAAATCTTCACCCCCTCACCTGAGGTCCTCTCGATGGCAGCCGATACGTTATACTTCCGCAGGAAGACGCGGTTGTTGGTGCCGGGCGCATCCGTCGTGTCGAACCCGTTATCGCGCAACCAGGCCAGCGCTTCTTCGTAGGTTCGTCCTTCTGTTGGTTTTGCCATTTTCTTTTGCTTCAACCTTTCGTTGGCGGCGTTGGCCCGTTCATTGGATGCGGAATTATAAGAATTGAGTGCAACTTTACAGAGCCTGCATCGCCTGATGATTCTGATTCATCTAAACAAGCTACTACATACCGTGTTTCTGATCTCATAGCACATTACGTTGGTCACGGCATCCACTACAAGTATGACGTACGGCTCGAGCAAAACGGCGGCGATTCCATCATCCGCGACCCCTGCTGAATCGCGCGAAACAGGCGCGGGACTGGGCGAAACGCTTGGTCACAGCCTGATGGAGCGGATCGGGAATACCCCGCTTTTGCGCCTGGACGCGGTTACTCGCGATCTTCAAGGCGTGACACTTTTGGGTAAGGCCGAATGGTACAATCCCGGCGGGTCGGTAAAGGATCGCGCGGCTGCCAGCATCGTCGCCGACGCCGGCAGGCGTGGGCAGCTTTATCCCGGGAGGATTCTCCTGGATGCAACCAGCGGCAATACGGGAATCGCCTATGCCATGCTGGGAGCAGCGGAAGGCTTTCCGGTCACGCTCTGCATGCCGGAAAATGTTTCGCGCGAGCGCAAGCAGATCCTGCAGGGCTACGGCGCGAACATCATTTATACCGATCCGGCCGACGGTTCCGATGGCGCTATTCGGATGGCGCGCCAGTTGGCAGCGGAACATCCCGACACGTACTTCTACGCCGATCAATATTCGAATGACGCGAACTGGAAAGCGCATTACTTCATGACAGCGAATGAAATCTGGCAGCAGACCCAGGGGCGCGTCACCCATTTCGTTGCCATGCTGGGCACCAGCGGCACATTTGTGGGAACTACGCGGCGGCTGAAGGAACTCAATCCTGCAATAAAGTGCATTTCTCTCCAGCCCGACTCCTCGTTCCATGGGATTGAAGGGGCCAAGCACATGGCGAGCGCGATTGTGCCAAAGATTTACGATCCTACACTTGCGGACCAGAACCTTGAGATCGCGACGGAAGACGCATACGACATGGCGCGGCGACTTTCGCGGAGCGCCGGTCTGTTGGTTGGTATTTCTGCAGCTGCCGCAGTCGTGGGATGTCTTAAGATTGCGCGCGAGCTTCCTTTGCACCGCGAGCAGGAAGCGGTCATCGTGACGATCCTGTGCGACTCCGGTGACAAGTATCTGAGTGAGCGGTTCTGGAGCGAAGGGTAAGGGATTTCAGATTTGTGATTGCAGATTGCAGATTTGAACTTCTCCGCCGAATCATCGACCGAGTTAGCTTTTCAAATCTGCAATCTAAAATCTGCAATCTGAAATCTGAAATCTGAAATCTTCAATCTGAGATCTCTTTTAATGAAACCCTATGTTGAAATTCTCCCGCTCTGATTACGACGCGATTCGCCTCCACGGCGAAGAGACCTATCCCCATGAATGCTGCGGAGTGCTTCTCGGCCGGTTTGAAGACGATGGTGCGCGGGTGGTGACGAGCAGCGCGCGCTGCGGGAACACACGTACGGACTCCGCCCACAACCGCTACAACATCGATCCCAAGGAACTGGTGCGTATCCAGCGCGAAGGACGCGAACGGGGAGAGGACATCGTCGGCTTCTATCATTCCCACCCTGACCACCCGGCCCAGTGGTCAAAGACCGATCATGCCGAAGCGCACTGGTTCGGTTGTTCGTACGTGATCACGAGCGTGGAAAAGGGCAAGGCTGCCATCACGAACGCGTTCGAGCTGTCTGGAACGGACGAAGCAGACAAGCAGCTACGGGACGAGAAGATCGAAGTCATGTAGCCTGGGTTCGTTCCCTGGGACCTCATACCATTTCTCTCAAAAACCTTTGTCCGACGCGGGATTCGCGGGATTTTCACAGCTCATTCGCGCGAATCGTAGATTCGTGCGTGGCTTGATTCCGTGCGGCAATTCTGCGAAAGCCGCGTCCCATGCGGCTTCCGCCTGGAAACGTGCGAGCCGGTTGCACCATTTTGTGTCACAGGGCTGTGAACGGCGTGCACTCGATTGAAAATGCATGTACTTACAAACGCGTATTTTTGATTGACTGAAAAAATAGAAGGAGTACAACAAGATCGTTCTTTGACAGCTTCTTAAGTTTTTCCAGTTGGTGCGGCGTCCGGGGCTCAAGCGTAGTCACTGTCTTAGCCGAAAGGTTGGGAGGGAGGGCGCGTAAGGGTCTATAGCAAAGCGCTGGTTGAGGAGAACCGAGAAGAAATGTTGAAGGCAGGATAGAGTTCCGAGGCGTAGGGTAGATTTATCCGGTTGGCGGTGAGCCCGGAGCCCGAGCGAGATCGCGCGCAGCAGCCCCGCAAGGGAAGCAGCGAGAGCAGGTCAGCAAGGGTCAAACGCGAGCTACTGGCCGAGACGAATGGATCCTACACCACCTCGGAACTCTCTTACTTTTTGTACTATTTCTTCTGCCCCGTAAACTCACTCACCACCTTACCGCTCTCGTCGAGAAACTGCAGTACTCCCTTGCCATCTGACTGTACCTCGAGCACGATCCGGACTTGGCCATTGCCGTCTCGAAGATTCAAGCCCACCGACCCATCCGGAGCCCGCCCGAGGACCAGTCGCTTCACATCATGGCGATGGGCGGCAAAGAATGCTTCCCAAGCAGCGTCCTGCTTGTCCGCCGACAGTTTTCCAATCTGGTCTTCGGCCTTTCTCTTCTCCTCGACCGGGTAGTCCCCCTGGTCCGCAATTGTGATGCGCGAAAACTTGTCTTTTCCTTCCTGGCCCGCGTCCAGAGCAAAGATCTGATTCTCCTCGTACTGGTCCAGGCTCAGGTGCCCATGATTTTCGATTGTTCCGTCAGGGAGCTGGCTTGCCCCCCAGATCAGGCCGCCCTGTTCGGTGCCCTCTTCACTCATGAAGAGCATTCCCGCAGCGTCCCGGCGATCCGGTCGCGGTGATTCCTTTTTGTGAATCCAACCGCCAGGGAAGTCCGCGCGGTTCGAGATGGTGAGTCGCACCGTACCATCGGGTTCCACGATGTTGATGCGACGTGCCGTGATGATGCCGAACTTCGGATCTCGCATCGCGGCGAAGCCACACAACACCGTCACCGCGAACACGAGCGTAACCACTCCAGAGTAGATCGCGAGGAAGCGAGGGCTGGACAGAGCTTTCATCAGAACCTCCCGAACCGAGATTAAGGACACCCGAGGCCCAAATTACTTTCCCGCATTTCCCGGCCCGCCGACCGGATAAATCCGGGGAATCCTCTGCTCTAAACCCGGCAACGCGGGAAAGGTCGCGTGGGGCTCTGTCTGGTACCAATAGGCAACCGAATAATAGTTGTCCGAGCGGTGATTTGCGTGACCGTGCTCGATGGTCGCACGCAAAGATTTGGTAAACGTAATTGGCGAGTCGAAGTGAAAGCGGTAGACGGACGAGCGGCCTCCCGCCACTTCCTGCCCGACCACGGGTGCTCCGTATAGTCCATAGGAGAAGGGGTGACCGCCGAAGTCCCAGGCGCCGAGGAAATAGTCTTCCGAACCGGTTCCGTTGATCGAGGGCAGTTTTTCGCCGTCGACAAAGAACATGTCGTCGCCTTCGCCCCACCACTTGTCCTGATTCTGCAGCACCGACATGGTCACGCCGACGAAGTGGCCCCGGCCGGCCGCCTCCATCCACACGTAGTTGCCTTCTCCGTCCAGATTCTTCTTGCTGTCCATGTCGCCATTCGACTTCCACTGATTGGTGGTCCCCTGTGCCGGTGCGGCCTGACGGTATTGCGCGTGGAGATACAGTTGATCTGCGGCGAGGGGCTTGTTGTAAGCGCGATAGTCGATGTTGAAGTAGAACGCGTCGGTCTTGATCGCGCCTTCATTGGTCACCGTAATTCGGGCATGCTTCTGAAACGGCATGGGGAAGAAGCAATTCAGGGCCTTGTCGGATCCAACTTGCAGGGGGATCGACTGGTACAGGTGATAGTCGCCAAGTCCCAGTCCGAAGAAGTCACCAATCGGAGCTTCAGCGCTGGGCGAGGATTCGCCGTCCCAGTACATGCGGAGTACCAGCGCCTTGAGATGATTGGGATCGTCGCTGGCGATAGTGACCCACACGTGAGTGATGAGGCCGGGGCCAGCTTCGTCAAGCAGAGTCAGCGTTTCTCCGGGAGCGACGGGGCGGGCATCGGCGTTCCCTCCGCTGCGGTCGTAGCTGGAAGAACGGTGCTGGACGTAGTCTTTGGGCTGAGGAAGAGAAGAAAGCCACGCGGAGGAATCCTGAGCGACCAGCGGAAGTGTCAAAAGGCAAACCAGGATCAGAATGATAGGCTTATTCATATCGCCAGGTTCTCCTCGAAAGTTGCAGAGACGTAGACTGCTACGTCTCGATGATGCTATTGGTGAACCAAACCTTTGTGGCGCTGCAGGCAGAGACGTTGCAACCAACGTCCTACGGCTACAGCGGAATGTTCCCGTGCTTCTTCGGTGGGTTCTTGTCACGTTTCGTTTCCAGCATCGCCAGAGCCTGGATCAGCTTCTTTCGTGTATCACGCGGCTGGATTACCGCGTCGACGAATCCGCGGTCTGCGACCACATAGGGGTTAGCGAAGCGGTCGCGGAATTCTTCGATCTTCTCTTGTCGGACTTGTTCGCGATTAACCGCTGCGTCGAGTTCGCGCTTGTAGACGATGTCGACCGCGCCTTCGGGGCCCATCACGGCGATCTCGGCGGTGGGCCATGCATAGTTGACGTCGGTGCGGATGTGCTTGGATGACATGACGCAGTATGCGCCGCCATAGGCCTTGCGCGTGATGACTGTAACCTTTGGAACCGTTGCCTCGGCGAAGGCGTAGAGCAGCTTCGCTCCATGCTTGATGATGCCGCCATACTCCTGCGCCGTTCCCGGCAGAAATCCCGGCACATCTTCAAACGTCACCAGCGGAATGTTGAAGCAGTCGCAGAAACGAACGAATCGAGCTCCCTTCACTGACGCGTTGATATCCAGGGTCCCGGCCAGGATCGACGGCTGGTTCGCCACGATGCCGACGGAACGCCCGTCCAACCTCGCGAATCCCACGACGATATTTCTTGCATAGAGCTCCTGCACCTCGAAGAAATATCCGTCGTCGACGACGGCATGAATCACGTCCTTGATGTCATACGGTTTGTTCGACTCCGATGGAACGACTTTGTCGAGAGCCGCATCCGCGCGGTCCGCGGGATCGGTGCAGGCCCTTCGCGGCGGTTCGTCGAGATTGTTCGAGGGGATAAAGCTGAACAACTCCCGCACCATCGACAGGCATTCGGTGTCGTCGTGGGCCAGGAAATGCGCTATGCCGGAGGTCTCGTTATGGGTCATGGCACCGCCGAGTTGTTCTTTGGTGACCTCTTCGAGTGTGACGGTCTTGATGACGTCCGGGCCGGTGATAAACATGTACGAGGTTTTGTCGACCATCAGCACGAAATCGGTAATGGCGGGTGAGTAGACGGCACCGCCGGCACATGGGCCCATGATCGCCGAGATCTGTGGGACGACTCCACTGTAGAGCGTGTTGCGCAGAAAGATGTCGGCGTAGCCTGCAAGGGACATCACGCCTTCCTGAATGCGGGCGCCGCCGGAATCATTCAGCCCGATGACGGGCGCGCCCATCTTGGCCGCCAGATCCATGATCTTGACGATCTTCCCAGCGTTGGCCTCAGAGAGAGAGCCGCCGAAAACCGTGAAGTCCTGGGCAAAGACGTAGACGAGGCGGCCTTCGATGCGGCCGTAACCAGTGACGAATCCGTCGCCGTATATCTTCTGTTCGGCCATGCCAAAATCATTGCAGCGGTGAGTTACGAGCTTGTCGGTCTCCTCGAACGTGCCTTCATCGAGGAGGAACTCGATGCGCTCCCGCGCCGACATCTTTCCCTCTTTATGCTGGCGCTCGCGGCGCTTGGCTCCGCCGCCGTCTTCGGCTAATTGGTTCCGCCGCTTTAACTCCTCGACTTTCTTTTCCAGATTCATGGGCAACGATTATAGCTTTGTCAGAAGCGGGCGGGGTGTGAGATCGGTCACTCCTGGCGGAGTGCTTCAGGAATAGACGAAGTAAGATAGTTGGGGGAGGCGGATTCACGATGCTTCGCATACGTCCCACTAACATCCACGACGCGGCGCTGCTGCGTACCATGATTCGCGAACTGGCGGAGTACGAGCGCGAGCTCGAATGGGTGACCATTCGCGAGGAGGATCTTGCCCGCGATGGCTTTGGCGAGAATCCGCGTTTTCGCTCGTTGATTGCTGAATGGAACGGACAGCCCGCAGGCTATGCTGTGATCTTCAACTATTTTTCGACCTGGGTCGGCCGCGGGCTGTTCCTCGAAGATCTGTTTGTGCGGGAACAATTTCGCAAGCAGGGTATCGGGACGGCACTCCTGGCAGAAGTCGCGCGCATCGCGGTCGAGGAGCAGTGTTACGGGATACACTGGGAGGTGCTCGACTGGAACACGAAGGCGATCGAGCTATACAAGGCTCTGGGAGCCGAGTTTCGCGATCAATGGAAGCCCGTGCTCCTGACAGGCGAATCCCTGCATCGGCTGGCGCAGCAAGCTGGAACATCGAAATAAGTTGCGTATGTCAAGGATCAAGATCATCGGGGCGGGGCTTGCTGGATCGGAAGCCGCCTGGCAGTGTGCGCGGCGCGGAGTGGACGTGGAGCTGTTTGAGATGCGGCCGGTGCGTTCAACGCCGGCGCATCAGACTGGCGAGTTCGCGGAACTGGTCTGCTCCAACTCGCTCAAGTCCGACAGCGAGAACACGGCTCCGTGGTTGCTGAAGGAAGAGATGAGGCGCGCCGGCTCGCTGCTTCTTCATATCGCACGCGAATGCGCCGTTCCTGCGGGTCACGCGCTGGCGGTGGATCGTATTATGTTCGCTGCTCGCGTAACCGAAGTGATTTCGCACGAGCCTCGCATTACCGTGCGTCGCGAAGAAGTAACTCGCGTGGATGAGAGTGACGATGTCACCATCATCGCTACCGGGCCGCTGACATCCGATGCGCTGGCAGGCGAAATTGCGCGGCTCGGCGCGACGAAGTCGGGCGACGCAGATCATTCAGAGAATCCGCATCTCTACTTTTACGATTCGATCAGCCCGATTGTTGAGGCGGAATCAATCGACATGTCGCGTGTGTATATGGCAGCGCGCTACGACAAGGGATCGGCGGATTACATCAACTGTCCGATGACGCCGGAGGAATACGTCCGGTTTTATGATGCTCTCGTGGCCGCTCAATCAGTGGAAGAGAAGGATTGGGAGAAGCTTAACTATTTTGAGAGCTGCCTACCCATCGAAGAGATTGCGCGGCGCGGACCCGATACTCTGCGGTTTGGCCCGATGAAGCCGGTGGGGCTGAAGGATCCGCGGACCGGCAAAATGCCGTATGCGGTCGTCCAGTTGCGGCAGGAAAATTTGCGGGCGGATTCCTACAACCTCGTGGGATTCCAAAATCATTTGAAGTTTGGAGAACAGGCGCGGGTGTTGCGTCTGATTCCCGGACTCGAAAACGGACGTTTTCTGCGATACGGACAGATTCACCGCAATACCTATATCAACGCACCCAGCCTTCTCCTCGAGACGCTGCAGATGAGAGAGCATCCGCCAGTGCTTTTTGCGGGACAGATTTGCGGGGTGGAAGGCTACGTAGAGTCGATCGCAACCGGATTGATGGCGGGCATGCATGCTTCAGCGCTGATGTCACGGTGTGAGATCGCTCCGACCCCACGCGCGTCTGCTTTTGGATCGCTGGTCTATTACGTGACCCACGCCAGTGCGAAGAATTTCCAGCCGGCGAATATAACGTTTGATTTGCTTCCGCCCTTGGACAAGAAGATTCGAGACCGCAAAGAGCGTCATCGTGCGCAGTGCGAATTGGCGCTAAGAGAGTTTGAAGACTGGCTGGCCCAGACGGCTACAGCGACCGCCGCACGTTGAGTCTACCTACGTGAATCTGTGTAATTCCGCCCTTTGCGGCTGCAATTACCTGCAACAAAAGCCCCGCCGAATGCGTATCTCAGGTTAGGAGCCGAGGCGATTACGTTCCTCGCCGCGGCTCGTCCAATCCACTGGCATGACCTTACGCGATCTCTTTCTCGATGTGCTGCGCACCTTGTGGTCCCACAAGCTGCGGGCCTTTCTGACTATGTTCGGCATCGCGTGGGGTATTGTCTCGATTGTGCTCATGGTGGCGGCCGGAGAAGGCCTGCGCAAAGGGCAAGCAGAGCAGGCCAGGAATCTCGGCAAGGACATCATGATCGTTTTCCATGGGCGCACCAGCCTGCAGGCGGGCGGCATGCACGCGGGCCGGATTGTGCACTGGGAAGACGACGATGTCGCGGTGGTGCAGGCCGAGTCGCCCGATTGTGAGTATGCGATCCCGGAATTGGAACAGAATACCGTCCGCACCCACTCCAACTACAACAACGGGGCGTTTACGGTGACGGGATCGTATCCGCCCTTCGGTTACATACGAACGCTCGACGTCGGCTCGGGGCGCTTTTACGACTGGGACGACATGCACGAAGCCCGGCGTGTTGCGTTCCTCGGTTCTGACGCTGCCAAGCAATTGTTTCCGGGGCGCAGTCCGGTTGGCGACACCATCTACTTGAACGACTTTCCCTACTCCGTGATTGGTGTCATGGCGAAGAAGAAACAGGATTCCAGTTATGACGGCTGGGACGTCAACAAGGTCTTCCTTCCTTTTTCCGCGATGCGGCGTGATTTTCCCGATAAGCCGCCGGGAACCAATACCACCTTCGATCAGCTGCTCGTTACTCCGAGATCCGTAGGGCAGCATGAGGATTGCAAACACGAAGTGCGAGCCGCGCTGGCTCGAATGCATCACTACGATCCCAACGACAAGGAAGCTTGCCCCATCTGGGATACTGTAAAAGAAGCCCAGGCGTTCAAGACTATGACCGATGGGATGAAATTCTTTCTCGGCGCGGTGGGAATTGTGACTTTGCTTTTGGGTGGCATCGGGGTGATGAATGTGATGCTGGTCGCCGTGCGGGAGCGGACGCGGGAGATTGGAGTCCGTAAGGCGATTGGCGCTCCGGCCGGAACGATTCTGCGGCAGTTCTTCATGGAGGCTTTGATTATCGCGTTGCTGAGCGGCGGGATCGGGCTGGGCGTGGCGTTCGGATTTTGTGCTCTGGTCAATCTGCTGCCGATGCCCGACTTTTTCGCGGGGCTCATTCCAAGTTGGAGTGCTGGACTTACTGCGGCTGGTCTGCTCGGTGCGATTGCCGTGGGTGCGGCGTTGTATCCGGCTCGGCGAGCTGCGTCCATTGATCCGATCGAAGCCTTACGGTATGAGGCCGGCGGATGAAAATCATTCACCACGAAGGACACGAAAGCACACGAAGGAATTCCAAGATTTTCACTTCGTGAACCTTCGTGTCCTTCGTGGTTTCAGGTCTTGCGAATGCTGATTGAGATTATTGCCGAGGCTTGGGTCGCGCTGAAGCGCAACATCACGCGCAGTCTGCTCACGATGTTGGGTATTGTGTGGGGCATTGCCACCGTCACGCTTTTGATCGCGTATGGGAGCAGCTTTCGCAGCATCCTGGTGCATGGCTTTGATGCCTTCGGCAAGAGTGTTGTGATCTGCTGGCCGCAGCAGACCAGCGAGCAACCAGGCGGACAACGCGCGGGAAAGAAAGTCGTGCTGGAGCAATCCGATCTCGATATGGTCAAAGCCACGGCTCCGCTGGTGAAACACGTGTGCCTCGAAACGGTGCGGCGGCCCGGGATTGCCTACGGAGATCGCATGGTGGGGACGGCGCCGGTGCGCGGAGTCTGTCCAGAATATGGCGAAATGCGGAACGAAGTTCCGTCGGAAGGGCGCTGGATCAATGCCGAGGACGAAATGGAGCGGCGGCGCGTGATCTTTCTCGGTGGACGGTTGAAGGAGCAGCTGTTCAGCGGCCGTCCTGCAGTTGGCGAAACCGTGCAGGTTTCCGGCGTACGCTTCACCGTGATCGGCGTGATGGCGCGGAAGATCCAACTCAGCAACTACTTCTCGAGCGATGACGATTCCTCGTGGATTCCTTATTCGGCGGCGGGAGATCTCTGGAATACACGCTACGCGGCAGTCATGGTCTTTGAGCCGATTGCGCCGCAGTTCGAGAAAAAGGCGATGGCGCAGGTACTGGCTGCAGTGGCGACGCGGCAGAACTTCTCGCCGACCGATCCAAAGGCTTTTCAAATGTTCGGGCGGGATGAGTTTCGTCCCGTAATTGATGCGTTGACCATTGGCCTCCAAGTGCTTCTTACCTTCATCGGCACCTTGACTCTTGGGATCGGCGGGGTCGGCGTGATGAATATCATGCTGGTCTCGGTGGATGAACGCATTCGCGAAATTGGTCTCCGGCGCGCCCTGGGCGCCCGCAAGCGCCACATCCGGCTGCAATTCCTGGCTGAGACGCTGCTGATCATGCTCTTAGGGGGAACAATTGGCGTGCTCCTCTCGTATCTGATAGCGTGGGCGGTCGGTACGCTGCCCATGATGGGTCCGCTCTTTGAAGACGAATCCGGTCAGGGGGATATCCACTTGAGGATATCCGTCATGACCGTTTTGCTGTCGACTGCGGCGCTGCTTTTCGTGGGCGTAGTCAGCGGCCTGGTGCCGGCGGTGAGGGCTTCGAAACTCGATCCGGTGGAAGCACTGCGATACGAGTAAGTCTCTCCGCAAGTGGGTGCACCGGACACCGATTTTCCACGAAATGTCATTTGATTGGCGCTACGGTTCGCAGTAACTTGGTGTTGACGGACCAACGCGGGGGTGCACGGTGCCGATCTCTGCCACAGACTCCATTACGCTCGCCTTTGAGCATACGAAGCGCCAACTCTTCAAGCCATTCCGCTTTGGTCAGTGGGTGCGTCTCGCATTTGTCGGATTGCTTGCAGGAGAGTTGGGTTCCGGCGGCAACCTCAATCCGTCGTCGCACGGCACGCAACCCGCGACCATTCCACAACTCGGCGAGATCTATCACAAGATTGATCCCGCGATTCTTGCCAGCGTCATCACCGTCCTGGTGATCACGGGCATCGTACTCATGGTTGTGATGGCTTACATCAGCAGCGTGATGCGTTTCATTCTGTTCGATAGCGTCCTGACGCGGGAGTGCCATCTTCGCGCAGGCTGGGGCCGGCGGCAGGAGAACGGTTGGAAATATTTCCTGTGGCAGTTGGGCCTTTTGCTGGCGACTTTTGCAGGAGCGCTCGTCCTGGTCGGCGGACCCGCGGCGTTTGCCTTTGGGATGGGGTGGTTTCAACCTCCTCGAGCCCATCTCGTGCAGTTGGTGCTTACCGGCGTTATTGTGTTCATTTTGTTCGTTGGTTTTGTAATTGGCCTGGCCCTGGTTCACGTCCTGACCAAAGATTTCATTGTTCCCCAGATGGCTTTTGAAGGAATCAGCGCTCTCGAAGCGTGGCGCAGGCTATGGCCCATGATCCAGGCCGAAGCGAAGGGATACGCCGCTTATATCGCAATGAAGATTGTTTTGACGATTGTTGTGGGAATCGCGATTGGAATTGTGACGCTGATCCTCGGCTTGATCCTTGCCATTCCTGTGATTGGGGCAGTAGCGGCAGCGTTGATCGCGGGCAAAAGTGCAGGGCTGACGTGGAATCTTCTCACGATCAGCGCCGCGGCAGCGGCTGGATGCATCCTGTTCGCGATCTTCTTCTTCCTGGTGTCGCTGATTTCTGTGCCCGCGATCGTGTTCTTCCCGGCGTATTCGATTTACTTTTTTGCAGCTAGGTACCAACCCTTGAGCCTGGCGCTCTACTCTTCGGCGCCACAGTCGGCGGTTCCGCAAGGCGCATCGCCTCCCCTAACGCCCCCACCTTACCCCGCAATGTAGCTGTTCAGGGTGATTGCAGCTTTAGTCGGGCGGTCTGCGTCCTGTGCGGCCAGGAGAATCGGCGCCCGATGATGCATTTGACGATCAGGTGATCGGTGGAGCGCGTTGCTCCGACGCCGACCCCGAAGTTGAACTCCCATTGCGGGCCGAAGTCGATGTCGATGTTGGGGAAAAACTGCTGCTGCTGATCGCGCAACGGATCAAATCCGTTGAGTGAACCGTATGCGGCGTAGTACTCGAGTCCGCCGGCAATCTTCTTCGTGAAATCGTAGCTGACCTTTGCGTTGGGAGAAAATGTCACACCCTGGCTGACGCCTGGGCCGTGAAACGATCGGTCCAGCGCGGGATTGAAGCTCAAGTACCAGGGACCGATCTTCTTATCGATAATCGGTCGAATTTCCCAGGTCCATGTATCCGGCGAGAATGCCGCACGCTGGTAGCCGAACTCCGTCGACAAGCTCACTCCTACCGGCCAGTGCCAGCTTTCAGGCGCACGCACGCGGGGACGAATGTGATCGCCCACCCATTGCCATCCGCCATCGGGTTGAATGCTGGAGAAAACGTAGAAACCGACTTCTGCCCAGTCATTGATCCCCTGCGTAAGCTCGAGGGTTTCGTGCATGGCGTGATTGGTGGGCAGCATTCCATCCTGTACGGTTTTGCTGCCGTCTATGGTGAAGTTGGAATGAATTTCAACCATCGTCGAGCGCGGATTGACCGTGTCTGAGCCGTACACCTGGATTTCATAGTTGTCTTGCGCGCGAGCGTAGCTACTTGTGACCGCGAGGGCCAGTAATAACAGAAGTGCCAGCGAGAACGAGCGGAGCATGAGTTCGGGAGGCGGTGGACGCTTATACGCAGCACCGCCATTCCATGATGCATGGTTGGGCGGGAAAGAAGCAAACGCCGCATCTGGCCGGGAACTCCCTTGGTCGATCAGGTGTCTGATGTTGCAGACACGCGTGCCCGAGAGGAGCAATTCCCGATGGCTTTCTCAATGGCGGGCCGAGGTGCGTCTGGACCACAGATCAACGTTACGCCGCTGATTGATGTGCTGCTGACGCTGATCATCATGTTCATGCTGGTGGTATCCATGGATCCGGAATATGGAGAAAAAGCGCAGATTCCGCAACCGAATCAAACCGAAACCCCTGCGGTGCCCCAACCGCGCACAGTGGTAATCGAGGTAGTTTGGACGGCAAAAGATCAACCCCCAACCGTCAAGATCAATCAGGAAGATGTTCCGTGGACGGACCTGGAATCCCGGCTCACGCGGATCTATCTCTCGCGTATGGAAAAGGTGGCCTTTGTGCGTGGTGATGCAGACGTTGATTTCCAGTACGTGGCGGATGTCATCGATCTTGCCCACCACGCTGGAGTGCAACGAGTCGGGTTGATGACCCAGAACCAAACGCTTGCCGGAGAGTAGTGATCCGCTAACGAAAGAGTAAAGCGGCAAGTACGACCGTACCTTTCGTTCTGTGTTCGGGTTGATGAAATGAAAGCAGGCAGACTCGGTTATGTTGCAGACGTGGCGCAAACCAACAAGGCTGTTCGGCGATTTCAATACGCTCCAATTCGCGAGCGTCATGAGCTTGGTGCTGTTCGTCGTTCTCATTGAGTTTCTGACGACACCCACCTGGCACCACACGACAGCCGCCGATGTTCCTAAGGTTCTCCATCCAGTTTCCATGCCCGGCGCCGCTCGCGAAGATGCAATGAAAGTCACCATCACTCGTGACGGTAAGGTTTATTTTGGTGTGGAACAGGTTAGATCTTTTGATCTCTCGCAGAAGATCTCGGATCGCTTGAAGGACCCAGAAGTCGAGTGGAAGGTCTACATTGTTGCTGACATGCGCGCCAGGTGGGGGAGTATTAAACCAGTTCTGGATGGCGTCCACGCCGCTGGCATCCGTCGCATTGCCTTCCTAGTAGATCAGCGGCGCTCTGCCGCTTTCCATATGTAGCTGAATTGCGCTAGTCTCTCGCCCGGTTCTTGATCCAGATCGGGGTGCCCATAAAGCCGAAGGCGGCGCGAATTTGGTTCTCCAGGAACCGCTGATAGGCGAAGTGCAGCTTCACGGCTCGATTGGTGAAGAGCACGAACGTCGGTGGAGCAACGGAAGCCTGCGTCATGTAGAGAATCTTTACACGCTGGCGCATGGGGACCGACGCACGCTCGAAGTCGACGTGCTCGAGAAAGCGGTTCATTTCTGATGTTGTCACTCGCTTCCGGCGCTCGGCAGCGACCTCTTGGAGTAGAGGGAAGATCTTCTCAGTGCCTTTTCCCGTTTGAGCTGAGATGAAGACGACCGGCGCGTAGCTCAAGAATTTGAGCTCGTAGCGTAGACGCTCTTCATAGGCGTCACGGTCACCGGGCCGCTTCGTTTCCCGCATGCGCTCGGACTTCGTCGGCCTCCCTGATTTTTTCTGGCCGCTGATCATCAGGTCCCACTTGTTGACCACGATAATGATCGATCGCCCGCTCTCATGTGCGTAGCCGGCGACGGTGGCATCGAGTTGGCTGACGCCTTCGGTTGCATCGATGACCAGGAGCGCAATGTCGGCCGCCTCCAGATGCTTGCGCGCCATCACCACTGATAGCTTTTCGGCCATCAAGTGCGTCTTGCCTTTGCGCCGGATGCCCGCCGTGTCGATGAAGCGAAAGCGTTGCCCGTCGTGCTCAATGACTTCGTCGACGGCATCTCGGGTGGTGCCGGGTATTGGGGAGACGATCGCTCGGTCCGACGAGGTAAGGCAATTCAGCAGCGTCGATTTGCCGACGTTGGGGTGGCCGATGATGGCGACCTTCACTTCAGCCGGCGGCCGTTCGGCTTCCGCGGTTGGTCGTTGGTCGTCAGTCGTTGGCTCTGTGACCTCCGTGCCCTCTGTGGCGAGAGCTTTTGGAAGCACGGCCACAACGGCATCCAGCAGATCGTCCACGCCTCGGGCATGCTCCGCGGAGACGGGGAACATCCGTTCGATCCCTAGCCGGTGGAAATCATTGATGAGCGCCGATTGCTTCTCTGTGTCGACCTTATTGACGGCCAGAAAGAGCGGGCGGTTGGCCTTGCGCAGTAAGCGGACAAGTTCGAGGTCCGGGCCAGCTATCTCCGTTCGACCATCGATGACCATGATGATGGCTGCCGCTTCCTCCAGCGCCACGCGGGCCTGGCGGAAGATTTCTGCAGGAATGAAATCCTTTTCTTCGGGGAGGATGCCACCCGTATCGACCACGCGAAGCCGACGACCACTCCATTCTGCGTCCCCGTAGAGGCGATCCCGCGTGATGCCGGGCTCGTCGCCCACGATGGCACGGCGTGAGCCAACGATGCGGTTAAAGAGCGTGGACTTGCCTACGTTAGGCCGGCCTACGATCGCGATAATCGGAACCCCGGTCGCGGCGGCGTCGCTCGAGTTGTAAATGGGTTGGCTCAAGTCGCTATTATAGAGACTTCGGTGTCCCTATCTTCCCATCCCGTGTCTCCCACTCCTGCCAACCGTCCTGCGGCCAGCGGAAAAGATGCCTCTCTGCATCAGTTCTTTGGCCCGGGCGGTATTTTGTCGCGTACGCATCCCGCCTACGAATTTCGCCGGGGGCAGTTGCAGATGGCACAGGCGGTTGAGCAGGCGCTTGAGGAGAAGCGTCACTTGATCGTTGAGGCCGGGACCGGAACGGGGAAGACCTTGGCCTATCTCGTTCCCGTGATCCGTTCCGGCAAGCGTGTCATCATCTCGACCGGCACCAAGAATCTGCAGGAGCAGCTCTTCAATAAAGATGTGCCTTTCCTGGAGCAGGCGCTCGGAGCCAATGGCTCGGGCCTTTCCGTTTGTTACATGAAAGGGCGCAATAACTATCTCTGCCGGAAAAAGCTTTACGATCTTACTGATCAACCGGTGCTCAGCGGTCTGGAAGAGATTGAGCAGTATCGTGCGATTGCGGCCTGGGAGAAGACAACCTCGACTGGCGATCGCGCCGAACTGGCGGAACTTCCCGAGGCGAGTCTTTTGTGGCACAAACTCGACGCGCGCGCGGATGCCTGCACCGGGCAAAAGTGCAGCGAGTGGGAGCGATGCTTCATCACGGAAATGCGCCGGCGGGCGATGGAGAGCGACATCATTATCGTCAACCATCACCTATTCTTTGCCGATCTCGCCATCAAGCTGCAGGCTGATGGAGCGCAGGATGCGGGCATTCTCCCTGAGGCCGGTGCGGTGATCTTCGATGAGGCACACGAGCTGGAAGATGTGGCGGGGAACTACTTCGGGATTTCAGTGAGCAATCTTCGTGTTGAGGATCTCGCCCGCGACGTTGAACATTCGATGCAGCACAACCGAATACTTTCGGCATCTCTGTCTGGCGCATTGGGGAATTTACGCGATCGGTCACAACTGTTCTTTTCCGTGCTGCCGTCCGGGGACGGACGTTTTGCCTTCGACAGCCGCCGTGAGTTTCTGGAGGAGAATGGCGATGAGTTTGTTGCTTTGAATCAGGCGTTGACTCGACTGGCGGGAGAACTCGTGGCCTTGCCGCAGAAACCGGAAGAGATCTTCAACTTCGTCCGTCGCGCGCAGGAACTTCAGATGCAACTCGGGTTCGCGCTCGAAGCAGAAGATACGAATACTGTGTTCTGGATCGAGCGTCGAGGCCGAGCGTTCTCACCGAGACAGGGGGACAAGAAGGACGGGCCTCAGGGAAGACAGCACGTGTTTCTGCAAGCCACGCCGATCGATGTGGGCCCCATCCTGCGCGAGTGCCTGTGGTCGAAACTGGAGTGCGCCGTGCTGACATCGGCCACGCTCGCGGTCGGAGGCGGGTTCGATTACATACGAAAGAGGCTGGGCTTCGAACACGCCCGCGACCTGGTGCTGCCGTCGCACTTCGACTACCAGAGCCAGGCAGTCATGTATGTCCCACCGGATCTTCCCGATCCACGCACGCCGCAATTCGCGATCGAAGCGGCCGAGCGCATCCGCAAATTGCTCGAGATCACCCGCGGGCGCGCCTTCGTGCTCTTCACCAGTTACGCGCAGATGCACGACATCTACCAGCGGCTTTTGGGGGAAGTGGAATTCCCCATGCTGCGGCAAGGCGATGCTCCGAAGAGCGCGCTGCTTGAGGAGTTTCGCCTGACGCCAAATGCCGTGCTATTTGCGACGTCTTCTTTCTGGCAGGGTGTGGACGTGCAGGGCGAACAATTGAGCTGCGTCATTATCGATCGGCTTCCGTTTGCCGTGCCGAGTGATCCAGTGGTCGCGGCGCGCGTCAAGGCGATCGACGCGAGCGGTGGCAATGCTTTCTTTCAATATCAGGTGCCGGCCGCGGTCATCACCTTGAAGCAGGGATTTGGAAGGCTGATCCGTTCGCTGCATGACCGTGGCCTGCTGGTGCTGCTCGATAACCGCATTCTCAAGAAGCAGTACGGGCGCGTTTTTGTGGATAGTCTGCCGAACTATAAAAGAACGACAGACATCGGGATCGTAGAGAAGTTTTTCGGTGTGGGTGAATGATCGCCTCCGCTACTTGTGATCTTCTGCCGCGCCGGGATTGGCTAACACCTGCACGACAATTCCAGACGGGTCTGCCTTGCTGTGATACACGCGCTCAGTAGCCCGTACGAAGTCAGACGGCTTCGCGTCTGGAATGTTGACGTACGTTTGCGGGTTGCGGTCGGTCAGCGGGAACCATGAGCTCTGGATCTGCACCATGATGCGATGTCCGCGGCGGAACGTGTGATTGACATCTTGCATGGTGAAGTTAACCTCTTCCACCTTGCCTGGCGTAAACGGTTCCGGCTTTTCAAAGCTGTGGCGGAATTTTCCCCGGAAGGGCTCGCCGCGAACAAGTTGTTGATATCCACCCATGGCAAATGTTGGCGGACCAACATCGGTGCGGGGCTTGTTCCGATCTTCCGGCTTTTGAGCATCCAGCTTGCTTTCGGGATAATCCGTCGGATACACGTCAATCAGCTTCACATCCCAATCGGAGTCCGTGCCACTAGTAGAGATGAACAGTTTAGGCGAGAGAGGACCAGCGATCGTCACGTCTTCCTGCAGAACCGGCGTTGAATACACGAGCACATCGGGACGGCTGGCAGCAAATCTCTGATCCGAGACCATGTATTCCTGGGGCACGTTTTGAGCCGTGTAGTTCACGAACGGGACGGGCTTGGCGGGATCGCTGACGTATTCATCGAAAGCGGAGGACTCGCCGGGGGGAGCTTCGAACGAAAGCCCGCCATTCGCCTGCAAGTAGAGTGCCTTCGGTTCGGCGTTCTTTGGGGGCCATGCCGAATACCTCCGCCAAACATTGGTCCCGGTCTCGAAAACGTAGGCTTTCGGCAGTTTCGCGTCGGCGGTGCCTTTCAGATATTGCTCGAAGAAGGGAAAGAGAATGTTCTTCCGGTAAAAGTCCCCTGTGTTTGAAGCGAAGTCGGCGCGGCCCAGGTGTTCGCCGTCATAGCGTGCCCATCCGCCGTGTACCCATGGTCCGACGACCAACGCGTTGAAGATGCCTGGATTGTTCTTGTCGATCGAGCGGAATGTTGTGAATGGACCTTGCAGGTCCTCGGCGTCGAACCATCCTCCGACAGTCAGCACGGCGCAATGGATGTTCTTCATGTGCGGTGCCAGGTCACGCGCTTTCCAATAATCGTCGAAGGTGTCGTGGCGCATTTGATCGTCGAAGAGTGCGCTTTTGCCCTGCAGCAGCTTCGATAAATTGCCGATCGGCCCCGCGTTCAAGAAGAAGTCGTAGCCATCGTTCGTGTCGTATTCGAAGGGCACGAAGGCTTTCGGCGGCAGCTGCGGGTTCTCTTGTGGTTTGAAAAACGCGTAGAACCCGAAGTTCGCAGCCAGCATGAAAGCCCCGCCGTGGTAGGCGTCGTCTCCCATGAAGAGATTGGTCATCGGAGCCTGAGGAGAAGCGGCTTTCAGCGCCGGGTGCGAATCGATGATGCTGGCCGAGGCGAAGAACCCGGGATAGGAGATGCCCCAGATTCCGGCGTTGCCGTTATTGTTGGCAACATTCTTGAGCAGCCATTCGATCGTGTCGTATAGATCGCTGGCGTCGTCGACGTCTTTGTTGGATTTCTTGTTATCGACGTGTGGCCGCATTTCCAGGAATTGGCCCTCCGACATAAAGCGGCCCCGCACATCCTGAAAGACGAAAATGTAGCCGGCCTTGTCGAATTCGGGTGAGGGTCCCAGTTGGCTGCGATATTGATCGACGCCATAAGGGCCGACGCTGTACGGAGTGCGGTCAATCAGGAACGGATATGCGCGGGAGCTGTCCTTGGGAACATAGACGGCGGTAAAGAGGCGCACTCCGTCCCGCATAGGAATACGGTATTCGTACTTTGTGTAGTGTTCCTTCGTGTCGAACTCGGGAGCGTCCGGGCGGTTTTGCGCCACCAGCGGCGTTGTGAGAATCGAAACGGCAAATACGAGAGCGGAGATGGCCCGGCGCATAGAAATCCTCAGAGGCATGTAGCCAATCGGCAAAGCTACAATTCAGCCCGTGAATCGGTCAAGTACCCTTCACCGAGGCGCTGTACAATAATCGATTGTGGGATCTGCGTCCGCCAAGGTTACCGGGCTCAGCGTTGTTGGAGGATCATGTTCGAAGTCACGGTGGAAGATTCGTTTGCCGCGGGACACTACCTGCGCAACTACAAAGGCAAGTGCGAGAATCCACACGGCCACAACTACAAGATTCGTGTCACGCTGGCCGGCGCAGAGCTAGACAAGGCCGGATTGTTGCTTGATTTCAAGGATCTGCGCGAGGTTATGAAGCATGTGATCGAACGTCTTGACCATCAGATGATCAACGACATCGAGCCTTTTACGGTTATCAATCCGTCTGCCGAGAACCTGGCGAAATATTTCTACGATGAGTCGAATACCCGTCTGCAGTCGGTCACCAAAGGCCGGGTTCGAGTGAAAGACGTGACCGTCTTTGAGACCGACACGACGACGGCGAAGTATTCCGAGTAGTCACCCGACGTTGGAGCGCGGACCAGACATCCGCCCGACGGCGCTGTGTATGCAGATCACCGAAATCTACAAATCGCTGCAAGGCGAGTCGACCTATGCGGGTCTGCCCTGCGTGTTCGTGCGTCTTACAGGCTGTAACCTCCGCTGCACCTGGTGCGACAGTGAGTACACGTTTTTCGGTGGCCGTAAGCTGTCGATGGAAGAAGTGCTGAATGAAGTGCTGCAACTCAGTCCCGGCGGGGGATTGGCGGAGATCACCGGCGGCGAGCCGATGCTGCAGGAGCGGGAACTAGTGCCGTTGATGCAGCGATTACTTGAGCATGGCTACACTGTGCTGCTCGAGACGAGCGGAGAGCGGCCGCTGGAGCGCGTTCCAGCCGGTGTTGTGAAAATCGTAGACGTGAAATGTCCGGATTCCGGCGAAGGGGACACCTTTCGGCGCGAGACCCTCGAGGTGCTGACCGATCGCGACGAGGTCAAGTTCGTCCTCAGCAGTCGCGGCGACTATGAGTTCGCCCGAGAATTTGTTGCCCGGCACAGGCTCGGCGAGAAGGTTCATGCAGTTCTGTTTTCCCCCGCATTCAGAAAAGAGGCAAGTGGTACTCGCAACAGCTCACACTGCCTGCTCGACCCGCAAGAACTTGCGGAATGGATGATCGCCGACAATGTCCCAGCCCGGCTGGGTCTGCAATTGCATAAATTCATATGGGACCCGGCGACGAAGGGGGTTTGAAGCATTTGTCGCGGAAGGGTTCGAAAGCGGTCGTACTGCTTAGTGGCGGGATGGACTCGTGCGTTTGCGCCGCTTTGGCAGTCCGTGATCATGACACGGCTGCTCTGCATGTCCGCTACGGGCAACGTACGGAGGCCCGTGAGCGACAAAGCTTTCAAGCCGTCTGCGATCGTTTGAGAATTCAAGATCGCCTGATCATCAGGAATGAGGCGCTCGGGATGATCGGCGGCTCTGCCCTTACGGACGAATCGATTGCTGTGCCCCGCTCGGAGGCAGTCGGGCACGATGTTCCGATCACGTATGTACCCTTCCGGAACGCGCATTTTCTGGCGGCGGCCGTCACTTGGGCCGAGGTGCTCGGCGCACAGAAGGTTTATATCGGCGCCGTGGAACCGGACAGCTCGGGATATCCTGACTGCCGTCCCGCCTACTACAAAGCGTTCAATGAGGTGGTGAAGGCGGGCACAAAGGAAGGGAACATCGAAATCGTCACGCCGCTTATCGCCCTGCGGAAAGCCGAGATTGTGCGTCTCGGCCTTGAATTGGGAGCGCCCTTCGATTTAACTTGGTCGTGTTACAGCCACGCGGATCAGGCCTGCGGAGTATGTGATAGCTGTGTGCTGCGCCTGCGCGCGTTCCAGGCCGCGGGAATCCAGGACCCGATTCCCTACGCGGCCCGATAGGAAATGTTTTGTTGCCGGGAGGCAATATGAAGAAGCATTTTTCAATTGTTTTGATCACTCTATTAACCGCCGCCTTGTCTGCCCCTGCGGCTTTCGCGCAGGCTTCAGGAACAGTGAAGGGAACATGCAAGGATGCCCAAGGTAATCCCATCGCCGACGCGATCGTTATTTTTGCCAATCAGGATAACGGTCAGAAATACCAGCTGAAGACGAACAAGAAAGGTGAGTATTTCTCTCTCGGACTCACCCCTGGCAAGTACAACGTCTCGCTGTACAAGACTGCCGATGATATGAAGGCCAACAAAACCCTGGACTTCGTAAAGGGCTTTCCGGTTCAGCTTGACGAAAATACACTGGACTTTGATCAGAAGAAAGAGCAGGAGAAGCAGGCAAAAGGGGAAGGCCTCACCCCGGAGCAAGTGAAGGCGCTGCAAGAACAACAGGCGAAGCAGCAAAAAGAAACCAATACTGTCAAGAATCTGCAGGCTAAGCTTGACGCGGCCAACCAGGCCATCACTGCGAAGGATTACGATACCGCGATCACCGCGCTGACCGAAGCCAATCAGATGGACGCGACCCGCGACGTTCTCTGGTATCGCCTCGGTGATGCTTATCGCTTGTCGGCCGTGGCGCAAACGGATAAGGCAGAGAGGCAGAAGCGCTACGAGTCGGCGGTAGACGCCTACCAGAAAGCAATCCAGCTGAAGCAGGATGCGGTGCAAAACGGCAAAGAGAAAGACACCGCCAAAGCGAACCAGCAGCTCGCCGGATTCTATATCAACATGGCCGACGCCTACGCCAAGTCGCAGAAGGTCGATGATGCGGTGAAGAGCTACGAGGCGGCGGCAAAGGCTGACCCGTCCCAGGCCGGCGCGGCATACTTCAACATCGGTGCCGTTTACACCAATGCAGGACGTGTGGACGATGCCAATGCCGCGTTCGACAAGGCCATCGTTGCCGACCCGACACGGGCCGAGGCCTACTACCAGAAAGGGGTCAACCTGCTCGGCAAAGCGACGCTCCAGGGGGGTAAGACCATTGCTCCTCCGGGAACCGCCGAGGCCTTCCAGAAATATCTGGAGATCGCTCCCACTGGCCCGAACGCCCAGAGCGCGAAGGACCTGCTAACGAGCATTGGATCCACGGTCGAGACCAGCTATGGCACCAAGAAGAAGCCAGTCAAGAAGTAAGGTCGTATCTTATTGAATAACAACAGCTTAGACAGGAACTAACAGGGACGGCATGAGCCGTCCCTGTGGTTTTGACGCTGGTTACGAAGGGCTATGGACCTAATGGCCTTCGCAGGCGAGCCAGCTCGCTGTAGAGTTGATTCATCAGCTTTCTTCCAATCTGTGGTGCGTGCGATTCCCGTGTGTGAGGACGAATGGCAGCACCAACAATTGCTCCGATCTCCGTTGCCCTTGAAGATTTTTCTGGAAACGGCCGGGTAGCCACTCCGGCTCTGCTGGGCGCCATGCTGGGCGCGGCCGAAAAGATCAGCGACCTGATCTTCTCTCCGGGCCGCCCGCCACAGGTGCAAGTCTATGGGCAGATGATCCCCGTGCAGGTACATGGGCTCACGGTTCTCAGCGCTGACGATACGCGTCATATCGCTGCGGATCTGATTGGCGACAACAAGCAAGCCATCAATACCCTGCGCGAACATGGATCCTGCGACATTTCCTACGGTTTGCCGGGATTGGCGCGGTTCCGGGTTAATGTCTTTATTCAGCGTGGCAGTTGTGCCGTGGTGTTGCGGGTGATCCCGACGAATATTCCGGATTTTGCCGCACTGCGGCTGCCGCAGCAATTGAGCGAAATCACCAAGCTTAGGGATGGGATTGTTCTCGTCACCGGATCAACCGGCTCTGGAAAGTCTTCCACGCTGGCTGTGCTGCTCGACGCCATCAACCGGGAGAAGTACTACCACATCATCACCATTGAAGATCCGATCGAGTTTCTGCACAACCACAAGTGCTCGACCATTCACCAGCGCGAGTTGCACAGCGATACGCCCAGCTTCGCGCATGCGCTGCGTTCGGCCATGCGGCAGGCGCCCAAGGCGATTCTGGTTGGCGAGATGCGCGACCGCGAGACCATGGAAATCGTGCTGGAGGCGGCGGAGACCGGGCATCTGGTTCTGTCCAGCCTGAACACTATGGATGCATCGAAGACGGTGGAGCGGATCGTCAGTTCGTTCTCCCCGGCGGAGCAGAAGTTGGTTCGCGAACGGCTTGCCAAGTCATTCCGCTACATCGTTTGCCAACGGCTGATGCCGAAAGCGGATCGCAGCGGACGTGTGGCTGTCTTCGAGATCATGAAAGCCAACTCGCGCACCCGCGAGTGCGTTGAGAAGGGCGAGCGCGAGAATAACAGCTTGCTCGACGCGATTAAGGCCGGCGAATCGGAGGGCATGCAGCACTTCGACTCCGAAATTGCGCAACTGGTGCAGGACCGCGTGGTTGATCTCGAAACCGGGCTGTCGTTCGCCAGCAATCCGGGCGCTTTGGGGCAGGAACTCGCCAGGTAAGCCCCCATCCATTGGCTGCGAACAGTAAGCAACCCCTGTACTAATTATGGTTGTTGACCGCGCTACCAAATCCTCCTCATCCTCTATGATCTTTCCATGCCAGTTGCACAGGTTCCTGGAGTTTTGAGCTTTGAAGATGCTCGACGTGCCGTCGAACAACAGGCGTCTCAAGTAGGTCAACCTAAGACCGAGTCCGTCGATCTTCTCGCAGCAAGTGGGCGAGTGCTGGCTGATCCCGTATTCGCGGATCGCAACCTTCCGCCGTTCCCTCGCTCTACTCGCGATGGGTACGCGGTGCGCGCCGCTGATGTAGCCGGTGTCCCCACCCTTCTAGATGTGATCGGCGAGATCAGAGCAGGCGAGAGCCTCGAAAATATTCCAAAACTCATCCGAAGCGGGCAAGCCGTGTCGATCATGACGGGAGCGCCCGTTCCAGGTGGCGCCGACGCGGTGGTGATGGTCGAGTACACCGCGCAGCAAGGCAAGCGGGTCGAGATTACAAGGAGCATTAAACCGGGAGAGAACATTGTCCCTTCCGGCGCAGAAGCTCAGCAGGGCGGCGTATTGGTGGAGCGTGGCGTGCGCTTGAACGATGCGGCGATTGCCCTGGCTGCCACCGCGGGACAATCGCGGGTGCAGGTTTACAAGCGTCCGCAAGTTGCAGTACTCACCACCGGCGATGAAATCGTCGACGTCCGCGCAATCCCCGCTCCCACACAGATTCGAAACTCAAACAGCTATTCCCTGGCGGTGCAGGTCCGCAACGCCGGCGGCGAGCCGGTTCTGTTGCCTATCGCTGCCGACGAACCGCTGAAGCTGCGGGCCTTAATCGAAGAAGGCCTGGGGTCGGACTTGTTGCTGATGACCGGCGGAGTCTCCATGGGCCGCTACGACCTGGTCGAGCAAGTCCTCGAAGAACTGAAAGCCGAGTTCTTCTTCACGGGTGCGAAGATTCAGCCCGGCCGCCCGGTTGTTTTCGGAAAGTGTGGCGCGGGCGCTCCCGCCCGCGAAAGCTCAGGCACTTATTTCTTCGGCCTACCAGGGAACCCGGTCTCGACCATGGTGACATTCGAACTTTTTGCCCGCCCCATGCTGGAAGCGCTCGCTGGCCTGTCCCCGCAGAAGCTGCGATTCGTCTACGCCAAACTGAAATCAGAAATCCGCGTAAAGCCCGGCCTGAAGCGTTTCCTGCCGGCGGTCCTCTCGGGTGAGTTCGAAGCTTCGCAGGTGGAATTAGTTCCCTGGCAGGGCTCAGGAGACGTCGCCGCGACTGCCCGAGCCGACTGCTACATCGTGATCCCCCCGGACCGTGACCACATTCCTGCGGGCGAATTCGTAGCGATCCTATCGCGCTAGCCGGTGTTTCTCTGTGCGCCTCTGTGTCCTCTGTGGGGTGATCGAACTTCTTCACCACAGAGGACACTGAGTAACACAGAGGCAGATACTGCCCACGGGCTACTGTTCTCCTCCTGTAAGATATCTACGGCGTCGCGATGCCCAAACTCTCTCACTACGACCGCGCAGGACATGCTCGAATGGTCGATGTCTCCGGCAAATCCGCTACCAAGCGTCAAGCGGAGGCCAGCGGGTTTGTGGCAGTCAGCCCTGCGGTTCTCGCCGCGCTGCCGTCGAATCCCAAAGGCGATCCTCTCGAAGTAGCGCGCGTGGCAGGCATCATGGCGGCCAAACGCACGTGGGAGTTGATTCCCATGTGTCATCCCCTGCCGCTGTCGCTCGTTGATGTCGAGGTGCGCGTGTGCGAGAATGGCCTCGCGATCACCTCGAAAGTTGCGACCACGGCAGAAACGGGCGTCGAGATGGAAGCCCTGACCGCCGTCAGCGTTGCGGCGCTGACCGTCTACGACATGCTGAAAGCGGCCGATAAAGGCATTGAGATTCGCGAAATTGTGCTGGAGCGCAAGAGCGGAGGCAAGAGCGGAGACTACCGCCGCCGGAAGTAGCGGCACCAAACGGATTCATGGCCGATAACCTCAAGCTGCTGCTGGTAGACGACAACCCGATGGTGCTGGCGATGCTGCAGCAGGCTTTATCGTCGCTGGCCACGGTCACGACGGCCACGGATGCTGCCGACGCTCTGCTCAAGGCGGTGGATGACGTTCCCGACTTGCTCGTTTGCGACTACCGCATGCCCGGGATGGATGGCCGCCAACTCGTCGAAAAGCTCAAGAGCCGTCCCGCGACTGCGAATTTCTCCACGGTTCTGATGGCCAGCAAGGTCGATATCGCCGAGCGTCTTTCTCCCCAGGACGCCGCCGACGACTATCTCGAAAAGCCGTTTTTTCTGAAAGAGGCAACCCGCCGCATCAAGCGCCTGATCGATCGTATTGCGTTAGAGAAGATGGCCAAGACCGCTCCCTCCGATGGAGTCGTGCGCGGCAATCTCTCGCAGATGAACGTTATCGATCTTATGCAGTCGCTGGAGATGGGCCGCAAGAGCTGCCAGCTTTCGCTCAGCTACGAAGGCGAAAAGTGCGAAGTATTTTTCGTGGAGGGCCAAGTCAAGCACGCTACCTACGGATCCCTGGTCGGTGATCAGGCGGTGTTCAAAGTTCTGCGCTGGACCGGCGGAAACTTCCAGCTCAACTTCGAGGGCAAGACGGACCAGGAGACCACGCAACTCAACACGCAAGGGCTCCTGATGGAAGGGCTGCGCTTGTTGGATGAGTCGTCCCGGGACAGCGGCGGAGAGCCTGAAGCCGCGCCCGTGGAGACTGCTTCGGCCCCGGTTGCCGCTACCGCGCCTTCGGTTCCTGTGAGCCGCAGGAAAGACGAAGAGGAAGACGTTCTTCTCGATGGCTGATCCCAAGACGGTTCTGACTGCTGCGGTTGTGACCGTCAGCGATTCCTGTGCCCGCGGCGAGCGGAAGGATGCGTCAGGGCCGGCAGTCGCGGAACTGCTCGAGAAACTCCAGTTGTCTGTGGTCGCCCGTGAAATCGTTTCCGACGACGAAATCCAAATTCAAAATCTGCTGATCCGCCTGGCGCGCGAGGTGCGATTGATCGTCACGACGGGCGGAACCGGAATCGCAGCGCGCGATGTCACACCCGAGGCCACCGCGAAAGTCTGCGATCGCTTGCTCGACGGCGTTGCGGAACAGATGCGCAGCGAGGGAATGAAGAAGACCCCGTTCGCCGCTCTCAGCCGAGGAGTATGTGGCGTCAGGGGAAAGGCCCTGATCCTCAACCTCCCCGGAAGCCCAAGGGGTGCTATGGAGTCGCTGGAAGCGGTAACGGCTCTTTTGCCGCACGCCATCGATCTCCTAAGCGGCAAAACGGAGCACACGTAGCCACTGGCGGTGGCTAGATGCTCGGGTGGGGACGGGAGCCTTCGCCCGTCCTGCCGCGACGATTTCTGTCGCGGCAGTGCCTTTCTACCGACTCGTAGAACTACCTTTTCCCGGCCCCAAAATCGCCCGCCCTGGATATACATCAGGCACCAGCTTCTCATCATCGATCACCAGCTCTCCCCCAACCAACAGCTCGTGAACACCGACGCTAGGCTCCATCGGCTTCTCGAATGTCGACCGGTCGCTGATCGTCGCCGGATCAAACACAACAATGTCCGCATCAGCGCCTTCCTGCAAACGTCCCTTGTGCCGAGCGGCTGGAGTTGATCTCTCCAGCATCTGCGCGGGCATCAGCGTCATCTTGCGCAGTGCATCCATCAGCGAAAGCGTTTTTTTCTCGCGAACATATTGCGCCAGCACGCGCGAGTAAGTTCCCGCATTCCGCGGGTGCCCGTCCGCTCCATCGCTCGCGATCATGATGAGCGGGTTCGGAATGGTGGCGTCCACCATCTCCTGAGTGTTCGCGAAGATGATGACATCCTGACCCTCGCTGCTCTTGTGCAGTGCATCGAATCTTTCTTTCGTCAGATGCTCGCCCGTGTTCGGCAGGACAAGGTTGCTGTACTCGATGCCGAGCTTTTCGCGCCAGCCGGGATTGAACACTGCGGAATTGATAGCAGTCATTCCGGCGATGTACGGATAGGCCTCGGTCGTAACATCCAGGCCGCGGGCGCGGGCTCCCTCAACCAGCGACAGGCACTCGATCGTGTCCAGCAGGCATGTGCTGTTGATGTGCACGATGTGAAGCGGCGCTCCCGAGATCGCGGCTGCTCCAATCACTTCTTCGACGGCTTCGATCGCCGAGCCAGGCTCTTTGCGACCGAAACTGCGCATATGCGTGTAAACCGGTAGTTCGTGTTTGGCGGCGAAGCGGAAGATATCGATGACCTCGAGCCGCGTCGCGCCCGGCGTGTATTGAATGCCCATGCCGATGCCAAGAGCACCGGCGTCCAATTCATGCTGCAAGCGCTGTTTGATTCTGCCGATCTGCTCTGGTGTCGCGTTCTGGTCGGTTGCCGGGCCGCTCTTTGGCAGAATTTCCGGAATGCCCGCATGCGGCCCGATATTCCCCGGGTTCAGCGGCGCACCGAAGACCAGCGCCCGCGCCGCCACATGGCTCGCGGTGGTGCCGTAGTGAATCAGCGATTGCCCTTCTTTGAATTTAAGGAACTGGGCTACATCGGAGACGCCGATCTCCATTTCAAGAGCGGTTGTAACCCCGTCGAAAGCCTTTACTCGCTGGCTCGCGAGTTCCTGGCCGTGCTGGTGCAGATCGATGAACCCTGGAGCGATAACCAGTCCGGCCGCATGAATGACACGCCGTCCCGATAATGGCTCGCTAGAGATTTGCGCGATCGCGCCGCCGCGGATACCCACATTTCGAACGGCATCAAGGCCAGTCTCAGGATCCATTACGCGGCCGCCTTCGAGCACGATATCAAACTGCTGGGCGACTGCGAATGTGCTGATCAACAACAGGCAAAGCAAACGAATCGTGCGCATAGACGCTCCAAAGCTAGCGATGATAACAGGACAGAAACGGATCACCGGAAAGAAGCAGCAGCCGGGGATTTGCAGTGCTTTGCGGACTGACGCACTTCTTTTTCATCACGTACACTGAATACTCGGTTTGAAACGCATCGGACACATTCTGGCGCGCTACTCGGCGTGGATCCTGGGGCTGATGAAGGTACTCGGACTCTGGGGGCCTTTCGTGATCGCCTTCGCCGACAGCGCCCTGCTGGGCATGCCCGTCGATTTCATCGTCGCCACCTACGTGTACCAGGACCGCAGGCGAATGCTGCTTTACGTTGCCATGGCTTCGCTGGGATCGGCCCTGGGCAGCATTCCCCTATACATCATCGGGTACCTGGGCGGCGAAAAGGTTCTCCGCAAGCGGATTAGCGAGGAGCGCTTTCTAAAGATTCATCAGTCGTTTGAGCGCAATGAATTCTGGGCGTTGATGTTTCCCGGCATGCTTCCGCCGCCTATGCCCTTCAAAGTATTTGTGCTCGGTGCAGCTGTATTCGAGATGAGGTTCCGCGATTTCCTGTTCGCAATCTTCGCCGGGCGGTTTGTCCGCTTCCTGGTTCTGTCGGTTATGGTTATCTTTTTCGGCCCGCAGATCGTCGGCCACTTCGGTGGCATTTTCAAACACCACTGGATGTTGCTTTCGGGAGCGATCCTGGAGGCAGGCTTGATTCTTTGGTTGTTGGCCAGGACCAGGAGATCAAAGAAGAACGCCGCTCCCCCTTCGGAGAACGGCGTAAAAACTCAGCACTCTGTCAACTAGTACTACACCGTGGCGGTATGGTCACCGGCACTCCGCAACCGCCCGGCGATCGCCTGCTGAAGAGCTGGAACACTAAACATCGCGAGAGAGAAGAACAGGTCGCTGACCGCTGTGCCCCGGAAGAACGGAATCGCCGCATCGTAGGATGCGACTAATCCCGCAAGCGTCCTGGGATACATCTGTGGCCACGCTGCCCAAACGGCAAAATTGCTGACGATAAAGAAAGACACAGAACTTGCTGCTGCCGCAGCAACTACGCGCCAGAACCCGGCTTTTTCCTTAAGATTGGTTCCCAGCCACAGGATGGCTGCATACCACGCCCACGTGATCAGAGTGTCCCAAGTGAAGGGGTAGTGCCATACGTAGCGGGTCAGCACAACATCCGTGCCCGCCAACAACACGAGCGGGATCCACATCTGCCGGCGTGAGCCGCGCGCTCCGAAAAACAGCAGCGATGCCGCCAACGGAGTGAAATGCCAGGCATGCGGCAAGTTCAGCCCGAGGAAGGGAAAGAACCGCACGGCGATAGCGAGCAGTACGAAGAGATAGGGCAGCATGATCACACCTCGAGGATGAATTCCTATTCTGGGCGCTACCGGCAACTCCGTCAAGAGGAAGGGCCATGTAGGAAGCACCACGTAGGGACAGCCGCCTCGGCTGTCCGCCAAAGCGAAGCGAGGCGAGTCGATGCAGGCCTCGGACCTCAGCGCTGATCCGGATCAGGCACGACAATTCGCTTCTTCCCGTTGTCATACACGTCCCCAACCACGTGCAGATCCTTATCCAGCTTCACTCCCACGCACAGTGGACAGCTCCCACGATTCCGACCGAACATGTTCGGAAGCTGCGCATAGCGTAAATCCTGAAAGTGCACGATATAGCCCTCTTCGGGAGGCTCGAGCACTTCTGTCTCCGTGATCGGATACTGCGCCCAATCCAGAAACGCCCTCCCAGCATAGGATTTCTTCGCCGCCAGGGTGATCGGGGTTTCCTCCGGCTTGTAACGAATATCCATGCGTCCCTCGGGATCAACCTCAGGTCCAAGCGAATCCACGGAAGGCAGCGCAAAGAAAGCAGGTGTCTCGATCACCCCGTACCAGTGAATTGGATCTACCATAGTGGGATAGGCCGACGCTCGCACTGGATCTACTCCGTTGTACGTTCGGGCTTCCAGCGCATTCACCGCCAGGCGATGCTCGTAATCCCGTAATCCCCACATCAGAACCACACCCATCAGCGCCAACGTGGCAGCCACCCGGCCGCGAGGACCGCGGCTCCGTGCGCCAAGCTCTTTATCGATGAGAGAAAAAACCGAGGGAACGACTAATCCAAGAATCAACAGAACCACCATCACGGGCTCAACAACAAACACGATATCCCACGAATACCACTTCTCTGAAAATGGCCAGAAAGGCCGGACGCCGTAATTATTCGTGAAATCGAGCAAAATGTGGCTGAGTCCAGCAAGGCAGGCATAGAAAAAAAGCACGCCCCATCGCGGCGGCAAATTGGGATCTTTTGTTTTCCGGCCCCGCAGCCGCCATACCAGATATACGAAAGCGACCACAACCGCGGCATCCAGTGGGACACCTAGGAAAGAATGCGTGAAGCCACGATGATGGGCGAAACCAACTGCTGGTCCCCAGAAACGGCTAATAATGTCGAGATCAGGCGCTTCGGCCGCCAGAGTCAGCGTGAGCGTGGCAAGCGCCGTTTTGCGATTGAGCCCGGCGCGGCCCATGCACGCGCCAGTCAGAAAGTGAGTGAAGGGTTCCAAGCGGTGATCTGAATTCTCTTTCGTGACAACTATTTTTCACAGCAAACTCTTTGCGGCCGCCTCAAGCCTCACGTCAAAATCACTTTGACGCGAGCTCGCCCGTAACGACGCAAAACTTCATTCCGCCCGCCGCGGGGCCAGCAAGGTTAAGGCGTCCGGAACAATTGAGATTTGAGCCGGCAGGCTTCCGATCAGTTCTCCATCGGCCTCGACGTAAATCTTGCGAGCTGGCGGCTCTGCGTAATCGCACACCGCACGGGTGCTGTAAGCAAGCTCGATCCCGGGAATAGTCCACTTCCGCCGAAGAAGAGCCCGCGTTACGTATGCCAGATAAGCTAGCCGCCGATCCGTGTGGCACAGGATCAGCCGTATGTCATTGCGATCCAGCGACGCGCCGGGAGCCAGTTCGCGCACGACCCCGCCAAAATCCCGGATGCGTACCGCCATCAGTTCAGTGACCGCCGCCCACTTCGGCCCGCCGACATCCGCCGTCATGTACTCGACACGAAAACGCGTCATGGGATAGGTGAACCACATCTGCCACGCCTTGGCATAATACGCGCCCATGCCGAGACGCTGCTTCGCGCTTGTAAGGAGTTTGTAGCACATGTGAGCATCCACGCCGACGCCCGCAGCCACCACGAAGTAACGCGTCTTTCGAACACCGCTGAGGTCCGGACATGTGATCTGACCCAAAGCAACGCGACACGGATCGGCATTCAAGGCGGCTTTCGCTGCCGCCGGGATTTTCAATGGAAGACCAAGGTCGTGAGCCAGCGCATTCGCCGTGCCGATCGGCAGGATTCCCAGAGCGACCGGCGTTTTCGCCAGCACCTGGGCGATGTTGTTGATCGTCCCGTCCCCGCCACACGCAAAAACGGTATCGCAGCCCGCTGCAATCGCCTGCCGCACCAACTGCGCAGCCTGCTCGCGCGAATCCGACGCGAACAACTCGGCCTCGACCCCACCCGCTTTCAGGGTCTCCAATGCGGATTGCAGTTCCCGTTGCCTCCGCTTGCTGCCGCCCGACTCCGGATTGTAGAGCAACGCCGCCTTCCGCATAGGTTCGAAGCGTGATTGTAACTGAGACGAAAATCTGGAGGGTGCTCCACTCTGGTCTCCGCGCTCTTTGCGGAGACAGGGTGGGGCCTTTGACTTTGCCGGGCTGAACTGGTCTTTAGATCCGCAGCGAAACTCAGCGTTTGCCCCACTCCCACATCCCAAACATCGCCTTCTGCGGGAGCGGATGTCCCAGTTGCCGCGCCAGCATGGCGACCTGCCCTCGATGATGCGCATCGTGCGCGATGAGGTATCCGACGAATCCCGCAACATCCGGACGAAAGCCCTTGATCCGGCCATCAGTCTCCAGCGCCTGTCGGCATAGCTTGTGCAACGCTGCCCGGGTGCTCTCCAGAGCATGCGTTGCCTGAGCTGGCGCGACCGTGGCGCGATCCAGTTGCTCGGGGATATCCTGCGCCTTCGCTGTCTTCAACCACATGACTCGAACGTTGTGCATATGCGCCACGATGGCGGCGATGGTCCGGCCCTTGCCGTCCGGAAGTTTCGAGTTCCATGCCGCAGGCGGCAAGTTTTCGATGAGGTACAGGTTGATGCGGTTGTTAGTGTCGAGTGCATTCAGTAATGCCAGGGGTAGTTGGGTGGAGTAGGGTTCGTCCGGAGACTTGGCGCGCGGTGCTTTAGGCATTCCGGTTCATTCTCCAGCGACTTGGCAAAGCGGTTAAATTTGGCATAAGCTGGGGCACGCTTGCAAGGGTTGCTTTCCGCGCAGTTTCTGGTTTTGGGGCTTGTCACTTAACAAGTTAAGGAGGACCGTCCAGATGAAGATTCTGGCGCAGTCATTGTGCGGTCTTTTGCTCTGCATGCCCGGGGCAGCGCAAAATCATGTCCACACGCAGAGTCATCCCGTTTCACTGGTCCCGGGTCTTGGCGACCTGCACCACCCTGTATCCACACATAATCTGGAAGCGCAAAGGTTTTTCGATCAAGGACTCCGTTTCATTTACGCCTTCAACCACGATGAGGCCGGACGATCGTTTCAGCACGCTACGGAACTCGATCCGAAACTCGCCATGGCCTACTGGGGAGTCGCTGAGGCAGTGGGACCGAACTATAACGATCCCGCCGATCCCGACCGCTACAAGCGAGCCCACGACGCAGTACAAAAGGCCGTCGATCTTTTCTCAGCCGCTTCGCCAAGCGAGCAGGCCTACATTCAGGCAATGGCAAAGCGTTTTCCCGCCGATCCGAACTCCGATTTGAAGAAGGCTGCGGAAGACTATCGCGACGCCATGCGGGAAGTTGCGCGCCAATTTCCCGACGATCTCGATGCAGCCACGCTCTTCGCCGAGTCCGGGATGAATCTACATCCTTGGGGACTCTGGCATCAGGACGGCACGCCCCAAGCCGGCACGGAAGAGATTGTCTCGACCCTCGAGTCGGTGATCAAACGTGACCCCAACCACCTGGGCGCGATCCACTACTACATCCATGCCGTCGAGGCCTCGAACAATCCCGAGCGTGCGTTAGCTGGAGCGAATAGGTTGGCCGCCCTTGCGCCGAATGCCGGACACATTGTTCACATGCCCGCACACATCTATATCCGCACCGGCGATTACGAAGCCGCCGTGCAAACCAACCAGAAAGCCGCGGAAATCGATCGCACGTACATCAAGGAGTCCGGCGCGCAGGGCATTTATCCCATGATGTACTACAGCCACAACCTGCATTTCGTGGCCATGTGCGGCGCCATGAACGGGCGTTATACGGAAGCCCGCAAGAACGCCGATATGCTGATCGCCAACGTCGGCCCGCATGTGAAAGACATGCCGCCGCTCGAAGGATTCATGACCATTCCGGTGGCGGTCGAGGTTCGCTTCCACCACTGGAACGAAATTCTGAAAATGCCCGCCCCCGATCCGTCCATGAAGACCGCGACGGTGTTCTGGCATTTCGGCCGCGGCCTGGCACTGGCGGGGACTGGAAAGATCGCCGGCGCGGAGGAGGAATACAAGTTCGTCTCCGAGGCCGAAGCCGCCACGCCTCCAGATGTGATCTTCCAGATGCCCATCAACAATAAGGCGAAAGACATCATGAAAATCGCGGAGAACGTCCTGGGAGCGAAGATCGCTTTGGCGAAGAAAGATACAGCCGGTGCAATCTCCCAGCTCCGCGACGCTGTTGCAATCCAGGACAAGCTCAACTACGGCGAACCGCCTGACTGGTTCTATCCCGTCCGCGAAAACCTGGGCGGAGCGCTCTTAATAAGCGGAGATGCCCCGGGTGCGGAGAAAGTCTTCCGCGAAGATCTCGATCACAATCCCCGCAACCCGCGTTCGCTCTTCGGTCTGCAGCAATCGTTGCTGCAGCAGAAGCGCGACTACGATGCCGGATTCGTTAAGAAGCAGCTCGATACCTCGTGGAAAAGCAGTTCACATGTGTTGAAGTTAGATGACTTGGTGTGAAGCACATCCTACGTAGCGACAGCCGCCTCCGCTGTCCCGCGAGGGCGAAGCCCGCGTCTCACTGCGCGTGCCCTTCGGCTCGCTTCGCTTCGCCGGACAGCCGAGGCGGCTGTCTCTCCGCAGATCGCGGGCGCACCGGGTTGTGCTCGTCAGCCTGCTTTGCTAGCGACTATCGGCGCTTTGGCGTGGGCTGCACTCTCGCGCCAGACCCAAATCCAGGGATAATCGGTACAGCGCCCCAAGTCCTTTTCTCATCTTCTCATCGGATTCTCAACGATATATGCGATCTTGGCGTCGAGAGATTCAGAAGATTAAAAGACTCGGTCGAAAGACTCTGTCTGCCAGACCCGGCCAGTTCGTCCTAACTCGCGGTTGATGAGCTGTGCTGATGCTCCTTTGATTGCTCCCATGATCTCCGCCAGTGAATAGATCTCGTTCGTCGCCGCATTGACCAGTGGAGTGAACACGAGGTGAACGTGATCCGGCATAATCACAGCGGCGTGGAGAAAGTGCTTCGTGTCGTTGTCATGCTGGCAACAACGCAAGACGATAGATCGAGCTTGTTCAGGAAGTACCCATCGCTGAAATGTGCAGAAGGTCACGAAATGCCGCTTGAAATCCCGCTGCAGATGAGGCAGTCTTCGCCTATAAAACATAACTCAGGTAGCGACAGCCGCCTCGGCTGTCCCGCGAAGGCGAAGCCGAGCGCCGTCAACCCGAAAGCATAACGCTTGAGCGCTTGCAAACGAACAAGAAACCTGAAGCTGAAAGATTTCTATGGCCCGAATTGGGACGGCAATAGTCGCGCCTTTCGGCTCGCTTCGCCGGACAGCCGAGGCGGCTGTCGCTACACGGACCGATCCTCATATAATCTTTGCCGATGCCTGCCGCCAAAGACGTCGAAAAAAAGATCGAGGCTCTCCGCGACAAGATCCGCCATCACGAATACCTGTACTACGTCCTCGACAATCCCGAAATCAGCGATCAGGATTTTGACCGGCTGATGCTGCAACTCAAAGACCTGGAAGCCGAGCATCCCTCGCTGATCACGCCAGATTCTCCCACTCAGCGCGTGGGCGGCAAGCCGCGCGAGGGATTCGTGAAGGTCCGCCACTCCTCGCCCATGCTGTCGCTCGACAACACTTACAGCGAAGAGGAACTTCGCAACTGGGAGCGCCGCGTCCATGAACTCAGCGGCCGCAAGGATGTCGACTACGTTTGCGAATTGAAACTTGACGGCATGTCTCTGGCGTTGATCTATGAAAATGGCACGCTGGCCCGAGGCGTGACCCGCGGCGACGGAACGACGGGAGAGGACGTGACCCTCAACGTCCGCACCGTTCGTTCAATTCCGCTCTCCATCGATCGGGACAAGCTGAAAAAGGCCGGCATCCCGCCGAGTTTTGAAGCCCGCGGAGAGTTGCTGATGCCTACCGCCGCCTTCAAGAAGGTGAATGAAGAACGCGAACGCAACGGCCTGCCCACCTTCGCCAACCCGCGCAATTTCACCGCCGGAACAGTGCGGCAACTGGATGCGAATGTCACCGCAGAACGCCGCCTCGATTTCTTTCCCTACATTCTTTTGTCGAACGGTCGCACCTATTTCGAACGTCATTGGGAAACATTGACTGCGCTAGACAAAGCAGGATTCAAGGTCAACCAGAATCGCAAACTCGTCCATTCGATGGATGAGGTCTGGGGTTTCATCCAGCAGTGGGAGGCCAAGCGCGATTCACTCCCGTACGAAATCGACGGCATCGTGGTCAAAGTGGACCGTGTCGCTCTGCAGGATGAACTCGGCTTCACCGGCAAAGCACCGCGCTGGGCGATTGCCTACAAATACGCGGCCCGGGCGGGCATCACGAAACTCGAGAATGTCCGCTGGCAGGTCGGACGCACCGGCAAGCTGACGCCAGTTGCGGAGCTGGCGCCCGTCGCCATCGGCGGCACGACGGTTCGCAACGCAACCCTCCACAACATGGACGAGATCGGGCGCCTTGGCGTGAAGATCGGCGACTATGTGCAAGTCGAGCGCGGCGGCGACGTCATCCCGAAAGTGGCGAAGGTCATCGACGACAAAGACCATCCGCGCGGGACACAGGAAATCCTAGCACCTGAGAAGTGTCCCGTCTGTGGTACGAAAGTCGTCCGCACTGAAGGCGAAGTGGACTTCCGATGCGTCAACGCGAACTGTCCTGCGAAGCTCCTCGGCACGATCCTGCACTTCGCCTCGCGCGGCGTGATGAACATCGACGGAATGGGCGAGGCTCTGGTCACGCAACTCACCGAGCGCGGATTGGTCAAGAATGTCGCTGACATTTACAAACTCACCAAGGCGGATTTGCTCAGCCTGCAGCGCTTTGCCGACAAGTCCGCGCAAAACATCCTCGACGAAATCGAGAACTCAAAGAAGCTGCCGTTGGAGCGTGTGATTTATGGCCTTGGTATCCGTATGGTAGGTGAACGTACGGCGCAATTCCTGGCCGAGCACTTCGGATCAATGGAAGCCCTTGCCAATGCCGCTGTCGAAGCGTTGCAGAATGTCAACGAGGTAGGGCCGAAGATCGCCGAAAGCATCGCCGAGTTCTTCAGCAATCCGGCGAACCGCAAGCTGGTCGAGCGGCTGGGCGAAGCCGGGCTCGCGTTCAAGGGTCAAAAGAAGGAACGCGGCACAAAGCTGGCGGGGAAGACCTTCGTCCTCACCGGCACATTGGCAAAATACACACGCGACGAAGCCAAGAAGATGATCGAAGACGCGGGTGGGAAGGTAACCGGCTCAGTCAGCAAGAAGACAGACTACGTCGTGGCCGGCGCCGATGCGGGGTCAAAACTCGACAAAGCGAAGGAGTTGGGTGTGTCGGTAATCGATGAGAAAGCTATGGAGAGGTTAACCGACTGAGTCTGTTCCATCAGGCTTGTCATCCTGAGCGAAGCGAAGGACCTGTGCATCTTGCTGGAGAGTACATAGATCCTTCGCGGCAAAAAACGCCGCTCAGGATGACGAGTCTTTCTTAGGTGACATCTCTCTCGAACCTATCGCCTCCCGCATCCTCCCCCAAGTCACCTCCAGCGTCTCCGGCAGCACCCTCGTCTCCCCTACCACCGACATGAAGTTCGCGTCTGCCACCCAGCGCGGCAGCACGTGCATATGGATATGCCCCGCGATCCCGGCCCCCGCCGCTTTTCCGATATTCATCCCCAAATTGATCCCGTCTGGCCGATAAAGGTTCCGCAGCACCGTCTCCATCTTCTGCGAAAGCGCCATCATCTCCTGCGCCGCGCCCCCTGGTAACTTCCGTAACTCATCCAAGTGCTCGTACGGCACGATCATTACGTGCCCCGGCGTATAGGGATAGGCATTCAGAATGACGAAACAGTGCTTCCCCCTATAGACGATCCGGGCCTTAGCGTCGTCCTTCTCTTTTGCCGCCTCGCAAAACACGCATCCAGAGGCCTTTTCCGTGCCCGAAACGTAGGCATACCGCCAAGGCGTCCAAAGATAATCCATAGCACGGCAGGGTAGCAGATGCGCGGTTTGTTCTGAAACTGTAACGCTGAAACATTGCTGTAACCTGCGCGGGATTTGGGTTTGACACTGTTCGCGCACGGTTGTTATAGTCGAAGAGTTCCCATTGGACGCGGGTTCTTTGTAAAACGTCCGACAGCTGGGATTGTCCAAGCTCACCCGCCAGGGTGGGCCCACCACAACCAAACGACTCGTCCAGCAGTCCGCAACGCAAGTCCCGCATCCCGTTACCAGAGAGGCATAACCTTGTTCGACGACACCACCGCTCACAATTCAGACTCCACCTCCGCTGTTGCCACCGAAGCCGAGCCGACGATGGAGCAAAACCAGCCCGAGCAGAATCAGTCTGCCCACACCAGCGAACCGTTCAGCGAAACGGCCGCGCCGCGACCAGTCCCTACGCCTGAGGACAAGGCCGCGCCCGCCGAGGATTTCGCCTCCGCACTCGAGACGTTCACCACCGAGGCGGAAGAGGCGGTCAGCGAAGATCGCGTCATCAAGGGCACCGTTCTAAAGCTCACCGGCACTCACGTGGTTGTCGACATCGGCGCCAAGTCGGAAGGCATGCTGCCGCTGGCGGAAGTGCTCGATCACGAGGGCAAGCCCAAGTTCAAGCCCGGCGACGAGATCGAGGTCATGCGCTCCAAGGGCGAGGCCGAGGAAGGCTACATCAATCTGTCCTTCCAGAAGGCGCAGCGCATCCATGCCTGGGAAGAAATCGAGAAGGCCTACAACGAGAAGAAGCCGATCAAGGCTGTCGTCATCGACCGCATCAAGGGCGGACTCACGGTCGATATCCATGGCGCGCACGCGTTCCTGCCCGGCTCGCAGGTCGACCTGCGGCCCATCCGCAACCTGGATGGCATGAAGGGTCAGATCGTCGAAGTCGCGGTCATCAAGCTAAACAAGAAGCGCGGCAACATCGTTGTCTCCCGCAAGGAACTGCTCGAAGGCGAGCAGAATGAAAAGCGTTCCAAGACTCTGGAGCACCTGGAAGAAGGCTCAGTCCTGACCGGAGTTGTCAAGAACCTGACCGAATACGGCGCTTTCGTTGATCTCGGCGGGCTCGACGGCTTGCTGCACATTACCGACATGTCCTGGGGGCGACTCACTCACCCCAAAGATCTGGTGAACGTCGGCGACCAGATTCAGGTCAAAGTTCTCAAGTACGACAAAGACAAGCAGCGCGTCTCCTTAGGATTCAAGCAGCTCACGCCCGATCCCTGGCTCGACGCCGAACACCGCTATCCCACGGGTGCGCACGTCGGCGGACGCGTCATCAGCGTCACCGATTACGGAGCCTTCGTAGAACTCGAACAGGGAATCGAGGGTCTGGTCCATGTCAGCGAGATGACCTGGTCCAAGCGCATGAAGCATCCGTCGAAGCTGGTCAACGTTGGCGATCAAGTGGAGTGTGTGGTGCTCAACGTGAATCCCACGGAGCGCCGCATTTCACTCGGCATGCGCCAGCTTGCGTCCAATCCCTGGGATTCGCTGCATGAGAAATTTCCGGTCGGCATGACAGTGGAAGGCCGCGTTCGTAACTTGACCGATTTCGGCGCGTTTGTCGAAATCGAAGACGGCATCGACGGCCTGGTGCATGTCAGCAACCTGAGCTGGACCAAGCGCGTGAAGCATCCGTCGGAGGTGCTGAAGAAAGGCGACCGCGTGAAGGCTGTTGTTCTTGCGATCGAGCCTGACAAGCGCCGCCTGTCGCTCGGCATCAAGCAGCTGCAGCCCGACGTTTGGGAATCCTTCTTCCAGGCGCACCACATCGGCGACGTAGTGCACGGCAAAGTCCTGCGCGTAGCGGCATTCGGTGCTTTCGTCGAAATCGCCGAGGGCGTCGAGGGCCTCTGTCACAAGTCGGAAGCCGCTGACGAAAACGGACAGCCATTGCACTTGGAACCGGGACTGGAGCACGACTTTAAGATCATCAAGATGAATCCCGAGGAGAAGAAAGTCGGCCTCAGCATCCGCGCGGTTGGTGAAGAAGCCTCCCGCTCGGAAGTCGAAGCCTACAAGCAGCCGGTCTCGAGCACCAGTTCCACCATCGGCGAGCTGATCAACTGGAAGCGCGCCAGCAACGAAGGCAACTAAGCATCAAGAGGTTGACAGAGGCCGCCCATTGAGGTGGCCTTTGTTGTTCTTCCTTCCTGAACCTTCGTGTCCTTAGTGGTTCAAGCCTTTTGCCGCGGAGCTTATTCGAACTTGGACGCTCCCGCCCACCCTGTTCTAGAATCTTAAGTTTGCCTTTCAACATCTCTTCCTATAGAGGACGACCTTGCCCGAAACAATTTACGACGTAGCTATCATCGGCAGCGGCCCTGCCGGATACACCGCTGCCATCCGCGCCGGCCAATATGGCCTGAAAACAGCGCTCATCGAAAAGGACGGATTTCTCGGCGGCACCTGCTTGCACGTCGGCTGCATCCCGACGAAGGCTCTACTGTTCAACGCCGAACTCTGGGACCACCTGAAAGAAGCCAAGGAATTCGGCATCGAAGGCGTGGATGCCCGCAAACTGAATTGGGCCGCGATCCAGGACCGCAAGAACAAGATCGTAGCCAAGCACACCAAGGGCCTCGAATTCCTGATGAAGAAAAACAAAGTCGAGACCATCAAAGGCTATGGCACGCTGATCGGCCCAGCGCAGGACGGAATTCACACGGTTGAACTCAGCGGTGACGGGAAATCAAGCAATCTCAAGGCAAAGAATGTTATCCTCGCGACCGGCTCCGAGGCCCGCCTGATTCCTGGCATGGAAGTCAGCGATCGCGTGCTGACCAACATCGAAATCCTCAGCCTGAAGGAAATTCCGAAATCCCTTGTGATCGTTGGAGCGGGTGCAGTCGGTGTGGAATTTGCCTCGATCTACCGTTCCTTCGATTGCGAAGTCACCATCGTCGAGATGCTCCCGCGGCTTGTGCCGGTCGAAGATGAGGAAGTGAGCAAGGAACTAGCCCGCGTCTACCGCAAGCGCGGCATCAACTTCCACACCAGCGCAAAGGTTGACAAGGTTGAGAAGACGAAAACCGGTGTTTCAGTGACGATCACAGTTGACGGCAAGCAGCAGAAAATCGAAGCCGAGAAGATTCTGATCGCGATCGGCCGCAAGCCGCGCACGCAAAACATAGGGCTCGAACGCACCAAGATCAAGCCCGAACGCGAATTCATCAAAACCGACTCCTGGATGCAAACCGCCGAACCGGGAGTCTATGCCATAGGCGACATCGTCCTGGGCACGCCACAACTGGCGCATGTCGGAGCAATGGAGGGCCTAGTCGCGGTAGCCAAGATTGCCGGCAAACCCGCCAAGCCAATCAATCGCGAGCGCATACCCGGGGCGACGTATTGCCATCCCGAGATTGGCAGCGTAGGCCTCACCGAAACCCAATCCCGCGAAGCTGGATATAACGTGAAGATCGGCAAGTTCCCCTTCACGGCCAACTCGCGCGCCAGCATCGTAGGCCAGCACGAAGGCTTCATCAAAATCGTGAGCGATGCCGACTACGGAGAGATTCTCGGCGTCCACATCATCGGCCCGCAAGCAACAGAGTTGATCGCGGAAGCGGTGGCAGCGATGGAACTGGAAGCAACAGTGGAAGACTTGATTTGGACCATCCACGCGCACCCGACACTGGCGGAAGCCATGCTTGACGCATCAAACAGCGTCTATGGAATGGCAATTAATGCCTGAACGTCATGGCCACGGATTAACGCGGATGAACAGGGATCAATGCAAATTCGAGGAGGCGCATTGTCATCCTGAGCGCGCCTTTTGCGCGAAGGATCAATGCACTTCCTCTGTGTTCCTCCGTGCCCTCTGTGGTGAGAGCGTTTGATTTTGATCTCACTGATTCAACTCGGCACAGTCGACTACGCCACGGGCCTGGCTTTGCAGCAACAGCTGGTCGCGCTCCGCAAAGAAGAAAAGATAGGCGACGTCCTCCTTCTGCTCGAACATAAGCCGGTAATCACCCTAGGCCGGAATGCGAAAGCCGCAAACGTCGTAGCCTCTCCGGAATTTCTGAAAGACTGCGGCGTCGAGCTCTTCGAATGCGACCGCGGCGGCGACGTCACATTCCACGGCCCCGGCCAGATCGTCGGCTATCCTATCTTCGATCTCCGCAGCTTCGCCAGCCCCGGCGCCAAGCGCAAAACTCTGGGCGTAATCGAATTCGTCCGCCGCCTCGAAGATGTCCTTATGCGGACCTGCGCCGATTTCGCGATCCCCACAAAGCGAGTAACAGGTCTAACAGGCGTCTGGACCAATGCCGGGCACACCGATGCTCACGTAGGGACAGCCGCCTCGGCTGTCCGCCCAAGCGAAGCGAGGCTCCCCGGGTACAAAACCGAAGCCAAGCTCGCCGCCATCGGCGTCCACATCTCGCGCTATGTCACCTCCCACGGCTTCGCCCTAAACGTGAACACGGACCTGAGTTACTTCAACCTGATCATCCCCTGCGGCATCACCAGCAAGCCGGTCACCTCGATGCAGAGAGAACTCGGCCGCGAACTCGACCTGAACGCCGTCTCCGAATCCGTCTCCCGCAACTTTGGCGTTGTCTTCCAATCCCAAGTCCTATGGGTCGACACGCTAGACGCGCTCCTCGGACGCACGGTCGGTGTCCCGATGAAGCCGCCCGCCAATCTGCGCCAGTTCCGTAAGGAAGACGACACCACCTGGGCCTGACACGACGTACGTCCTGACACAACTCGCGTAGGGACAGCCGCCTCGGCTGTCCGCCGAAGCGAAGCAAGGCGCTCTCGGATCCCCCGCGCTGGCACTTTCCCCTACTCTCGCGATACCATCAAGAAAAGCGCCTCACGCGCCGTCTGACATGGGGAACAACAAAAAGAAGTCCAAATCCAGTTCCAACGGTCATAGTCCGCGTAACGGATCGCAGCCCAGCAGCCGTCATGTGGGAAGAGACCATGTGGCGACGGCCGCCCTCGGCCGTCGGGTCGAGCGAAGCTCGACCGGCTCTCCCAACCAGAACCTCCGCACCTACGAAATCCCCGACTTCCGATTGGAACACCCGCAATTCTCCGTCCGCCAGTTGACAGAAAAAGACAAAGCCGGCCACGAGCACGTCCGCTACGAGGTCACCGGCGACGTCGACGCCCCCGTCCCGCCCATCCGCGACTCCAAGTATCTCGACAAGCAGCAAGCCATTGAGATCTACCGCTACATGCTGCTCAATCGCAAAATGGAGATCGCGCTGGAAAATCTCTACAAGCAAGGCAAGGTCGTCGGCGGAGTCTACTTCGGACTCGGTCAGGAAGCCTGCTCCTGCGCCTCTGCCTACGCGCTCGATCAGGACGACTGGTTCGCGCCCATGATCCGCAACCAGGGATCGCTCCTCGTCCGCGGCTTCCGTGCCAGCGACACCATGATGCAGTACATGGCCAAAGCCGACTCGCCCACCAAGGGACGCGACGGCACCTCGCACTTCGGCGACATCGAGAAGCGCAACATGGTCTCGCCCATCTCCATGCTAGGCGATCTCGTCCCTGTGATGTCCGGCGTGGCTCTGGGCGCGCGCCTGCAGGGACGCAACATCGCCGTCATGACCTACATCGGCGACGGAGGCCAGTCCACCGGCGTCACCTATGAAGGCATCAACTTCGCCGCCGTGCAAAATCTGGGCCTCGTGCTCTTCGTTGAATCGAATCTCTGGGCCTACTCCACTCCCTCCGAAATGCAGTATCGCTGCAAAGACCTAGCCGAGCGCGCCATCGGATACGGCATCCCAGGCGTGATCGTCGACGGCACCGACGCCTGCCAGGTCTACGACGCAGCCCACGAAGCGGTAGAACGTGCCCATCGTGGTGAAGGCCCTACGCTGATCGAAGCCAAGATGATGCGCATGAAAGGCCATGCCATCCACGACGCCGCCAGCTATGTGCCCAAGCCGATGTTTGAATTTTGGAAGAAGCGCGACCCGCTCTCCAGATTCGAAAACTACTTGGTGAAAGACCAGAAATGGCTCACCCCGAAAGAAAATGAAGCTCTAATCGCGGAAGTGGAAGAAGTAATCGAAGCAGAGCGCGAGCTCGCCGTGAACTCCCCGATGCCAACGCCCGAGTCAGCCGAAGGCGGAGTCTTCTGCGAAAACGGCTGCCACGAAATCAAACCAAAATACGCCGTGCCGAAAGTAAAAAAGGGAACCGGCGGTTACAAAGAAACTGAAGCCGCCGTGCACTTGAAATAGCAGTATCCGTGTTCATCCGCGCAAATCCCGTGGCAAAGAAGTGAACTGACTCTATGCAACTCACCTACCTCGAAGCCATCCGCCAGGGAATCTGGGAAGAAATGGAACGTGACCCCACCGTTTTCTGCCTAGGCGAGGACATCGGCATTTACGGTGGCGCTTTCAAAGTCACCGACGGGTTCATCGACCGCTTCGGCCCCGAGCGTGTCATCGACACTCCCATTGCCGAGTCCGCCATCGTAGGCGCGGCCTTCGGAGCCTCGCTCACCGGCATGCGTCCAGTCGGCGAATTTCAGTTCATGGACTTCATCGGCTGCGCCTTCAACCAGATCTCCAACATGGTCGCCAAGACGCACTATCTCTGGGGCGCGCCCGCCCCGCTCGTCCTGCGCGGTCCGAGTGGCGGATATGTCCACGGCGGCCCCTTCCACTCGCAGAATCCCGAGATGTGGTTCGTCCATAATCCCGGGCTCAAAGTCATCTGCCCTGCGACGCCCTACGACGCGAAGGGACTAATCAAAGCCGCCATCCGCGACAACAATCCCTGCGTCTTTTTCGAACACAAATATCTTTACCGCCGTATTAAAGAGGAAGTTCCCGCGGAAGATTACGTAGTACCAATCGGAAAGGCGCGCGTGGCGAGGGAAGGCACAGACCTGAGCATTATCACCTACGCGGCGATGGTGCACACCGCATTAGAAGCAGCGGAAATTCTGAAGAAAGAGGGAATCGACCTCGAAATCCTCGACCTGCGCACCGTCTCCCCGCTAGACCGCGAAGCCATCGTGCAAACGGTGAAGAAGACCAACAAAGTCATCATCCTCCACGAGCACTCCCGCACCGGAGGCCTCGCAGGAGAAATCGCTGCCACCATCAACGAAGAAGCCTTCGACGATCTCGACGGCCCAATCGTCCGCATCGCAGGCTTGGATTCCGCGATCCCGTTCTCGCCTCCGCAGGAGCATCATTACCTGCCGAAAGTGGAAGACGTAGTCCGCGAGTCCCGTCGCCTGAAAGCGTACTGAAGGGTGCCCCATCCTTGTCGCGAATTGTGCGACAGGATGGGGATTTTGACTTTTGGTCGATTCTCCTGCGGAGCAACCACGACACAGCTCCAACCAAGAACAAGAGGTTGAGAGCCCGTAATATCTCACCCATGGCCAATAACACTTCGCGGATTCTTAGGCTCGCAGCCGCACTCGCCCTGATGGCACTCGCCGCCAACTGCTTCCTCAAATACCTCTGGTGGACGGCCTGCTACAGTGCATGGAATGGCATCCCCAAATTGGCCGAGCAGTGGAAAGCAGCTGGTGCTAATGCCTCTTTCAATGGCTGGAGCTTCATCGCTCTGGAAACTGCAACCGTCGCAATCCTCTTCGGAACGATCAGCTTGCGCTCTGCCGAGTTGTCAGGATTCTTCAAAGGTGGCGTGCGCCTCGCTGCATCCCTCATGACGACGCTCGTTGGAACGACCGTTCTGGCCTTGGCGCTCAGCTGGTTCAAGCAGGGGATCCACTAGCCATCCCGCTAGCCTCCCGCCCCGCCCATCTGCAACAATATCTTCGGAGGATTCATGAGCAAATTTCTTCTGGGCTGCGTCGTCACTCTCCTGGTTCTCATCCTGGGCGGACTCGGCTTCGCCCTGCTCGGTTTCTATCCGACTGCGGCCAACGTCGCACCTCCGCATTGGGAGCAACACCTTGCGATGGGCGCCGCAGACGCTTCCATGGAGCGCCATGCTCCGCGCGTCACCAACCCGCTCATGCCCAATGACGATAACCTGATACAGGGCATCAAGCTCTACACAATGAATTGCGCTCTTTGCCACGGAACCCTCGACCACAAGCCTTCCACGCTCGCCAATTCGTTCTACCCGCCACCGCCAAATCTGGTTTCCGATCCGCCCGATGATCCCGAGTGGCACATCTTCTACACGATTCGCACTGGAGTCCGTTACACCGGCATGCCCGCCTGGGACAAAACTTTGACCAGCGATGACATGTGGAAGATCACCATGTTCCTGTCTCACATGGACAAACTTCCGCCCGCCGTTCAGGAATACTGGAAGACGAGTTTCGGCACCGGACCCGAGCCCGAAAAGAAAGAACCATCGAAAAGCGCTGATCACGATCACCACTAGACCAGCACAGTCCGCGTAGAGACAGCCGCCTCGGCTGTCCGGCGAAGGCGAAGCCGAGCGACGGCCTGAGAAGTATTCCCCACAGGGTTTCTCAGCGTACTCTGCGGCATTCCTCCGCGAATTCTGCGGTAATGTTCTTGCCTTGCCGCGCAGACGGCCGGAGCCCACCCGGGAACGCTATAATACTCGTTTGCGCCCAACTTCGTATGGAGAACTGTGGGCCTCAAGGAAGAATCATGCCAACTGACGTCATCATGCCGCAGA